>Ga0302245_1002751_pt1 | contig 9896 bp, 8 predicted proteins | sample AAG_UR_Thr_MG_FD_193512 | JGI IMG/M metagenome (GOLD analysis project Ga0302245, IMG submission 193512) | Enriched activated sludge microbial communities from anaerobic digester in WTTP, New Holstein, Wisconsin, United States - AAG_UR_Thr | ecosystem: Engineered > Bioreactor > Anaerobic >... | reverse complement strand
GAGGCCGGCAGGCTGGCACAACGGCAGCAGAAGTTCATTCATCACCTGCAGGCCGCGCTGGTTCGCATAGAGAACAAGACCTACGGCATATGCCGTGAGACGGGTAAGCTTATCGGCAAGGAGCGCTTGCGCGCCGTCCCCCATGCCACCCTGTCAATGGAGGCAAAGCTGAAGCAGAAATAATCTTAAGGTTATAAGGTCTGATCCGCCGGCATACTGAAAAGGATCTGAAGGTCATGGATTATCCGTGACCTTTTTTATTCTGATGGAGTCAGCTGTTTGTATGGCTGTCAGATTTCAGGGATCAAATCTCCGCACCACCAGAACCTCTGCACCGCCAGAATCTCCGCACCACCAGGACCTCCGCACCGTCAGAACCACTGCACTGTCAGAACCTCCTCACCAACAGAATCTCCGCACCACCAGGATCTCCGCACCACCAGGACCTCTACGCTGACCGCGCGTGCCTGAAGAAAATATTGTAAATACTGCGTGTGAGGTAACGGATATCAGTGACTATCGGATTCTGGTCCCATGAATCGAAATACTTCAGTTCCGAGTGCTGAATGGCCTCCAGGCCGATGGGCAGATCGGCATAGTACGGCGGCAGGAGGCCCGGCTTGTACCTTATGCGACGGTTGCGGATCTCATCGTCATACAGGCTGAAATAATGTTTTGAGAGCGGCCTCACGCCGAACAGTTTGATATCGCCCTTGAGGATATTCACTATCATTGGCAGCTCATCAAGCCATACCTTCCTTGCAAAATGCCCCCACGCAGTCACGCGGAAGTCATACTTCATCTTCCCGCCGTCGGCGATGGAGTGCAGTCCGTAAACATAATCCTGGATATACTCCGAGTAGGGATGCATCGTGCGAAGCTTGTAAACATTGAAGGTACGCCCGTCACGACCGATCCTGGGAAGCGTTATTATCATCCCGTAACCGTTCTCATTGACCGGTTTGGGCTCAGAGCAACGCTCTGCCTTGATGCACAGCATATTTCCGGCGAATTTCTCCTGTTTGATCGCAAAGCCTGCGCGACTCAGCCTGCCCAGCGCCTCGGCCCTGGAGAAGGGAGGGTTGGCGCCGCCGGTGAAGAACTCCCAGAGACCCCGGGTGAGACGCATACGCGGAATCACACGGTTGATCAGGAAGTCGGGCAGGTAAATCAGGTAATAAACAAATGGTGAATACTTCTCCTTCAGCCGCCTGGCCCTTTGTTCCAGCGTCTCCACCGAGCAGAGGAAGAGGCCGTTGACCCCCAGCCTGCTGTTGACGATATCGAGGAACCTGTCGAGCTTCCTGATGCCGTTCATCGGCTTGAGGTTGATTATGCAGGTGTACTGGTCGTGTTCAAGATTCTGAATGTTAAATGCTTCCGAGGTTGACACTATCGCCAGTCGTGCCACATCCTCCCTGCTTACCAGTGAAGAGAGCGCCTCGGCGCGAACCCTTGAGCAACCCTCCTGGAGCCTTATTGTCAGCAACGGATCAGGAATGATATCGCTTGCTTCACCAGGATGGGTGCGGGCTACGAGCTCACGCTCGGAAAGCTTTATTTCTGCCGGGATGATCAGTGGCGCCCTGCGGAAAGCGAAGTATAATGAGCCAAGCACCAGCTCAAGGACAGTTGCGGTTATGGCAGTGCCGAACACCACCTGCCTCGAGTAACTCAGGTCACGAAGGGCGAAGAGCAGCAGGGCTGACAGACTGGTAGCTATCAGGTTGGCGGTCAGTACCCGCGTGAAGAGTGTTCGGAGGTTGACTATGCGGCCGCGACCGATCTTCCCGCTGACAACGGAGACCACGATCCACAGGAATGCCAGCATCAGGAAGAATGTGATATGCGAGAACATGTAGGTTTTCAGGCCAGCCGGCTTGAGCATTGACATGAAGATGAATGACAATGCAAGTATCAGAATATCAGCCCCAAGCGTAATTACGCGGAATTTTCCCCGATCCATTTCCCTATAGTTTTTTCACAAAATGCCGCAAATTTCCAACAAGCGTTATCTTTGTGGAAAGCTTCATTTTGTGAAGTATTCAGCATACATAGTAACTTTATCAGCACTGATAATATTGTGTTATTGCGCACCAATTCGTGCGCAAATGATTCCCGAACCGGTTGGCGATGAAGCTGTTTACCTGTTTCTCGATGAGTTGGCAGCTGACGGGGTGATCTCGCTCAACGGAGTGGTAAAGCCTTACAGCAGGCTGATTATCAGGCAGAAGCTTGAGGAGGCCGCGGCCCGGGTGAGGGAATCCGGAAGCCAGACAGCCGGTAATCAGGCATCTATTGTGACGGCAGGCGGGGGGGAGGTAGTCATAGGGGAGAAGAAACCAGGAAGTCAGGCAGACCGGGGGTCAGCAGCCCGGGGGCAGGCAGAGCAGGAGCTGTCAGTCGGTGGTGGACCGGAATCCGGCCCCGAGGAGAAGCTCCGGAATGAGAAGTTCCAACTCACCCCCCGCCAGCAGAAGGAACTTGACTTCTGGCTGAAAATCTACACTCCCGGCGAACCAGACGGCAGATTCAGGCTTCTGCTCAATCCTGCAACAGCTTATTACCGCGACTCACTCTTCAGCGTAACCGTCTCGCCAATACTTGGACTGACAGCCGCAATTATATCCGGCCGGGAGGGTGACCCCGGTGACCCCGGTGCCCCAACAGGCAGCACCTCCCGCCAGCGCACCATCACCTGGAAAAACGGTGCAAAAGTTTATGGCAACTACGGCAGGTGGGCATTCTTCGCAGCATTGCAGGACAACCACCAGGATCCGCTTGTGGGCCTCCCCGAATACCTCACCCGTGAACGTGGCGGGCATATCAAGAACGGAACAGACTTTTCCGAGATGACAGGCGGGGTAAGCTACATGTGGAAGTGGGGCAACATTGCCTTTTTGAAGGAGTCGCCGGTGTGGGGCAGCGGGTACGGCGGAACAAATATCCTCTCCGGGCGTGCCCCTTCGTTCATGCATATCAGGCTTCATCTCAAGCCAGTAAAATGGGGTGAGATGACCTGGATTCACGGATGGCTCACCTCGATGGTTGTCGACTCCACCCGGTCATACTGGGTCACCAATGCCTACGGCACCGAGTACCGTGAGCACTACCGCCGCAAGTACATCGCGGCAAACATCTTCACCTTCACACCGGTGGAACGGCTTCATATCTCCGCCGGCAACAGCGTCATCTGGTCTGACCCGCGCATCACTCCCTACTACCTGATGCCTGTCTTCTTTTACAAATCTGTTGACCATGGCGTCAACTCCGGCATCAATAACAGCAACGCCCAGATGTTCCTCGATATCAGTTCAAACAATATTAGGCGCCTGCACCTGTACGGCACACTCTTTATCGATGAGCTGTCAACTGCGCGGTTCACCACCTCCGACTACAACTTCTTCTCATGGAAGGGTGGATTCCGCACCGGCAACTTCAGCTTCCTGCCAGATATATGGCTGACCGCCGAGTGCACCTTCACCTACCCTCTTACCTTCCAGCATAATGTGCCCGTCACCACCTTCGAGAACCAGGGATACAACCTCGGCCACTGGCTGCGTGACAACAGCCGGAGCTGGTATTTTGCCCTCGACTGGAGGCCGTTGCGTGCTGCAGGTGTCAGGCTGTGGTATGAGTGGTCTGAGAGGGGTCCCGACTATCAGAGTATTGGCGGCTCCAGGATCGGCCTGCGCTACCTTGAATCAATCGAGTGGAAAAACAACACCGCCGGCCTGGATGTCAGTTACATGATTACCGGCGGAGTGCAGGCACGGGCTTCTGTGACCCTGCGCGATGTCACCGGCACCGGAGAGTGGTACCCTTCTTACCTCTATGGCCGCACCACCACAATCAGTGGCGGGGTGGTATGGGGATTCTGAAGAATTCATTCAGCCGGAGCTCTCATATAGGTATGCTACAGGCAGTTTGACGAAGCCTGAAAACCGTCTCTGATACACATATATTAATAGATTGTTGACCGGGATCAACATGGCAATCAGTGCCTGCAGGGCTTCATGGATTGTAGTGGCGGGCAGGCGGGGGCATGGCATTTCCAATGCCATATCGCCCGTCGCAAAAATTTATTAGTTTTGCATACTGAAAAGGACCATGGAAGAAACCCAGTCACAGCCGGCTGTAACCACGCCACCGGCCTCTGCCCCGTTGCCGGCCTCTGCTCCGCCGCATGCCGCCACATCGCCGGCCTCCGCCCCGTTGCCGGGCGATGCCACTTCACAGGTACCAAGGGAACTGAAGAGGCCTGAGAAGATATGGTATGCCGTCTATACCAACTCCAGGGCAGAGAAACGGGTCCATGAACGGCTCCTCGAACAGGGCATCGAATCATTCCTCCCCCTCCAGAAAACACTCCGTCAGTGGTCAGACCGCAAGAAGCTGGTTGAGAGACCACTCATCAGCTCTTATGTTTTCGTTAAAATTATTCAGCGCGAGTACTTCACCGTACGCAAGACAGAGGGGGTGGTCAAGTTCATCATGATACAGGGCAAACCGGTTCCCATCCCGGAGGAGCAGATCGATAACCTCCGCATACTCTGCGGCAGCGACGCCGAGGTGGAGATCAGCGCTGATGTTTATGAAAAGGGTGACATGGTAGAAGTCACCGTAGGCAGCCTTACCGGCCTCCGGGGCGAACTGATCCGCGTTGGCCGCAAACACAAGGTGGTGATAAGAATCATACAGCCCGGAATGAACCTCACCGTGGATATTAAAACCAACTCCATACGTAAAATCGGGAAAAATACAGATATTTAATACGCCAAATACCCGTCCGAAAACTATGACCTACAAACCTTCAGACCACAGACATGCAAAGACGCTGTTCCCCCTGTTGGCACTGCTCCTCCTCATGGCCGGCTGCTCCACCCAGAAGGAACTCTCATACCTCAATAACCTCGAAGAGGTCGACGGAGCAAACCAGTTTCCCATGGAGGTTCCTGACTACAAGGTACAGCCACGTGACATCATCTATGTCAGCGTCAAGGCACAAACCCCCGAGGGAACACTCACCGAGATGCTCACTGACCGCCTCTCCACCAATATGAACTACATCTCCAATGAGGGTACCGCCTACATGATGGGCTACAGCATCAACCCGCAGGGCTACGTCACCCTCCCGCTGCTCGGAGACATCCCGGTGGCAGGCATGACCATCTACGAGATACGTGACCTCTTCCAGGAGAAGATCGACGCGCTCTTCCGCCACGCCTATGTAGAGGTGCGTCTGATGAGCTTCAAGTTCACCGTCATAGGTGAGGTGAGGGCTCCCGGCAGCTACGTCAACTACAATGACCAGCTCACCGTCCTCGAGGCCATCGGCCGCGCGGGAGGCATCTCCGAGACAGGCACAAAGGAGAAAATCCTCGTTATCCGCCCGCAGGGCGAACAGACCCTTACATACCACATTGACCTGCAGGACAAGAGCCTCCTCTCGTCGCCCGCGTACTTCATCACCCCCAACGATGTGGTGATAGTGCAGCCCAACCCGAAGAAGGTCTTCAGCGTTAACCTGCCGACAATCTCGTTCATCCTCGCCACGGTCACCAGCACAATATCTACCACCCTGCTGTTGATAAACTACTTCAAGTAAGAGAGAAAGGAAGATTTTTTTTGTGTTTCTTGCGTTATACAATTATTGAACCCTCCGGTAGCCAAAAGCTGCCAGGGCAGGTTCTGCGGTGATTGATGAAGGATGATGACAGGAGTCTTGCATAATGCAATACTTGAAACCCTGACGGAAGGATGACAGAAACAATTAAAAGCAAATAACAATGGAAAACCGGGAACAGAGCTACTACATACCGGAAAGTGAAGGGATCGACTTCCGCAGGTATTTTTCGCTCTTCATCAGCAACTGGTACTGGTTTGCCGCAGCGCTCTTCCTGACCCTGGCCATCGCTTACGGCGTCAACCGCTGGGGCGAGGAGCTGTACACCGTCCAGAGCACCATGCTTATCAGTGATGATGAGTATGGCGGCGGCTTCGCCGAGGTGGACAAGGTGATCCCCGGCGGCGATATCTTCCGCCCGCGCCAGAACATCAGGAACGAGATAGGCATCCTCAAGTCGTTCGACCTCAACCATAAGGTGATGTACAGGCTCACAGATTTTCACGTGGTCTATACCGCTGTTGGCCGGAGGGGCATAGCTGAGAGCAGGATGTACCGCAACTCGCCCTTCGTGGTGAATCTTGACACCGCCACCGTCAGGTTCCAGCCGGGCAAAAGAGTTGACATAAAGATCCTATCACCTGAGAGATACCTCATGACCATCGAGGACGATGACTATGAGGGAGAACACAGCTTCGGAGAGAAATTTGAACGGTTTGGCTTTGATTTCACCATTGTGCCGCGCAGCACCGAGGTATCACCCTTTGAGCCTGACGGCTCGAACAGGTACTGGTTCTATGTCGCCACCCCGGCGGCGCTGGCAAACAGGTATCGCTCGCGCCTCTCGGTGGAGCCGATAGAGGAGGAAGCCACCCTCGTGACACTCACCATCAGCGGCCTGGTGCCCGAGCAGGAGGCTGATTACCTGAACACCCTGATGAATGAGTACAGGAAACTGGGGCTTGACTGGAAGAACGAGGCTGCGGAGAACACCATCAGGTTCATCGACAGCCAGCTGGGGTTCATCTCCGACTCGCTGCGCAGCGCCGAGGATGACATGGAGAGCTTCCGCCTCAATAACCGGTTTGTCGACCTCACCACCGAGGGGAACCTGGTGCTGCAGCGCCTTGAGCGGTATGAGAACGAGAAGAATACACTCAACCTCCAGATACAGTATTATGAGTACCTGAAGGAGTACCTCGTCTCGCGCAATGAGAGCGGACTGATTGTCTCGCCAAGCGTCATGGGCGTCACTGACCCGCTGCTCATACGACTGGTTGAGGAGCTCTCCAGCCTGCAGCTGCAGCAGAAACAACTGGGATTCATGGTTAAGGATGATCTCCCGGCAGCCAACCTCATCACCGGCAATGTTGAGCGGGCCAGGGCTGCACTCCTTGAGAACGTGAACAACAGCATAAACCAGCTGAAGATATCTGCCGGTGACGTCCAGGCACGTATAACTGACGTTGAGCGGCAGATGGGACGGCTTCCCGGAACGGAGAGGAGGCTGATACAGATTCAGCGCGACTTCGATCTGAACAACACGGTATATAACTTCCTGCTTGAGAAGAAGGCAGAGGCGGGTATTGCCAGGGCATCGAGGGTTTCTGACAGCAGGGAGATAGACCGGGCTGAGGCGTACAATGCCGTTCGTGTCAGGCCGCGTACACGCCAGAATTACATGATGGCGCTGATCCTCGGGCTGCTGCTGCCGGCACTGGCTATAGTGGTGATAGACCTGCTGAACAATAAGGTGATTGACAAAAAGGATGTCGAGAGAGCCACCAAGGCGCCGATACTCGGGTTTATAAGCCATAACAGCTACGGTACTGAGCTGCCTGTGGTGGAGAAGACGGGCAGCACCCTTGCCGAGAGCTTCCGCAGCATACGCACCTCGCTGAAGTACTTCATCCCCGATGATCAGCCAGCGGTGATTGCCATCACCTCTACCATCAGCGGTGAGGGCAAGACCTTCGTGGCGGTGAACCTGGCCTGCATCATCTCTATGCTTGGCAGGAAGACGCTGCTGGTGGGCCTCGATCTGCGCAAGCCACGGATACACAGGATACTGAAGCTTCACAATGACGATGGGATGAGCACTCTCCTCAGTGGCAACAGCAGATTCGAAGATATCATCCAGACTACATCCGTAGAGAACCTCTGGTTTGCCAGCGCCGGTCCAGTTCCTCCCAACCCGGCCGAGCTCATAGAGCGGAAGAGCATGGACGAGTTCCTGGAAGAGGCCAGGAAGCAGTTTGACTACATCATCATTGACACACCTCCCGCTGCTGTTGTCACCGATGCACTGGTACTTGCCGGCCATGCCGACATGACCCTTTTCGTTGTGCGGCAGCGCTACACCGATAAGAGCACCCTTCATCTCATCGATGAGATCTACATGAACAAGGAGATTACGAATCTCGGGGTTATTGTGAATGATATCTCAATGTCAGGTTATTATGGTTACGGTCTCCGTTACGGATACACCATGGGATATGCCTACGGCTACAACTACGGTTACAAATATTACGGACACACCCCCTACGGCAAGGGCGCCCGCAACAACGCCGGCTCTTACTACAATGAAGAGTGACCCTGAACAATGAAGGGTTTCCTTAACAACTATTATCAGCGGAAAATTATTTCCCTTCCGCAGAACAAATCACTGGTGCTGCCACGGCACAATGTGAACGCCATTGACCCTTCCCCTGCACCGGAGGATCAGAGAGCCGGCCGCCTGCAGCCTGCTGACGGCATCCATCGCCTGGCAATACTTGTCGACAAAAGGGGTTGGGCATATCATGACAAGGCCCTGGAGAAGGCACGGTTTCTGGGCGACGGGTGGCAGGCTGAGATATTCTTCCTTGAAGACAAACCGGAGATTGACCCTGCCGGATTCGATCTGCTTTATAACTACAACCACACCCCCTCGAAGCATGACGAGCTGTTTCACGGTCGCCTGATCAAGGGTTTGTACAGCCATTATTACCTTGGTTCATTCATTCCCTGGAGGTATATATATAATATGGTAAGGCATGCCTCGGTTCTGGTTGTTGCCAACCGGCAGCAGGCTGAGGAGATCAGTCCCTTTTTCAGAAACACCGTGGTGTTGCCTGACGGGGTTGACACGCGGCAGTTTTACATGGAGAAGGAGCGCACGGGTGAAACCATTGTTGCCGGCTGGAGCGGAAATGCCGGTCGCAAATTAAATGGCTGCAGGGTAAAGCGTTTCTATGAGGTGGTTGAGCCGGCCTGCAGGGCTGCCGGTGTAGAGCTGAGGGTGGGTCAGAATATGAGCAGGGATGAGTTGCGGCAGATGTACAATGATGTTGATGTTGTTCTGATAGCCTCCGTGACCGAGGGCAATCCGCTCTCTCTCTTTGAGGCAGGCGCCTGCGGCCGTACCGTCATCGCCACACGTGTGGGTGTTGTCCCTGAGGTTATCGAAGATGGAGTCAACGGGTTTATTATTGACTCCACTCTTTCAGATGCTGAGGTTCTGAGACAGATGACCCTCAGGCTTAACTGGTGCAGGGATCACCCTTCGGAGACGCGAAAAATGGGTCTTCTTCTCCGTGAAACAATCCTCTCCACGAAAACCTCTGAGATTACCGGCGCCTTTTTTAAAAGTATGCTCGACAACATGAATGCATTATAAATTTACTTATATTTGGCCACCAAAACTGCCCCTGATGGCAGCCCAATCTAAGGGAAAAGAAGGCATTAATTATAGCCGTGAACAAAAGGACCGGCTCGTGTATTATTTTAAAGAATTTCAGTTTGTTAGCCACTTTATCTAATGTGACTGACCGACCGGGGTATTGTTAAAAACTGAAAAAACCGGCCCCGGGCCGGGAGCAAAAAGTATATCCCTCTATCCATATCCTGCTTCATAATCAACTCATGGAAACTACCAAGAAACCCGCTCCTCCCAGTGACGACATCGACCTGATGCGTTACGTCTCCCTGTTCATCAGCAACTGGCTCTGGATTGCCGCAGCGCTGTTCCTGGCATTGTGTATTGCATACATCTTTAACCGGTACACCCAGAAGGTTTACAGTGTGAACAGCACACTCCTGATAAAGGAGCAGCAGACAACCGGCGCCATAGCAAACATGGAACAGATCTTTACGGGGAGTCCCTATAACCCGCGTCCCAATCTTGAAGATGAGGTTGCCATCCTGAAATCCTATACCCTGAATTACCGTGTCATAGAAGAGATGCCTGAGCATCATGTGGCATACATACCCGTGAACCGCAATGGCATTC
>Ga0302245_1002733_pt1 | contig 9929 bp, 8 predicted proteins | sample AAG_UR_Thr_MG_FD_193512 | JGI IMG/M metagenome (GOLD analysis project Ga0302245, IMG submission 193512) | Enriched activated sludge microbial communities from anaerobic digester in WTTP, New Holstein, Wisconsin, United States - AAG_UR_Thr | ecosystem: Engineered > Bioreactor > Anaerobic >... | reverse complement strand
CTTCATGAATGGGACCCTGGACCTGCACGAGAAGCTGGAGTCCCGCATCGCCGCCTTCATCGGAAAGGAGGCCGCCCTCTGCTTCACCACCGGCTACCAGACCAATCTGGGGGGGATTTCCGCCCTTCTGGGCCGGGGGGAACACGTGGTCACCGACAAGTACAACCACGCCTCTATCATGGACGGCATTTTTCTCGCCCAGGGGATGACCCGCCAGGTGGGGGTCCACCGCTTCAGCCACGGGAACCTGAGCGACCTGGAGAAGAAGCTCGAGACGATCCCCGCCGGGGAGCCGTCCCTCATCGTCACCGACGGGGTCTTCAGCATGGAGGGGGACATCGCGGACCTTCCCGCCATCAAGGCTCTGGCGGACCATTACGGCGCCGGGCTTTATCTGGACGAGGCCCATGCCATCGGGGTCCTGGGTCCCGGCGGGCGGGGCACCACCGAGCATTACGGCTCGGCGGACCTGGCGGACATCGTCATGTGCACCTTTTCCAAGAGCTTCGGCTCCATCGGCGGTTTCCTCGCCGGGGATGGGGAGGTCATCGAGTACATCAAGCATGTGGCCCGTCCGCTGATCTTCTCCGCCAGCATGCCCCCGGCCAATCTGGCGGCGGTGCTGGCGACCCTGGAGATTATCGAAAAGGAACCGGAGAGGGTGCACCGGCTGCAGGCCATCGCCCGTCGGATGATCGAGGGCTTCACCGCCATAGGCTACGACATCGGTGTCGCCGCCACCCCCATCGTTCCCCTCATCATCGGGGACGACGAGAAGACCTTCCTGCTGTGGAAGGCCCTGTTCGATCGGGGCGTCTATGTGAACCCGGTGGTCTCTCCGGCGGTGCCGCCCAACCGGGCGCTCCTGCGGACCTCCTACATGGCCATCCACACCGACGAGGAGCTGGACCTGATCCTGAACATCGCTGAGGACGAGGGCCGGAAGCTGGGGATCATTTAAGAGAGTCAAAAAAAAACCGGCGGCCGGCCTTTATCGGCGGCGCCGGGGTCGGCCCTGCCCGTCGGGGTCCACCCTTTCCGGCAGGCGTCCCATGCTGTCACCCGGGGGCTGTGGACCCAGGGGCTGTGGACCCGGGGCGCAATCCTGGCCCTGTCGCCGGAGGGGAATCCCCCGGCGGCATGGAACCCCGTCAGCCCTGGATGGAAATATCCACCGTGGGCCGGTACCGGGACAGGACCTCCATGGGCTTGTGAACCGGGTTGTTTCTGAAAGCCTCGATGAGCTTCCGGTCCACCGCCTTGCCGGCGTCCACATCCACGAAGGCCTGCTGGGTCAGGATGTAGTCGAAGCGGGGCGCCCACTTCCGGGAGCCCAGCCGGGCGGTGGTGGAGCAGTTGTCCACCATGTAGGAGACCCCCCGGAAGTGCATGTAGGGGTTCAGAGAGTCCACCGCCTCGATGACCGACTCGTTGACGATCTCCGAGTAGGCGTGGCCCTTCTCCTCCAGAAGATCGATCTGGGCCATCATGACGGCGATGTAGACTCCGGCGGTGAAGGGGTTGATGGGAATCTTCTCTTCCACCCGGGCGGCCCGCACATCCTTGCCCACCTGCCACATCCGGGTATTGTCGATGATGCCCATGGGGAAGCGGTCGAAGCGGTCTCCCGCCATGATGACCGAACGGATCTCGTTCCCCGAGGCCACCTCGTCGTAGATCTCGGAAAGAATGTCCAGGGCGGGCTTGTAGGAGGCGGAGTAGGCCTTCTCGAAGGTCTTCTTTCCTTCCCCATCCAGGCCCTCGTAGACTGCCAGGATACCCTTCTTGGAGATGGTCTTGGAGATGGGGCCGGTGACGGATTCCACCGTTTCCAGAAAGGCCTGCTTCTCGCTCATCCCCTGGAAGGTGAAGCGCCGGTACAGGGCCTCCACGATTCCGTGGACCGCCCCCAGCAGGATGCCCCGCTCGCCGAAGATGTCGGAGAGGTACTCCTGCTCCAGGGTGGTCATGAAGGTGAAGGGACCGCCGATGGCCACGGACCAGCCGATGGCGTAGTCGGTGGCCCGGCCGGTCACATCCTGCTCCACGGCGAAGCTGGTGTTGATCCCCGCGCCGTTGGTGGTCTTGCCCTGCTCGTAGAGCCGCCGTACCGAGGGGCCCATGCCCTTGGGGCAGACCCCGATGACGTTGATATGGGAGGGGAATTTATCTCCCACCGATTTCATGTGCCCCAGCAGGAAGCCGTGAGACAGGCCCAGGGTGGCCCCTTTCTTCATGGCCGTGAAGACATCCTTGTACAGCGCCGCCATGGCGGCGTCGGCGATGAGAAGGATGACCAGGTCCGATTCGGCCACCACCGTCATCATCTCTCCTAAGGTGCCGCCGGCGGCGGTGAAACCCGCCTCTTCGGCCTTCTTCCAGGATGGGGAACCCTTCCGCAGCCCCACCACGACCTTGATGGGAGTCCCGGCCAGGGAGTCCCGGAGATTCATCGCCTGGGCCGGCCCCTGGGAGCCCCAGCCGATGACGCCGATCTGCCTGATCCCTTCGAAAGCCCGGGGAAGGAGGGGAAACAGATCCCGCCCCCCCCGCACGATGTATTCGGTGGTGTCCGCCAGGCGGATCTCTTCTTTCTTGAATACTTTGGTGGTGAAATTGAGACTCATTGCATTTTCCTCCTCGACGTCCCGCCCCGGCAGCCTGTCCGGGCGGACCCGGGACGTCTGCATTATGCCCTGGGGACATTATGTCGAAAATCGGCGCCTTTGCCTATAGATCGGGAGAAACTCCCGGATGAGGCCCTGCCGCCCGGGAAGCCGGGCTGCCGGGCTTGGGAAGCTGTCGGCGGCCCCGGGAAGCTGTCGGCGGCCCAGGAGGTCCCCGCCGCCCCGGGGCTCCGCGGATTCCGGAAGCGCCGGAAACCATGGGGGAGGGCTCAGATCAGGGCGGCTCCGGCCGCGGCGACGATGAAAAGAGCTGCGGCCGCCAGGTCCGGGACGCCGGGGCGCAGGGGCTTCCAGCTCCGGTCGTAGCGGAAGTTCCGGGCCTCCAGGGCTTCCGCCGTGGACGCCGCCCTCTCCGCGGTCTTTCTGACCAGGGAGGACCCCAGGATCACCAGGGCCGCCACGGGACGCCGCCGGGGGGAGAGGCCCCGCAGGGAGCCGGCGGCGGCGGTTTCCGAGGCCCAGTCCATCAGCTCCGGAATCAGGGCCACCGCCAGCCCCGCCAGCAGGGCCGTCCGGGGCCCCGCGAAAAACCGCACCGCCCGCTGCAGGTCCGAGACGGGGGTGACGGCGATGAAGAGGTGCCCCAGGAAAACCAGGAAGACCAGCCGTCCCGCGTCCCGGCCTCCCAGGAGGAGCCCCTGCCGGGTCACGGTCCCCCAGAGGACCGGGTCTCCCGGGGTCCCCGCCGCCCGGCTCAGGAAGACCAGGGCGACCAGGACCCAGATGGCCAGGCCGTTCCGCGCCACCGTCGCCGGGTGGAGCCGCCCCGCGGCGTAGGCGGCGGGAAGAAGGGCCCCCAGGAGGGCCAGGCCCCGGCCGGGGAGCAGGAAGGCCGCCGCCGCCGCGGCGAGCATAAGGAGGAGTTTCGTCCGGGGATCCAGCCGGTGCAGGACCGTCCTCCCCGGCCGGTGGTGGAAGATCAGGAGGGGAGCCATGTGTACTCTCCGAAGCTCCTGCTTCGGAAATCCAGGGGGTGGAGGCCGTAGCGGCCCGCCTGGGGGGCGGTCTCCTCCGCGGGGCCGTCCTCCGCCACCCGGCCTCCGTCCATGATCACCAGCCGGTCGGCGTGGGCCAGGGCCTTCTCCAGTTCGTGGGTGATGAGGATGATCCCCCGGCCCCGGCGTTTCAGGTCCGTGATCAGCCGGAGGACGCTCACGACCCCGGGGTAGTCCAGGTTCGCGAAGGGTTCGTCCAGGATCAGTATCTCCGGCTCCACCGCCAGGATGCCGCCGATGGCGAGCCGCCGTTTCTCCCCTCCCGAGAGCCGGGCGGGGGGGACCTGCCGCAGACCCTCCAGCCCCAGGTAGGATACGAGGAAGGCCACCCTCTTTTCGATCTCCTCCTCCGGAAGCCGGGCGTTCTCCGGCCCGAACCGCAGTTCGTCCTCCACCGTCTGACCCACGATCTGGCTGTCCGCGTCCTGGAAGACCAGACCCACCGTGTCCCGGAGCCGGGGCAGGTTCCGATGGGCGGGCTCTCCCCGGAACAGCACGCGCCCCTCGGTGGGCCGCGCCAGGCCCAGGAGGTGGCGGGTCAGCAGGGTCTTGCCGGAGCCGTTCCGGCCGGCGATGATGACGAACTCCCCGGAGCGGAAGGCCAGGGAGACTCCCCGGATGCCGTAGCCGCCTTCGGGGAAGCGGTGTCCCAGGTTTTCCGTCTCCAGCACCGTCTCCCGGGGCGCCGGGCTTTCCCGGAGACTTTTCACCCGCCGCCTCCCAGACTGCGGTGAAGGATCCGCCGGGCCCGGGGGGCCAGAACCCCCGCCGCCAGGACCTTCAGGGCGTCCCCGGCGACGAAGGGAAGCATGCCTGCGAGAAAGGCGCCCGTCCAGCTCAGGCCCAGACGGAGTTTCAGCCAGGGAACCCCGGCGGCGTAGACCACCAGGGCGCCCGCCGCGGCGGCGAGGAAGTCCCGTGTGACAAGCCTGCGGCCCCTCCGCCCCTCCGGCGTTCCGGGTTCGCCGTCCATCCCGGGCGGCGGGGAGCCCCCGGCCGGCTCTCCCCCGTCCCGTTCCCGGGACAGGAGTCCCGCCAGCCAGGCCGCGGCGGGGTAGGACAGGAGGTAGCCCGCGGTGGGGCTCGCGACGTGGGCGAGGCCTCCGGCGCCGCCGGCGAAGACCGGAAGGCCCAGGAATCCCAGGAAGATGTACAGCCCCATGCAGGCCGCGCCGGGGCCGGGCCCCAGAACCAGGCCCGCCAGAAGGGCGAAGAAACTCTGCAGCGCCACGGGCACCGGGCTCCAGGGCAGGGGAATGGCGATATACGCCCCCGCGGCGGTCATGGCGGCGAAGAGCGGCAGGGGCATGAGTTTTTTCAGGTCCGGGGCGGTTTCGTGCCTTTCCATTCCGGGCGAATTTACCACGCCCCGGCCGGGGGGTTCAAGCTTGGCGGGGCCCCGTCCGGGCGCAGCCCGGGCATGTTTGGGCTGCGCCCGAACATGCCCGGGCCCATTTGATTCTTTCGCCCCGTATCTGTACTATTGAAACGAACAGGGGGAAGATTATGGGAGTATGGGGAAAGGGGCGCGGGTCCGCCCTTCCGGCGGCGGGGCTTGCCCTGGCGCTGCTTTTCGTTTCCGCCTGCGGCGGGGGGGGCGCCCCGGAGGGCCCCGCTTCCGCAGTATCCGGAGGAGCGGCGGGGGCGGAGGTCCCGCCCGGGGGGGAGCCGGAGAGCCTGCCTTCCCGGAGCTTCATTCCGGCGTCGCCCGTCCCGTCCGCGGATACGCTCTTCCCCGCGGATAATTCCAACCGCTACACCGAAGACGAGAAGATCAACATCCGGGTCTACGATCTGCGCAACGAGGGGGTGGTCAACATCACCACGGCGGTCCTGGCCTACAACTGGTTTCTCGAGCCCGTTCCCCAGATGGGGGGGACCGGCTCGGGCTCCATCATCGACGCCCAGGGCTACGTGCTGACCAACCGCCATGTGGTGGAGGGGGCCTACAAGGTGTTCCTCACCCTGGCGGACGGCACCCAGACGGAAGGCACCGTCATCGGCTCGGACCCGGACAACGACCTGTCGGTCATCAGATTCGACCCCGGGGGGAAAAAGCTCAGCCCCATCCCCATGGGCAGCTCCCAGGGCATCCGGGTGGGGCAGAAGGTCATCGCCATCGGAAACCCCTTCGGCTTCGACCGGACCCTGACCACGGGGATCGTGTCCGGGGTGGGGCGGCCCATCCAGATCCGCAAGGACGGCTCGGTTATCCGGAACATGATCCAGACCGACGCGTCCATCAACCCCGGGAACTCCGGGGGGCCCCTTCTGGATTCCCAGGGCAACATGATCGGGATCAACACCATGATCTACTCCCCCTCGGGCGGCTCGGTGGGGATAGGCTTCGCGGTTCCGGTGGACACCGCCCGCCGATCGGTGCCGGAGATCATCCGCCACGGCCGGGTCCTGCGGGGCTGGATCGACATCGTCCCGGTGCCCCTCTTCTCGGAGCTGGTGGAGTACGCGAAGCTCCCGGTTTCCCGGGGACTCCTGATCTCCCGGCTCATCGCCGGGGGCAACGCCGCCCGGGCGGGCCTGCGGGGAGGCTCCCCGTCGGAACTGGTGCGCCACAAGACCTCCCTGATCTATCTGGGGGGGGACATCATCGTCGAGGTGGACGGCGCGAAGGTGGAGAGCGTCCCGGACCTCCTGGGGGCGCTGGAAAACAGAAAGCCCGGCGACCAGGTCCAGGTCACCGCCTACCGGGGCAGGGAAAAGAAAGTCTTCACCCTGGTCCTGTCGGAGCGGCCCGAAAGCTTTCAGTGGGAATGACATGGGCCGCTTCACCGTTTCCGCCTCCTTTTCCCCCGCGGGGGACCAGCCGGGGGCCATCGAAAAACTCGCCGCGGGAGTGCTGGCGGGAGACCGCTTCCAGACCCTGAAGGGGGTGACCGGCTCGGGGAAGACCTTCACCATGGCCAAGATCATCGAGGCCTCCTCGCTGCCCACCCTGGTGATCTCCCACAACAAGACCCTGGCGGCCCAGCTCTACCGGGAGTTCCGGGACTTCTTTCCCCGCAACGCCGTGGAGTACTTCGTGTCCTACTACGATTATTACCAGCCCGAAGCCTACGTGGCCTCCAAGGACCTGTACATCGAAAAGGACTCCTCCATCAACGACGAGATCGACCGCATGCGCCTGTCCGCCACCACCTCCTTGAGCGAACGCAGCGACGTCATCGTGGTGGCCACGGTGTCCTGCATCTACGGCCTGGGAAGCCCGGACATGTACCGGGACATGCGGGTGCGGCTGGATCGGGGCGACCGGACCGACCCGACCAGGATCCGCTCCAAACTGGTGGCCCTGCAGTACGAAAGGAACGACGCGGTCCTGAAACGGGGCTCCTTCCGGATCCGGGGGGATGTGCTGGAGATCTGCCCCGCCTACCAGGAAGAGGCCTACCGGGTGGAGTTCGACTGGGACGAGGTGCGGAGCATCAGGAAGTTCCACCCCCTGACGGGGGATATCCTGGGAACCCAGGACACCCTGTTCATCTACCCCGCCAAGCACTTCGTCATGCCCGAGGAGCAGGTGCGGCGGGCGGTGGGCAGGATCCGGGAGGAGATGGAGGAGCGCTGCCGGGAACTGGAGACGGGGAACCGCCTGGTGGAGGCCCAGCGCCTCCGGGCCCGGACCGAGTACGATCTGGAGATGCTGGCCGAGATGGGCTACTGCCCGGGGATCGAAAACTACTCCCGCCACCTCTCGGGGCGGGAGGCGGGGGAGCGCCCGGCGGTGCTGATCGACTACTTCCCCGAGCGCTACCTCTGCTTCATCGACGAGTCCCATGTGACCATGCCCCAGCTCCGGGCCATGTACAACGGCGACCAGGCCCGGAAGCGGAGCCTGGTGGAGTACGGCTTCCGCCTTCCCTCGGCGCTGGACAACCGGCCCCTGCACTACGCGGAGGTGGAAAGCCTGCTGGACTCGACGGTCTTCGTATCCGCCACCCCCGGGCAGGAGGAGATGGACAAGTCCGTCCGGGTGGTGGAGCAGCTCATCCGGCCCACGGGGCTCCTGGACCCCCGCATCGAGGTCAGGCCCACGGAGGGGCAGATCGAGGACCTCTACGGGGAGATCCGCCGCCGCATCGACGCCGGGGAGCGCACCCTGGTGACGACGCTGACCAAGAAGATGGCGGAGGACCTGACGGACTATCTGCAGGGCCTGGGCCTGCGGGTCCGCTACCTCCATTCGGAGGTGGAGACCATCGAGCGGGTGGAGATCCTCACCGACCTGCGGGGGGGGAAGTTCGACGTGCTGGTGGGGATAAACCTCCTCCGGGAGGGGCTGGACCTGCCGGAGGTTTCCCTCATCGCCATTCTGGATGCGGACAAGATCGGCTTTCTCCGCTCCGCCACCAGCCTGATCCAGACCATCGGCCGGGCGGCGCGGAACGTGAACGGCGCGGTCATCATGTACGCCGACCGCCGGTCCCCGGCCATGGAGGAGGCCATCTCCGAAACCGGCCGCCGCCGCCGCATCCAGGAGGCCTACAACAGCGAACACGGCATCACCCCCCAGACCATCCGGAAGGCGGTGGTGGACATCCTGGAACGGCGCGGCGAGGAGAGGCGGGGAACGGAGCTGATCAATCTGCAGGTTCTGGAGCGGAGCTACGACATCCGGAAACCCGGGGATCGCCGGGCCCTGCTGAAGGCGCTGGAGACCCAGATGCGGGAGCACGCGAAGAATCTGGAGTACGAGGCGGCGGCGGTGGTCCGGGACGAAATCGCCCGGATCCGCGGGGAGGGCTGAGAAAAAACGCCCGCCTCCGGGACTTCCGCGGAAACGGGCGGGGTCCGGCCGCCGCGGGGAAGCCGCGGCGCCCGAAGGGCGCTGCGGATCCGTGCGGAAGCCGGCAGGGCCCTACTTCGCCACCTTCATCTTGACGGTGTAGAGGTCGGGCCTCCAGTCCCGCTTGATTTCCATCACCAGGTCCAGGTCGGTCACACCCTTGGTGAACGTGTACTTCCGCTTCGCGTCCGCGCAGGTGAAGGAAAAGGACACTCCCGCGGCTCCGGGGGTGATTTTGAACTCGCTGATCTTGTTCCGGAAATCGTAGAGGACCTTGCCTGCGGTGTCGAGGATGCGGATATTGTCCGAGCTGAGTTCCCAGACCGCATTGTAGTTGTGGTCCACCCATTTTCCCTTGGGTAGACTGCTGGTGTCCACGTTCTGGCCGAAGACCAGGGCCGCGGCGAAAAGAAGGACGGTCAGAAGCAGGATTCTTTTCATGTGAAGTCTCCTTTGTTCAGGAAATGTGCTATGTCTCATAATATTACGCCAATCGGGAAATAAATCCAAGACCGACGGGAAGAAATTTTTCCGTTCATCGCCTATAATGGGTTCATGATAGCCATACTCGGAGCGATGGACGGGGAGATCGCCGAATTCCTGGGCGCCCTGGATCGGAAAAAAGAGGAAAGATGGACGGATTTCGTTTTCCACACCGGCATGCTGGAAGACCGGGAAGTGGTGGTGATGAAATCCGGCGTCGGCAAGGTCATGGCGGCCATGGTGACCCAGCGCCTCATCGATGCGTACAGGCCCCGGGCGGTCATCTTCACCGGTCTGGCGGGGGGCATTTCGGACAGGCTGGAGATCGGAGACACCCTGGTGGCCGAGGACTGCATCCAGCACGACCTGGACGCCTCATCCCTGGGTTTCAAAAGGGGGGAGGTGCCCTATTCCCCATATCGGGTCCTGGTCTGCGACCGAACCCTGGTGGACGCGGCGTCGTTCTGCATCCCCGAGAAGGGCAAGGCCGTCCGGGGCAGGGTCCTGACGGGGGACCAGTTCATCACGAAACGGGACTTCGCCTCCCATCGCCACCTTCTGGAGGAACTGAAGGGGGACGCCGTCGAAATGGAAGGCGCCGCCGCGGGTCTGGTGGCCACGGTGAACAAGGTCCCCTTCCTGCTCATCCGGACCATCTCCGACAGGGCGGATTCCAACGCCAAGACCGACTTCCACGCCTTCCTGTCCCGGGCATCCCGGAACTCCCTGCATTTCGTCCGACACGTTCTGCGGCGGGTTTACGGTTGAGGCTTCGCCTCAGGTCCCATTCTTCGTATATTTGTGCCGGAGGAACACATGACAGATCATCCACCCCCTCCGGCGGACCGGCCCGAGGGCATCCCGCCGGGTTTTGAGCTTCTTTCCCGCCGGGAGCTGACGGAGTTCCGCGCCGTCGGCCTGCATGTCCGCCACCGGAAAACCGGCTGCGAGATCTTCCATCTC
>Ga0302245_1002730_pt1 | contig 9938 bp, 8 predicted proteins | sample AAG_UR_Thr_MG_FD_193512 | JGI IMG/M metagenome (GOLD analysis project Ga0302245, IMG submission 193512) | Enriched activated sludge microbial communities from anaerobic digester in WTTP, New Holstein, Wisconsin, United States - AAG_UR_Thr | ecosystem: Engineered > Bioreactor > Anaerobic >... | reverse complement strand
AGGAGGGCATTCCCGTCTTCAACGGCACTCTGGACAGCGCCACCGAGACTTTCGGCGCGGGCGCGGTTGCCCCCGGGGATCTGGTGATCCGGATAGGAACCGCCGGCGGCATCCATATCATAAAAGAGACTCCATCCCCCAACCCCAGGCTTCTCACCTACCCCTTTCCCCTGAACGGTCTCTGGTATTCCCAAGCGGGAACCAGCTCCGCCGGGTCCGCCATCGCCTGGGCGGTGACATCCGAAGGCGGGGCCAAATCGCCGGATGGGTTCCGCTCCTTTGGACAAAAGGCGGCGCGGGCCCCGGCGGGATCGCTGGGGCTTCTTTTCCACCCTTTTCTTTCCGGAGAAAGGACGCCGTACTGGGAGCCCGGGCTCCGGGGAACTTTTACCGGGGCGTCTTTTCAGCATACGGACGCGCATTTCGCCCGGGCGGTGCTGGAAGGGGTGGCTTTTTCCCTGTGCGACGCCTTTGCCGCCATAATGGAAAACCAGCCCATTCCCGATCAGGTGCGGGTCGTCGGTGGAGGGACACGGGAACCGGTGCTTCTCGAAATTCTGAGTGCCACTCTGGGAGTCCGTCTGCAGGCCATGCCACAGGTGGATTCCGCCTATGGCGCCGCACTTCTGGGCCTGCATGCCGACGGAAGCCTCCGGACAAGGGGAGGGGAGCCCGACGGCGGCGCCGCATCCACCGTTTTTCCAGACCAGGCGCTTTCTGACACCTATAAAAAGATGTTCGAAAAGTATAGAATCGTCGCCGGACATCTTCTGAGTCTGTACCGCGATATATCCTCCATCGATGATGGACACATTCGTGGTGCCAAGGTCGGGGAGGTCTGAAAACAAAAAAGCGGTCCATGTATGACGAGCAGCGAAAGACATAACCTCGATGAACAGATCCGGACCTACATTCTCGACAAGGCGGAAGGTCCGGGGAGCAAGATACCCACCGAGGTCCAGCTGGCGGAGCATTTCAACGTCACCCGATACCGGGTCAGGAATGTGCTGAACGGCCTGGTCCATCAGGGAGTCATCACCAAAACGCCCCGACGGGGAACGATAATCAACAAACTCGACGCCAACGCCATATCGGACAATTTGAGGTTCAATTACCAGGTCACCAACGCCAACCTCTATGAATCCATCGAAGCGCGCATCGTAATCGAAATTTCCACCATTCCGCTGGTGGTCAAGCGCATCACCCCCGGGCAGATCTTCGAGATGGAATGCGCGGTGGAAAAAATGCTGAAAAACAAACTGGAACCGAGGGTGGCGGACGAGGCCGACATGGAGTTTCACGCCATCATGCTGAAAGCCAGCGGAAACAGCCTTCTCAATTCCTTCAGCATGGTGATCTCCCAGCTGTTTCATAAAGTGGATTACCGCCGGAAGTATTGGAATACCGAAACCATCGAGCGCCTGGCTCTGGAGCATCGTTCCATCCTGCATGCGATCCAGGATGGAGACACGGAGCTGACTATCCGGCGCCTGAAGGACCACCTGCATTATACCCAGAAAATAGAGATGGAAATTGCCCGGAAACTGCGCACCAGGTGAGGAGGGTCCGCGGGGGAGCTTTCATGCGAGATGCATGGGGTTTTCTCCGACGGCATGCCTCTGTCGTGCTCCGGCTGTTTCAGATTGTTTCCGCGCCGCCGCCACGCCGGATTATGGTATACTGCGGGCGGGATCGACCAGGAGATCGTAAATGGCGCGAAAGCCGGGGGATGGGGACATGCGGGCGTATGTATGGAAAAACACGGATGTGGCCGAGGTTCAGGACATGCCGGTTCCCGTGCCGGAGAAGGATCAGGCCCTGATCCGGGTGGGGGTGGGGGGCATCTGCGGGTCGGACCTCACCATCATCTCGGGGAAACATCCCCGGGCGAAGGCTCCCCTGATCCTGGGGCACGAGTTCATGGGGCGGGTGGAGAGGCTGCCGGAGGCTTACTCCGGGGCCCTGCGCCCGGGTCAGCGTGTGACGGTGGAGCCCCTCCTGGCCTGCGGGACCTGCCGCCCCTGCCGCGGCGGGAACCGGCATGTGTGCCGGAACCTGCGGCTCCTGGGGGTGGAAACCCACGGGGGCTTCGCGGAGTTCGCGGCGGCGCCGGTGAACAAGGTCTTTCCTCTGGCGGACTCCGTGTCCGACCGGGAGGGAGCCATGATCGAGCCCCTGGCGGTGGCGGTGCACGGTGTGGACGCGGGGAAGCCGTCCCCGGGGGATTCCATCGTGGTTTTCGGGGCCGGACCCATCGGGCTTCTCTGCGCCCTGGTGGCCCGGACCTGGGGGGACCACAGGGTTCTGCTTTTTGAACGGGACGGGGAGCGGATCGCCCGGGCCCGGAATCTGGGGCTGGAGGTGGTGGATTCTTCCGCAGCCGACCCCGTGGAGGCGGTGATGGATTTCACCGGCGGGGAGGGGGCGGATGTCACCATCGACGCGGCGGGGGTCCCGGCGGTGGGGTCTCTGCTGATTCCCGTCACGGGCATCAAGGGGCGGATCGTCGTCGTGGCGCTGCATAAAAGCCCCTGCGAGGTTTTCTTCCGGCAGCTCTCCTACGGGGAGCAGACCATCCTGGGCACCCGGATCTACGCCGCCGGAGACTTCGCCCGGGCCCTCCGGCTGGTGGAGGAGAAAAGGATCGATCTTTCGGGGATAAACTCCCACAGCTTCCCCTGGAGCGGCATCCAGGAGGCGTTCCGGGTGGCCCGGGACCCGTCGGCGAGCTGCAAGGTGCTGGTGGAGCTTCCCTGACGGGCCGGTCCCGGCCGGGTTCCAAAAGGCGCAAAGCCATTGTATAATGTCCCCAATGAAAGAAGAGAATTCCCTCATTCAATCGGTGGATCGGGCCCTGGGTCTCTTGGAATACATCGCGGAGCATCCCGAAGGAGGGTTTTCGCTGGCGGAGCTGACGGAGCACATGAACATGGACAAGAGTTCGGTCTTCCGGATTCTCGCCACCCTGATGAAGCACCGTCTGGTCCGGCAGGAGGAGAACCGGAAAAGCTACCGGCTGGGTTACGGCGTCTTCAGCCTGGCCTCGTCGCTGTATCACCAGATGAAGATCACCCAGGTGGCCTCCCCCGTCCTGCGGGGGGTGGCCCGGAAAACCCGGGAAAACGCCCATCTCGCCGCCCGGTCCGGCCCTCTGGCGGTTTTCATAGACCGGGAGCAGGGGAGCAACATCATCACCGCCAACACCAACATCGGGGACACCGAGGAGCTGTTCTGCACCGCCGTGGGAAAGAGTCTGATCTGTGACTTTTCCCTCCAGGAGATCGAGCTCCTCTTTGCGAAGCATCCCCTGGAGCGCTACACCCCGCAGACGATAACCGAACTTCCCCTGCTGCTGCAGGAGCTTTCCCGGGTGAGGTCCCAGGGTTACGCCCTGGACATCGAGGAGTACAACCTGAATGTGGTCTGCGTCGGCGGACCCATCTACGACTTCACCGGGAAGATCGTCGCCGCCTTGGGGATTTCCGGTCCCAAGGACCGGATGATGGCGGAGATGGAAAGGAATCTGCGGATAGTCCGGGAGGCCCTGGGGGAGATCAACGCCCTCATGGGGCGGGCTCCCGGCGCGGAGGCCGGGACGGAGGTCTGAGGCGGAGGCCCGGGTCCTGCCTGGGCAGGGCCTGAGCCCTGCCTGGACGGCCGCCGGTTCCCGGCGCGGGTCCGCGGGGGCTTCTAACCCTTCAGGCGGAGCTTCAGGGCCGCCCCGATCTCGCCCAGGTCCCGGGAATCCAGGGCCAGAAAGTCCCACAGCCGGGGAAAGGTCAGGGCCGGGACGACGACCTCCTCCGGGAGGGCGGCGATGATGTCCGGGAAGCTCCGATGGGCCGCGGAGGACATGGCGGCCAGGACCCCCCGGGCCGCCCTCTGGGGCTCCCGCCGATGCTCCGGATACCCGCTGCCCCACTCCACCGAGAAGAGCCGGTCGAAGATGAAGCCCAGATTCACGTCTCCCGCCCAGCCGAAGCCCTGGTTCAGGGCCAGGGACACGCAGTTGCCGGCGTTGATCTGTCCGAAGAGCCAGGCGTCCAGGGGGCTGTGGAGCGCCGCCGCGGTGACCCCCGGGAACTGCATCACCGAGTTCAGATAGCCCACGCCGGTGCCGCAGCCACCCACGACGAGATCCGCCAGGCCCAGATTCAGAACCAGGGCGGAGATGAAACCCGTATGGGTGTACAGAAGCTGGGGGCTTTCCTGGCCGTCGGCCATTCCCAGGTTGTGCACACTGTGCCCTCGTCCCTCCAGGGCCTTCAGTATGGCGCCGTTTCTGTCCCCGGCGCTCACTTCGTTAACCACCGCTATCCTCATTGTCCTCTCCTTTTCTAGAGTCCTATTCGATGATGCTCTTTCTGGACCTCGTCGCACCAGTTGCCCACATTCCAGTTTCCGAAAACCCCCAGGCCCCCCAGCTCGTCGTCTCCCAGATAGACCGGCAGGGTGATCACGCTCAGGCCGGGGTAGGCGTAGGCCTTCTCCAGGGCGTCGCGGAAGCTTTCCTCGGTCCATCCGCCGAAGAGGGACAGAACCCCCGTCACCGAGGCGGCCAGGGCGGTGTAGTCCACCGGAATGGAATCGGTGGTCTTGTAGGCTTCCCCGTACTGGGCCATCTGCAGGCCCCGGATGGCCCCCATCCCCCGGTTGTCGAAGATCAGGAGGCAGCCCCGGGCACCGTGCTCGACTCCGTCGAGGAGTATCTGGGGGTTCATGGTGAAGCTTCCGTCACCGCTGAAGGCAAAGCTGTAGACCGGCCTGTCCGCCAGCGCCGTTGCCAGGAGGGCCGAGGCGGCGAAACCCATGTAGGAGGCTCCGGTGTCGCTGAAGGTGAGTCCCGGGCTCTCGTCCTCCATGATCTGGAAGCCATTGGCCTGCACATCCCCGGCGTCGAAGTACCGGGCCGCCCCCCGGGCCCTGGCGAACTCGTAGGCCACGCGGATGGCCGCGGGCTGCGTCAGCGCCTCACGGCCCCAGACGGGGTCGAACAGGACGGGCCTGTCCCAGCGCTTTCTTTTGAAGGCCTCCCACTCCCGTTTCTTCTCCGCCGTCTTCGCCAGCCAGGTCTGGGCGGCTTTCTCCCGGTTGGTGAAGCCTTCCCGTTTCAGATGGTCGATCCAGGCCCGGAGGTTGGACTTCGCGTCCCCCAGGATGGGCTGGGACCGGTTGTAATGGGCGGCATACTGGGGGATGGTGTTGAAGTTGACGATGGCCTTCGCCTTTTTCCAGGCCGTCCCGGAGCTGTCCCACTGACAGACCTCCCGGGCCCCGACGACGATGACGCAGTCCGCCTCGTTCATGGCGTAGTTCCCCGAAATGCTCCCCTTGGAGCCTCCCACCCCCATGGTTCTCTCGTGGCTGTAGGGCACCTCTCCGGTCATCTTGGCTCCGGTGACGATCACCGCGCCGGTGAGTTCCGCCAGCTCCAGGATTTCCGGCCCGCAGCCCGCCGCCCCGCCGCCGATCTTGATGCAGACCCGGGAAGATCGGCGCACCATGGCGGTGGCCCGGGCGTAGACCTCCGGGTCTCCGCAGTGGGTCCGGGGGAAATCCGGCTTCTCCGGGATCTCCCGGAGATTGAGCTCCTTCATCCCCGCGGGCTGGGTGTTCATGGGAAGGAGAAAGAAAAAGGGCCCCGGGAAGGACGGACTGAAGACGGTGGCGGCCCCCCGGCGCAGGGCGGTGAAGACCGATTCGGGGGTGTGGATCTGGTAACCGGCCCCCATGGTTTTTGTCAGGGAGAGGAAGTTTCCCTGTTCCGGTTTGGGGACCTGCTGCATGTTCGGCCCCTCGTCATGGGTGGTTTCGTCTCCGTATATATGGTAGACCCCCAGACCGTTGGAGGCGGAAACCAGCGAGCCCGAGAAGGCATGCAGGGCCCCCGGACCGATGGAGGTGACCACCGCGCTGGTTTCGCCGTAGTGCCACTTCAGCATGCTGGCGCAGTGGGCGGCGGCAGTCTCGTGGCGAACGTTGTACATCCTGACCAGCCCCGCCTTCTCGTAATGGGACAGGATATGCCCCAGGTCCGTGCTTCCATGGCCGAAGACCCCGATGTACTTCCGCACGCCCTGGTTCAGCAGGCCCAGCACCAGGGCTTCGGAAAGGGAGACCTCCTGGAACTGCTCCAGCGTCCCGTTCTCCAGGGCCCGGGACAGCGATCCCGCCTCCGCGATGAGCCTGGCCCGTTTTTCGATTCCGGTGTTTTTGTTTCCCATATCCCTCACCCCCTGGTTGTGTTGTTGATTGTACAATTCAGTTGCTCCTATGTCAACGTTTTTAGTTGACAGATGCAGGGTCGGGTTGTACAATCATCAATACAGTTGCGTGCGCCTTGCGCGTCCGGGTGTCAAACCGAGTATTCGGTTCCCAATATTCGAGGAGGAGTGATGAAAATGACGAAGAAAATGTTGGTACTGCTTCTGACGCTGTTCGCGGCGGCGGGCTTCGGGTTCGCCGGGGGGGCCAAGGAAGCGGCCGCTCCCGCGGCGGGGAACCTCATCGCCTTCAGCGTCTCCACCACCAGCAACCCCTTTTACGCCACCATGGCCCAGGGGGCCCGGGACGAGGCGAAGGCGGCGGGCTTCGAAATCATTGTTCTGGACGCCCAGAACAAGATCGAGAAGCAGGTTTCCGATGTGGAGGATGCCCTGACCAAGAACATCCGGGTCCTCCTCATCAACGGCGTGGACGACGGGGCCAAGCCCCTGGCGCAGAAGGCCCTGTCCATGAAGATCCCCGTCATGGCCCTGCAGAGAGACCTGGGGGAGGCCAACGCCACCGCCTTTATCGGAACCAACAACGTGGTTCTGGGGGAGCAGCTCATCCACTGGTTCGGAAAATCTCTGGGGGGAAAGAAGACCAAGGTTCTGATCCTCACCGGGACCCCCGGGGCGGCCTCGTCGGAGGACAGGATCAAGGGGATCAACAACGTTCTGCCCCAGTACCCCAACATCGAGGTGCTCTCCTCCCAGACCGGCTACTACGACCGGGCCAAGTCCCTGCCGGTGGCGGAGAACATGATGCAGAGGTTCCCCGAGGCCGAGGCCGTCCTCTGCCTGAACGACGAGATGGCCATGGGGGCCCTGGCGGCTTCGAAGGCCATGAACCGGACCATCAAAATCACCGGCATGGACGCCAACCCGGATGCCCTGAAGGCCGTTGCCGAAGGGGAGCTGCACATGACCATCGCCCTGCCGCCCTACGACATCGGACGGTTCGGGGTGCAGTTCGCGCAGAAAGTCCTGAAGGGTGAGACGGTTCCCAAAAGACACATCATGGAGGTCTCCTTTGTCACCAAGGACAACGTCGCCCAGTTCCGAAAATAGGGAGACCGGCAAGCCTCGGGACCCGGAGGCGCCGGGTCCGGGGGCCTCCTCCGGCCCCGGGGGCCGGAGTGCTGCGGCCTCGGGAGGAGGGGAGACTCCCCCCCCGGGGCTGCAGCTTGAGAATGTCCACAAAAACTTCCCCGGAGTGCAGGCCTTGCGGGATGTCTCCTTCACCGTCCGGCCCGGGGAGGTCCACGTTCTGGTGGGGGAGAACGGGGCGGGGAAATCCACGCTGCTGAAAATTCTCAGCGGCGCCCAGAGGCCGGATTCCGGAGCCATCCTGCTGGACGGGCGGGAGCTTTCGCTGAAGGGGCCCAAAGACGCGACGGACCGGGGCATCTCCACCATCTACCAGGAACTGAGCCTGGTCCCCTGGCTCAGCATCGCCCACAACCTGTTTCTGGGCAGGGAGAATGTGGCAGGCAGGTTTTTCGTGTCCAGAAGGCGCCTCCACCGTCTGGCCGGGGAGGTTCTGGAAAAAATCGGCGAAACGCTCGATCCCGGCCTGCCGGTGGTGGCCCTGGGGATGGCTCAGCAGCAGCTGGTGGAAATCGCCCGGGCCCTGTCGGAAAACGCCCGCTTCATTCTGATGGACGAGCCCACCGCGTCGCTGACGGAACGGGAAATCGAAATCCTTTTCCAGAAAATCCGGACCCTGAAAAAAGAGGGGGTGGGGATCCTCTACATTTCCCATCGGCTGGAGGAGATCCGCAGAATCGGAGACCGGCTGACGGTCATGCGGGACGGAGCGGTGGTCTTCTCCGGGGGGATCGACGACCTGAGCCTTCCGGAGATCATCGCCAAAATGGTGGGCCGCCCCATCGCGAACCATTACCCCAAGAGAACGGTCCCGGCGGGGGAGGAACTGCTGGAGGTGGAGCCCCGGGGCGGCCCCGGCGGGGATCCCAGGTTTTTTCTCCGGGAGGGAGAGGTGGTGGGGCTGGCGGGCCTGGTGGGTTCGGGGAGGACCGAATGGGTCCGCCGTCTTTTCGGGGCCGACCCCACTTTCGGGGAGAAGATCAGAATCCGGGGTGAGGCGGTGCAGGTCCGCTGCCCCCACACCGCCCGGGGGCTGGGGATCGGGATGGTGCCGGAGAACCGGAAAGACCACGGGTTGATCCTGGGACGGAACATCCGGGAAAACATCACCGTGACCATTCTGGAGAAGATCTCCCGTTTCGGCGGGAGGCTCATCGACCGGAAGGCCCGGGCGAAGACCTCCGCTGAGTACGTCAGGAACCTGGCGATCCGCTGCCCTTCGGACCTCACCGACGTGGCCACCCTGAGCGGAGGGAACCAGCAGAAAATCGTCTTATCCAAATGGCTCGCCGCCCAGGGGCGGATCATCATCCTGGACGAGCCCACCCGGGGCATCGATGTGGGGGCGAAACTGGAAATGTACAATCTGATGAACGATCTCTGCTCCAGGGGGCTGGGCATCATCCTCATCTCGTCGGATCTGCCGGAACTCCTGTCCATGAGCGACCGGATCTACGTCATGCGTCAGGGGGCCCTGGTCAAGGAGATGCCCTCCGCGGACGCGACACAGGAAAAAATCATGCATCATGCTTCGGGCGTGAAAGGGAGTGAAGCGCAATGAAAAAGGCCAGCGGGTCGATGATCGCCCGGTTTTTCACGCTCTACGGGGCCTGGGTGGTGCTGTTTGTCCTTGTCGTCGCCATGTCCCTGTCCAGCAGGATATTTCTCACCCTGCCCAACCTGACCAACGTGGCGCGGCAGGTTTCGATCAACGCCGTCATCGCCGCAGGGATGACCTTCGTCATCATCACTGCCGGGATCGATCTGTCGGTGGGATCTCTGGTGGCGCTGACAAGCTGTGTGGCCATGTTCGTCATCGACGCCACCGGCTCCTCGGGGGTGGGCATTCTGGCGGGAATCCTGCTGGGAGCCCTGGCGGGGGCCCTGAACGGGGCCTTCGTCGCCTGGGCGAAAATCCCCCCCTTCATCGTGACCCTGGCGGGGCTGACCATCTATCGGGGCATCGCCCTGATCATCACCGGGGGCTCCCCCATCATCAAGTTCGAGGGGGGCTTCCGGTATCTGGGCCAGGGGGTCTTTGCAGGGATCCCCATCCCCATCATCATCATGGCCCTGGTGCTTCTGATCATGCATTTCATCCTGAGCCGCACCTCCTTCGGCGCCCATGTTTACTCCGTGGGGGGAAACGAAGAGGCCAGCCGTCTGTCGGGGATAAAGGTGGCCTGGGTCAAGTTCCGGGTTTACGTCCTGGGGGGAATGCTCACCGGGCTGGCGGGGATGGTCCTGATGGGACGGCTCTCCTCCGCCCAGCCCAACACCGGCGAGGGTTTCGAACTGGACGCCATCGCCGCGGTCATCCTGGGGGGAACCAGCCTGATGGGAGGTCGGGGGAGCATCTGGGGGACACTCGTCGGGGCCCTGATCATCGGGATCCTGAACAACGGCTTCAATCTGATGGCGGTGGACGCCCATTTTCAGCTGGTGGCCAAAGGGGTCATCATCCTGCTGGCGGTTCTGCTGGACCAGTACCTGAAAAAGAACCTGGTGAGCATCCCCGCGAAATAGCCCGCTGTGCCTCCCCGCCGCGGGGTCCCCAGGAGCCTT
>Ga0302245_1002718_pt1 | contig 9999 bp, 12 predicted proteins | sample AAG_UR_Thr_MG_FD_193512 | JGI IMG/M metagenome (GOLD analysis project Ga0302245, IMG submission 193512) | Enriched activated sludge microbial communities from anaerobic digester in WTTP, New Holstein, Wisconsin, United States - AAG_UR_Thr | ecosystem: Engineered > Bioreactor > Anaerobic >... | reverse complement strand
CTCATTCCTAGCTTTGCCCTAGTTCACGGGATACTTGAATTGACTGGATTACAGGCCTGGACATGGTTAGTCGATTTGCCCGTAGCCGCAAGCGCGATCTATTTAACGCGTGCATGGCGGTTGCGAGAGAGTCTTGCCGTTCCTATTCTGGGTATGCTGCACATTGGCTTCGCTTGGCTTGGTATTGCCTTGCTGCTCTTCGCAGCACAAAGCCTGACTTTACTTATGACTGGTCAACTCATCCTTGCTAAAGCCCCGCTGCATGCGCTGACAATCGGCTATTTCACCTCCATGCTACTGGCCATGGCGACACGCGTTACGCTCGGCCATTCTGGCAGAATGCTGAAGGCCGACCACCTAACCTGGGGCATCTTTATTGCCTTCCAGGCTGTTCCTTTGCTGCGCATCATATCGGAACTTCCAGGACTGGAACTCACACTGCGCAGTCATCTCTACCTATGCGCTGGGGTGATTTGGCTGGCATGCTTTGGCCTCTGGTCTTACAAATTCGCCCCTATATATTGGAACCCCAGATCAGACGGAGGCGCTGGGTGATGAGTCAAGATATGACATAAACACTAAAAAGAGGAGGTATTGTGAATATTGGCTGCACGAGCTCATTATTAGACAAATTCTTTTCTTTGTTTACCAATAATTTTCTGCCGTGATTTGGCCAGGCTCAAAGCGGCGGTGTTTTTTCAAGCCGCGTTCAATCAGCGTGTTGTTTGTGTCTTTAACCATTTGCGGATTGCCACAAAGCATTATCTGGCTATTTTCTGCATTGATTTTTATCCCAGCACGCGCTTCCAGTCGACCATCAATAATCGCCTGTGGGATGCGGCCAGTCAATGCAAAATCCGAAGTTTCGCGGCTGAGAAATGGAATGTAAGAAAATTGCCCAGGATATTTCGCCAAAATTTGCATGATTCGCTCCTGGTAAATAAGTTCGGATAAAGTCCGCACGGCATATATCAGAATCACCCGTTCGTAGTGCTGCCAAGGCTTGTCAGTCATCAGAATCGAGAGAAAGGGTCCGACGCCAGTGCCGGTCGCCATCAGCCATAGATTCTTTGCTGGTGGAACTTCATCGAGAATCATGAAGCCGTGGGCGCGTGACGCGACCAGAATGTTGTCACCAGGTTTAAGGTTGACCAAGCGGGAAGTCAGCGGCCCGTTCGGCACCTCAACATATAAGATCTCCAGTGGTCGGCTATCAGGTGGGTTCACCAAAGAATATGGGCGGCCTACCACTTCTCCATTAATTTCCAGCGCGATCTTGACGAACTGCCCAGCTTCAAATGGCTCAATATCAGACTTAATATAAAGTGAATACAGGGTTTTGCTCCACTGCTTGTGTTCAACCACTTTCCCAACATTCCAGGTGGACATAACTTACTCCATAATTCCTTACAATTTTACTCAATTATAAGCTGCTTCAAGATGAAGATGACCGATTTCAAGCTCCAAGTGCATAAAGTAATGCATGCTACTGGCAAAAATAAAAAGTATCCGCCGTAAGCAACTTTGCGGAGCGCTGAAAGCCTAGCGATTTACTTGAACAGGTATTCAGTCTCTATGTAATTTCATTACAGACTTCCTGAGTGAAGCCACTCAGATAACTGTCATTAGCTGCAGATCATAGGAATACGCTTCTGTGCCTCAATCTGGTTACGCAGATTCCTGCCAAAGATACTTCTAGCCGTTTGGTTAATATTCTTGACATTCCTAGAAACTAGGCCTAGATTTATCAGACTGGTCATTCAATTGAAACTGCACCCAGTTATTTAATTAGAAAGGCGCTTTCATGTCCCTTCCTCACGCAGCATCCGGTGAATTGATTGATGTTCGGCCACTTGGTGCGAGCCTGCGTCAGACGAGTTCAAGTACTCTGGTCAGGGCAGATCACCTTGAGGTTTTCCGGTTAGTGTTGGCTGCCGGCAAGGCGCCCCCAGACCACAAAGCATCTGGCGCGATCACAATTCAATGTCTAGAAGGGGCAGTGGAGCTTGAGGCCCACGGACGAACACAGATACTGCGTGCGGGAAGCATGGTCTACCTATCTGACGCAGAGCCACACGCGGTCAAGGCGCTGGAGGACTCCTCTCTTCTCGTCACGGTTCTGTTGAGGCGTGTATGATTCCGTTCAAGCCTAGCGCACTTCCAGACTGCCGACGAGAGTACTCAAGATCACTTCATTCTGGCACATCCGATGTCGATCGAGACGAGAATCTATTTCATTCGTTAGGCTGCGTCTTCTTGGCCACAGGCCAGTTGACCTACGGTACGGCAATTCCAGAGGCCGTTACCGCACCAAACACTATTGAAGCCTCGTTAAAAGGAGGAATGTCACGTGGAATTCAAAATCCCTTACCCACTTAAGGTGGAACATGAAGAACTACACAACATACTGAGCAAAGCGACGAAGGAACCAGGCGATCTTGGCGATGCTGCGAAGGCCGTTGCCAAGCTAATGCATCCACATTTTATCAAGGAGGAGGAATACGCACTGCCTCCACTAGGGCTGCTGCGTGATCTAGCTCAAGGCAAGATGACCCCAGATATGAAAGAAGTGCTTGCGTTGACTGATAGGCTCAAGGCGGATCTTGGCCAGATGCTTCAGGAGCACAAATCCATCGTCGCTGCATTGGGAGTGCTTTCGGCCGCAGCGAAGAAAGCAGGCAAGGTGGAATACGTGGAGTTCGCCAAAGCGCTGATGCTTCACGCGCAAACTGAAGAGGAGGTGTCCTACCCTACCGCCATACTAATAGGGGAGTACATAAGAGAAAAGCTCCAATTGTCGTAGGGCCCACGAACTGTTAGGTAGTTTTCAACCATAACTGTTGACGCTAGTTTAAAAATGACCATATAAGCGCAGTGATGCGCGTTGAATTTTGACCAGGTAAAACCAGTATTCTGCTTATTTTGTAAGCAGGAGTAAAAGAGGTGATTACCATGGTCATGTATGCCAAGATTAGACGCATGTTCTTTCGGGAACATTTATCCATTAGTGAGATAGCCAGACGCACCAGTCTGACCAGAAATACGATTAAGAAGTGGCTTAAAGCTGCGGATGGAACAGAGCCTAAATACCGCAGAGGCCCAGCGCAAACCAAACTCAAACCCTTTGAGTCACAACTTATCCTAGCGCTTACCGCAGATGCACACCGCCCCAAGCGCGACCGTCGCACCGCAGTCATGTTGTATGAAGACATTCAAAAGCAAGGGTTTACAGGGTGCTATGCACGTGTCACTGCGTTTATACGTCAGTGGCGAGAACAATCTAAAGCTTCTAGCAAATCTGCCTTTGTACCACTGCACTTTGCATTAGGCGAAGCATTCCAGTTTGATTGGAGTGAAGAAGCACTGGTCATTGGTGGAATCCATCGCAAAATACTCGCTGCACACACCAAATTATGTGCCAGTCGTGCTTTTATGATTAGTGCTTATCCCAGCCAAAGCCATGAGATGCTATTTGATGCACATACACGCGCATTCACGGCACTGGGCGGTATTGCTAAACGTGGCATTTACGACAACATGAAGACCGCGGTAGATAAGGTGCAGCCGGGCAAAGGCCGCATCATCAACGCACGCTTCTTCGCCATGACCGCGCACTACTTATTTGACCCCGACTTCTGCAATGTTGCCTCTGGATGGGAGAAAGGCGTGGTGGAGAAGAATGTGCAAGATGCGCGCCGCCGGGTATGGTCTGAAGCGAAGAATCATCAATTCAGCACCTTTGCAGAACTCAATGCTTGGCTAGAAGTGCAATGCCGTCAACTATGGACGCGCTTGTATCACACAGCGTATCCCCAGTTAACCATTGCTGATGTGTTAGAGCAAGAGCAACTGTATTTAATGCCCATGCCCACTCCATTTGATGGGTACACCGAAGTATTAGCGCGTGTTTCTAGCACTTGCTTAGTGACAGTACAACGTAATCGTTACTCCGTCCCCTGTGAGTATGCCAATCAGCGTGTCTCGGTGCACTTATATCCAGACCACATCAGTATTTATGCCGACCACCAACGGGTAGCCATCCATACGCGATTTTATGAACGAGATAGAACCTGTTATGACTGGCTACATTACATCCCCATCATTATGCGTAAACCCGGTGCATTAAGGAATGGCGCACCGTTTTTAGAAATGCCGCTACCACTACAGAAACTACAATTAGCATTGCGACAACGAGAACGCTTATTAGGAGACCGCATGATGGCCAATGTGTTAACCCAAGTACGCAACCATGGCTTAGAAGCAGTGACGATTGCAGTAGAGCAGGTATTAGCCTCTGGCGTGACGAGTATTGAACATCTGCAGAATATCTTAAGTCGGCTGAATACCACTGCGATGCCCGCCCCAGTGGTCACCAGTTTGAAATTAGATACAGAACCGCTTGCCAATACGGCGCGTTACGACCAGTTAAATGCGAAGGAGAAGAAACATGCCTGATATTCTCACCCAACTTAAAGCGCTTAAATTACATGGTATGGCCGACAGTTATGCTGAACTCGTTAAACAAGGTGCAAGTGGTGCTACTGCATCATTGGACGCTTCTGAGTGGTTAGTGCGTCATCTGGTAGAAGCGGAATCCACTGACCGTGCGATACGTTCTATTGCTTATCAAATGCATACCGCAAGGTTTCCGATACACCGTAACTTGGAAAGCTTTGACTTTAGCGAGTCGAGTGTGGATCAATCATTGGTTGTTCGGCTATCATCCATGCAGTTTACCGATGCTGCTGAGAACATCGTCTTTGTGGGCGGTTCAGGCACAGGCAAGTCGCATTTAGCGACCGCGCTAGGCGTTACTGGGATTCAGTATCATGGCAAGCGTGTGCGCTTTTATTCCACCGTGGAGTTGGTGAACAGTTTAGAGCGTGAGAAAGCCGCAGGTAAACAAGGCAAACTTGCGCTGAGTTTAATGCAAATGGATTTGGTCATTTTAGATGAATTAGGCTATTTGCCGTTCTCACAAGCAGGAGGCGCTTTATTGTTTCACTTACTCTCTAAGCTATACGAACGTACCAGTGTCATCATCACGACTAATTTAAGTTTCTCAGAATGGAGTCATGTCTTTGGTGATGCAAAACTCACCACAGCATTGTTAGATCGCTTAACGCATCATTGCCATATTGTAGAAACAGGCAATGAGTCTTATCGATTTAAGTACAGCAGTACGCAAGCTAAAGGAAAGATCAAAACAAGGGAGGAAATACGCAACACATTCAAACTGCCAGAACAGGCAGATATTTAATTCAAAGCAATCGTAAAAAGGAGCATTAGACCCTGTCAGTTTGGTCGACTTATCCACAACGATGTAGTAATCTACATCCTAAATTCGCCTGGTCAAAATTCAACGCGCACACCTGGTCAATTTTAAATGCGCGCCAACAGTATATTCTCAAAATTTCAAGCGCAGGGACTACTTAAAGTGCATATTAAAAATATAGAGATTCTTGATATGCAATTACTGACAGCGCTATCAAATCAGCATTCTAGTTAATTCGACTAATTAACGATATTCAAATTCTTTATAATTCATATTCCTAGAGGTTTTCTGCCTTCTGTTTTATAGTATAGGTCGTGCCGAATTTTAAGCACCAAAAACGCGTTGCTTCATAGATTAATATCAGCCCGTGTTCCGCTATTATTATCTCAATACTTCGGTAATTTAGACCACCATACACCATGACTTATGACATCAGATAGAACGCGATGACATTGATATATATAAGTGGCTTTTTTACATGTACAATATTATCTCGCTATCACATCGTGACCAGCCTTTTGAGGGTTACCTTGACAATGCCAAACAAAACCATAGGGAAAGACTGTGAGCATGAACAGACGAATTGTTTACATCAATGATATTGGTGTAATCATCAATGATGTGGATTGGAATGACTATCATGAGGACATTAAAGGTAATCCCGACCCGTTTAGCATCACTTTTGATGTATTAGTAAATGACAAGAATTATACAATCACTTTTAGTAATCCTTCTCTAGACAGTCAAAATCAGCGATCAGCAGGCCCTTTCAAAGGCAGTGGCGCCTCATATATTCAGCTCCTGAGAGAAGTAGAAACGCGCAGTGAATTACGTGATAAAAATCAATACAGTGAAGATACTGAAAACGAGGCAAATAATGCTTTTGGCACTATTGCTCAATCTATTTATAATGATGTGCAATCCCACTCGCCTGATCAGGACGAAGACTAAAAAGCGGGCTAATCCAGTCCTAGATTCATTTTATATATTGTCTAGTAACTCTATGTAAAATATTGCACGCCTGGCTTACTTCCAGGGGCCTTGGGTGGGGGATAGCTCCGGCCGAATTGCCAGTTACACCAGCTCCATAGACTTTCCGCCTGAAAACCTAGTCATACTGCTGTGAGTATGGAAGAGGTGATTGCGTTATGATTTCTTTTTGCTAATTTGTGCTTCTGCTTCAGCCCAAAATGCATGCGAGTCACCCACAAAACCATTGTGCTCAGCGATAAAGTAAGCAGTACGCTGAATCAATTCATAACGCTCTTGATTGCTAACATCATTTGCGGATTTCTTTGCACGAGTTATTGGCGTAGCTTTTTTAGCAGCTGTCTCGAAACGGCTGCCTTTTTTAATGAGGTGAATCGCCCCGTCTACATTAGACACTTTCCAGCCTCGTGAAATACTGCTTTTCAAATTCTACTGGAGAAAGCCGATTAGCGTAACCATGTCGGCGTCTCGGGTTATAAAACATTTCAATATAATCAAATATGTCTTGCCTTGCCTCCTCCCGTGTTAAATATGTTTTACGGCGGATGCGTTCACGTTTGAGTAACTGAAAGAAGCTCTCAGCTACTGCATTGTCATGACAATTTCCACGACGACTTTGGCTGGCAAGCAAGTTGTGCGCTTTTAAAAAATCCTGCCACTAATAACTATTAAACTGGCTGCCTTGGTCCGAATGAATGATCACTTGCTCATCAGGCTGCCTACGCCAAACGGCCATGAGTAATGCATTGATTGCCAGTTCACTTTCCATGCGTGGTTTCATTGAACAGCCAATCACTTGCCGTGAGAACAAATCCAGTACAACAGCCAGATATAGCCAATGCTCATGCGTACGAATGTAGGTAATATCCGTCACCCATATCTTGTTGGGTTCAGTGACATTAAATTGCTGGGCGACATGATTAGGCACTGCGATTGATGGGTGGCTATAACGTGGACCAGGGCGGCGGCGATAGCCTGTCTGCGAGCGTAAGCCTTCCGCCCGCATCAATCGATAGACACGGTGCTTGCCACAACGCTCACCTATATCACGCAAGTCGTCAGTGACCTTGCGGTAGCCATAGACGCCAGCGCTTTCCAACCAAAACTGCTTAATCAATCCTAGCAATCAACCATCTTCATGTTGACGGTTTGATATTGGAGATTTGCGTCAGGCGTAGTAGCCCCTTGGATGCACATTCATCACGCGACATATGCGACATACCGCATACTCCGGCTCATGCTGGCGGATAAATGCGTACCTTACTGGGATTCTTTGGCAAAGTACGCGGCGGCCTTTTTTAGGATGTCACGCTCTTCTGTCACACGTTTTAATTCAGCTTGTAGCTTTTTAATCGTTACTTGCTGATCTGCAGCAGCCAATCTTACCGGTTCAGGTTGTTCATATTTCTTTACCCAGGCATAAAGACTGTGCGTTGATACGCCAAGCCTTGCCGATACTTCAGCAATTGAATATTGCCGCTCAGTAATTTGTTTGATCGCTTCTAGTTTGAATTCTTCTGTGAATCGTTTGCTGCTCATTTAATGCTCCTTTTTAACCTCAATTATGAGGCTAAAAAGTATCTACTGCATTAGGGGCGATTCACTTTCATTTCAAGCAAATGCAGCTTGTGATTTGGTTTCTACAAAAGACAACAGCCCATTAAAAATTAAAGCGGTTGATACCGATTCAGCTGAAGCAAAAGAATTTTTGGCGACTTGCAAGAATCCATACACTGCAAAATATGCAGCAGATGCAGAAGCTGCAAAAGCAGGAAAAAAAGTATTAGGATATAACGGATGCACTGGCTGCCATGGTGGTAATTTAGGCGGCTTGATGGCACCTTCACTGATTAAAAATGGCGGTACAGGTGCTTTCGATACAAAATGGGTTTATGCTAAAAATGCTACTGATAAGGGTATGTTCGAATCTATTGCTGGCGGTACGCCAGGTACTTCAGGCGGTACTATGTTTGTCTGGCACAATCAGTTAGAAGGTCATACTGGTGACGGCATAAGTACCGATCAAATCCTTAAGGCAATTGCTTACATTCGCACACAGTATAAAGGTGATGGCGAAAAAACTTGGTTAAAATAAACTTTTAACTTAGAAAATAATAACAAATAAAACGGCTGCTGTATAATTACAGTAGCCGTTTTTTCATTACAAATACTATAGATATAATTCGGGAGAAATAAATGAAGCAACTTAAATAGAGTGTTATTTTCGCTTTGATGTTATCTGCTTTAGTTGCATGTAACAAAGCTGATACAGGTGCATCAGATACGCCTGCTGCAGGAGCAAGTGCTGAAACTACAGCCGCCAGTTCTAGTGGTGGGGCATGTAATTTTGTATCTACAAAAGATGATAGCCCATTGGTTATTAAGGTTGTTGCTACTGATACCCCAGAAGCAAAACAGTTTATAGAAACTTGTATTAATCCATACACAAAACTTTATGCTAAAGATGCTGAAGCGGCAAAGGCGGGCAAAAAGCAATATGCGTTCCAAGGTTGTAGCGGCTGCCATGGCGGTAACGCGAATGGCTTAATGGGACCAAGCATTATTGACGCACAATGGGAATACCCAAAACATACTACTGATAAAGGTATGTTTGAGACAATCGCAGGCGGTACGCTTGGTAAAGGTGCAACTGCTCGAGGCAGTATGTTGACATGGCATAATCAACTGCCAGGTCATTCAGGGGACGGCTTAGACACCGATACCATTTTGAAAATTATGGCTTGGTTACGAACACAGTATGTAGGCGGTGGTGCCACTCCTTGGTTGGACGAGAAGCCACAGTAACTCACTTAATAGACTGATGCTAACTAAATAATAATGTAAAAAATAAAAATGGCTATTGGTTATTACAATAGCCATTTTTATTTGACTATTATTTATTATAGGCATGAAACTTTTTCCCAAACAGTCAGGTTATCTCTGATTAATAAGCCAATCCTAAAAGATAATACTTAAAAATTCAAAAATAAGCCTTTTTAAGGCATCAATTATGGGTTCAAGCCCTTGCCGAACAGGGCTATTTAAGCAATAATTTAAGTCTTTACTAAAGGCCTTAGGTAGAATAGGATTTTTAAGCATTCTGTCAGGGCTTCGTTACGTTTCATATAAGACTTCAAGTTTAATCATTAGGGAGAGAATCATGGCAACACGTAACGATTTATGTAACGCCATCCGTGCGTTATCTATGGATGCAGTGCAAAAAGCTAACTCTGGCCACCCAGGTGCGCCTATGGGTATGGCGGAAATTGCAGAGGTATTGTGGAATCACCATTTACGTCACAATCCAACCAATCCAAACTGGGCTGATCGCGATCGTTTCATTCTCTCTAATGGTCACGGTTCCATGCTGATTTACTCCCTGTTGCATCTGACTGGCTATGATCTGCCGATGGATGAAATCAAGACTTTCCGTCAATTGCACTCAAAATGTGCCGGCCACCCAGAGTACAGCTATGCACCAGGCATTGAAACCACGACTGGCCCATTAGGCCAGGGCATTACCAATGCGGTTGGTTTTGCGATGGCTGAGAAGTTATTGGCAGACCAATTTAACAAACCAGGCCATGACATTGTTGATCACTACACATATTGCTTCTTAGGTGACGGCTGTATGATGGAAGGCGTATCACACGAGGCTTGTGCTTTAGCTGGTACATGGGGCTTGGGCAAACTGGTTGCTTTCTGGGATGACAACGGTATTTCTATCGACGGTC
>Ga0302245_1002716_pt1 | contig 10009 bp, 8 predicted proteins | sample AAG_UR_Thr_MG_FD_193512 | JGI IMG/M metagenome (GOLD analysis project Ga0302245, IMG submission 193512) | Enriched activated sludge microbial communities from anaerobic digester in WTTP, New Holstein, Wisconsin, United States - AAG_UR_Thr | ecosystem: Engineered > Bioreactor > Anaerobic >... | reverse complement strand
AGTTCTTCCTGAAGCGCCTTCTTCCCCGTCGGGTTGATCCGCTCGCCGACGATCACCAGCGGACGTCCTTCGCCGAGCAGGACCGTTTTTCGCGCCGAGCTCAACGCCGCGAAAGCGGGGGCCTGCTGTATCTTCGGGCGGCGGCCCCTGACGGCCCGCTTCAGCGCGCGGATGTGATCCGGCGTCGTGCCGCAGCAGCCGCCCAGCATCCGGATGCCGGCCTCGGCGAAAGCCTTTCCGAACGCGCCGAACGAATCGGCCGTCATGTCGTAGACCGTCTCGCGGCCGGAGAGTCTCGGCATCCCCGCGTTGGGCTTGGCGACCAGGGGCACTGCCGCCTGCGGCCCGATCGCGGCCAGGATCTCCACCATCGCCTCGGGGCCTGTGGAGCAATTGCAGCCGAACGCACCGGCGCCGAGGCTTTGCAGCGTCACAAGGGCCGAAAGCGGGTCGGTGCCGCCCAGCGTGCGCCCCTCCCGCTCGAAGGTCATCGTCACGATGACGAAGGGATTCCCCAGCTCCCGGACGGCCAGGAGCGCCGCCCTGGCCTCCTGGATGTCCATCATCGTCTCGATGACGAAGAGATCGACGCCGCCGTCGAGAAGCCCCTCGGCCTGTTCGCGGAAGATCGTCACGGCCTCGTCGAAACCGACCGGACCGAAGGGCTCGACGAACTGCCCCGTCGGTCCGATGTCTCCGGCAACAAGAACGTCTTTCCCCACCGCCTCACGGGCAAGGGACGCCAGCCGGCGGTTGATTCCGCGCACATCGGCAAGGCCGAATTCGGCCAGTTTCAGCCGGTTCGCCCCGAAGGTGTTCGTGTAGACGATATCGGATCCGGCTCGTGCGTAGGCTGCGTGGACGGCCCGGACGATCTCGGGATGTTCGAGACCCCACGTTTCCGGGCAGACGCCGGACGGCATGCCCCGTTTCTGGAGTTCCGTGCCCATGGCGCCGTCCAGGATCAGGATCCTTTTCTTCAGGAAAGCGGCAATACCTGCCTTGGACTTCATTCCGTGCCCTCCTTCAAGGCTTGGACGACGGCGACGGCCGTGACGGACTTTTCCGGCTCCAGCATGAACGAGTCCGTGATGCGCACGCCCCAGCGTTCCATCTCCAGCAGCCGGTAGATGTCCGCCTGCCCGGCGAGCGAAAAGTCGCCGTACCCGGCGGAATACCGCCGGCGGGACAGCCCCATGCCTTCGCGCCGCAGGGTCCGGTTGCAGAAAGCCGCGATCCAGTCGAGCGCGGCATCGGTCATCTCGCTGCCCACGGCGTCGAAAACGACGCCCCGTTTGAGCATCTCGCCGCCCGCATCGCGGCGGACCGCTGCGGCGATTTGCGGACCGGCCGTCGCAGCCAGAAGAACGATCTCGCCGGCGCCGCCGACGAAGGCAGCCAGGTCCCTGCTCCGCCACGTCGGGCCGCCCGCGATCGCCACTTCGCCTTCCCCGCTCCGGATCAGAGACAGGCGTTTTGCCGCCCCTTTCAGACGGATCAGGACGGCCGCCTCCGCAATCCACCGTTCCAGTTCCACCCGTTCTCCGGGGGAGAGCTTCGTCACGCCCTGCCGGTATCCCAGCCGCCGGTAGATCCGCCGGTTCGGCGGCTGCAGCGGAATCGGATCGAAAAGACGCAGGGGTTCCCTCATGAATTGTTCCACGGTTGTTCCGCGCCGTACCGGTTTCTCCAGCGGTCGATCTTTTCGAAGGCATCTTCAACGGCCCTGTAGAGGGTTTCGATTTTCAGCGGTTTGGTGAAATAGTCGTCGAAGCCCGCCTCCCGGCATTCGTCGATTTCAAAAAGTGCGGCCCATCCGGTAATCGCATAGATCAGGCTCAGCGGCCGTTCCTTGCGGATCTTCCGGCACAGTTCGATGCCGTTCATCCCGAACAGCTTCAGGTCAAGAAAGATGACATCCAGATCGGTTCCCCGGGCGATTTCCAGCGCCTTCTGGCCGTCTTCGGCGGCAACGACCCCATAGCCGCGGTCGGTAAAAATTTCCTGGAAGAGATCCCGTACCGAACCTTCGTCATCGACGATAAGAATCTTCCTCTGCACGCACAACCCTCCCTCTCGATTCCTGTGCCGACAGACCGGCCTTCGACCGGTTTGTCTCCGGAATCACCCTGCAGCAGCATTTTTCCTTTATATCATAATCTCCTTTTCTTCAACCTCTGCTCGTCGAAACGGCCCTTCGGAACAGCCTCAGGAGCGTCTTCCCTCTCCAAGGAAGACGCCTTGCCCCGCCCGAGGCAAGCGCCGCGGAATGCACCGCGGCGAGCATCGGGAACTCGTCCTGCGGCATGCGCAGGTCGCGGCGTCCGAATACGAATCTGATGCGAGACGAAAGTACAGTGGAAAATGGATCGGATGGGAACGATTGCAGCGGGGGTACGTCAGGAAAAAGGGAAAGGCTTTCCGCGCCATCGAGGACTCTCCGCACGGACGATGTGCGGCCAGCCCGCCAAAGTACGCAGCTCCAGTTTACCTTCCCGGCCGTGAACTCTCGAAGTTCACGGCCAGGAAGGCTCTTGCATTCCGGTACTCGCCGAACTCGCATTGCACGGGCAGAATCGGTTTCCGACCGGAGTATATGAGAACCTTTTCTTACGCGTTGAGCAGTTCGCTCGGGTTTTTCCGTACCATCAGGTCGACGTCCTCCGACGGCATCCCGGCGGCCAGCATCGAGGCGATGAACATCCGCATCATCTCCGAAGGCGGCGCGCTCCACTCGAAAAACGTATCCGTCGAAAGAACCCACCGCCGTGCGCCGACTTCCCGGATCCTCGCGCAGAGATCCTGGATGCTGAGCCTCCAGAAGGCCGGCAGCAGTCCCAGGAACGTCGTTTCGATGAAGTAACCCATCCCCGCGAATTCCTTGACCTGGTCCATCGTCGCGCCCACTGCCCGGCTGTCCGGATGGCTCATCAAGAGCTTCTTGAAACCCATCTTTTTCGCCTCGCGCGCGACGGCGAGCGACTCCTCCGGCGAGATGTGGCCTGTAAAGACCGCCACATCGTAATCCTTCGCCAACCCAAGGATCTCCTTCACATTCGGGTCGAGTTCTCCGGACGCATCGACGACCGACAGCCCCTGCTCGGGCGTTATCTTGTCCAGGGAGGGAAGCCACGGTTTCATCAGACGGCAGAATCCTCCCCGCGCGATGTCGTTCCTGGCGCTCCACGTGGGCAGCCAGATGACCTTTACGCCCTGTTTCAGGGCCGATTCCGTGATCCACGGGCTCAGCCCGCCCGAACTGGTATTCAGGGTGATGCTGGACCAGACCTGGATTCCTTCGATCTTGTCCTGCATCTGATACAACCGGCCGATCGTCGGCCACATATGCGATTTCAGAACGATGCCCTTCATCTTCGCCTGGGCCGCCAGCCGAAAGGCCTCCAGGTCCTCGACCCTCATCTTTACGTCATAGCTGATTTCAGGGTATCCGTGACAGTGCGTGTCGATCGATCCCTCCAACAACCGGTCCGCTTCCATGCCTTTGATCATCTCTCTCTCCTTCCGCTTCTTGTTATTGTTCCACGTTTCAGCAGCGATTGCCTCGCCGCCGCCTGCGGCGGGAAGTCATGACCGGCAAGGCCGTTCGCAGCGGCACGGCCCCTTCAACGAGAGGCCGTGCCAGCCGCCGCTGCTATGAAAACATCCCGTAGAGAACGCCCGCCACGATCAGCGCGGCAATGATGACACCGACCGGTACGGCATAATCCGCAACCGTCGTCGGCTCGTCCGTTTTCCGCGCGATCACTTCCCTGATCTTCGCTGCAACCCGCTTCTCCTGCTCCGACTGCTCCGTCATGAGGGAGACGACCACGATCAGGATCACGGTCACCGGCAGCGTGATGAGGAACGGGTGAATGCCGTAGGGAAGCGTGTAGGCGCCGTAGAACCTCAGCGCCCCCAGGATAATGAACACCAGCGAACCCGCCGAAATCCCCGTCAGGATCCCCGCCGTCGTCGCCCGCCTCCAGAAAATCCCGCAGACGAACATGGGAACGAAACAGGCGCCGTAGAAGGCGACGCCCCAGGTGGTCAACTCCGCGATGAACCAGGGCTTGGTCCATGCGAATAGGGCCACTACGACGGTCAGGGCGGCGATCATCCACTTCGTGACTTTCAACAGCTGCTGTTCGGTCACATCCGGCCGGATCAGCTCCTGATAGATGTCGCGCGCCGCGCCGAAGGCCATATTGGAAATCTGCGTGTTGATCGTCGAAAAACCGACGGCGAAGATCGCTGCCAGGACCATACCTGCGAGGAAGGTGGGCAGGACCTTGATGGCGATCAGGGGCAACAGATTATCCGCCTCCTTCACCGTCAGGTTCGGCAGAAGGATCAGACCCGCCTGCGTCGAAATGTACAAGAACCAGCACCAGGCGATGACGATGAAGACGCCGATAACCTGGGCCTTCAAGAACACCTTCTCGGACTTCGCCGTGTAGGCCCGCTGAACGAGGTGCGGAGAACCAGCCGTCATGAAATTCCAGATCAGGTTGAAGGAGATGATCGTGAAGAGCGCATTCTGGTATCCCATGTCCTTCCACATGCCCGGCTTCGCCTTCTCCGTGACCGCGATGAGATTGCCGATGCCGCCGACGGCGTCCAGACAGTAGGGGATGAGGAGGAAGACGGCGAAAACGAAGGTGAACATGTTGATCGTGTCGTTGACGATGACCCCCGGCGTCCCGGCGCGGACCGTGGTCCAGATGATGACGGCCGTGCAGATGATGAGCGCCGTGCCGAAGCCGAGCCCCACGTGGCTCATGGCGAGGGACATCCCGATCAACTGCCCTACGGCGTAGAAGGTAAGGCCGCCGACCAGCATGATGGCGGAGATGCCTCGGACCCACTTGCTCGGGAAACGCAGCTCGAAGAAGTCCGGCGGGGTCAGCAGTTCCTTCGATTCGACCTTCGTCTTGCTCTCTTCGATCAGCTCGTGCGAATACTTGGAAATCCGGCGGAGCGGCAGACCGACAAGGAAGGTGAAGAAGAGGACGCCCCAGAAACCGAATGTCCACATGCTGAACGCGATGCCCTTGCGGAACGCGAGGCTCGACCACCCCATCATCCCGGTGATGCTCACCCACGACGCGACATAGGTGCCGGTGAGAAGCCAGATATTGACCCCCCGGTTGGCAACGTAAAATCCTTCGACGGTCTGCGCCTTCCGCTTGAAATACTCGACAATGCCGAAGACGACGACCAACGCGATGATGGTCGGCAATATGAGAAGAAATTTGTCCATAGGTCAACCCCTCCCCGTCGCGAAGTAATAGATCAAAATCAAAGCCCCGACGATCGGTATCCCCTGCGTGTAAATGATGGTCCATGTGAGATCTGCCATAAGATACCTCCCTTTCTCGATGAACTGACCCGTACTCTCTCGACATGCATGAAACAATCTCCGTTGGATGTATGCGTTGTTCTCCTGCCGTCAACACCTCCTTTCCTGAGCATGAATTTCTCTTCTCAACATCTGCAAGGACCATAGTCCTTCATCGGATGAATTCCCCGCTTCAATTGCGAGAGCCCCTTGACGACATTGTCGATGCATCGATCGTTCAGACCCGGATAGTTTTCCGGCTTGAGCAGATCCTGAACCTCTTCTTTCGTTATTACTCCGGCAAGTAAACATATCAATGGGTGTCATGCCGGACTTGATCCGGAATCCAGTCCTGTCCTGGATTCCCGCTTCCGCGGGAATGACAGTATTGGCATCTTTTGTTGCCGGAGTAATAAGTGATCGTAGATTTCCGCATTCCCGGCGGTGTACCGGTCGAGTAGATCCATGAGTACTTTTGTCGCTGAATGTCCGAGAGGGGCGGAGCCCGCCAGCCTGACCCTGATAACGGGACCGGCGGCTTGCGCCCATTGAAGAGAGGCAAAACCCCAAGCGAGTGCTGCGCCTGCAAGAAACAATATCTTGTATTGTCTGCGCCATAAAGAATACTCCTCTTCATCCCTTAAGCAGTTACAAAGCGCGCACTGTCGACTCCCTCCCTTCCATCCGCCACGATACAAGATCCGATCCCGCAAACCCTGCCGCTCCCCCTGACGGCGCGGGCCGTCAGGGGGGACAAATCTTCTCACTTGATGAACGCCTTGCCCTCCATGAGAACCCGTCCCGTTCTCCCGACCACCACCGACTGCACGGATAGCTGCCCGGCCTTGTTGACGGCCATCTCCGCGTCCACTTCCATCGTGCCGCCCGGGTGGCCCAGACGGACCTTGTAGGGGCGGCCCGGCTGACGGGGTCCGTTCGCGGCGGCGACAAAGGGGATGGTCCCGGGAACCCCGCACGCGACCGTCGTGCCCACCGATCCGGAAGCCGGATAGGCCTTGGAGAAGGCCGCCCGCGTGATGGAGCGCGTGAAGAGATCGTGCGCGCCGGCTGCAATCTTCTTGCCGCCCAGCGCCGTGTAGTCGCGCGGCGGTCCCACGATGAAGAGGAAGGGGTTCACGCGAACCAGCAGTTCCTCCGCTGCGTTCGGTCCGGTGATGAATCCGATCTCGCGGGCCACAGTGCCGCGGATCGTCTCCATCCGGGAAACGACTTCCGGATCGTTCTGCAGGCTGACGATGTCCCGCACGTCGTCCATCCCCACGTCCTCGGCCCTCACAAAGAAGTGGAGGTTGGCCGCGTCGACGATGCTGACATCGATCTTCCCCAGGCCGGGGATGTCGAACCGGTCCACGGCCCGGCCGGTCGGAAGAACGCCCTTGCCCAGAATACACGCTTCAAAATCCGCGAAGTCGAGATCGATTCTGGCGCCGGTTCCCGGAACGCCGCCGATGGCAAAGTCGCCGTGGACGGCCGGCAAGCCGTCCTCCATGGGCACGGTGGCCATGAGGCGCCGGCCGGTGTTCACCTGGTGGATGGCGATGCGAACGCCGCCCTTGACGGGATCTCCCAGCCCCCGATAGGCCGCGTAGACGGCGGCGCCTGCGGAGATATTCCCGCAGTTGCTGGTCCAGTCGATCCGGGGCAGGGCGATGTTGACCTGACCGAAGAGATAATCGATGACACAATCCTTGCGGGTCGGGGCGCCCATCACGGCAACCTTGCTGGTCAGTTTGTCCGCTCCTCCGAGACCGTCGATCTGACGGAGATCCGGGCTGCCGTAAAGGCTCAGGATGATTTGATCCCGCTCTTTCCCCGGCGGCGGCAATTCTTCAACGGGGACGAATACGCCCTTGCTCGACCCCCCGCGGATGATGAGACACGATAATGTACGCCACATACTCCAAACCTCCTTACAACATTTGCCCTCAGCAGACGGCTCCCCCGGGCTTTTCCGAAATCGTCAGGCGCAGAGGACGTCCATCAGTTTGCCGACATTGTCCAGCGTTTCCAGCCGGTCCAGCATTTCCAGAGAACGGTCGATGCGTTTCCGCGGGATGGCTTCCTCCGCGCAGGCGGTGTATTTGGCGATCAGTTCCTCCCGGCTCAGACGATTGCCCGGTTTTCCCTTGTTGGTGAGCACCTCCTGAGCGTACGTCTCGCCGTTCTTCAACTTGACGGTGACCCGCTCCGGGTAGCGCTCCATATTCGCGTATCCGCTGTGCTCCGGCAGGTGAAGGTAATGCACGCGCGTGAGCAACTTCTGGACCTTGCGCTCCCTGACCCGCTCTTCCGTGAACTGCTGCAATCCGGCCTCCCGGTCCAGCAGGGCGACGGCCATGCAATACTCCATGCTGAACTTCGCCTCTTCCACGGTTTTGGGACGATGCCGGATCATGATGGCGGGAACCATGTCGCTCGTGCGGCACTCCACGGACTCCACGTCATCGGCCTTGATGTCATGCTTCTGAATCAGGAACAGGATGGCATCGAGGCAGCGATGCGCTTCGGCGCAGCACGGGTACGGCTTCACGCTGATGCCGTGTTCGACGATCATGTAGGATTTCCCCAGCCCTTTGAGGCTTCTGGCCGGGTCACAATCGCCGTTGGCCAGAAACACCTTCCCGAAGCCGAACGTTCCCTCAATCGCGTCCACATCGGCCGTGAACCCCTTCTCGGCCAGCAGGGCGGCCACGATGCCGTTCCGCGACGACAGGCCGCAATGGAGCGGCTTGGTCATGGTGCCGAAGTTCTGCCTGACACCGCTGGCCTCCGAACTGGCGATTCCGAACGCCGATCGCGTCCGCGTGACGTCCAGTTTCAGGATGCTGCAGCATGCTGCCGTGGCGCCCATCGTTCCGTAGGTGGCCGTGGGGTGCCAGCCGCTTTCGTAATGTCCGCGGCCGAGATACGCTCCGACCCTCGCACCGACCTCGAACCCGACGACGTAGGCCAGCAGAAGATCCTTGCCGGAGATTTTCTGTCGTTGCCCCAGGGAAAAAATCGCGGGCCAGATGGGGGCCGTCGGATGGCCCGTCCAGTTGGGAAGCGCGTAGTCGTCGTAATCCAGCGCATGGGCCATGGTCCCGTTCGCCAAGGCGGCCTCGGCGGCGGTGGTCTTGAAACCGGACGCCATCACGCCCGCCTCCGGCTTCGCCGCCGTCTTCTTGGCGTAATCCGCCATAATCTTCCCGGCCTCCTCCTGCGAACCCGCAAGCGCGACGCCGGTGCAATCCAGGATGGCGTCCTTTGCCCAGCCGACGGCTTCCCTGGGAAGTTTATGATAGGTAAGCTTGCACGCAAATTTGGCCAACTCTTCCGTCACACGCATGGTATTTTTCACTTTGCCCTCCTTATAAAGGTCTTCTCTTTGAAGGCTGTACCATCACTACGCTCCGCGATAGCCGCCGGCGAACGCTTCAACATCCGTCATTCTGTCTCACTTTCACTCTCCTGCCCTTTCCCGGTCATGGAACGAAGCCCGGAATTCATCTGGGCATGAGCAGGTTCGGCACAAAGAGGGTATAGGCCGGCCAATAGGTCACCAAAGCAAGCTGGATAAGGGTGACCACAATATAGGGGGTTACACCCTTTATGGTTTCCTGCAGCGGGGCCTTTCCCACACCCGATACGACATAAAGATTCAACCCGACCGGGGGTGTGATCAGCGCGATCTCCATGTTCAGGGTCATCATGATGCCGAAATGCACCAGATCGATCCCCAGGGCCGAAACCAGGGGAAGCAAGATCGGCAAGGTGATCAACATGGTGGAAACGACTTCCAGGAAACAGCCGAGAAAGAGCAGGATGATATTGCAGGCCAGAAGGAACCCGAAGGCATTCAGTTTCATGTCCGTGGCGTACTTCACCAGCCGGGCCGGCAGGCCGGCTTCGGTCAGCCAGTTCCCGAAGACGATCGCGGTCGAGATGATGAACAGGATCATTCCGGCGCCTCTCATCGCCTCTCCCGCTACGGTGATGACCCTTCCCAGCGGAATTTCCCGATAAACGAAGACGCTGATGAAGATGGCGACGACGGCGCTCAGGCCCGCCGCCTCGGTAACCGTGCAGAGGCCGGTGTAGATTCCGCCCAGGATGATCAGCGGAAGCGAGAGGGCGGGAAGGGCTTTCTTCACCGCCTGAAAGGTTTCCGTCCAACTGGCCTTCACGGGGGTCCGGGCGATATTCTTCCGTCTGGAGTCATACTTGATCCAGAGGATGTAAAGGATGGCCTGCGTCACTCCGGGCACAAACCCGGCCAGAAAGAGCCGGGGGATGGATTCCTCGGCGACGATCCCGTAGATGATCATGGCGCCGCTCGGGGGGATCATGATGGCGATGGTGCCGGCCGCCGCGACGACACCCAGGGAGAAGGTGCGGGGATACCCGCTCTCCATCATGGCGGGAACGACGATGATGCCGATGGCCATGGCGGTGGCGACGCTGGAACCGCAGATGGCGCCGAAAAACGTGCAGGATACGACGGTGACGATGGCAAGGCCGCCCCAGTGATGCTTGAAGAGGCAGTTTGCGACGTCAATGAGGTACCGGGAAGATCCTCCCCGAACCATGAACTCGGCCGTGATGACGAAGAAGGGGAGGGCCATCAGGGGAAAGGTGTCCAGGGCATTGTACATGACATCGGGGACC
>Ga0302245_1002715_pt1 | contig 10009 bp, 7 predicted proteins | sample AAG_UR_Thr_MG_FD_193512 | JGI IMG/M metagenome (GOLD analysis project Ga0302245, IMG submission 193512) | Enriched activated sludge microbial communities from anaerobic digester in WTTP, New Holstein, Wisconsin, United States - AAG_UR_Thr | ecosystem: Engineered > Bioreactor > Anaerobic >... | reverse complement strand
TCAGGGTCCTCCTTGTGTGACGCCCAGACGACCTTGCAGTACAGGGATATATCCGGATGTTCCTCCTGAGAGGCGATTGCAAGACGAACCACGGAGCCTACCGGAAAATCGGCACCATTCACACAAACGCCTTCCTCGCAGGCATTGACGATGGAGATGGGTTTCACGATTTCCATGAGCTCCACAGACCCGCGGATGTTGTCAAGGCCGATCCTCTCGAATGCGCGCTTTTCCTTCATGATGGGCATTCTTCGATACTACCTTGAAAACACAGTATATGTCAAGCCATGATTCTCTCGGGAGGCTGCTTCGCCCTGTCGTACGGCATAAAGCGCGGCCCGGAAATCCACCCGGAGCTTCTGCTCTTTTTAGCTCTCTGGTGATCATTGCCCTGTCTATTACCCAGTTGACCCATATGAGAAAATGAACTAAACTGACTAGTCAGTATGTTATGAACGAGGGAGGATTGTGAAAGGCCCCAGAGTGTCTTCCGGGATCAGAAAGCAGCAGATACTCGCTGCGGCCAAGCGCTGTTTCCAGCGCAAGGGCTATGCCCAGACCACGATTGACGAGATCGCAGCCGAATACGGCATGTCCAAGGGCAGCATCTACTGGTACTATCCATCGAAGAAGGCGGTGCTCATCGATTTGTTCCGGGTATTTGTCGAAGAGAACCTGAACAGGATTCTCACCGAAATCGGGAGCATCCGCTCGGCAAGAGACAGGATCACTGCCATTGGTGAGCACTTGACCCGGTCTCTGCAGGAAGACATCGAGCTCTACAGCGCGCTGGTCGTGTTCTGGGAAAGCTCGTTTGTGGATGAATCCATCCGGGAGATGCTGCTGGAACAGTATCGCCTCTACGACCGGATCTTGACCGGGCTTCTCGATGACGGTGAACGTGCCGGCGAATTTGTCGTTCCGGACAAGAAGATCTATGCCGCACTCATGATCGCCATGATGGAGGGGATAATCGTCCGGCAGGTCCTGAGCAAGGACCTCGATCTGGCAGAGATCTGCCGGAGCGTGTCCGGAGTCATGAACAGACTCCTGCCGGAAAAGAAAAGTCAAAAGCGGCCTGCGGGTTCTCCGAACACCGGGAAGGACGAAGGATAATCACGCGGAGATCCCCGGCAGGACTCCGAGGAGCCTGCCAGGGGAACGGCTGCTGCTGCCCGAGACTGTTTTTTTACCGGACGGATATTATTTATCCGACTGCTTTGGTGCGAGGAGGTATCATGTTGAGAGACAGACGTTTTCTGAAGAGAATTTCACTGGCGTGTATCGCCGTACCTCTGGCGGGCGCGCTGGCATATCACGTATTCCTCAAGGGAGACGGCGACGCCCTGCCGGCAGGGATTGCATACGGGAACGGTCGGCTGGAGGCGACCGAGGTCGACATTGCCACCAAAACGCCCGGACGGCTCGCAGAGGTGCTTGCCGATGAGGGAGACCTCATTGAAGAGGGCCGGATCGTGGCCAGGATGGACACCACGGCCCTCGAGGCACAGCTCAGACAGGCAGAGGCAGAGGTGACACGGCTCAGACAGGCGCGCCTGACCGCCATCTCCCGCGTAGAGGGGGCGAGGCTCAGGCTCGAGTTGGCCGACAAGGAGCTCAAGCGGTCGAAAAGCCTCTATGACCGGGGCGTTATGCCCGAGCAGCAGTATGACCGCGACCGGTTGGCGCAGCAGACACTCAAAGTGGAGTACGAGGCGGCGAAATCGTCCGTTGCAGAGATCGAGGCTGCGATCGTATCCGCCGTTGCGCAGACCGAACGCCTGAGGGCGGATATCAGCGACTGCATGTTGAAATGTCCCATCAATGGACCTGTCCTGATCCGCCTTGCCGAGCCGGGCGAGGTTCTGCCCGTGGGCGGCAAGGTCCTGACCATTGTGAATGTTCAGGATATCTATATGAATGTTTTTCTCTCAGAGCGGCTTGCGGGAATGGTTCCCTTGGGCACCGACGCAAAGGTCGTTCTGGACGCCATTCCTGACAGGTCCTTCGCGGCGAGGGTGGCCTATGTTTCGGAAAAGGCCCAGTTCACCCCGAAAGAGGTGGAGGCTGTCGAAGAGCGTCAGAAGCTTGTTTTCCGGGTGACCGTGAGCTTGTCAGAGTATGACGATCCCCGTCTGAAGCCCGGCATGCCCGGTGTCGCGTATATACGCATGGATCCTGCAGTCGACTGGCCGGAGAGGCTCAAATGAGCAGTTCCGCCGCCGACCGCCGCACCATCGCGCGGATCAGGGGCCTCACGCACCGCTATGGCAGCAAGATTGCCCTGAACGGGATCGATCTCGACATCCCAGGCGCCTGCCAGGTCGGGTTCATCGGCCCCGACGGAGTGGGTAAATCCACCCTGCTCGGCATCATCGCCGGCCAGAAGAAGATCCAGCAGGGATCGGTCTCGGTCCTGGGCGGCGACATGCGCTCCGGCATTCACCGGCGAGGAGTCTGCTCCGACATCGCCTACATCCCCCAGGGTCTGGGCCAGAATCTCTACGCAACCCTTTCAGTAAACGAGAACGTCGATTTTTTCGGCCGCCTCTTCGGTTTTACCTCAGCGGAGCGGCTGGAGCGCATCCAGCGCCTCCTCGAGGCGACGAACCTCTTGCCCTTTGCAGACAGGCCAGCGGGACAGCTTTCCGGAGGCATGAAGCAGAAGCTGGGCCTGTGCTGCGCCCTGATCCACGATCCTGAGCTGCTCATCATGGATGAGCCTACAACCGGGGTCGATCCGCTGTCCCGACGGCAGTTTTGGGAGCTCGTCAAGGACATGAGCACGTCTTGCGGAGGAATGAGCATTCTCATCGCAACCGCATACATGGAGGAGGCGGAACACCTCGACTGGCTGGTCATGATGGAGGGAGGGCGCGTCCTTGCCAGCGGAACGCCCGCGGAATTGAAGGCGAGGGCCGGCACGGCCACTATCGAGGAGGCCTACATCGCCCTGCTGCCCGAAGAGATGCGCTACGGCCACCGTGTTTTCACGGCCCCGCCGCCCATATGTTCCGATAGTGGCTCTGCAATCGAGGCCAGCGGCCTCACCAAACGCTTTGGAGATTTCACTGCCGTGGACAATGTCTCCTTTTCCATCCCCAGGGGTGAGATTTTCGGCTTCGTGGGCTCCAACGGGTGCGGAAAGACCACAACTATGAAGATGCTCACCGGGCTGCTGAGGCCGACCGAGGGCGAGGCCTTCCTTTTCGGGCGCCCGGTAGAGGCCGGGAGCATCGAAATCAAGAAACGCATCGGGTACATGTCGCAGACATTCTCGCTCTACGGCGAGCTGACGGTCCGGCAGAACCTGGATATGCACGCCCACCTCTTCGATCTGCCCATGGACGAGGTGCCGGCCCGGGTCGCAGAGATGGCCGAGCAGTTCGGGCTCACCGAGGTCATGGACGACCGGACCGATCGTCTCCCTCTCGGCATGCGTCAGCGCCTCTCGCTTGCGGTGGCGGCCATTCATTCTCCGGAGATACTCATCCTCGACGAGCCTACCTCGGGCGTCGATCCGGTGGCCCGGGACCACTTCTGGGAGATCCTCATCAGGTTTTCCCGCGAGCACGGGGTGACGATCTTCGTGACCACCCACTACATGAACGAGGCGGCCCGGTGCGACCGGGTGGCGCTCATGAGCATGGGCCGGGTCCTGGCCTGCGCATCCCCTGCCGAGCTCATCGCCAGGCGAGGCTGCACAACCCTCGAGGAGGCGTTCATCAGGTACATGGAAGATGACATCAAGATGCACTCAGGTCTCCCAGAGGTCGACGACGAGCCCAGAAGCATCCCCTTCATGGTCGCGCCAGAACGAAAACGCGCGCAAGGGGGGCTCTTCGACACGGGCCGGCTTGCAGCCCTTGCCCGGAGAGAAACCATGGAGCTCTTCCGCGACCCGGTGAGGCTCATCACCTCTCTCATCATCACTCCCTTTCTTCTCATCGTGTTCGGCTTCGGCATCTCGACGGACATTGAGAACATCAACTTCAACATTCTGGATTATGATCAGAAGCTCTGGGGACGGGATTATCTGGAGTACTACTCGGGGTCACGCCTCTTCAACGAACAGCCCGCCATACGCTCCCACCTGGAGATCGAAAAGGGGTTCCAGGAGAGCGAGTTCACCTTTGTGATCGAGATCCCGCCGGGATTTGAAAAGGACATCAAGCGGGGCAGAAGCCCTGAGGTGGGGGTCTGGATCGACGGGACCATGCCGTTTCGCGCCGAGACAACGAAAAACTATGTCGAGACAGTGCATCTGTCCTATCTCACCGATCTGGCCGATCTGTCCCCGGTGCCGGCCGGGTTCTCATACGCAAACGTCGAGCCCCGTTACTGGTACAATCCCCGCGTGATGAGCCGCTTTTCCGTCGTGCCCGGGCTCATGGCAGTGGTGCTCCTGCTCGTCCCCTCCATGCTCACGGCAATCGGCGTGGTGAGGGAGAAAGAGCTGGGGTCCATCTCGAACTTCTATTCGAGCCCCATGACACGCCTGGAGTACCTCTGGGGAAAGCAGATCCCCTACGTTGTCCTGAACTTCGTCAGCTTTCTCATCCTGGTGGCCGTGATCCTGTTCCTGTTCCGGATCCCCTTCAAGGGAAGCGCCGCTGCACTGGCGCTGGGCGCGTTGCTGTATATCATGACGAGCACCAGCATCGGTCTTCTGATCTCCACCTTCACCCGGACACAGATAGCGGCGCTCGTGGCTGCCTTTGCCCTTACGCTTGTCCCCTCCTTCGAGTTTTCGGGCCTCACCACACCGGTATCCGCCCTTACAGGCGGTGCGCAGGTCATGTCGTGGATCTTTCCTGCACGATATTTCCTGAGCATCAGTGTCGGGACCTTCACCAAGGGCATCGGGTTTGCGGAGCTCGCCTGGAACTTTGCCTATCTCATCGGGTACTGCATCGCCGTACAGGCCCTGACGGTCTATTTATTGAAGAAACAGGAGCCGTGATATGAAAAGAAAGGTCTGGCACATCTACCGGCTCGGGCTCAAGGAGCTCATCAGCTTCCGCTACGACTTTGTGCTGGTGGCCCTGGTCATATACTGCTTCACGATCATGATCATCGTCCCCTCCAAGGGCACGGGCCTCCAGGTGCGCAACTCCTCGGTGGCCTATGTTGACGAGGATTGCTCCACCCTGTCTGCACGGATCATAGACGCCATACAAGAGCCGCATTTCAAGAAACCCCGCGCCATTGCATATTCCGAGATCGACCGGGTCCTCGACAACGCCGAGTGCATCTTCGTCATCCATATCCCGCGCGGGTTCCAGCGGGACGTGCTGGCGGGAAAGAACCCAGGGGTCCGCATAGATGTCGACGCCACGGCCATCGGCCATGCCAGGCTCGGGGCAGGCTACCTCATGAGGATCATCAACGATGAGATCAATACCTTCGTGACCGGCGTGAGCACCGAAGCCGACCTGCCCATCCGGCTGGTCACCCGTGTGCTCTACAACCAGAACCGGGAAAACTCGTGGTACATGAGTGTCGTGTTCCTCACCCAGATGATCACCATGCTGTCCATCGTCCTGCCCACCGCTGCCCTGATCAAGGAGAAGGAGCGCGGCACCGTGGAGCATCTGCTCGTCATGCCGCTGCTCCCTGTGGAGATCACCATCGCAAAGGTCTGGGCCAACAGCTTCATCGTTGCCACAGGGGCCATGTTCTCACTCTTCTTTGCCATAAAGGGGGTCATCGGAGCGCCGATCCACGGCTCCACCGTTCTCTTTCTCTTCGGCACCGTCGTGTTTCTCTATGCAGCCACCGAGCTCGGGGTGTTCCTTGCGACCATTGCCAAGAACATGCCCCAGGCAGGGCTCTTGAGCATGCCCATCATTGTTCCCATAGGAATACTGCACGGCGGGACCACACCCTTAGAGTCAATGCCGCCGCTTTTGCAGAACATCATGCAGTTCGCGCCGACCACCCACTACTTGGAGTTCTGCGCGCGAGTCCTGTTCAAGGATGCCGGGCTCGGCACAGTATGGCCACAGCTCGTTGCCATGGCTCTCATCGGCACGGTGCTGTTCATCGGGGCCATGTACCGGTTCAAGGCCACATTTCGGTAAGGGCCGGCTCGATTATGGGGGGCAACACCCTTTGCAGCGGCTTGCCATCCATGGAGCGGCAGAGGTAGGATAGCTGCTGCCCCATAGTCAGAGACCATGACAGGCGAGGGTGAAGGGACGGCAAGACATGAAGGGAAAACGGGTGCTCCTGGTCAACCCCTGGATCTATGACTTTGCAGCGTACGATCTGTGGGCAAAGCCGCTGGGGCTCCTCTATCTGGGCGCGCTCCTCAAGCTCAACGGGTGCGAGGTGTCCTTTGTAGACTGCCTCAAGGCGCCCCACGAGCAGATGAGCGACAAGCCCCCCAAGACGCATCCGGGCGGACACGGCAAGTTCTATCGCCGGATCGTGGAGTCCCCCGCGCTTCTGAAAGGGTTTCCCCGGCGATACGGCAGGTACGGCATCAGCCGGGAGGCGTTTTTCCATGATCTCGAGCGGATAGAAGAGCCGGATGCGGTCCTGATCACCTCGGGGATGACCTACTGGTATCCGGGAGCGCACGAGACGATTACGTGCGTGCGCGAGGCCTTTCCCGGGGCCGTGATCCTGCTGGGGGGAATCTATGCGACCCTGTGCAGCAACCATGCCCGGGAACACTCAGGCGCCGACCATGTCCTGTGCGGGGAGGGGGAGCTTGAGGTCCTGCGGATGCTCGGCAGGCTCTGGGGGACAAGCCCGGAATATTATCCATACATGGAGAATCTCGACAGCCTTCCCTATCCCCTGTTCGACCTCGTTGAGCCCTTGAGGTATGTCTGCATCCAGACCTCCCGGGGGTGCCCGTTTCGCTGCACCTACTGCGCCTCACACCTGCTCGCATCAGGCCTGCGCACCAGAGATCCGCTCAAGGCGGCCGAGGAGGTCGAGCACTGGAACCGGCGACACCGGGTGGTTGATTTCGCCCTGTATGACGACGCCTTTCTCTGCCGCAGCGGGAGGCTCGCCCTGCCGTTCATGAAAGAGATCGTCCGGAGGCGGCTTGACGTCCAGTTCCACTGCCCCAATGCTCTTCACGCCCGATACCTGAGCCGGGAGGTGGCTTCAGCCATGAAGGAAAGCGGGTTCGCCACCATACGGCTCGGCCTGGAGACCTCGGACCCCGCCCTGCAGGAGGAGACCGGCGGAAAGGTCTCCAACGACGATCTCCTGCGGGCTCTGGAAAACCTCTCCCGCGCGGGATTCGACCCCTCGGACATCGGGGTGTATATCCTCTGCGGCCTGCCGGGCCAGCATGCGCGGGAGGTCCTCGATGCCGTCGAGTTCGTCAGGAGCTCGGGAGCAAGGCCGGTCATCGCAGAGTATTCGCCCCTGCCCGGCACCGCCATGTGGGAGAAGGCCTTACGGACGAGCAGATACCCTCTGGACGAGGACCCCCTGTTCCACAACAACACGCTGCTTCCCTGCGCCTGGGAGGGGCTCGATCTGTTCATGTACCGGGAGATCAGGCTCGCGGCCGGGAGCGGCGCATCCTCTACAGAGAAGGCGGGAGAGGAAACCGGCGTGGAATGAGCTGGCGGCCTGTCTGGCGGTTTCCGGGATCTTCCGGGCCCAAGGGATTTCCTCTGCCGTGACGATAAGCGAAAGGCGGACTCGCGCCGCGGCCGGGAGGAGGCGGCAGTCACGCGCCTTCCCGGATGCCGCGCTTCCCGGGGATTTCACGGGAAGGGGTCAGGCCCCCGCACCCCTCGCCTCAATGCCCTTGATGATGGCCGTGATGACCTCGTTTACGGGCGTGGGTACAGAGAGATCCTTTCCATAGCGCACGATGGCACCGTTTAAGGCATCGATCTCGGTCAGATTCCCCCGGTCCAGGTCCTGGAGCATGGACGACCGGTGGGCCGCAGTGGGCGGGAGCTGCTCTTCCATGAGAAACCGGTAGTATTCCTCAGGCCCTGCGTGGGGAAGCGCAACCCCCTTGGCCTCGGCCACGGCGAAGATCTCGAAAATGATCCGCCGCAGGGTTTCGCGCAGCTCGGGTACGGTCTCGAGATGCCCGTACGGCACGTTCAGTATGGCGCCCAAGGCGTTCAGCGAGCAGTTGTAGAGGACCTTTCCCCACAGGGACGATTCGATGTGGTCGCTCAGGGCGGTCGGGATGCCGGCCTGGTTGAAGTCGTCGGCAACCCGCAGGATTCTCTCCTCGGGCACGTCGCCCGAGGGGCTTCCCAGCAACACCTTGTCCGCATAGACCGTGACGCGGGCAACGCCCGGCTCCTCGATTTCGGCCCCGAAGATCACCCGGGCCCCCACGGTCCGGTTCCACCCCACGACCCGTGCGATCGCCTCCCAGTTCCCCAGGCCGTTCTGGATCGAGAACACCAGGGAGTGGTCATGCATGAAGGGCAGGGTCTGCTGGATCACCCGAGAGGTATTATAAGACTTCACGCTCAGGAGCACGATATCGAAGGGTCCCTGGAGCCCCTGCACGCCGTAGAAGGCCCTGACCTCCGGGATCACGTGATCCCCCCAGATGCCCCTGACGGTGAGCCCCCGGTCCTGCATGGCCTTCAGATGATCGTCGAGCCCCACGAACGTCACCTGTCGGCCCTTCTCTGCGAGCAGGCCGCCGAAGACGCTTCCCAAGGCGCCGGCGCCCATGACCAGATATCTCATCTCTTGCATTCCCTTTCAGCTTCCAGAATCCTTACATCAATAGCGGAGGGATTGGAAGGGGCGTTCAGGCTGGAGTGATATCTTTTCCATCTGAGGATGCCGCTGATGGAGGCGATGGCGTCTTGCGGGGTATTGAACACCGCGAGCCCCGCCTTCCTGAACAGCTCGGTGATCCGGATGCGCACCTTCTCGATCTCCAGGATGTTTTCCGTAAAGCGGGAGAGGATGGGCACCACGGGCTTGTCCGTTGTCTGAAACGCCTCGACAATGGCGTGAGGTCCGCTTTCGACCTGGTCGCTCTGGAAAGAGGTGATGAAGTCGAGAGAAAAATAGGGGATGATGACGTCGATGTTGTCGTCCTCGGCCATGGCCTGAATAGTGTGGGCCATGATGTGGAAGTCGAACCCGTAGAAGCCCAGATCCACCGGGTTGGCGGTGCTCGTGTTCACGTTGCTGATCTTCCGGCCGATCTTCTCCTGCGCAATGCTTCCGAGCTCGGGGAGAACGAGGCCGTGATGGGAGGCGAAATCCGTGAACAGAACCGATGTTCCCCCCCCGGCGCCCAGGAAACCGAGCCGGTTTCCGCAGGGGACCTTCTGTGCGACCGCCATCATGGTGAGATCCACCATGTGCTCGAAATTATGCGCCTCGATGCAGCCATACTGCCGCATGACAGAAGACCAGAGATCATGGCGCGCCGCCATCGCTCCGGTGTGCGATGCAGCGGCGCGGGCTCCCTGCTCGGTAGTGCCGCCCTTGAGGATGATCACGGGCTTGATCGCCGTGGTTTTCTCGAGGACCTTCAGAAAGCGCCTCACGTCCTTGATATCTTCGATGTATGCGGCCACCGCCTTGATAGTGTCGTCATCCGCGAAGTAGTCGAGATAGTCCTCGACCTTGAGGTCGATCTGGTTGCCATAGGAGACCACCTTGTTCAGCTCCAGATAGCGCGAGTGGGCCATGCGCATGAAGTTATGGGTCATGCCGCCAGACTGCCCCAGAAAAGCCACATTTCCGATTCCCTTCATCGGGCTCTTGGGAAGGTCGCAGGTGACCCCGGACTCGGTGCAGTGGATCCCGATGCAGTTGGGGCCGACAATTCTGGTCCCGCCTTTCCGGGCGGCTTCGAGCATGTCCTCTTCGAGCTTTCTGTTGCCGACCTCGGAGAAGCCCGACGTGAAGAAATGCAGGAATGCGACCTTGTTCCTCGCGGCGGATTCAACGGTTTCAAGCGCGAGTTTGGCCGGGACGGAAGCGATGGCCAGATCGATGGGCTCGGGAATATCGTCCAGAGAGGCATAGACCTTTGCCC
>Ga0302245_1002703_pt1 | contig 10065 bp, 4 predicted proteins | sample AAG_UR_Thr_MG_FD_193512 | JGI IMG/M metagenome (GOLD analysis project Ga0302245, IMG submission 193512) | Enriched activated sludge microbial communities from anaerobic digester in WTTP, New Holstein, Wisconsin, United States - AAG_UR_Thr | ecosystem: Engineered > Bioreactor > Anaerobic >... | reverse complement strand
CGGAGCATTGCGTCGATGGTCTCTGCGGCAATGCGCCCGGCGCCGATGGCCTCCGTCAAAAGCCCCAGTTTCACGGCGTCGCCGACGGCGAACACCTGGGGGTCGCTGGTCTGGTAGCGGTCGTTCACGGCGAGGAAACCCCTCGCCTGCGCGACCGATTCGGGAACGAAGGAAAGGTCCGGGGCGTCACCGACGGCGATGATCACCGTATCGGCCGGCAGAGATTCACCGCTGGTCAGCTCCACGGTCTTCTCCGTGATGGTCCGCGTGAACCGCGGCCAGAGGAATTTCGCCCCGACGGCTTCCGCGTGCCGCCGTTCGGCGCCGTACGAGGCCGGTTCCTGGATGTCGATCAGCGTGACGCTTTCGGCCCCGAGCCGGACGGCCTCGCCGGCCGCGTCACAACCGACGTTTCCTGCCCCGATCACGACCACGCTCTTGCCGACGGGGGCGGTTTCGCCGCACTTGGCGTCGGCCAGGAAGGTGAGGGCCGGAACGGCGCGCTCGATACCGGGGATATCCGGGATCCGGGGTTTCCGGGCGCCCACGGCGATGACGACGAAGTCGCTTGTCTTCTTCAGCTTGAGGAATTCCTCTTCGGTGAGGGAGTGCCGGAGGCGCTTGTGGGGGATGCGCGCCGACAATCGCTCCAGCTCATGATCCAGGACCTCGTCGGGGATCCGGCTGCGGGGGATCGTCTCGGTCATCTTCCCGCCGAGTTTCTCACGCACGTCATGGAGGACCACCTTATAGCCCTTGAGGTAGAGCTGCCAGGCGACGGACAGGCCCGCTGCCCCGCCGCCGATCACGGCGATCTTGCCCGCCGTTGCGGGGGCCGGCTCCGGCGGTTTTGCCTCGAGGCTCGCCTTTCCCAGCAGCCGGGTGTCGACGGCGGGCAGGTTCGCCTTCTGGCGCGTACAGTTCTGCATGCACAGGTTCGGGCACAGATACCCGCAGACCGCGGCGGGGAAGGGCGTGTATTCCAAGGCCAGGTTGACGGCCCCTTCGACGTCCCCCTTGCGGAGGAGTTCCCAGCGTTTCCGCACGGGGATGCCCGTGGGGCAATTGGCCTGGCAGGGGGCAAGATACGCCTCGTTCTCCCAGACCGGCACGAAGCGGCGCAGTTCGCCCGTCGTGATGACGGGGATCGGCCTGCGGTCCAGATCGGACAGGTCGCCGATCAGTCCGCCCGTCCCCAACTCCTTTTCCCAGACGTCGCGGCGGAACTGTGCCAGGGTGCGCGCGGGTCCGCGCGCCTTCTCGTGCGGCCTGCGGGCGACGAGCAGGCGCCATGCCCCGCGTTCCTCCAGGAGGAGCGGGTGGAGATCCTCCTTGCCGATCGCCGCCAGAAACCCTTTCATGCCGTCGCTCAGCCATTGCCAGTCCTCGTCTTCCAGGGACGTCAGCTGCACGTCATCCTCGCAGTAGCCCTGATGATGGCCGCGGAAGAAGATCCTGCCGCCGACCATGCCGGCACAGGGCCGGTACCCCAGGATGTTGGCTTCCGCCTCCTTCTTCCAGCCGCAGACCACGGCGACGCCGCCCGCCATGAACTCGGCGAAGGAATCGCCGACGCTCCCGAGAACCCAGAGCTCCGGCGGTTCGAAACGGGGATTGTATTTGGTCATGGTCATGCCGCGCGCGCCGATGTCCCCGTCGATGAAGATTTTTCCCTGGGCCATGGCGTTTCCGACGCCGTTGGTGGCGTTGCCGCGGACCGTGATATGGGCGCCGGCATTGAGCCAGCCCACGTCGTCGGACGCGGGGCCGACGACGTCGATCGTCGTGTTCGGAAAGCCCATGGAGCCCAGGCGCTGTCCGGAGGTGCCCATCACGCGCACGATGACGGGCTCCGAACCCGCCCGCCACAGCCGGCCGCCGATGCCGTGCTGGCCCTGGGCGATGATCTCGATGAAGCGGTGTCCCTCGGCCACGGCCGTCTGGATGCGCTCCTCGAGAATCCTTGAGTCGACCCGGAGACCTTTTTCCATTCCCGGGATGATAATGGTCGGTTTGTTCATGATGATGGATTCCTCGTTTCCTGTCCCTTGCGTTGCCGCCCGTCCGTTCCCCCCTGTCCGCCGCGAGGAGACGATCCCCTCAGATCACATGACGGATCTGAAGCCTGTCCGCCGCGTTCCGATCGGTGATGCCCAGGGCGTCGGACATGCCGATGGGCAGCGACGTGGAGCGTCCCAGCGGCGCGACGATCTTCTTGAGCTCCTGATCGAAGGAGACGAACAGGTCCACCAGGCGTTCCGCCACCTTCTCCGGGTCGAGGCGCCGGTCCAGGCGCGGGTCCTGGGAGGTGATGCCCTTGGGGCACAGTCCGAGATTGCAGATGTTGCAGCGGTCCTGCTCCGAACCGAGGCAGCCCGCCGCGGACTGCATGACGATCTTCCCCGCCTGGACGCCGCTTGCGCCCAGCATGATCAGGGCCGCGGCGTTGGCCGCGAGATTGCCGTTCTTCCCGATGCCCCCGCCGGCGAAGATCGGGATCTCGTTCTGTTTCCCCAGCTTGACCATGTTCAGATACGCGTCGCGGATGTTGCTCGCGATCGGGTGCCCCATATGGTTCATCGAGACGTTGTATGCGGCGCCGGTCCCGCCGTCCTCGCCGTCCATGACGAGGCCGCCGGCATAGGGATTGCGGGTGAGGTTGTTCAGCACCGCCAGCGACGTGCTCGTCGCGGAGATCTTCGGATACACCGGCACGCGGAAGCCCCAGGCCATGGACATGGACTGGATCATCTTCGCCACGGCCTCTTCGATCGAGTACTTCGTTTGGTGGGTCGGGGGACTGGGGAGGTTCACCCCGGTCGGCACGCCGCGGATGGCGGCGATGAGCTTGTTGACCTTGTACCACATGAGAAGCCCGCCGTCGCCGGGTTTGGCGCCCTGGCCGTACTTGATTTCGATCGCGCAGGGATCCTCCTTCATCTGGGGGAGGGCGTGGATGATCTCGTCCCACCCGAAGTAGCCGCTGGCGATCTGCAGGATGACGTACTTCAGGAAACGGGACCGCAGGAGGCGCGGCGGGCACCCGCCCTCGCCCGTGCAGATCCGGACCGGCATCCCCAGCTCCTCGTTGAGGTAGGCGACGCCCATCTCCAGGCCCTCCCACATGTTGGGGGACAGGGCGCCGAAGGACATGCTGCCGATGACGAGGGGATAGATCTCCCTCACCGGCGGGATCCAGCCGTTTTCGCGGCTGACCTTCAGCGCCTCTTCCGGCGGCAGGATCCGGCCGAGGAGCGTGCGAAGCTCGAATTCGTGCCGTCCGGCGTCGAGCGCCGGGTCCGTCAGCATGGAGATGCGGACGAACTTAATGTCGTCGAGGAGGCTGTGGGGGTCGTTGCGCCGGCCGCCGCGCCGCCTCGGATTTCCGGCCTGGTTGACGTGGAAGCGAAGCTTGTCCTGCACATCGCTGTGCGCCGGATCGATCGCGGCATTCGGGCAGACGAGACTGCACATGCCGCAGCCGATGCAGGCGAAGGCCGGTTCCGTCCGCTGCCGGACCCCGTGGTAGACGCCGAAAAGATTCCCGGGCTTTTCCTGCAGGCCCAGCTTCACCTGGACGACGCGCTTGCGATGCACTCCCAGCTCGAGGGCGCGGACGGGGCAGACCGCCGTGCACCGCCCGCAGAGGGTGCACTTCTCCTTGTCCCAGAGGACGACCCAGGGGAGATCCCTCGTGCTCAGCGTTGATGGGGTAATTCGTCCCATTGGCTCCATCGTTTTACCTCCTGGCGGTCCGGTCCCACCAATACCGTGTCGTATCGCATCGGCTGAAAATCCCTGGACTTGTCGCGCGCCGGAATCGCGGCGTCCAGGCCGCACATTTCCGAGGAAAAGGCGAAGAGGCCCTCGTGCCCGCCGACGACGCCGGGACGCAGCTTCTTGCTGTCCTGGACCATGAAAAGGGTCCTGTCCGGCAGGCAGCCCATGACGCAATTCGGGCCGTCGATGATCAGCGGCCGGCAGCTCTGCTTGAGAAGACGCAGGCGGTCCCGGTCGGGATGGCGGTCGATTTCCTCGTCCTTGAGCGGCGTGATGATGTGCTTGTACATCTCCAGCCCCAGTCCGAGGCGATGCTGCGTGTAGTGGAGGATGTGGGTGAACACCTCCGAATCGGACTGGTATCCCGTGTAGCCCGGGTACTTGCGCGAGGTCAGGAACTCGCGGATCGGCACGAAGGCGGTGTTCTCTCCGTTGGTCATGGTTGCGATGCCCTGGATGAAAAAGGGATGGCAGGCGTAGATGCTGATCGCGTAGTTCGTGTTCTGCCTCCCCTGGGCAAGGATCGTCCGCGCCTCCAACTCCCGCCGGTGAAGCCCGAGGTACTCGGCCACCGCCATGGGATCGCCGACCTCCTTGATCATGATGACGTCGGGCCAGAAGCTGAAGACCATCATGGAGCCGTCCCTCTCGCCTATTTCCCGGAGCTGCAGCCGGTAGAGCATGAGGCGGTGATGGATCTCCGTCTCGGGCAGGTTCTCCCATTCGGGCGGATATTCGTAGACGCGGATGAGGTAGTTGTCGCGTTTGGGCGTGCCGGGGGGCGGCTGCTTGGTGGGACGGAAGGACATCTTGTATTTGGTCATGAAGTCCTTGTCCAGCATGAAACGGTCCAGGGTCTTGATCCCTTCGTTGGAAAAGATGCCCGACAGGATAGGCCCGCCTTTGAACTGCTCGAAGTCGCCCCCGAGATCGGTGAGGAAGAGCCCCACGCCCGAGCCGTCGTGGCCTTCCTTCATGACATCGAGCGCCCGGACGGCGACCGTCGGAGAGATCGGATCCCTGCTGGTGATGGCGAAAAGCCTGCACATCGTGAAATGGTCCTTTCTGGGGTTCCCCCTCGAGCCGGGTGCGGCTCCGGGACAAGTCCCGGGTTCCTTGTGCCAAATACGTGCCACTTCCGTCGTTTTTCCCTCTGCTGCCCCATGCGCAGAACAACACGGAATAACGTGATTTTCTCCCTATGCAACGGTTGCATCCCCCGGGGAGGGAAACATCATTAGTTACAATTATGTACCGGCATCGTTTTGTGGAACAATCTTGTGATATTTCTTGTCCGCGGGGGACGCCGTTCATGCGGGCGGGCCGTCCGGCGTCTCGTCCTTGCCCTTTCGGTCGCGCCGGAACCGCTTCGAATCGATGCCCAGCTTCTGGATCTTGTACTGGATGATCCGCTTCGTGACGCCCAGGATCTTCGCGGCCTGAGTCTGGTTTCCCCCGGTTTTCTTGAGGGCTTCGACAATCAGCGACCTTTCCTTGGAGCGGATGGTGACGCCGAAATCGCCGCCGTCGCGGCGCTCCCATTCCCTGGCTCTGGTCGGCAGGGACGGCGGGAGATGCGCCGTCTCGATCGTGTCGCCCGGGGCCACCAGGAGCGCCCGTTCGATGCAGTTTTCCAGCTCCCGGACGTTGCCGGGCCAGGAGTAGGAAAGGAAGGCGTCCAGCACGGCCGGCGAGAGTTTTTTCGGCGTTTTCCCCATTTCCTTCGCGTACTTGAGAATGAAATGGTCGGCGAGGCTGATGACGTCGTTGCCCCGCTCCCTGAGGGGGGGGAGATGGATCGGGAAGACGTTGAGACGGTAGTACAGGTCCGCCCGGAAGCGGCCTGCGGCGACGTCCGCCTCCAGGTTCCGGTTCGTGGCGGCGAGGATGCGTACATTGACGTTGACGACTTTCGAAGACCCGAGGGGCTGAAATTTCTTCTCCTGGAGGACGCGCAGAAGCTTCGCCTGCGCCGCCGCCGAGAGTTCGCCCACTTCATCCAGGAAGATCGTGCCGCCGTGGGCCTCCTCGAAACGGCCTTTCCGGGAGTAGAGGGCGCCGGTGAACGACCCCTTCTCGTGGCCGAAGAGTTCGCTTTCGATGAGCGTGTCCGGAATGGCGGCGCAATTCACCTGCACAAGGGGCCCCTTCCGGCGGGAACTGTTCATGTGGATGGAGCGTGCGACAAGTTCCTTGCCTGTGCCCGTCTCCCCGTGGATCAGGACCGTCGTCCCGGAATCCGCCACCTGGGCGATCAGTCCGAAGAGTTCCTGCATGACCTTCGAATGGCCGATGATATCGACGGACGGCGCCTTGACCTTGCCGACGATCTGCCGAAGGCGGCGGTTTTCCTCTTCCAGGCTGCGGATGTGGACGGACCATGCGATCAGTTCGGCGACGGACGTCAGCGTAGCCAGCTCCCGGTCCAGGCTCTCCACGTGGCGGGCGACCTTGTCAGCCGAAAGAACGCCGACGACGCGCTCGTCGTAGATGATCGGCACACACAGGAACGCCAGCTCCGACCGGTTCAGGAAGCGCCGCGCCCCCGTGCGATCCAGGAAATGAGCCTCCTGGCCGAGGTTGGCGACGGCCATGGGCCGACCGGTCTGCGCGACCTTTCCGGTGATTCCCTCCCCGAGCTGATAGGTGACCTCCATGCCTCCGATGTCGATGCCGTGGGCGACGTCCAGCCATGCCTCCCCCGATTCGCGATCGATGAGGGAGATCATCCCCCGCTCCATGCCGAGGCGATTGCTGAGCTCCTGCAGGACCGTCTCAAGCTGATCCCTCAGGTCGCGGGGCTGGGCCATCACGCGGGCGATGGCGTGGAGGGTCGCCAACTCCTCGTAATTGTGAATACTCAGTTCCTTGCCGGCCGCCCCAATCTGGGAGGGACTCCATACGGAGTCGGACATAATCGGGACCTCGAAAAAAGCGACAGGAATAACGTTCTTCTGGTCACTCTCGTCTGCCATGTTCTTTACACTTCCAAGGCCCCTGATGCAATGCCTTTTTTTCTTTTACGATACAATATTGTTACAAAATGCGGCGGCGATCCGCTCTTCTGCACCTGTTGACGCAAGAGTCGGGCCAGCAATGAAGCACACCGGGACAACAGGGCATTCACGCCGGTCGCGCGGTCCGCACGGCGGATTTTGACATCGGAGACCACATCCGATATCATGCCCACCTTCGTCGATTCCTTCAGGGGAGAGATCTCTATGCCGAACACCGGGCGGAAGAAAAGCGGATTCGCATTGGGGGCCGGGATCGCGGCGGTGCTGTCGATCCTGATTCTGGCGGCGGGTGCCGCGCCGGCGGCGGGCGATACGCCCGCGCGTCAGCGCCCCCGGGTCGGTCTTGTCCTCAGCGGCGGCGGGGCCAGGGGAATGGCGCATATCGGGGTCCTGAAAGTCCTGGAAGAGATGCGCGTGCCCATCGACTGCATTGCCGGCGTCAGCGCCGGGGCCATCGTGGGGGGACTCTATGCTGCGGGCCTTTCGACGGCCGAGCTGGAAAAGCTCGTAACCAGCCTCTCCTGGAACGAGGCCTTCATGGATACCCCTCCTGTGGACGAAATGGCGTTCCGCCGCAAGGAGGACAGCCAGAAATACAAGATCGACTTCGATCTGGGACATCGGGACGGCCGCTTCACGGTGCCCCGCGGGCTCATCCAGGGGCAGAATCTCAACCTGCTCCTCAAGCAGCAGCTCACCCGCGTCCTCGAGATCCGGGACTTCGACCGGTTGAGCATCCCCTTCCGCGCCGTGGCGTCGGACATCGTGACGGGTGAAGAGGTCGTCCTGGGATCGGGCGATCTGGCCGAGGCGATCCGCGCCAGCCTCTCCATTCCCGGCGTCTTCGCGCCGGTGGAGAGGGACGGCCGCTTCCTCGTGGACGGCGGTGTCGCCAACAACCTGCCCGTGAACGTGGCGCGCCAGATGGGCGCGGACGTCGTCATCGCCGTCGACATCTCGACGCCGCTGCGGCCGAAGGAGGTGCTGCAGTCCTCGGCCGCCATCAGCGCCCAGATCCTGACGATTCTCCTCCAGCGCAACGTCCAGGCCCAGCTGAAGACGCTGGGACCGGCGGACATTCTCGTCCGCCCCGATATGGGCAGCGTGAAATCGATGGATTTTTACGGTTCAGCCCAGGCCGTCCGGATCGGCCAGATGGCGGCCGGGGAAGAGAGAGCCCGCCTTTCGGCCCTTTCCATGACGGAAGGGGAATACGGCGAACACCTCGCCCGGCGGGCGCAGCCGTCGCCCGATCCTCTGCGCATCGATTACGTCAAGGTGGAAAACCGCTCCAAGATGTCTCCCAAGGTCATCGAATCCCAGATCGAAACCAAGGCGGGGGGGCCGCTGGACATGGCCGTCGTCAAGAAGGACATCGAGCGGATCTATGGCCTCGGCACCTTCGAGCGCGTCGACTTCCGCCTGGAGAAACGGGAAAAGGAGCGGGGGCTCGTCTTCGAGCCGGTCGAGAAGTCCTGGGGGCCGACCTACATCAAGTTCGGCCTCGGGCTGGCAGACAATTTCAAGGGCGAAAGCACCTATTCCCTGAGCGCCAGCGTCACTCAGACGGAGATGAACGCCCTCGGCGGCGAATGGCGGACCGAGGCCCAGATCGGCGAGGAGCCCCGCCTTTTCACGGAGTTCTACCAGCCCATCGACTACTCGACGCGCTATTTCGTCGCGCCGCAGGCCGAATACCGCGAGCGGAACGTCAACGTCTTCGATGCGGAGGGCAATACGGTGGCACGCTACCGGATCCGGCATCTCGTGGGCGGGCTCGACGTGGGGCGGCAGTTCGGAAACTGGGGGGAACTGCGCGCCGGCGTCCGCCGGGCGTATGGCACATCCCGCGTCAACGTCGGTGATCCGAGCCTGGAAACGGGGAGTTTCAACCGCGGCGGCCTTGCCGCGTCCTTCCGGTACAACACGCTCGACAACTTCAATTTCCCCTCGCGGGGCGCCACGTCCGATCTTTCGATCGACTCGAACCTCGTGGAGCTCGGCTCGGAAAACAGGGCGCACGGGATGACGGTCAGCGCCCAGAAGGTGTTCACCTGGGGAGACTATTCGCTGATTCCGGGCATCATGTATTCCGGATTCTTCAATACCGACGCCACGATCGAGGACTCCTACAGCCTCGGCGGGTTTTTCAATCTTTCCGGATACCTCCCGGAGGAACTGTCCGGCCAGCATGTCGGCCTCGGCCGCGTCATCTTCTACCGGAAGATCGGGAGCCTCGGACTCGGGCACTACCGCTCGCAGCTCTACTTCGGCGGTTCCGCAGAGGCCGGGAACGCCTGGCGGGAACGGGAGGACATCAGCACTTCAGCCCTCATCTACGGCGGAAGCATCTTTCTCGGCGCCGAGACATTTCTCGGGCCTGCCTACCTGGCCTACGGCATCGCCGAGGGAGGGCACCACACGCTGGGTCTGTATATCGGCCAGAGATTCTGAGGGAACTCGGCGAGCCTCTTCCCCGCGTCCGGCGGGACGGCCGCGGAGATGCTTCCGATCCGCGCCCCGGCGAGCCGCGGCGGAAGGGCATTGACAGTCCGGGCGCAACGTGGTTCGATGATTTCAGCGCGAAGCCCGATGGATCTCCGACGCGCCTCGGTGCGCCGGTGGATGAGCGGCCGGTGCTTCGCAGTTCCACGAGAGCCGGAGATGAGCTGACCATGCGCACTCACGACATCGAATCCTGGCGTCACCGCCACGATTTTTCCGCCATCGACGTCCACGGGGAGCGAAAGACCGCCCTCGTCGCCGTTCTGACCGCCGTCACGATGGTTGCGGAGGTCATTGCCGGCGTTCTGTTCCGCTCCATGGCCCTCCTCGCGGACGGCTGGCATATGGCGACCCATGTCGCCGCCTTCGGCATCACGCTCTTCGCCTATCGTTACGCCCGCGCCCACGCGGAGAATCCGCAATTCACCTTCGGAACCGGGAAGGTGAGCGTCCTCGCCGGCTTTGCCAGCGCCGTCGCCCTCGCCGCCGTCGCGCTCTTCATGATCATGGAATCGGCGGCCCGCCTGTTCGAGCCGCAGACGATCCGTTTCAACGAGGCCATGATCGTCGCCGTGGTGGGCCTGCTCGTCAATCTCGCCAGCGGCCTGATCCTGCGGAACGGCAGCCACGGCCACCGCCATGGGGAGGAACGGGGAGAGGCATGCGAAGTCGGGCCGGACGAACATCCCATGGAGGGCGACCACAACCTGCGCGCCGCCTACCTCCACGTGCTGGCCGATGCGTTGACATCCGTTCTTGCCAT
>Ga0302245_1002698_pt1 | contig 10081 bp, 4 predicted proteins | sample AAG_UR_Thr_MG_FD_193512 | JGI IMG/M metagenome (GOLD analysis project Ga0302245, IMG submission 193512) | Enriched activated sludge microbial communities from anaerobic digester in WTTP, New Holstein, Wisconsin, United States - AAG_UR_Thr | ecosystem: Engineered > Bioreactor > Anaerobic >... | reverse complement strand
CAGGATCCCGCTTCATCTCCTTTTTCGGCGCCGCGGCCATCCTGACCGTCGCCCTCCTTCTTCTTCTGGGCTCCCGGGCCGCCCGAAACCCCGGGGTCACCCGGTACGAGGTGTCCATCGAAAAGGAACTGCCCGGCCGGGAGGACCTGCGGATCGTCCTGGTTTCGGATGTGCACCTGGGGTCGCTGGTCAACGGCGGGATGCTGAACCGCCTTGTCGAAGGCATCAACGGTCTCGCGCCGGATCTGGTGCTGCTGGCGGGGGATATCCTGGACGAAGATCTGGGCTTTTTCGTAAAACAGGGGATGGACGCCGATCTCGGGCGGATTCGGGCGCCTCTGGGGGTCTACGCCGTGCCGGGGAACCACGAGTACCTGGGGGGAGGCCTGGAGGAGTTCAGCCTCCACCTCGAGTCCGCGGGGATCCGGATGCTCCGGGACCAGGTCGTCCTGGCGGGGGGCCTGCTTTACATCGCCGGCAGAGACGACCGGTCCGGCCCCCGGTTCACCGGCGGATCGCGCCTGTCCCTGGCCTCTCTGACCATGGGCCTGAACCCCGATCTGCCCCTCATCGTCATGGATCATCAGCCCGCCGATCTGTGGGAGGCCCGGGCCGCCGGGGCGGACCTGCAGGTTTCCGGACATACCCACCGGGGTCAGTTATGGCCCGGGAACCTCATCACCCGGCGGGTCTACGAGATCGATTACGGTCTCCAGAAAAAAGGCGGTACCAGCTTCGTGGTCTCATCCGGGTACGGGACCTGGGGGCCGCCGGTGCGGATCGGGACCCGGTCGGAGATTGTGCTGATCCGCCTCGTGGGAAGACCCGCCGGCCCGGGAAAGACCTGATCTCATCCCCGGAGCCGGTTCCTGCCCGGGCGACGCCCGGGCAGGAACCGGCAAAGTCCGGTCCCCGCCGGAGGTTCCGAAGGCCGGGTCCGCCGCCCCGCCCCGGCTCCTCCTCCCGCCGTCCGCAGCGGGGAACAACTTCCGGGAACCGCCTCGGGAAAAGCTGCCGGGAGGGTTCCCGACGCCGGGGAAGAAAGTCTTGCAATCCCGTCGGAATCGGGGTATAGTGGATAAAATTATCTATTATTTCTCATCAAAACAATATTTTTTAAGAGGATAATAATGGCTGAAAAAAAGATGGTCACTATCGACGGAAACACCGCCGCGGCCTATGTCGCTCACGCGACCAACGAGGTTATCGCGATCTATCCCATCACCCCCTCATCGCCCATGGGGGAACTTTCGGACATGTACTCCGCCCAGAACCGTCCCAACATCTGGGGAACCATCCCCCAGGTGACGGAACTGCAGAGCGAGGCCGGCGCCGCGGGGGCCGTTCATGGAGCCCTCACCACCGGGGCCCTGACCACAACCTTCACCGCGTCCCAGGGCCTCCTGCTGATGATCCCCAACATGTTCAAGATCGCCGGCGAACTCACTCCGACGGTTTTCCACATCGCCGCCCGGGCCGTCTCCGCCCAGGCGCTGAACATCTTCGGCGACCATTCCGACGTCATGGCCGCCCGCTCCACCGGTTTCGGCATGCTGTCCTCCAACAATGTCCAGGAAGTCATGGACATGGCCCTCATCGCCCAGGAGGCCACCCTCAGGACCAGAGTGCCCTTCCTGCACTTTTTCGACGGTTTCCGCACCTCCCACGAGGAGCAGAAGGTCGAGGAAATCCCCTACGACATCATGCGGGAGATGATCTCCGAAGACCTGGTCCGGGAACACCGCCGGCGGGGACTCACCCCGGAAAAGCCGATGATCCGTGGAACCAGCCAGAACCCGGACGTATTCTTCACCGGCCGGGAAACCTGCAATAAATACTACGTGGCCGCCCCGGCGCTGGTCCAGAAGGTCATGGACAAGTTCGCCAAGCTGACGGGCCGCGCGTACAGGCTTTTCGATTATTTCGGGGCCCCGGACGCGGAAAGGATCGCCGTCATCATGGGCTCCGCCGCGGAGTGCATGGAGGAGACCATCGAGCATCTGATGTCCCAGGGAGAGAAGGTCGGTCTATTAAAGATCCGGCTTTACCGCCCCTTCGACATGCAGTCCTTCGTGGACGCGATCCCCGCCACCGTCAAGGCCATCGCGGTGCTGGACCGGACCAAGGAACCCGGCTCTCTGGGCGAACCCATGTACGAGGATGTCCGGACCGCCATCGGCGAGGTCATGGGTTCCGGGGGAGCCAAGTTCAAACAGTATCCGAAGATCGTCGGAGGCCGCTACGGCCTGGGTTCCAGCGAGTTCACCCCGGGCATGGCCAAGGCGGTGCTGGACAATCTGAAACAGGACAAGCCGAAGAACCACTTCACCATCGGCATCACCGACGACCTCACCTTCACCAGCCTGGACTGGGACCGGGGTTTTTCCCTCCCCGGCGAAGGGGTGCACACCGCCCTGTTCTACGGCTTGGGCTCCGACGGGACCGTGGGAGCCAACAAAAACTCCATCCAGATCATCGGGAGCGCCACGGCGAACTACGCCCAGGGGTACTTCGTCTACGACTCAAAAAAGGCGGGAACCACCACCGTGTCCCACCTCCGCTTCGGCAAGAAGCCCATCAAAAGCACGTACCTGATCCCCAAGGCGAACTTCGTGGCCTGCCACAAGTTCTCCTTCATCGAGAAGGTGGAGATGCTCGCCTCCGCCGCCCCCGGCGCCACTTTCCTTCTGGCCTCCCCCTTCGGCAAAGACGAGGTGTGGGACCAGCTTCCCATGGAAGTGCAGAAGCAGATCATCGAAAAGAACATCAAGTTCTACGTCATCGACGCCATGAAGATCGCCGAGCAGAAGGGCATGGGCAGCCGGATCAACGTCATCATGCAGACCGCCTTTTTCAAGATTTCCGGCGTCCTGCCGGAGGACGAGGCGGTGGAACTCATCAAGAAAGCCATCATCCGGACCTACGGCAGCAAGGGAAAGGACATCGTCGACGCCAACATCTCCACGATTGATGCAGCTCTGGAAGGCATCGAGAAGGTGAATTACCCCAAGCAGGTAACCAGCAAGATCCGGATGCTTTCCCCTGTGCCGGAGACGGCTCCCCAGTTTGTCAAAGAGGTTATCGGGGAAATTATCGCCGGCCGGGGCGACCGGCTTCCCACCTCCAAGCTGCCCGACGACGGCACCTATCCGGTGGGCACCACCCGGTACGAAAAGCGGAACATCGCGGAGTACATCCCCGTCTGGGACCCGGACACCTGCATCCAGTGCGGCGACTGCTCCGCGGTCTGCCCCCACGCCACCATCCGGATCAAGGTCTACGACCCCAAACATCTGAACGGGGCCCCCGCCACCTTCAAGAGCACCGACGCCAAGGGCAAGGAGTTCGAGGGGCAGAAGTACAGCATCCAGGTTGCCCCCGAGGACTGCACCGGCTGCGGCGCCTGCGTGAATATCTGCCCCGCCTATAAAAGGGTGGACAAGGTCAAGACCGACAGGAAGGCCATCAACATGGAGCCCCAGCCGCCGCTGCGGGAAGCGGAGAAGGTGAACTGGGAATACTTCCTGACCATTCCCAACCCCGATCCCAAGACCCTGAACCTGGCCACCACCAAGGGCTCCCAGCTGCTGCAGCCCCTCTTCGAGTTCTCCGGCGCCTGCGCGGGATGCGGCGAGACCCCCTACATCAAACTGATGAGCCAGCTCTTCGGCAACCGGGCGATCATCGCCAACGCCACGGGCTGCACCTCCATCTACGGCGGGAACCTCCCCACCACCCCCTACACCACCCGGGCGGACGGCCGCGGACCGGCCTGGTCCAACTCCCTCTTCGAGGATGCCGCCGAGTTCGGCATGGGAATGAGGCTCACCTCGGACAAGCTGGGGGAATACGCCCGGGAACTGGCCGCCAAGGCCGCCGCCGACCCGAAATCCGGGGCAAAGCCGGAGCTCCTGAAAAAAATCCTGGAAAACCCCCAGTCCAACCATGAGGAGATCGAAATCCAGCGGGGCTACGTCAGCGATTTGAAGAAACAGATGGCCGCCGCCGATTCCCGGATCGCCCGGGAGCTTCTGTCGGTGGCGGACAATCTGATCCGGCGCTCCGTCTGGATCTTCGGCGGCGACGGCTGGGCCTACGACATAGGCTTCGGCGGTCTGGACCATGTCCTCGCCTCGGGCAGGAACGTCAACGTTCTGGTCCTGGATACGGAGGTCTATTCCAACACCGGAGGCCAGATGTCCAAGGCGACCCCCATCGGCGCCATCGCCAAGTTCGCCGCCGGCGGCAAGCCCATCCGGAAGAAGGACCTGGGCATGATGGCCATGAGCTACGGCTACGTCTATGTGGCCCGGGTGGCCATGGGGTACAACCGGCAGCAGACCATCAAAGCCTTCCTGGAGGCGGAGGCCTACAACGGGCCGTCCATCATCATCGCCTACTCCCACTGCATCGCCCACGGCATCGACATGACCAAAGGCATGGATCAGCAGAAGGCGGCGGTCACTTCCGGCATCTGGCCCCTCTACCGCTACAACCCGACCCTTTCCGACGAAGGCAAGAACCCCTTCCAGCTCGATTCCCGGGAGCCCAGCACCGATCCGGCGGACTACATGTACAACGAAATCCGCTACCGGTCGCTGAAGCTCGCCAAACCCGAGCAGGCTCAGGTCTTCCTGGAAAAGGCCCGGGCCGACGCGAAGAGCCAGTACGCCGCCTACAAATATCTGGCGGACCGGCCCTTCTAACTGCCTGCTTTGTGGAGGCCGGCCGTCTTCGGACGGACCGGCCTTTTTACTTCCTGCTTTGTGGAGGCCGGACGTCTTCGGACGGACCGGCCTTTTTACTTCCTGCTTTGTGGAGGCCGGACGTCTGCGGACGGACCGGCCTTTTTACTTCCTGCTTTGTGGAGGCCGGCTGTCTGCGGACGGACCGGCTTCAATGCCCCGGAACCACAACCAGGCCGCCCGATCTCGGGCGGCCTTTTTTTGGCGCCGCCGGCCTGCGGGTTCCCGGCCCGGTGGCTTACGGGAAAAATCTCCCGCGGAGAAGCAGGCCTCCCGACCAGGGACGTCGCTTTTTGCAGGCCCTTCCCACTTGTCAGGATTTCCAGAATGAGGGAGTCAGCAGCACCAGAACGGAATAGATCTCCAGTCTGCCGATGAGCATGGCGAAACTCAGGGTCCAGGTTATAAAGTCCGGCAGCGCGCCGTAGCTGAAATCGGGGCCCAGGGTGCCGAACCCCGCTCCCGTATTGCAGACGCAGGCAATGGAAATGGCCATGGAGGTGATCAGGTTGAATCCGCCCAGGGTGACGATGAAGGAAACGATGATGAAAATCACCAGATAGAGGAAAACCAGCGAGGAACAATCATAAATGATGTTCTTGCGCAGATACTTGTCGTTCAGAAAGATGCTGAACACCCCCCGCGGTCGGATCAGGTACCTCATTTCATTCAGCGACATTTTAACCATGGTGACGATGCGGATGACCTTGATTCCCCCCCCGGAGGATCCGGAACAGGCCCCGATGAAAAGCAGGATAAAGAGAATGAACTGCGAAAAATAGGGCCAGTTCCGGTAATCGTCGATGCTGAACCCCGTGGTGGACATTATGGACGTCACCTGGAAAGCCGCATAACGCAGGCTCACTCCCATGCCGGGAAGAATATTTTTGGAAAACAGGTTATAGCCCACCAGGAGAGAGGCGAAAAAGAAAATCCCCAGATAGACCTTCAGCTCCGTGTCCCGGTACACCTCCCTGAAACGCCGGGCCAGCAGCTTGTATTGCAGCTGGAAATTGATTCCCGACAGCAGCATGAAAACCGTGACGACGATGTCGATGTAGGCTGAATCGTAGATTCGAAGGATCTGGTTCATTCCTCCGCTTCCCCCGCTGGCGACGGTCACGAAGGTGCTGTTCACCGCATCGAACAGGGTCATGCCCCCCAGAAGGAGCAGGAAAATCTGCGTGATGGTGAAAAAGAAATAGACTCCCCACAGAATTTTCGCCGTCCCGGAAGATTTTGCGGTTATCTTCATGACCTCGTGCCCGGGAATCTCGGCCTTCATGAGGTTGAGCCCTCCGAACCCGAGAAAAGGGAAGAGCGCCACGGTGAGAACCACCATCCCCATGCCGCCTATCCAATGGGTCATGGACTGCCAGAAAACGATGGACCGCTGGACCCGGGACGGGTCGTCGATCAGCGAAATCCCCGTGGTGGTGAGCCCCGCCATGGCTTCGAAAAACGCGTCCGTGAAGCGGGGGATGCTGCCGGATAACAGGTAGGGCAGGGATCCCAGGGACGAGGCCAGCAGCCAGGTTACCGTGACAAGCAGAAAGCCATGCTTCATGGACAGATGCGGCACCCTCTCTTTTCTGGTGAAAAAGGACATGAGGGCGAAAAAAAGGATGCTCAGGCCCATCGGGGCGAGAAAGGAGACATAGCTGCGGATGGACTCCCGGTAAACGAAGGCGACCACCACCGAGAGAAGCATGAAACCGGCGAGTATCAGCAGGATCAGAGACGCGAGCCGGAAAATGGCCTTGAACTGCATCGTTCACTCCCTATCCTTTCATTTTTCCCGCAAAACCACCTCCGCCCGGGCCGCGGGAGCGGGGTTTCTCATTTTTTCCAGAAGGCCGGCGTCAGCAGGATGAGGACCGTGTACACCTCCAGCCGGCCGATGAGCATCGTGATGCTGAGAACCCATTTGATGTAGCCGGGGAAAAGACCGTAGTTCAGCACGGGGCCGACTTTCCCGAAACCGGGGCCGATATTCCCCAGGCAGGCGATGGTGCCGCTCAGGGAGGTCAGGACGTCGTACCCCCCGCTGGCCACGATGAGAACCACGACGAAAAACACGACGAAATACAGAAAAACCAGGGCCGCGATGTCGTAGACGATGTTTTTCTTCAGATATTTTCCGTTGACGAAAACACCGAAAACCCCCTGGGGGTGCATGAGATACTTCATCTCGGTGAAGGACATCTTGAGCAGCGTCAGGATTCTTATGACCTTGATGCCGCCGCCGGTGGACCCGGCGCAGCCCCCGATGAACATGAGGGCGAAAATGACGCTCTGGGAAAAGCTGGACCAGACCGTATAATCCGCCGTGGCGAAACCGGTGGTGGTCAGTATGGTGGCGACCTGAAAACTGGCGAACCGGAAACTCTCCCCGAAGGCGCTGTAATTGCTGCCTAAAAGGTCCCAGGCGATGGCAAAGGCGGCGACGAAGAAAATGGCCAGGTACAGCTTCAATTCCGAGTCCCGGACGACTTCCCGGAACTTGCCGGTGAGAAGTTTGAAATGGAGGGTGAAATTGACGCCCGCCAGAACCATGAATATCGTTATTACCGCATCGATGTAGGAGGAGTTGTAATGCGCCACACTGGCATTCTTGGTGGAAAACCCGCCCGTCGCGAGAGTGGCGAAGGAATGGTTCATCGCGTCGAACCAATCCATTCCCCCCAGCATGAGAAGGACGGTTTGCGCCAGAGTGAACCCGATGTAGATGAGCCAGAGAATCTTTGCCGTTCCCGCCACCCGGGGAGTTATCTTGTCCACCGAGGGACCGGGAGCCTCGGCCTCCATCAGGTGAAGGCCGCCGAATCCCAAAAGAGGGAAAATGGCCACCGTGAGAACCACGATCCCCATGCCGCCCAGCCAGTGGGTCGTCGAACGCCAGAGAAGAAGCGATCGCGGCAGGGCCTCCACATTGGAGAGGATCGTGGCCCCTGTGGTGGTGAAACCCGACATGGTTTCGAAAAAGCTGTCGGTATAGCTGGGAACCGAGCCGGACAGGAAAAAGGGCAGGGCCCCCAGGGCCGACGCCCCGATCCAGGCCAGGGTAACGAAAAGAAAACCGCTTTTAGGCGACAGGAACGAAGGACCCTTCTTCCAGATGAAAAGCCGCACCATTATGAAGAAAACGACGGCCCCGGCGATGGGGATGAAGAAAGCCCGGACCGTTTCCGCGCCCTCGCCATAGAGAAGCCCGACCCCCATCGCGGCCCCGAGAAACCCCGAAACGATCAGCAGCAGGACCGAGAGAAGCTGAAAGATGATTTTATAATTCATGACGGGTTCCGAACACGTCCTCCAGTTTGGAAACGGCGTCCTTCTTTACGATGATCCCGATATGGTCTCCCCCCAGCAGAGTGGTGGAGCCCGAGGGAATGATGTTCTCCTCGTTTCTGTTCACGAAAATGATGAGGGCGCCTTTCGGTATGTCGATGTCCTGAATTTTTTTGCCCGCCGGTCTGGAATCGTCCTGGATCTGCAGTTCCACCAGATCCACATCGTCTTCGTAGAACGAATGCAGCGTCTTGATGTGCGCCTTTCGGACGATGTTCAGAACGGTGTTGATGAGTTCCGTCGTCAGGTTCACCATGACGTCGATGTCCATTTTGGAGGAAAGTCGGTTGTAATTGTCGTTCAGCACCAGAGCAATGGCCTTTTTCACTCCCAGATGCTTGGCCATCATCGCGGTTATCAGGTTGAGGCTCTGATGGTCGGTGACGGTGAGCACCAGATCGAAATCGGAGAACTGTTCCTGCTCCAGAGCGCCCTCTTCGGCCACATCCCGATTCAGGACCGTTATGTCGGGAAAATTCTGGGAGAAGTACTTCGCCGTTTCTTTCGATTTCTCCACCAGGGTTATCCGCCGGCGGGAAGCTCCCACCAGAGAGGTCAAAAAGGAAACGAAAGAGCGGGACCTCGTGCTGTCATCCCTTTGAAGAGCCTGAATGATGTACTCCGCCACCCTGTTTCCGCCGACGATTCCTATCTTGTTTATTTCCTGTTTCTGCAGCTTCAGGGATCCCAGAATTCTGTCCAGGTTCTCCGGGATTCCGAGAAAATACATGAGATCCTTTTCCCGGACCACCAGATCCCCCGACGGAATGATCAGGGCACCGCCGCGCACCAGGGCGGGGATGAGAAAATCGAAGGCTATCTCCCTGCGAAGATTGACCAGGGTTTTTCCCGCGAAGGAAGACCCGGGAGCGACCAGATAGGCCCTCAACTGGAGCTTATCCTTCTGGAAGGTGAACACATCGTTAACCACCCCCTCATCTATGGCTCTGACAATGGTGTCCGCCGCCTCCACCTCCGGATTGATGATGTAGTCTATCCCCATGAAGGACGGGCGCGTCTTTCCCAGGGAGCCGTAGTACGGGTTCTTCACCCGGGCTATGGTTTTTGGTTTCGGGAATTCGGATGACACCATGCTGCAGCTCACCATGTTCACTTCGTCGGACCCCGTCAGGGCGATGAAATAATCCGCATCCTGGACACCCGCCTTTGTCAGCACATCCAGTCTGCTGCCGTCGTTGTTGACGATCATGCAGTCCAGATTGTTCGTCACAATCCGGGAGGTTTCCTGATTTTTCTCGATGAGGACCACATCTTTGTTCTCTTCCCCGAGTTTTTTAGCCACATGTGTCCCAACGACCCCGGCTCCCACGATCACGATTTTCATACGATGCACCCTGTCCTTTTAATCAGCGGCCCATAGTATCACAGAATGAAGCGCCGCGGGAAGAAGTCGGATTTTTATCTCCCAGGGTTTTTTCCGGATGACTTCTGCGGAGCCGGTTTTTTGTCATCGGCTCGTGAGGCCTCGAAAGAGCGGTCTCCAATAATGCAGGCGCGCCGCCCCGTCGGGGCGGCGCGGGTTCTGGGGAAAAGCCATTAAATAAAAAAGCCTGGCCCCAGCGTTTACGCAGTAAGAGCCGGCTCTTACTGCGTAAACGCCGGGTTCCGCGTCGGACTTTTAGCGACGCGGAACAGCTCTTCATTTTAAGGCAAAAAAAATGCCTGGCCCGGCGTATACAGAGCAAACACTCAGTTCAGGCAACGATCCGGCGCAGGATTTGTTGCCAGGCCCTGAAAAGCAATGCACGGTCTTATTAAAAATCCCCGCAGTTTTTAAGCAAATCTTGCGATTTAAATAAAAAATGCCTGGCAACGAACCCGCGCCGCTGAAAGACCGGCGCTGGACTGGCGGTTCGCGCGCGAACCGCCGGGCCTCCGGCGGAAGCCGTAGGCTTCCGCAAAGTCGTCGCCAGGCCGGAGGAGGCTGCGTGCGGCCGTGTTTTCGGTAATGCGGTGGAACCGCT
>Ga0302245_1002696_pt1 | contig 10083 bp, 3 predicted proteins | sample AAG_UR_Thr_MG_FD_193512 | JGI IMG/M metagenome (GOLD analysis project Ga0302245, IMG submission 193512) | Enriched activated sludge microbial communities from anaerobic digester in WTTP, New Holstein, Wisconsin, United States - AAG_UR_Thr | ecosystem: Engineered > Bioreactor > Anaerobic >... | reverse complement strand
CCGTAGAGGAAGCTCTTCCACCGGGAGAGGCCCTCCCGCCGGAGCGGAACCGACACCGCGGCGCCCTCGGGCAGGTTCTGGATGCCGATCCCGATGGCCAGCGCGACGGCCCCGCCGCAGCAGGCGGTGGTTTCGATCCCCGCCCCGAGAGCCCCGAAGGCCACCCCGACGGCCAGACCTTCAGGGATGTTGTGCAGCGTGATGGCCAGAACCAGGAGAATGCTCTTTTTCCAGGTGGTGTGAAGACCCTCCGCCATGTCCCTGTCCTGTCCCAGATGAAGGTGGGGCAGGAGCTTGTCCACAATTTTCAGGAAGGCCCCTCCGGCGAGAAATCCGCCCACCGCCGGCAGGATGGGAACCATGCCCATCTGCCTCGCCATATCCAGGGCGGGCTCCAGAAGGGACCAGAAGCTTGCCGCGATCATCACCCCCGCGGCGAAGCCCAGCATGCTGTCCAGAGCCTTTTTGTTGAGGTTCTTGAAGAAAAAGACCATTCCCGCCCCGACGGCGGTGAGACCCCAGGTAAAAAGGGTGGCCAGGAAGGCGGCCAGCACGGGGTTCATGTTCATGAGCACTTTCATGTAAAAACAGTATACGGCATCCCGATAAAAACGCAAGAGGATGGGCGCCGTATTTCCCGAAGCCGGAGGGGCTCTCCGGCCGCGGGCCCGGCCATAGCGCCCCTCCCCGGGACCGCCGGGAGTCCGGTCCGTCGCCTCCCCGCCTCCCCGCCTCCCCGCCTCCCCGGCGCCGCCGGGTCAGGCGTTCCCTGACGGGGCGCCCGGTCCGGCCGTCCCCGGGCTTAGCGCCGGTGCCCGTTGAGGATGAGGACCGAATCCAGCAGCCCCTCCGAGGCGGGCAGGGCAAACAGGGGCGTCAGGATAATCTGGCCGGCATTTTTCACCTCCAGACGCAACCTGCCGTCGGGGAAGGTATCGTCGGTTTCGAAGATATTGTCGCCCAGATACTTCAGCAGATACCAGCCCCGGCGGAAGGCGAAATGGCGGATGGTTGGAAGGTTCATGAAAAAGGAGTAATCGTCGCTTTTGACCAGGCGGACCTGCCGGGACGTAGAATTATCCGGATGCCCCCATAAGCCCACCAGGGGGTGGTCCGGGTCGGCGACGGGCCCTTGACGTTTGCCTCCGCCACCGGAACTGATCAGCTTGTCGTCAGGGTTTTCAAAAATGTAGAGTGAATCTCCTTCCCGCCATACGACATTCAGGGTGTCGTCCCGGCCGTCCTTATTGTCGTCCACATCGTACACTTTTACATGATCTCCGGTGTAGTCGTAGAAGAAACTCAAATATCTATGCGTGCCATCGAGCGAAAATTTCTCCTTGTAAAAGACCGTTTCCCTGGGGAGTTCGTTACGCCGGAACAGGACGGTCTGGTCATAGTGCACATCGATCCCCGAATCGATGTACCACTCGTTCGCCGTCAAAAACCTGAAGTCTTCCTCCGATTCCCCCCGTATGGGGGCCAGGGCCAGCAGTGTCGTCAGGACCAGCAACGCTTTCATTGTCTTCCTCCCAAGGGCAGCATGTTTCTTCGCTCCCGATACAGCATGTGGTAATGGGTCCAATTGGGGACCACCTTGTAGATGTCCCAGCGGGCGATCTCCCCCGGAGAGCGCCAGGTCCGCCCGGTGTAATTATTCCCCTTCCAGGGGTTCGCGGTATGGACTCCCCGGATCTCCGAAAAATCCCCCGTCGCCGCCCCGGGCCCCCAGTCGATGGAGGAGAGCGCCTCGGAGTGATAGGCCTTCCTGTCCTTCTCGTCTCCGATCCGGAGATGGACCAGAAAGGTCTCCGGAGCCCCTTCCATCGCCCGGAGAAGCTCCGCCCCGGGCCTGCCGTCTTTCAGGGTCTGCAGCTCCAGCCGGAACTCCCCCCCGGTGAGGTATCGCACCACCTCCGCCAGTTTGCCGGGGGACAGGTCCGAGTCGTTCAGGAAGAGGCCCGCATCCCGGACGGCCCGGTTCACCTCCGGCAGGGACAGGTTCCGGCCGGTGATGGTCTCGGCGCAGTACATAGCCGCGGTGAGCATGCAGCCGGAGGAGGCCAAGGAAACATACTGCAGCTCGGCGGGTTTGAATTTTGCGATAAAATCTTTTTCTTTTTCCGCACCGTCAAGAAATTTCTCCCGGGATACCCCCAGAGAGGCGAGGTAGCCCTCCTCGTCCCCGGCGTAGCCATTGCTTTTCGCTTCGTCCTGCAGGAACCGGGCAGCCGCATCCTCCGTTCGCCGGCGGTTCTCCCGGGCCACCTCCTCCCGGGTCATCTCCCCCAGAAGGGGAACATTGACATGGCCCGGGGAGTTCTGGTATTCCCCCCCGGTGACCACCAGGGGAAGGTAGAAATCCTCGTCGTTCCGGTATGCGTCCCGGAGGTATTCCAGAAAAAGCTCCTCCCTCCCCTGACGGGAAGCCTCACCGTGGAGATGGAGTTCAAATTCCAGGTGGGGGCTGGATGCGAGAAACCCCGGGCGCTCGCCGTCGATCTTCGCCGCCATCTGGAGCCGGGCGAGACTGCCGGCCCTGAGTTCGGCGAAGTTGCTCTCGTCCGTTTCCCGGGTCCCGTCGGGATGCAGGTCTCCCACCGGAACGCCGTTCCGGTGGGCCTCGTGCTGGAGGGTGATGCCCGCCAGGAACCCCGCCTCGCCCCGACTCTCCAGGCCTGCCAGATGGATCTCATTCCCCCGGGTCACCCCCCGGGCCTGGGTGAAGCCCACCAGAAGGTTCATGTCTCCCGACAGGAGCCGGTCCAGCAGGACCTGGCCTGCGGCATCCCCGAAACTGTACAGGGCCCGCAGGGCGGTCCCGACGCTTCGGGACCCCTCGTAGTCGCCGGCGAACTCCGCCCCTCCCCGAAGATCGGCAAACTGGATCTGGATGTTCTTCTTCCAGGCTCCCGCCCCGGCGGCGGCTTCCAGGATCCGTCCCAGACTGACGTCGGTCCCGCCGGACCCCAGGGAAAAAAGGGCCCCCGGACCGCCCAGGTTCAATTCCAGCATTCCGCCCCGGAGGGTCCGGCCTCCCGCCGAGACGCCGAAGATGCCGAAATCGGCGATGTTGAGCCGGGTCCGGCCGGTGAGACCGTATTCCGTCCCTGCGGCGGCCATTCCCCCGACGAAATCGGCGAAGGAACGGACCTCCCCGAGACGCGCCGCGCCGAGCCCCTCCACGCTTCCGGCAAGAAAGGTCCCCAGCAGGCCTCCGGTGTAGGACGCCAGTGCCCCATCTCCGGCCACCGCTTCCCGGAACACGTTCCACCGGAAATCGGGGCCCCCCGACCCCAGCCGGACGGCCTGCAGGGCTCCGCCGGCGGCATTGGACGCCAGCATCCCCGTCCCCTTCGTCAGAGTGTTCTGTAGGACTCCGCCGTTCCCCGCCACCCCTCCCAGGATCCTGAACCCGTCGGAGACTCCCAGGGCGACGGCGCTGAGGGCGGCCTGCCGTCCCAGGTCCCTGAAACCGGAAAACAGGCTCACCGTCCCGCCGGCTGCGTCCATGGCCGTGAAAACCGCGTCGTCCAGCAGATTCAGCGCCGCGGCGGCCCAGACATTTCCCGTCGCGGTGGCGGCTATTCCCACCGCCAGATTCGCCACGCTCCGCAGCGTGGGGGCCCCGAAAAAACCGTCGCTCCGGCCGTCATTGTTTTTATCGTCGTCCCAGAGCTTCTTGTTGTACCAGGTCACATCGAAGGAGGCGAGGCCCCGCATCTGCCGGGCCTGGTTCCGGAAAAACAGGGTCATGATCCTGCCCATCTCTCCGTAACCCGCTTCCGCCACGTTTTCGGGATCGTTCGTCTTCATCACCGGCGCGTAGCCCACATGCCAGGCGAAAAGGCCGTCCGCGTTCCGGTTGACGGATACTCCGTTCTCCACCCGGCCGTATCCCGCGGACGCCCGATAGGAGGATTCGGCTTTTTCAAAGGACTCCCGCAATTGACCCGCCGCTCCCCGCCACAGGCTGTCCATGTCTTTAGTGTTGTCTCTCCCGAAGATGAGCGCAAGGTATTTCCCGATATTTTCCCGGGCCAGGCGGACCATGGCGGCGATGTACTCGCCGCTTTTGCCTGTCAGACTGTCCCGACTCAGATCCGCCCCGCAGTCGAAATCCGGCGCCTCGAAAGGCCGGTAGCCCTGGATGGTTTGTCTCTCCCGTTCGATCCCGCCGAACAGGGTCTCGTCGATGACGGCCCTCCGGGTGAAGATGTTTCCCGACCTGGCGTAACCCGCCCCCCGCAAGGTGTCCGCCAGACTTTTATCCACCGACCGGTTGGCATCGGCCACCCGCCGGGCCGCCCCTTCCCGGACCTCCCGCACCGCCTTGCCCCATTCCACCGCGGTGACGAAAGCGGCGCCCCGGAGGATATCCTCCTCGATTTCCCGCGCCACGGCGCGGGCGCCGACCAGCGGGGATGGGCGCCAGATCCGGGGAAGGGCAGCGGCGGAGACGGATCGCCTTTCCCCCGACCTTTCCGCCAGAAGATCGGCGGTCCGCCCCAGCGAATCCAGAAACGACCGGTTCCAGATCCCGGCGGCCTTGTCGGAAAGGCCGGAGGAGAAAAGGATGTCCGGGATCCGGACCCCCTCCACCTCCGCGATGAGACGCTCCCGGTCCAGCCCCAGCTGTCCCGCCAGGTCCTCCACCCCCGCCTGCACCGTCATTTCCGCCCCGCAGACCGCCCATTCGTGCCGGCTCCGGTCGAGGAGCTCCCGTTCCGCCTCCCAGAGATCGACGCTCCGTCTGTAGGCGTCCGTCAGGTCGTTCCACTGACGGCTCCGGACATCCTCCAGCAGCCCCTCCCCGTCCCGCCAGCCCTCCCGACCCGCCCGGTAGAGATCCGCCAGCCGGCGGGCCCATTGGGACCGCCTGTTTTCCAGCGCCTCCCCCTCTCCCTCGAGGGCGAGGCGGGCGGTTTCCATGATCGCGGAGAGTTTCGCCGCGAACAGATTCTCCAGATCCCCGGCGAGGAGCCGCAGCTTGTATCCGCCCCCCGGGATGGTGTCGGCGGCCAGCGACCGGGTGACGGCGATATCGAACTCCGATTTTTTCTCCTCGCTGAAGGCTCCTGCCCCGAAGAGGGCCGTCATGGCCTCCCGAAGCTCCGCCGGGGAGGCTCCGGGATCTTCGACGATGGCCCGGTACCTTTCCCGGGCGGAGTGTCTTTCAGCCAGAAGGCCCGCGGCCCGGAGTTCCGCCTCCCCCCGCGCCGCCTCGGCGGCATCCTCGTAATACCAGCGGAGGACCGCCGTCACAGCGAAGACATTCTCTTTTTCCCGATCTCCCAGATGGGGAAACAGGGTTTCCACATCCCGGGCCAGAGCGGAGGGAGGGGCCTGTCCCGCGAGGCGGCCCAGGGCATCGAGGTAATCGTCGGCAGAGCGGATTTCCGAAAACCCCAGTCCGGCGAGCTGTCCTCCGACCCGGGCGAGGGTTTCGGACGCGGCGGAAAAGCCCCGGGCGGACCGGGCCAGGAGGTCCCGCTCCTCCGCGCCGGTGAGGTGGGCGGCGGAGATATCCTTCCGCAATGCCCGGATCCGGTTCCCCTCGGCATGCATCCACGGGCGGTACCACTTCTGGCAGTACCGCTGACGGCTGTAGGCCCGGTCGTTCACCTGGGCAAAAACCGAGTCCCCCACATCTTTCCCGATGGAAACGGCGATGTCCACGAGGTTTCCGGTGACCATCGCCATCTTGTAGAAGCCGTACAGCCCCCGCAGCCGGGGATCGGAGGTGAGACTCCGGTAAGCGTCCCGGGTTCTGTCCCGGACCAGATTGTCCAGGGAACCCACGTTGATATAATCCTTCAGCAGTTTGACCCAGCTGGGGTGGGAGAACAGGAAGACATGGATCTCCGGCGGGTTCCCCGTTTCCAGATCCCCCTGGATGACCGCATCGAAGTAATAGGCCAGGGCGAAGCTGCGGAGAAGCCCGGAGGGGTCGGTTTCCCCGGCGAGAGCTTCCATCCAGAGGGCCGCGTCGGAGGAGAATCGCCGGGAAATATCCTCCAGACTACCGGAAAAATAGGCCTCCACCTCCCGGGCGAACAGGGCTTCATCCTCCGGACTGAAACCCGTCGGTTCCGCCGCCCCGTCGGCGGGGATGAAGGGCAGTCCCTGGACGGTCCCGTTCTCCCCGGGCATGACAAAATGAAAAACCCGACGGACCATGGATTCGGCGGTTTTTTCCGCCTCCCACCGGGCCTCTTCCAGAATCTTTCCTTCCCGGGCGGCGGTCTCCTCGACGGCCAGAAGATGCAGCAGCCGGGACCTGAATCCGGCCTCCCGTTCCTTGGCCTCCCGATAGACCGGGTCGATCCCGTCCCCCGGGGGGAGCCCGGCGGCCGGGAGAAAAGATTCCAGGGCGCTCAGCGCCGCCCTCAGCCTCTCTTCGGCGGCCTGCCGTTTCTTCAGGGTTTCCCGGGGAGAAGACTCGCCGGGCTCGCAGCCCGAGGCGGCGTAATCGGCAATCTCCCGGGCCTGGAGCAGGGCGGCCCGGGTCTCCCCCAGGGCCGACCGGGCGGCGTCCAGGGCGGTTTTCCGGCGGCCGTGCTCCTCCGATTCCCGATGGAAGGCCTCCAGGGCCTCCTGGTACGACCGCCGGGCCTGGTCCCGGAGCCGGGCCGCATCGTCCATCCGCCGCCTTTCCGGGTCCACCCGGACCCGCAGATACTCGTTCCGGTCCTCCTCCAGGATCCGGATGTCCCGGACAAGGTTCTTCTCCATATCCCGGTTCCGCTGCGCCCGGGCTTCGGCCGCAAAAATCTCCTCCCCCAGTTCCTCCGGGTATCCGAAAAAGGGAAGCTCCTCCGGGGAGACAAAGACCGCCAGGGCCTTGTCGGCGATGGTCCGATGGAGTTCATCCTCCGGGAAGGCCGCCCACCGCTCCAGGGCCTCCGCCAGGTATCCGGGCAGGTTGAGGTTACGGATCGCTTCTTCCATGGCGGCTGCAGCTTCGCCGGGATTCTCCGTCACCGCCTCCAGGAGAGACCGGAGTTCCCGGGCGTCCCTCCCGGCGTACATCAGGAGAAACGCCGGCGCCCGCCGTCCGTAGGACCGGTAAACCTCCCGCCGGAGTTCCGCCTCCCCGCCGCTCGGGCCCTGCGCGACCCTCGCCATGAGAGCCTCTCCCTCCGGGGCGGAAAGAAAGGGCAGAAGAAGGAGTTCCCGGACCAGCTGGGAGACCTGGTCCTGACCGTCCTGCAGGGCCAGGAGTTCCGCCGCCTCCAGGGCGTCTTCCCGAAGAACTCCCCTCCTCTCCCCTTCGGAAGCGGCGCAGTACAGATGCCAGGACAGAAGGCGGCCGGCCTCGTCGGAGCGGTACGCCGCGAGTTCCTCCCGGCAGAGGGCCAGCATGTCCCGCAGGACCTGGGTGTCGCCGCTGCGGTACAGGGACAGGGTCTCTTCGTAGGATGCCCGGGCCCCGCGAAGATGCTCCTCCGACGCTTCAAGAGACCTCAGGGCCTGCCTCAGCCTTTCCGCGGAGGCGGAGACCCTGCGGCCGCCCTCCGAAAGAAGCTCCGATGCCGCCTGCAGGGCCCGATCCGCCCGGGAATGGTCCTCCTCCCGCAGACGGAGTTCCTCCGCCGTCTCGGCCTCGGTGGGGCGGCGGGACGACCGGTCTTCCGCGTACGCCACAAGCCCCCGGGCGGCCCGGGTTTCCTCCTCCAGAAGTTCCAGACGGGCCCTGACCCGGAGAATTTCCCTCTCCAGAGGCGGGCCCGCATCATCCCCCCCGTAGGCCCGGATCCTCTCCTCCAGCTCGGCGGCCATTTCCAGGGTCTGATCCAGAAGCCGACGGTTCCGGGGCCCCACGCCGTTTTCCCCCACCCAGAAATTGATCTCACTCCGGAGGGCCGCGGCCTCCTCCCCCGCCGGAGCCGACCCTCCCTGCAGGAGGCGCTCCAGTTCGTCCCGGAGGACCCTGCCGTTGCGCTCCGCCGCCTCGATGAGGGCGGAGCATTCCCGGTGCAGATCCAGGCAGACCCCGATCTCGTCCCGGAGGCCCCGCATCCGCTCCTCCGCCGCCGAGGCCAGCTCCGCCATGGCGAGCTGATAATCGGCGCGGAAAGAGGCCAGACTCTCCTCCCAGGCCCGGCTCCCGACCCTTTCGATTTCTTCCATCCGGGAAAACCAGGACTCCCGGCTTCGGATGAAATCCTCTTCCGCGGACCTCCAGGAGTCCTCCGCCTGCTGGAAGGTCTCCCCCGCCCGGGTTTCCCAGGCCAGCCGGGATGCGAGAAAACGCTCCTCCGCCCTGCTCCAGGCCTCCAGCCCCGCCTCGAACTCCCGGCGGAAGTCCTCCTTCCAGGTTTCCGGGTCCGGCCTGATGCTCTCCGGCGCATCCTCCAGTCCCCGGGGCAGTCCCGAGAGCAGCCTCTCCAGCCCCGCAGCCAGGGTGATTTCCGTTTCCGCGGCCAGGCGCGGCGCCACCGCCCCTGACCCGGCGTCTTCGCTCTTTTTCCGGAGGGAAAACGAGTCCGCCAGCCGGGCGGCGATGAAGCGGCTCTCAGCCAGGCGGGAGACCCTCTCGAACTCCCTCCGGGCGGCCAGAAGACTCTCGGCGATGCCCAGAGCCATGACGGGGGCGGCCTTTTCCGCCAGCCCGGGGGGCAGGGAGGTCAGGAGTTCCTGACTCTCCGCCCGGGCCTCTTTCTCCCAGGCGGCAAAAAGGGCCTCGGCGGACTCTTCCACCCGTCGTCTGCGGGTCTCCTCGTCGGCGGCGAAGCCGTCCGGCCCCTTGAAGAGGGGATCCCCTTTCAGGTCCCGCAGGACTCTCCCGGCGCCGTCATGTTCCAGTATGAGGCCCAGGTCCGCCTCCCGGAGGGCCCGGATGAAATCCCCCAGCCCCGGAGAGGAGACCAGCGCGTCCTTCCTCCGCTCCAGCCAGCGGGAGAAGCGATGCTCCGCGATCCGGGACAGCTCCTCCCGTTCCCGGGGGTCTGAAGCGATGGAGGCTCCCCGGAAGAGGCTGTTCCACAACTCCGGATCAGGGCCACGGTCGGCGACCTCCATCCGGGCGAGAAAATCCCGCCGGAAATCCGAAAAAGACGACTCCCCCGCCGGATGCGGGTGCGCCCATCCGTAAAAAACCGGCACGGCGAAAATGACCGCCGCCGCCATGAGGCCTGACTTCCTCATCCCCCTCCCCCCTTTGGAAAAAGTCTTTCCACGGAGGATTACGTCGCCGGCTTTCGGGATGCTTCACTTTGGATGAAAAAATTCGTATCATCTATCCCATGATCCGTTCTTTATCCTTCGTAACCGGGTACCCCACCGGTCTGCCCGGAATCGGCCGCCGAAAGCTCGGTTTCCAGGACAGGCTGAATGTCCTGGTCGGTCCCAACGGCTCCGGGAAAAGCACGATCCTCTCCACCCTGGCCCGGGCGGTGGGCTGCGGCGACGGCGGCTGGTCCCGGGGCGAGGCCGCCGAACTGGACTTCGACTATCGCATCGACTGGGACGGAAGACCGGTCTTCTATCAGGACTGCCACCGGGATTCGGAAATATCCTTTCTCAACCCGGCCTTTTTCACCGAAAAAGCCTTTCTCCGCTCCTCCGGGGAAAAGCGCATCGGGCTCATCAACGAACTCATCGACGCCTTCGAAACCCGGTTTCCCACGTACAAACTGAAAAGCGACGACAGGCCCACCATTCTTCTTGACGAGATCGACAATCACATCGGCTTCGCCGGGCAGTCCATCCTCTGGAAGGACGTCTTTCCCGGACTGCTGAAAAAATACCAGGTCATCGTTTCCACCCACAGCATCTTTCCCCTCCTTCTCCGGCGGGACAACTCCCTCCGGAGCGACAACATCATCCAGCTGTACCAGGATTATTCGGGGATCTGCATCGGGGAGCTGGCCGAAGCCATCCAGTACTTCAACCGATAAGCCCCCGCCCGGGGAGGTTTGCCGCCGCCTCCGGAGCGGAGGGTACGGGGCCGGGTCCGGGTTCGGAAGGCCTGAGTCCGGCTCCGGGGTGGAAGGCCCGGGTACGGGGCCGAGTCTGGGTGGCAGGGCAGGCCCGGTGGCTCGAAGGGCCCGGGAGGTTCGGTTCCGCCTCCGGGGCGGA
>Ga0302245_1002688_pt1 | contig 10107 bp, 5 predicted proteins | sample AAG_UR_Thr_MG_FD_193512 | JGI IMG/M metagenome (GOLD analysis project Ga0302245, IMG submission 193512) | Enriched activated sludge microbial communities from anaerobic digester in WTTP, New Holstein, Wisconsin, United States - AAG_UR_Thr | ecosystem: Engineered > Bioreactor > Anaerobic >... | reverse complement strand
ACACGGTCCAGACTCCTACGGGAGGCAGCAGTGGGGAATATTGGGCAATGGGGGAGACCCTGACCCAGCGACGCCGCGTGAGGGACGAAGGTTTTCGGATCGTAAACCTCTGTTGTACGGGAAGAATTACTTGACGGTACCGTACGAGTAAGCCCCGGCAAACTACGTGCCAGCAGCCGCGGTAACACGTAGGGGGCGAGCGTTGTCCGGAATTACTGGGCGTAAAGGGCGCGCAGGCGGTTATGTAAGTCTGCTGTGAAAAGCATCGGCTCAACCGGTGTCTTGCGGCGGATACTGCATGGCTTGAGTACTGGAGAGGGAAGTGGAATTCCCGGTGTAGCGGTGAAATGCGTAGATATCGGGAGGAACACCGGTGGCGAAGGCGGCTTTCTGGCCAGTAACTGACGCTCATGCGCGAGAGCTGGGGTAGCGAACCGGATTAGATACCCGGGTAGTCCCAGCCGTAAACGATGAATGCTAGGTGTGGTTGCCGCAGGGCATCCGTGCCGCAGTTAACGCGTTAAGCATTCCGCCTGGGGAGTACGGTCGCAAGATTGAAACTCAAAGGAATTGACGGGGGCCCGCACAAGCGGTGGAGCACGTGGTTTAATTCGATGCAAACCGAAGAACCTTACCTGGGTTTGACATGTACGTATTAGGGGCATGAAAGTGTCTTGACCCTATTTTCGGATGGGGAGCGTACACAGGTGCTGCATGGCTGTCGTCAGCTCGTGTCGTGAGATGTTGGGTTAAGTCCCGCAACGAGCGCAACCCCTGCATTCAGTTGCCATCGGTACGGCCGGGCACTCTGGATGGACTGCCGGCGACAAGCCGGAGGAGGGTGGGGATGACGTCAAGTCATCATGGCCCTTATGCCCAGGGCGACACACGTGCTACAATGGCCGGCACAACGGGAAGCGAAGGGGTGACTCTTAGCGGATCCCCCAAAGCCGGTCCCAGTTCGGATTGCAGTCTGCAACTCGACTGCATGAAGTCGGAATCGCTAGTAATCGTGGATCAGCCAAGCCGCGGTGAATACGTTCCCGGGCCTTGTACACACCGCCCGTCACACCACCCGAGTTGGGTGCACCCGAAGCCGGTGGCCGAACCCGGCACTCAACTGGGGAGAACGTCCTCTTTTTTAAAGGCACGGTAGTGCTGTAAGGAGTGGAGGTTCTTTCTTGTTGAGTGCCGGGGCGGAGCCGTCTAAGGTGTGCCTGGTAAGGGGGGTGAAGTCGTAACAAGGTAGCCGTACCGGAAGGTGCGGCTGGATCACCTCCTTTCTAGGGAGACTTACCCCTCACATCCAAGTGGGGGGCTCCCGCCGCTTCCGTCCTGCCTGTATATAGAACCCTCCTCCTGCCGTATGCGTGGGTTGAGAGGGGAACTGGACCTTGACAGCCGAATATGGATGGAGAAGATCAAAGAGGTTAAGGTACTAAGGGCGCACGGGGGATGCCTAGGCACCGACGGCCGATGAAGGGCGTGGCAAGCTGCGAAAAGCTTCGGTGAGGCGCAAGCGGCCTTTGACCCGGAGATACCCGAATGGGGCAACCTGGCTGGTGTAAAGACCAGTCACCCGCAAATGCGGGGGGAACCCGGCGAAGTGAAACATCTCAGTAGCCGGAGGAAGAGAAATCGAACTTTGAGATTCCCTGAGTAGTGGTGAGCGAAAGGGGAAGTAGCCTAAACCACGGGCGTGCAAGGCTGCGGCCGTTGCGTCCGTGGGGTTGAGGGGATGTCGAGGCGGCTGCCGCAGTGGCCGCGTGAAGTTACAAAACCTGTATCTAGCCGAACCGTGTTGGGAAAGCGGGCCATAGAATGTGAAAGCCACGTAGGCGAAAGAGACGGGACTTCACCGGACATACCCCGAGTAGGCCGGAGCACGTGGAATTCCGGTTGAATCAGGGCGGACCACCGTCCAAGGCTAAATACCGTTGGTGACCGATAGTGAAGCAGTACCGAGAGGGAAAGGTGAAAAGCACCCCTGGCGGGGAGTGAAAAGACCTGAAACCGTGCGCTTACAAGCAATCGTAGTCCGGCACCCAGCCCGGGGTATCAGAGCCCCTGGCTTGGCCTGGATCGGCCCTTGCCCCCATGGATCTGACATGGGTGGCGGTGGGTTGTGAAGGCGGCATTGAGGGGATAACTAATACCTTGCGCTGGGTGTCGGATGGCGGTGTGCCTATTGAAGAATGAGCCGGCGAGTTACGGTATGTGGCGAGGTTAAGGGCTTTGAGGCCTGGAGCCGCAGGGAAACCGAGTCTTAATAGGGCGAACTAGTCGCATGCTGTAGACCCGAAGCCGTACGATCTATCCATGGGCAGGTTGAAGCCTCGGTGAAACGAGGTGGAGGACCGCACCACCGGCTGTTGAAAAAGCCTTGGATGACCTGTGGATAGGAGTGAAAAGCTAATCGAGTACGGTGATAGCTGGTTCTCCCCGAAATGCATTTAGGTGCAGCCTCGTATAAAAAGAGTGGCGGGGGTAGAGCTACTGGATGGATGAGGGGGACTGGGGTCCTACCGATTTCAACCAAACTCCGAATACCGTTACTTGTAGATACGGGAGTGAGACTACGGGTGAGAAGGTTCGTGGTCTAAAGGGAAACAGCCCAGACCGACAGCTAAGGTCCCTAAGCCCGCGCTGAGTGTGACAAGGATGTGGGGGAGCCTGGACAGCCAGGAGGTTGGCTTAGAAGCAGCCACCCTTGAAAGAGTGCGTAACAGCTCACTGGTCGAGCGCCCCTGCGCCGATAATGTAGGGGGCTAAGCGCGGCGCCGAAGCTTCGGAACATGCATACTTAAGTGTGTGCGTAGTTGGTAGGGGAGCGTTCTGTACGGGGAGAAGTCGTGTCGTGAGGCGCGGTGGACTGTACGGAAGTGAGAATGCCGGCATAAGTAGCGAGAAACGCGTGGGAAACGCGTTCGCCGAATGCCCGAGGATTCCTGGGGAAGGTTAATCCTCCCAGGGTTAGGCGGGACCTAAGGTGAGGCCGAAGGGCGTAGCCGATGGACAGCAGGTAGACAATCCTGCCCCGCCCCGTAACCGTTACTACCGATGGGGTGACGCAAGAGGCTAGGTGCTCCGGGTGATGGAAAACCCGGTACAAAGGAGTAGGGGGACGGTCCAGGCAAACCCGGACTGTTGTTAACCCTGAGACCTGACGTGGATCCGCCGTAATGGTGGAGAAGTCATTGAGGCCCTATTGCCGAGAAAAGCCTCTAGGGAGGGTATGGGGTGCCCGTACCTCAAACCGACACAGGTGGGCTGGCTGAGCAGGCTAAGGCGGACGAGATAACCCTCACCAAGGAACTCTGCAAGTTGACCCCGTAACCTAGGGAGAAGGGGTGCCGCGGCGGTGAAGTATAGACATATGGAGCTGCTTGCGGTCGCAGAAACCAGGCCCAGGCGACTGTTTAGTAAAAACACAGGACTCTGCTGAAGGCGTGAAGCCGACGTATAGGGTCTGACACCTGCCCGGTGCTGGAAGGTTAAGGGGAGAGGTTATCCGGCACTCAGCTGATGTTGTCAGGAGTTGAAGCCATGTATTATGTGTATGTACTTGAGAACGAAGGGGGAGGCACGTACACGGGTTATACGCAGGACCTTGCCAGGAGATGGCTTGGGGAGCGGATAGCCTGTAGCATGGAAGAAGCTCTTAACGGCATTTGCTGAGTGCCGGAGAAGCTTTGAACCGAAGCCCCAGTAAACGGCGGCCGTAACTATAACGGTCCTAAGGTAGCGAAATTCCTTGTCAGGTAAGTTCTGACCTGCACGAATGGTGTAACGATCTGGGCGCTGTCTCGGTGGGGGGCTCGGTGAAATTGTGGTACCGGTAAAGACGCCGGTTACCCGTGGTGGGACGGAAAGACCCCGTGGAGCTTTACTGTATCCTGATATTGGGTCTCGGTATGTCATGTACAGAATAGGTGGGAGGCGTAGAAGGTGCGGCGTCAGCTGTGCTGGAGCCGTCGTTGGGATACCACCCTTGATGTACTGGGGTTCTAACCGCGAGTTCTGGAACGGACCGCGGGACATTGTCAGGTGGGCAGTTTGACTGGGGCGGTCGCCTCCTAAAGAGTAACGGAGGCGCGCGAAGGTCACCTCGAGGCGAATGGAAATCGTCTTTTAGAGTGCAAGGGTATAAGGTGGCCTTACTGTGAGACCGACGGGTCGAACAGTCTCGAAAGAGGGTCCTAGTGATCCGGCGGTACCGAGTGGAAGGGCCGTCGCTCAACGGATAAAAGCTACCCCGGGGATAACAGGCTGATCTTGCCCGAGAGTTCCCATCGACGGCAAGGTTTGGCACCTCGATGTCGGCTCGTCGCGTCCTGGGGCTGAAGCAGGTCCCAAGGGTTGGTCTGTTCGCCCATTAAAGCGGTACGTGAGCTGGGTTTAGAACGTCGTGAGACAGTTCGGTCCCTATCCACCATGGGCGCAAGTGGTTTGAGGGGAGCTGCTCCTAGTACGAGAGGACCGGAGTGGACGCACCTCTGGTGTACCGGTTGTGCCGCCAGGCGCATACGCCGGGTAGCTATGTGCGGAACGGATAACCGCTGAAAGCATCTAAGTGGGAAGCCGGCCCCGAGATGAGACCACTCGCCGCGACTAAAGCGGGTAAGGTATCACGGAGACTACGTGATTGATAGGCCAGAGGTGTAAGGGCTGCGAGGCCTTGAGCTGACTGGTACTAATTGACCGAGGCCTTAACCTCTTTGATCTGCTTCATCCATATAAGGGCCGTTAATCGTGAACCGTTAATCGTAAATCGTAAGAGCAAAACGTAAAAGCAAAACGATCAGCCTATGAATTTGGCCTTGCGACTCACGATTTACGACTCACGACTCACGACTCACGATTCACGATTCACGGTACTTACGACTCACGACTCACGGTATTTAAAAGGTTTTCGGTGGCCATGGCGGAGGTGACACACCCGGACCCATGCCGAACCCGGCAGTTAAGCCCTCCAGCGCCGATGGTACTGCCTCTTCGAGGGGTGGGAGAGTAGGACGCCGCCGGAAACCTTTTTTTCTTTTTTATTTAGAGACCGGTGAAGGGACATAGGGAACGGAAAAACCATCGATTCGATAACCCAGGGCCGGAGGCGTATGCCTCCGGCCCTTTTGTATGGTGCCATGAATCCTAAGTGCCGTGAACCGTGAATCGTGAACCGTGAATCGAAAGGTCAAATTCGCGGGCAAATTGTTTTGCTCTTACGATTCCCGGATAACGTACAATATTTTTCGCACAATTGTGTTTAATAAGAAGCAGCAGTCCCCTGAAGGGTGTAAGGTTTTATCTGCGACAACAAAACCTACCCCTGAAGCGGAGGCTGCTGCATATGAAAGATATCACGAAAAAAGCGTGTGAGACACGGCCGGTTTCTAAAATCATCAGCATTGACGAGGGAGAGATCCGCAATCATCTTGACCAGATGGTAAAGAAGAGTGTGGAAGACACGCTGAACAGTCTCCTGGACGCCGAAGCCGACGCTTTGTGCAAGGCCACGCGATATGAGCGTTCCCCGGACCGTGTGGATACCAGGGCAGGTTACTACACCAGGCAGCTGAATACGAAGGCCGGCGAAGTGACCCTCCGGATGCCCAAGCTCAGAAAGTTGACCTTTGAGACCTCCATAATAGAAAGGTACCGCAGGAGGGAGGCTTCGGTAGAGGAGGCCATGATTGAGATGTATCTCGCCGGTGTATCCGTGAGGCGTGTTGAAGATATCACGGAAGCCCTTTGGGGTACTAAGGTAAGCCCTTCGACCATAAGCAACATGAACCGGAAGATTTACGGCCATATAGAAAGCTGGAGGAATCGTCCCCTTGAGGGAGAGCACCCCTATGTCTATCTTGACGGAATCTGGCTGAAGAGAAACTGGGGAGGCGAGGTTGAGAACATATCCGTACTAGTGGCGATAGGTGTAGACAGCGAGGGCTACAGAAAAGTTATCGGCGTGGCTGAAGGCGGCAAGGAGGACAAGGAGAGCTGGCTGAACTTTCTAAGGTACTTGAAGGAAAGGGGGCTGAAGGGTGTTCGCCTCTTCATCTCTGATAAATGCTCAGGACTTGTGGATGCCCTTGGTGAAGCCTTTCCTGAATCTAGATGGCAGAGGTGCGCGGTTCATTTCTATCGCAACGTATTCACCGTAACTCCCCGTGGCAAGATGCGCGCAGTGGCAGACATGCTCAAGGCGATTCACGCTTCTGAAGATCTTAAGGCTGCGGAGAAAAAAGCGGAGGACGTGGTGGTGAAACTGCGGGAAATGAAGCTTCATAAGGCTGCTGAGATAGTAAAAAAAGGCGTCTCCGAGACCTTCAGCTACTATAACTTCCCCCCGGAGCACCGCAGAAGTCTCAGGACGAACAACCCCCTTGAGCGAATTAACCGCGAGATCCGGCGCAGAACGCGGGTGGTTGGCGCTTTCCCGGACGGCAATTCGGCCCTCATGCTTGTGGCTGCCAGACTAAGACATATAGTATCTACCAAATGGGGAACTCGAAAGTACATGGACATGGAAAAGCTATATGCATACGAAAGGGATCGTGAACCTGAGGTTATGGCCGGATGCGTTTTAATAAAATGACACCCTTGTTCGGGGAGACTGCTGAATATTAAGCCCGAGAAAAAAATGTGCGAAAAATTCTTGACACTACCGAAAGGATATATATTGACAGTATACAAGATTATGATATTTTATTGTCCTCTATAATGAACCATCGCGGTTTTTAGATTTCTCACCCGTGATTATTACATCCTGGTTTCGCTACTGCTAAGAAAAAGTCTTTAATGGAATAAAACAACAGGAATGGCCATATATACATCATCGCGGGAAAGAATTTTGTGGTTGCAAAGAATCCCCCACCTGAATGAACCATGAATAAGGAAGCAGCAAACCACGAATATATACTCAAACCCCATAGGTTTGATGAAGCAACTTTGAATAAAAAACCGCAAAGAAAACCTAGGAATGAAAAAAAGGCCAAAGATAGAAACAGGGGGAGATAAATCAAATATGTTTGTAAAGGAACGACATTTCCTTTTTCAGAGCTGTTCTTGACTTGTCGAAGGAAACCATGATGCCAAGATGGAGTGTACCGTAGCTTTGTGCCGAAATATTTATTCGAATAAATAAATATTTGACCAAGCCCCATGTTTAACCCGATATCTTCAAATGTAATTTTACGGTATGAAGGTGTTTCATAATAATAATTGAAGCTTGAAAAATTTCCGAAGGAGTAAGGGGATATTCTGTCTGGTTGTTCAGAGGTGCGACCTTCTTTTATAAACATGGATCCCATAAAAAATATAATAAGGAACAGAAAAAAGTATACATGGGTTTTTCTCACTTTGAAGGAATAAACAATGGGGACGATCAGATAAAAAATGGCGACAGTCAGGTAAAGAAAGGCAGCTCTTAGGGAGATAGAGAATAACAATAAAGGAACTAATGGCCATGTCTTCTTCCTGTCAGTAAAATTAAACCAGAACAAAGCTGCTATATTTGCTTGCCAAAGTAAAGTCCAGGAACTATTGAAAAAGGAACTTTCAAGTAAATAATGATTGTTTAAATACAAATCTATCAATAAAGATAAGTTGTGTATATCCATACCTTGGATTAATTTGAAGGAACCAATCGTTCCTGATAAGACGCATGTTAGAAAAGAAAAATGGTAAGGTCCTTTTTCTGATATTTCGTTTTTATTTTTTGTTTTAATACAAATAATCCCTATCAGCGAACTGAATAAAAAGAGGGTCGAAAAAGAGACAAAAAAAATGGCTGACTCTATTGAGAACTGATGCTCTAGTCTTAATTCCTTCGTGATTTCAAAAAACGACAGGAATGATAAATGGATTATTAGACCTCCACAGAAAAGGGCAGGGGGGGAAATAAACCATTGGGGATTTTTCATCACGTTCCGAAGAAATATAGAAAAAAATAAGAACATAATGCCGAATATTATTAATAACGTTAAGGTCATTTTTCAAGACCTCCGATAATCTCGTTAAAAAAATGAATAAGTTTTTCTATTTTTATGTTCCAATCTAATTTTTCCTCAGCGAAAGACCTAATCTCTTTCACCATGGCTAATGGTTCAAAATTAAAATATAGGCTTTCAACAAAAGTCACAACCTGGGCCAAGTTAATATACCCGTCCTTGTTTGGTTGAAGGTGCATGCCAAAAGGAAATGTCGGAGGGAAGTCGGGATCAATTGTGCCGTCAATAAAGGGTATTCCGCGAACACAATACTCTCTGAGTTTCAAGGCACAACCTTCAGACATTCCTGTTCGATGTCTGCCGAAACTGCCAACGCCAAGATGAGCATTGTCAAAAAAAGAATCCAGCGCTCTGGGTGACCTTGGTTCCCAAAATCTAATAGCATCTTCAATGTCTAACCTTTTTGAAATCTCTTTAAGCCTTTGATTGTTTTTTCCAGCTCCAACAATATTGAATGATATTTTTTTAGGTCCATTGTATTTTGCGATACTTTTAATAATAGAATCTAATCCATGCCATTTACTGATATTACCGACAAAAATCAAATTCATTTCCCGGTCAAAGATAGGTGCTTTCCTCCTTACAGGGGAATGTTTTAATGAAATACCGTTTGAAATGACCCTTATTGGAATAAGCTTTTTTGTCACTTTTGCTAAAATCGCACTTTGGTCCCGTGCTATTTCATTGGTTACGCATACCATGCCACTTGTTCTCGACTTTGTTATCGGACCTATTGTCTTTTCGAAAAAAAATTTCGGCCAATCTCGATTTGAAAGCAATTCTTTTATCTCGTTTGTTTGATGTTCTGTTATTACCGGTTTCTCAATTTCGTTAAGGAAAAACCCAAAAAAAGGATCGCCCGCGGGATATCTTAAGTAAACAATATCAGGATTCAGCTTTCTGATTTGTAGAAGTGCTTTTTCGTAGATAACTTTTTTTTGGGTTAATTTACGTAACCTAGAAAAGGATAATGAATTTGAGGAAATGGGCAAAGATTTGCTTAACTCTAAAGGACCATCATAAAGGGTACTTCCATCCTCATTAATTAGTAGAAGCCAAGAAGAAATACCCTTTTCGCATAATGCGTTGTGTTGTGATAAAATTTTCTGCCAAACTCCCAAATGTTGAGGAGAGAATCCTCCAACATAGAGAAAAACCACTTTCATTACTCCGGCACCACCCCTTCAATTGTTTTGCTTTCTTGAAATCCTATTAGCCATTTGGCGAAAATACTGTAATTTTTTGTTGCATCAAATCGGTTTTCCCAAAGGTAAAAGGCCTTGTCTCTTTCCGTGATATGCCATTCCTGTCTTTTAATGAGGGTCAGTAGATTTGCGATATCTTCTGGGGATACTTTTGGGGGTAGTAGCCAACTGCCACCTAGTTCCGGCGTGATTAATTCAGAAGTGCCTCCGACATTGGTCGCAACACTGGGGATTCCTCTGCTCACAGCTTCCATAATACTGACGGGTATTCCTTCACTGGAGCTGACACTAATGAACAGATCTACCGGGTTTGTCTCATAAAATTCCAGTACCTTTTCATTTTTAAAATAACCAATGAGATTGGCTGAAAAAAGCGGATTTTCTTTTTTTGTTTCGTTAACAGAACGTAGGACCCTGCTCATCTCGGGGCCGTCACCGATATGGGTCCATAAAACAGGAAAGTCTACTTGACGTAGGGCTTCTGGGATTAGATGGACCCTCTTCAATGGTTTAAGGGAAGAGCATGAAGCTATCCTAAAAATTCCATCGGTTGAAAAGCTCGCTTTCCCACCACGGGCGACCCCAAGCCGAAAAGTATGGACTTTATTTTTGAAACCGGGATACTTGCTCGCCAAATAGTTTTCTCCATTTTGAGAAATGGTCACCACTGCATCAATATTTTCCATTATGTGCCTCTGAAAAGGACAAAATCGGGGCGTATTGGCATAATCGTAAAGGTCGTGTCCATGGGCCCGGGTAATAGTGAGCAGGTCCACACCTGCTTTCCCCCGCGAAATAACCGCGGCCAAAGCCTCGTAGCTCATCCAGTAACTGTAAATTACCTGTATACCTTTCGTTCTGGATATTTCAGAAATAATTGGGGCAATGATCTA
>Ga0302245_1002683_pt1 | contig 10128 bp, 5 predicted proteins | sample AAG_UR_Thr_MG_FD_193512 | JGI IMG/M metagenome (GOLD analysis project Ga0302245, IMG submission 193512) | Enriched activated sludge microbial communities from anaerobic digester in WTTP, New Holstein, Wisconsin, United States - AAG_UR_Thr | ecosystem: Engineered > Bioreactor > Anaerobic >... | reverse complement strand
ATTACATATCCAAACAGGATTGGAAATCCTGACCTCACATGGGAGAAAAGAAAAGAGATCAGTATTGGTCTGGAAGGATTGGTATTAAATAATTGTCTGAATTTTGAGGTTAACTATTTTAACAGACTCCGGGAAGGACAGATTGTCGCACTTGCAAATGCCCTTCCATATATTGCAGGTTATTCGGCGGCACTGCCAAGGTTTAACTTCAATAATTACAGATACTTTGGTGTTGAAGCAGGATTAAATTATTCAAATAATGCTGGTTCCCTCAACTACTCTATTGGTGCAGATTTTACTGTAATGAATTCAAAAATCGAGAAGTATGATGAACCTGCATACAGGTTTAAATATCAGACATATGTGGGCAAAGCAGTTGATACTTACTGGGGACAAACCTATATGGGCAAGTTTTCAAGTGATGAAGAAACATTATTGATCCCGCAGCTATTTGATGAAGTGCTTAAGAAAGGTGATCTGAAATATAAAGATATGAACAATGATGGAGTTATTGATGACAATGATCAGAGCGCTCTTGGCCATACTACACCGCGCTTATATTATGCTCTTAATGCGAATCTGAATTATAAAAATATAGGACTGACTGTAATTGGTACAGGATCTGCATTTTATGATATACCGCTTACAAATTCATATTATTGGAACGGATGGAGCGATAATAATTATTCCAAATTCGTGAAGGATAATATCGGAGAAGCTTACCCAAGACTTACTTACTATAAAGTAAACAATAATTTCATTAGTTCTGATTTCTGGCTTACAAAAGGTGGTTATTTCAAGATCCAGAATATTGAGTTGTCTTATACCATACCATCAAATAAAATGCAGATTATCCGCTCGCAAGGCATGAAGTTATATATCAGGGGAGCAAATCTTCTTACAATTTCACCTGTGAAGGATATTGACCCCGAATCACCCAATTCAGGCGTTTCGGTATATCCTCTCTACAGAACTCTCACCGCGGGATTTAAATTAACTTTCTAAACCATGGAAACAATGAACAGAAAAATAATATCAATTGCAGGGTTAATATTATTGTTAGCAATATCCTGCAAAGACTATCTTGAACCCTACCCTAGCGGTATCAGGACAGGTGAAGATATCTGGCTTTATCAGGAGAATGTTCAGGGACTGGTATCCCGTTGTTATGATTATATGTCAAGAAATTATGGTTCCACATCTTCTGCTTCTTACAATAATGAAGGCGTTTATCTTGATGGAGCAACTGACGATGCGGTAATAACAAGTTCAACAAATGCCTTACGCCGTATGGCCAGCGGTTCGCTGACCACAAGGCAGGATCCTTTCCTGACATACTGGAATCGTGATTACCAGTCGATCTATCTTGTAAACCTGTTTCTCAAAGACAGACGTGGTTACAAAACCAGATATCTTCTTGATCCTCACTTAAATAATCTTGTTCGCCGCAGACTTCAGGGAGAAGCATATGCACTTCGTGCCTGGTTCCAATGGGATCTTCTTCAAAAATTTGGAGGCAAAGGAATAAACGGAGAGATACTTGGATTTCCCATAATCACAGAACCACTCGATCCTTCCGGTGAAATTAATTATGCAAGGAACACATATGATGAATGTGTCGCGCAGATTATCAAGGATTGTGATTCAGCTTACAAATATCTTCCTCTTGCCCACCGCGACTTTTTAGTGGGTAATAAGGATGATCTTTTGTATTCGGGGGGTATGTATTGGGGACGAATGGATGGAATTTCTACCAGAGCTCTAAAAGCTCTCGTTTATCTGACATGGGCAAGCCCCAGGTTCAACCCGGGTAATGTTATTGCCCGCTGGGATTCAGCTGCTGTAAATGCCAAAAAAGTAATGGACTTTAAGTTGAATATCGACGGTTCAGTTGCAAACGGATTTAATCCGACTACACAGGTTAACTGGTTCAATCCAAATTTTCCAGGAATAGTATTTGCATCTAGATGGGTGACATCAAATGCCGATATGGAAGCTATGGAAAGATTGTTCTATCCGGGCGGATTCCAGGGTTATGGGGAAATAGGAGCAACACAGGAACTTGTTAACTCCTTTCCCGATAAAGATGGATATCCGATTAACGATTCACGATCCTGTTACGATCCTGCCAAACCTTATGAAAATCGCGATCCAAGGTTTTACAGTACTATATTTTATAATACGGCGCAGGCAAAAAAGAATAATACCGGTGCCACTATGTACACATTTGAGAACTGGGAAAACGGAGGGAAAGATGCCGCAGGTGTGAGATCGTCCAACAGTCTTACAAATTATCATATAAAGAAATTTGTTCATATGGGATTGAACTGGAGTGATGCCACAATAAACAGACAACCTCACTCCAAATTTTTTATCCGCTGGACTCACATGTGCCTTGCATTTGCAGAAGCAGCCAATAAGGTTGTAGGACCAACCGATGATGCGAAATATGGAATTTCAGCCCGAACAGCAATTCAGTATTTGAGGGCAAGAAAAACCCCCGATGGAATGAATGGTATTTCCGCACCAGTGCCCGGAAACCCTGATCCCTATCTGGAAGAAGTTGCAAATGCCGGCCAGGCAGAATTTGATATCCTGGTCAAAAACGAACGAAGAATTGAAACATGTTTCGAAGGTTTAAGGTTTTTTGACATGAGGAGATGGACAACGGACCTTACAGAGCTTAATAAAGCTGTTCATGGAGCAGGAATCATACAAAATGAAGATATGTCATTTACCTATAACCTGAACTATGAAGTAGAGGGTCGCACCTATACATCAGCTTATCTGCCTATACCTTATAGCGAGATACTGAGGATGAGCAAAATGGTACAGAATGAAGGATGGGATGGCTGGAATTAATAATCAAAAAAATGTACAACTATGAAAAAGATATTTATTGTTCTGATACTTTCGTTAGCTCTGGTTTCATGCTACGAAGACTATGTTAAGGATTTTGATTATACTGCCGTTTATTTCCCAAACCCGGTTGATGTCCGTACCGTAGTGGCAGGCGAAGGCCTGAGGGTGAATCTTGGAGCTGCTTTGGGCGGAGTAATGGAAAATAAGTTTGATCGTAATGTCAATTTTACTATCAATAATAACCTTGTGACAGCAGCATTGCTTACTCAGATGAAAGGAAGCACCTATGCTTTTATCAAAAATGCCGTTGAAGGAGTTACTGAACTGAAACCTTTGCCAACTAACTATTATACATTAAGTGACAACAGTAAAATTGTAATAAAAAAAGGATGGCATTCAGGTACCGTGACATTAAAGGTTGATTCGACAATTTTTTTGTCAGATCCTAAAACTATTAAAGCAACATATATACTTCCTCTTTATATCAGTACTGCTGATGCTGATACAATCCTTGAAAACAACAGGTCACTTAAAGTGGGTATTAAATACGAGCACATGCTCTTTGGTAATTATCTGCACGGAGGAGTCACCATTGCGAAAAATGGATCAGGTGTTCCAATAGATACAATTACATATATTACCTCCCGCTCACAGGGTGACACAAAAATCTGGCAGCTTACAACAGTATCTCCAAATTCAGTGGCAACCAACGGCTACAGTGACAAAACATCTACATCTAAAAATGAACTTGTTCTGACCCTTAATGGTACAAATATCACGGTTACTACTGCTGACGGTGCATCAAACACTTATGAAGCAAATGGCACAAACACATATAACGGCGCAAAACTGCTCCAGAACAGGAAAATACTGTTGAACTACAAATATACCGTTGATACTGTTACATATTATTGCCAGGATACACTTACCTTCAGGAACAGAATAAGGGATGGTGTGAATGAATGGCAGGATGAGAATCCCTCACATTACAAAAATTAAGGGCTTATTCCCTTTTGGATAAGCTTTATGTATTTTACAGGAATAACCACAATCAGGTGGTTATTCCTGTTTTATTAATCACTGTTTATCCAAATATAACTTTTATGAATATGCTCCTTATTTTCTCCTGTTTTCGTCACCCCATCCGTGGTGATTTTATAATATACAGATATTCATGTAAGTAATTCTTTAATTTTGATGTTTTTGGGTGTCCCGAGTTGCTCTTAGACCGTTGGTTCAATTGCCGTTGGGCTTCAGCCAACGGATCAGAGATGCCTCTCTTCCTATTGGGGACTTTAGTCCCTGCACCTTTCAAGTCCACACTCTCGACTGACCTGATTCCTGATATATGCTCTCAGGGTTTCAAGTTGACCTATTCCTATTGAAACAACATAATAATCATCCTGCCACTCAAATTTTAATGTTGTTTTCTTATGTTTGTTTATCCAGAATGAGCTTTCCCCTTTTAAATACTGCATGATTTCGGCTATGAACCAAGATTCTGACAAATGACATAATAAGGAAATTAAGCGAGTATTTTATAAAGATATTTTTTCCCAGGGAAAAACAAAATTGGGCTAAAGCCCGATGAAGGGGGTGTTGCTCTTAGACCGTTGGCTAAAGCCAACGGCAATTGATTGAAAATCAACGCCAAATGATTAAAGACAATGTCAAAAAGATCTCTATAAAATCAACCAGGGTGTCCCAATGACGAAAACAAGAAACAAATATAACTTTTATGAATATGCTCCTTATTTTTTGTTTTTTATCTGTTATTGTTTCTCAGGGTGTTGAAGTTAATAAAATATCATCAAGCCATTTGTAAGTTTTTTCCCGAATTTCAGGTGAAAATCTGTTATAATCATCGGGTGCGAACAGCTTAATATTACCGGCGGAACCGTGTAATGCATAAATTTTCCCGGCCAGGTCAACACATTGCTGAACATCTTCAGAATGAGAATCCTTATCCATTAAAGGTGCAATTACCAAAAGAGGCCTGGGTGCAATGCAGGCCAACACCTCATGGAAATCATATGGGATCCTTGCTTCATTCCCGACAAAGAATCCCAATCTGGGTAATAGTCCATGCAGGTGTGAGTATGCTTTTATTCCTTCAGTTCCTCTCTCAAGAGTATTAAGACGCATAGGTGTAAATCCTGCAACCGAGACGACACCAGCAATCCGTTTATCGAGTGCAGCAGCATAAATGGCAACTGTTGCTCCAAGCGAATAACCTGTAACAAAGACCTTTGAGCAGTCAATGAAATCCAGATTTGACAGTGCATCAACAGCACCCCTTACGTCAACCACCATTTTGCCCATTTTAGACCAGTGGGGGTATCTGTGATAAAAGAGTGTTCCCTCCTCTATCCGGTTACCAAATCCTATCATATCAAATGCGAAAACCGCATATCCTCTTGCGACCATCGACTGGAACAATGATTCAACCTGGTGGTAAGAATTGAATCCTTTAGAATAATCATATTCATGCAGATATATTACCACCGGCAGGTCATTGCTAATAATATTCCCTTTTTCATCACGGGGGTAATACAGGTAGCCGAACAACTGATCGCCAAATCCATTATAGGGTGATATTGCCATTACACCCATTTCCGGAGTTGATGCGGGACGTACAAGAAAAGTTCCGAAACTGACCTCTCCTCTGCCTCCCTTGTCAAGGCTTCCCGGACCGGGATTAAATACCCCTGGAGGTTCTTCACCAAGAGCCCAATGGAGTTTTTTAATTATATCTTTCTTTTTGTTTTCCCATCCGGTAACATTAGTAATGATTTTATTTTCACTGTCAGTCATCAGGTCGTTAATACCTTTTTCCTCATAGCTCTGCGGATCTATCTTTTCCCCGCTGAGTTTGCACCATTTCTCAAATGAGTAATCATAAAAGAGTCTGTTTTCAGGTTTATTGCTTCCGCGTTTGAAAACATAGTCAAAAAAGTCGATATAATCTTCCATATCTCGTGCACAGACGCTGTGTAAGCCATAACGTGATCTGATAGCAAGGTTATCCTGAGCGCCAAGGAATTCATATACTTTTCTGGTTGAATGATAAGCTTCCTCTATACCCCAAGGATTGCTTGCTCCTTCAGATATTGCGGTGCTTAGCATCAGTCCTCTTGGTGCTATAAGAGCCATAAAAAGATTCTGGTCGACCGGCAGTTTATTTTCCCTTCCGATAAAGAATCTTAATCTTGGGTGCAGCCAGGCAGGTTGTGCGCATGCCAGCAAAGCAATATCCTCAATATCGTAATTCTGGGAACAATAACGCCAAGGCACCTCAGCACCGGTACCACCGCTGCTTGGGATACAGGCAGTTATCCGTTCGTCAAATGCTGCAGCCATAAGGGATAGTTTACCATTCCTCGAATGACCGGTGATACCAATCTTTTCCTTATCAACAACAGGCAATGTATACAGGTAATCAATAGCCCTGTATGCTCCGAATGACCTTCTCATAAGCCTGGTAAAGTCGTATTGTCCTGCCCATATTTCAGAATACTTTTCAGTATCATCCTTTGAATCTGCACCGGCATAAACACAACCAATATATCCTCTCCTTACAGCAACTTGAGCCCATTCACGGTGATTCCACTGAGTCAGGAATACAGGGAAGGGTCCTTTACCCGGAGGTATCATAAGTTCAAGAGTAAGAGTCGCCTGGTTCCCCGGTCCGAATGTCAGTTCCACCATCCGAACAGTTGTCTCCCCGTCTTTCTTTTCATCCAGTATTCTGGATTGCAGATTCTCAGGTTTGGGAGGGTAGGTACCGGTAATATAATATTCAAGTTGTTTTCTCATCCATTCCCGTTTCTGTTTCCATTGTGCTTTTGTTTTAACCGGTATGTTTTTACCTCCTTCGTCAAGCACCAAAGGGTTGGGAAGAAAAGGTATTGAGGGCATTTTGTCGAAATCGGGAGGAAGTTCACCGGTTCTTGTGAGCCAGTCATGGAATGTCTCATCAAGAAATGAAACGCGTCCGTTAGTTGTACGGTCAGGGGGAAGCAGACTAAGAATTTTCTCAAGAGTAGCTTTTTGCTTAACCGGATCTGTGATTACAGGAAAATCAGGCTGCGAAAACGATTCAGTTTTCTGATCGCTGCATGATATGAGGATCAGAAGCAAGGATAAGAAAATCAAACAACCTCTTATCATGTATGAGATATATGCTTTCATCAGTATATGTTATTTTCCAAACAAATTACGCGCATCAGGAATTGTCCATTCTCTTGTAACAAGCTCTGGTTCAGGCAATTTAGGATCGAGGTTCAGATATGTCATTTTTGCTTTTATCGGAGTTTGAACAATATATGGTTTGCATTTAGGAATAGCGGCAATTGCCTTTTTAGCTCCTTCATAAAGTGCTTTTCGTGTCTCTTCAAAAGGATATAAAACAGCAGCTTCGCGAGAAAGGCCTTCCTTGGTTGCAACAGTAATGACTTCAGGGCCGAAAAATTTCTTTGCTTCCCGGCATGTTGCCACATCTCCTGTCACAAGTATCGTCGGAACGCCATAATATCCTGCCAAAATAGCCATCTGGGCAAGTTCTCCTGACTCGACTCCATTATACCAGTAACGATTTTCAGATTTTGATGACTGTGTATGATTAAGTACTCCATCGGGAGTCCCCATCATTGCATGTGATCCAAATTGTACAAGACCTGCATAAGAATTGTCAAGTCCCCATGCTCCGTTTCCCGGCCTGGGAACTCCCGTGACATACTTTGCGCCGGGTATCATCAGATGCGGAATCATTGCCTGTGACCCGTGACCGTCTATTATCAGGATTTCAGTAGCTCCTCCATCCCTCAGGCCACGTACTACCGCGGCAAGATCTTCCATAAAGTATTCACAAGCCTGAATATTGAGAGGGGTATCCTTCTCACGTGTCTGGGCAAATTTATACACTCCGCTTACACCCTCAAGGTCAGTCATAATATAGATTTTGATCTGTGCATTAACAGTCATGAAACAGATCAGTAATAACAATGTAATGCCATACTTAAGTTTTTTCATATTTCCCAGTATTATAAATTATTTAATAATATCTCTTGTGCGTTAAAACTCTAAACATACTGATCTGGCGGCATTTTTTGTATCGCCAGGTATATAATACAAAGAAAGAAAGAAATAATTATTATGTAGTTTATCAAATTTTTGATATCAACAAAAAATGCAAATACTGCTTTGAACACAATATACCTTACAACACGTTATCAAAAATAAGTTCATTCTTTACTATTTTGAGATATTAAGGTGTAATCATAAGAAATAATGCAGACTGATTTCAGGTCTGCATTATTTCTTAAAAAATGGTATCAGGGAATAGTTTCAAGCGGTGGAACGTTATTTTCGTAGCCATCGTATCCATAATTCTGATTTATCACGCCCATTGTATTAGCGGTAATTACAGTCTGAGGAACAGGCCACAGGAAATGTTTCGGATCCATATATGCGGTAGCATCCCAGAATTTGTATTTAGGTTCTTTATAGAAAGTATTATATTTCATTATCCTGTCGTAATACCAGTTTTTTGTTGTCATAATGGATAAACTGTATCCGTCCCTGTTAAGTTTTCCAAAGATAAAAGCGACTCTGACCATTTCTGAATGCCGGGGTTCCTCTGTATATAGTTCCTTAACGCGTTCAGTAAATATATAGTCAATAGTGACATCTTCTGCCGTTATAAGAGGGGCGTTTGCACGTTCTCTTACCTTATTGATATCAGTTGCGGCAAGATCGTATTGTCCTTTCCAGAAATAGGCTTCTGCCCTGAGAAGATAAGTTTCGGCAAGACGGAATGTATACCAGTCACCCTGTCCGCCATGCGGTTGGTGATAATTAGGTGTGGGGGTATAAGTTTTGTACTGAGGCCATGGATACCAGGTATCCACTGTGTCTGCCAGGCTTTTGTAATATTGTCTTGACAAAGGTTCTCCGAGATTTGGAGATCCGGGTCTGACAGTAATTATTTCAGCAGTCTCTTTGCCCATTTCTATCCAGTTATTCGGAGCTCTTCTCATATCCGGTGTATTCTGCCATGTATAGCCAGCTTCATTCCACATCCAGTAATGCCAGAAATCGTTTGTTCTGACATCACCGTTACCAATTCCCAGTGTATCGCCGGGTACTGTCTGCCAGTTACAGGCCCGGTTACCTGTCGCATCCATCACTTTCCAGTATGAAGGAGTATAGAGCCTCATTGAATAAGTACCCGGATTACTCCACCAGGTTTCAGTTGGTGCTTCAGGTCTGTCGACAGTCGCATAAATAGTTTCTTTATTGGCTGCGATATTTTTATTCTGATAACGATGCAGATCCCACATCACATCGTGCCATCCTTTATTTGCATCAACACCAAATCTTTCTCTCATCAGTTCGTAAGGTCCGTTAATAACAGCTGTTGTTGCATTAATTGCTTTGTCAAACTCGCAATTAGCCAGATAGATTTTTGCCAGAAGGTGATTTGCAGCACCTTTTGTAACATTACCAAGCGCGGCAGGAGTTACAGGAAGGTTTTGAACTGCATATTCAAGATCTTGCTGAAGTTTTGCAAGGATAGCCCATCTTGTCGTTGAATAGTAATCGAGCTTCGCACCGGTTAATTCTTCTCCCACCCAGGGAATATCTCCGTAGGTATGGACAAGACGGTAATACCAGTAAGCTCGGAACCAGAGGGCTTCGGACAAGATACGGTTTCTTACGCTTTCATCGGACCATGTGATATTATCAATTCTCGATATAATAGTATTTGCATTCTTAATATAGCCATAGAAATTGCTGAAAATTGTGAGAACGAGCGGTACCTGCTGGACAAGGCTTGGAGTATTCTGGGTGAAATCACTCTGACGCAGAGGCACTGCAATATCGGTATACATTACATCGACAGCGATGGGATTCATATAACCATGATTCTCGGCATTCATTTCCTTCCTGCATCTGACAAGCCCTGCTTCAAAACCGGCAGCATCCACATAAACATTTTCAGGAGCAAAGAAAGAAAGCGGATCAGGTTTTAACCATTCATCTGAGCAGGAAATAAGGATCAGAAGTATTAAGGTTAATATGGATGTTATTTTTATTCGTTTCATTTTATTATCCGTTAAAAGTTAATATTTGTCATTGTATTATAGTGACAGATTGAGTCCAAGGGTAAAGGTTCTTGGCATTGGGGTCATTCCCGCTTCCGGATCCCAACCAGGCCATTTAGAGAATGTAGCAAGGTTTCTTATAGAGCCAAAGACCTGAAGA
>Ga0302245_1002675_pt1 | contig 10152 bp, 20 predicted proteins | sample AAG_UR_Thr_MG_FD_193512 | JGI IMG/M metagenome (GOLD analysis project Ga0302245, IMG submission 193512) | Enriched activated sludge microbial communities from anaerobic digester in WTTP, New Holstein, Wisconsin, United States - AAG_UR_Thr | ecosystem: Engineered > Bioreactor > Anaerobic >... | reverse complement strand
CGCATGGCTTCGACGACATGGACGACGACATCCCCTTTTAGGACCTACCTACACCTGGAGAACCACCATGAGCAAACCGATCACGGACACCCTGCGCCTGCTGCAAGGCGGCGCCTTCAACTACGACGTCGGCGCGCTGCTGGCCGAGCTGGAGACGGTGCAGAGCCTGCCGACTGCTGCGCTGGGCGCGCGCTGCGACCTGGACAGTCGCCAGGTCTGGGGCCTGCTGAAGACGCCGCGAGATGCAGGCCAGGTGCGCTTTGACGGCGGGCGCTGGTCGCTGGTGCAGGACTATCCCGGCCGAGACGTTCAGCGTGCTGCCGAACTGCTGCGTGCGCGTGGGTGGAAGCTCACGCCGCCCAACGTTCGAGCTAAGCAGCCGTGAACGGCGCTACAGGCTTGAACGAAGCGAGAAAACGTGACCGCCGTTCGCGGTCTGCTTGAGCGAGGGGTTGTGCTTCACCCATCCGAAGCGCGCAACTGTATGAATGCCATGAAGCAGCAGCACACACTGATGAAGTTCGACCCGGCCACCGGCGCCGAGAATCCGTACCCGAGCCACGCCGAGCAGTGGCGCAAGTACCGCGGCGCCGAGGCGTGGTTGTTCAACCCGTGGAGCGGCACACGTCGCCTGGCCAGCGACGTGGGAACCGACGTGTTCGGCCTGCTGGTGCTGCCGCCGGGCGAACCGATGTACGCGATGCCGCGCGCCCGGCCGCTGTCCGATGAACTGATGGATTGCGTGGACCGGCTCGGCTCCGAGTGCGGTTCGGTGGACCCGCGCGTGTGGGACCACCTGCTGGTGTACGCGCCGAACGAGAGGGTGGCGCAGCGCGCTGCCGCGATTGCCGCGTGAAGCCCAACGACCAGGTTAAGGGGCTAGCCCGCCAGGGCTAGTCCCTTTGAACCGCCAGTTCGGCTTCACTGCCGGAGGAACATGATGACGCTGAAAGACAAGATCATTGCCCGCATCACTCGCCGGCCCGCCGATTTCGTGATTGGCGGCCGCGAGCGCCCGTACCTGCTGCGCTGGTTCGTGATTCCGCGCAACCCGGTGTTCAACGTCTACCTGCACCAGTTCAGGCGCAGCGACGATGACCGCGCGCTGCACGACCACCCCTGGCTGTTCAATGCGAGTTGGCTGCTGAGCGGCGAATACGTCGAGCACACCATCAAGGCGGGCGGCCTACTGGTGCGCACGCACCGCCGCGCCGGGGACTGGAAGTTGCGCTGGGGCAAGGCGCCGCACCGTGTGGAACTTTTGACGCCGCCTGCGCACGCTGAAGAAGAACCGGCGTTGCCGTGCTGGACCATCTTCATAACCGGCCCGCGCGTGCGGCAGTGGGGCTTCTACTGCATGGAGCGCGGCTGGATTCACTGGAAGCGATTCACTGCTGCCGATGATCCTGGCGCAGTTGGCGCGGGATGTGATTCCTGAAGCCGAACGTTCGAGCTAAGCAGCCGTGAACGGCGCTACAGGCTTGAACGAAGCGAGAAAACGTGACCGCCGTTCGCGGTCTGCTTGAGCGAGGGGTTGTGCTTCACCCATCCGAAGCGCGAAGACAGTGGAGTGCCGAATGGCCGAGACGACAGGAATTGCCTGGACCGACAGCACCTGGAACCCGTGGATAGGGTGCACCAAGTACGGCCCTGGCTGCGACAACTGCTACGCCGAAGCGCTGATGGACAAGCGCTGGCACCGCGTGCAGTGGGGCAAGGGCAAGCCGCGCCAGAAGACCAGTGCCTCGAACTGGCAGGCGCCGCTGCACTGGGAGAAGCACCACGAGGCTTTCGCGCTGGCGCACGGCAGGCGCCGCCGCGTGTTCTGCGCTTCGCTGGCCGACGTGTTTGACAGCGAAGCGCCGCCGGAGTGGCGCAGCGAGCTGTGGGCGCTGGTGAAGGCGACGCCGCACCTGGACTGGCTGCTGCTGACCAAGCGCGTGGGCAACGTGCAAGGCATGGCGCCGGCCGATGGGCTGCCGCCGAACGTGTGGCTCGGCGCGACGATGGTGAACCAGGCCGAGTACGACCGCGATGTGCGCAAGCTGCTGGCCGTGGATGCAAGCGTGCGGTTCCTCAGCGTGGAGCCGATGCTCGGGCCGATCCGCTGCGGCCTGGACTTGCACGGCCTGGACTGGGTGATCGTTGGCGGCGAGAGCGGCGCGAAGGCCCGGCCGATTCAGCGCGAGTGGGTGGACAGCCTGCGGGCCGAGTGCGCAGAGGAGCGCGTGGCGTTCTTCTTCAAGCAGTGGGGCGGCGCGAGCGCGACGGCCGGCGGATGCAGCCTGGACGGCGCCGAAGTGAAGCAATGGCCGTGCGCCGCGTGAAGCACAACGATCGAGCTGAAACGGAGCCAACGCGATGACCATAGAACTACCAGATGGCTACCACTGTGACCCGGCCTCGGTGCCGTTGGCTCTCGGTTCGAGCGAGGGGTTGGGCGTCATCTCGCGCGACGAGTGGCAACGCCGGTACGCGGCGCGGATCATGGAGCGCGCCGGATGGCCGGAGCATGCTGCAATGGAAGCGGGCCGCGTTGGAGCCGAGGAGTACGAGCGCAGCGAACGCGCCGCCGGCAATGCCGTGGTGTGGCTGGGCGTTTCAGCTGGCGGCCCGTGGGACACGCCTGAGGACCTGGCCGACGAGGAAATGAGCTACTGGGAAGACGATGGCGAAGGCTGAATTGATGACGCCTAACGTCGGCGTTAACCGGCGCGCGTGATGAAAGACCCGGAGCGCGGCGGCCTGTCGCGCGTCCGGTTGAACAACCAGTTCGGCCTCTGGTGCCGAAGCGAGGAAGACTATGAACGCAATGCAACTGATGGACGCCCGCGACGAAGCGCACCGCGCAACGTTGGAGCGCATTGGCCAGGAGATTGGCTACGGCCGCGCGCAGCAAATGCTGGGCGAGGCGTGGGATGCGATGCTCGACCGCGAGTACCCGTCGCCGGCCGGGACGCCACGTTCGGGGCGCGGGCGCATGGGCGTGGGCGCGAATGTGCCCGTGGGAGAGGTCGTGATTGGCCCGAGCCCGATTGACGGCAGCGAAGGGTTCACGATGGTGCGCTGGGCAAAGGAGCGCGGCTGCCCGCCCGTGGGCACCCGGCTGTACGCCGAGAAGCTGCACCCCGCGAACCCGTGAGGCCGAACGTATAGGTTAAGCGGCCGGTACTCCGGTCCGCCTTGAACCGCCTGTTGGGCGGCTGGTGAACGAAGCTAAGAAGGATGGTGTGCGATGAGCAGAAGCGGCTACACAGACGACAACGACGATCCGTTGGCGCTCGGTCGCTGGCGGCAGGCGGTGAAGCGCTCACTCGAAGGCAGGCGCGGCCAAGCTCTGCTGCGCGAGTTGGTGGAAGCGCTGGACGCCATGCCGGACAAGCGCTTGTATCCCGGCAGATTCGCCACACCAGAAGGCGAGTTCTGCACCCTCGGCGTGCTGGGTGCCAAGCGCGGCACGAAGATGGACGACCTGGGCGACGATTACGACTGCGGCGCCGAACTGGTAGGCCAGCGCTTCGGCATTGCGCACGCCATGGCCGCCGAGATCATGTACATGAACGACGAGTACGCCGTCGATGAGTGGGAGTGGGTGGACGTTGAAATTTGCGGCCCGATGCCGCCGTACCACTTCCCGCCCTACGGTCGCAAAGAGCACAAACGGACCGTGCGCGTGTCGAACCAAAACCACCCGCAAGAACGCTGGCAGAAGATGCGCGCATGGGCGGTGGCGAACCTGAAGACGCCCAACGTGGGAGCTAAGGCGTGACACACGGCGCTACAGACCCACCCGAAGCGGAACAAGGCTTGCCGCCGTGTGGCATCGCCTTGAGCGACGTGTTAGGCCCCAACGCACGGACGGTGGTGCGCCTACGCGGGCCGCAGCCTGTGCGCTGCGAGATTTGCGAGTGGCGCGGTCGGCGCCTGAAACCAAGAAGCGCACCGTGCCCGGCATGCGGCTCGCGCGTGGAGTACGCATGAAACTGACCTACACCAAAGCCATGTGCCGAGCCGATGCGCTGCGCGAGGAATCCGCTGGCGACCCGGATTGCAGCGCTGGCTGCAATGGATGCGAGAACTGCACCGACTATTCGGCCGCGCTCAACGACGCGCGCAACAACGAACTGCGGGCGGCTCAGGAGTTGGACGAGCTGCGCGAGCAACTGGCCTGCGTGCGGCAAGCGCTGCCGGAAGAATGGCGCAACAGCGTGCCATCAGTGGCTGTGTCCACGTTGGCTGCCGAGATCGCCACGCTGCGCGAACAGTTGGCCCGCTTCACACCGCTGCGCGCGAAGGGCGTGGTTGACGCTGACGACAACCTCGACTGCTGGGACACGAACCCCTACGAGATTTGCACGCGGCATGTTGCGGCGCTGAACGAGAAAGACCCGAACGCCATGTGGCGCGTGGTTGACCTGTTCGCACGCGACGATGGCTGATCTTGGGGCCTAACGTTCGAGGTAACCGGCCGACCGCGCCAGCGGGCGGTCCGGTTGAGTGAGGGGTTGGGCGGCTGGTGGACGAAGGCACGAAAGGTGATGCGTAATGGTTGAACTGCGATGGACCGTGCCCGAAGGCACCACGACAAGACCGCCCGTGCTGCAGTGGCGTTTGCTGGTGGCTGTGGATGCGAGCGGTGCGTTCTGCCCGGGCCCGGCCGGCGACTGGCGGGACGTGCCGACCGAGGTTGTTCCGCCGCTTCGGGCCCCTGCGCTGTATCCACGGTGGTACGAGTTCAAGACCGCAAAGCAACAAGGCTTGATGGCAGGTGACGGCAAGCCATGCCTCAATGACCACGATCCCGACTGCCGGTGGCCGAAGTGCCACTGTCGGAGGGCCTGAAGCCGCCCAACGTTCGAGCTGAACCGGAGACAACGGCATGACCATGTTGGAAGACACCACAGAGCGTGAGCCGTTGGCTCTCGGTTCGAGCGAGGGGTTGGGCGTTGCCGGCGCGATGCTGCCCTGCCTAAGCATTCGCCAGCCGTGGGCCTGGCTGATCTTGCACGGCGGCAAGGACATTGAAAACCGCGACTGGCCGACCAAGCGGCGCGGCCGTGTGCTGGTGCATGCCGCCAAGTGCATGACGCTGGACGAGTGGGGCAGCGCTTGGACCTTCTCGCACGGCAGCGGCGCAAACCCGAAGGCGCACGCGGCCGGGCTGACCTTCAAGACCATCGAGCGCGGCGGGATAGTTGGCAGCGTGGAGATCGTGGATTGCGTGGAAGACAGCGACTCGCGCTGGTTCATGGGCCGCTATGGCTTCGTGTTGCGCGACCCGCGACCGATGCCGTTCGTGCCGTGGAAAGGGGCGCTGGGATTCTTCGGCGTACCGCGCGCCGCACTGGTGGCAGCGACGCCTAACGCCCGAGCTAACCTGCCCGACACAGCGCGATGACAGACCAAGCAACCCAGGACGCCACGACCGACGCCCAGCCGAGGCCCGCTGTGGCGGGTCAGGTTGAGCGAAGTGTTAGCCGGCAACCTGCAGCCCTGCCACGGCCTTACTACGAAGACGAGGCGGTGACGCTGTACCACGGCGACGCGCTGGCACTGCTGCCGCTACTCCCCAAGGCTGACGCGGTGGTGACTGACCCGCCTTACGGCGAAACCTCGCTGGACTGGGACGTGTGGCCCGATGGCTGGCCCGCCGTGGCTGCGCTGGTGGCGCCGCAGATGTGGTGCTTTGGCTCGACCCGCATGTTCTTGGACAAGGGCCACCAGTTCCGCGCGTGGAAGCTGGCGCAGGACGTGGTTTGGGAAAAGCACAACGGCAGCAACAGCGCGAACGACCGGTTCCGCCGGTTGCACGAGCTGGCCCTGCACTACTACCGCGGCAAGTGGGAAGACCTGCACCGCGAACCGCAGTTCGTGCCCGGCGCGATCCAGCGCAGCGTGCGCCGCAGCAAGAACCGCACGCAGCACTGGGGCGACATAGGCCAGAGCGCCTACAAAAGCGAGGACGGCGGACCGCTGCTGATGGGCAGCGTGATCTACGCGCGAAGCTGCCACGGCTACGCGGTGAACGAGACACAGAAGCCCGAAGACATCGTGGCCCCGCTGCTGCAGTACAGCGTGCCGCCCGGTGGGCTGGTGGTGGACTGCTTCGCAGGTAGCGGCACCACTGGAGCCGTGGCGCGCAAGACGGGGCGCCGGGCGATCTTGATTGAGAAGCGCGAGTCACAGTGCCAGGCCATCGCTGCGAGGCTGGCACAGGGTGACTTGTTGACGGCTAACGTCGAAGCTAACCTGCCCATAAGGGCGCGAAAGGAACCTGAATGAACGAGCAGAACTCTCCCGCCCTTGTGGGTCAGGTTGAGCGCCCAGTTAGGCCCGCATCCGAAGCGCAGCAGTGCGTGCAGGCCGGCGGGCCAAAGATGTGCGAGCACCTGAAATGCACCTACGAGGGCATGGACGGTGAGCGCTACCGCTGCGACGTTTGCGGGCGCAGCTACTGGCTTGACTACGAGGACATGCGATGAGCGACGGAACAGACCTTGCCGACAAGATGCGCGCCCGCGCTGACGCCGACGAATTGCCGGCTGACCATGAGCTGCGCATCAAGGCTGAAGCCTTCGACGCTGCGGCAACAGGCTACTACGGCCAGCCGCAGACCAAGAACGTGGCGCAGTTCATGGGCGCCTGGGCTCGCGCCCGCAAGACGTGGTGCGACTACACAGGGGAGGCATTGGTATGACCAGAGATCAAGCAATCGACTTAGCGCGTAGCCTGGCGGTAGCTCAAGGCGGCGGCTACAGCGCCCCCGCGTACCTGCCGCGCAATGTCGTACAGGCCGAAGCCTTCATGCCGCACGAGTGGGTGATCGGCGCAATCATCGCGGCCTTCGACGCCGGGCAGAGCAAGCAGGCCATCGTCACCGAGAAGGCCATCGAGGGCATGAACCGCAATGCCGACTTGGGCGAGGCCGCGACGCAAGAGTTGCGCAACATCGCCGAGGCAAAGCGCTTCGACCGCGAGCGGTTCGACGATGACACCGCGTTTGCAGACTGGGCGCAGAGTCGCGCACGCCATGCATTGAGGCCTAACGTGGGAATTGAGCCGCCGCGTAGCGGTCGGCTCGAATGACGGGTTAGGCCCGTTGTAACCGGAGCGATGACATGCCGATCAGAAACAAGTTCAAGACGTTTTGCACCGACTGCGGGCGCGATGTGCAGGAGGGCGATGGACTGTCCGAAAAGCGCGAGGTGCTGAACTTGCATGGCGACGGATGGGTGACGAAGCACCGGCAATGCAGCTTCACGCCTGCGCGCCCTGCCTCAAGAGCGATGGCCGCCCCGTACCGCAGACACCAACCGGAGCTGACGCCGATCTATGACGACTGGGACGAGTTCAACATCACCGGCGGCATGACTGAAAGCGAGTTCTTCGGCGGCAGTCTTGGTGACAACCACTAAGGGCCTAACGCAGAGCTAACCGGCCCGCGCGTGGGCCACAGGAGTGACGAATGAGCACAGACGATTCGAGCGCCGCCGTCCGCGGGTCCGGGTTCAGCGCCGGGTTAGGCGCGCTGTTGGTACGCCTGCGTGCCTGCGCAGACGACCCAATGTGGGCCGAGCACGCCGAGGTGCCGAAGGCGCTGATTGCTGACGCAGCCAACGCACTGGAAGAGACGGGCGACATTGCAGACCACCTCATGGCGCAGCGCGACGAAGAGCGCGACAGGATGGCCCGCGCTGTGCTGGCGCTGGGCTTGGCAAGCCAGTGTATCCACGCGGCAGCCAATGACCAGTGGCAGTCGTTTGACGCGCTGGCGGACGACTTCGACGACGCGATGACCGAGGTGATTAAGAATGCCGGAGCGGTGACGATCACGCCAGAGTCAATGCGCCAGGCCGTGGCCCAGTGCGAGATTGAACTTGACGGCGACTGGTGCGAGACATGCCCGACCGTTGACGCATGCCGTATTCGCGGCAGTTGCTCACCATTCCTGGGCAAGCGGTGATTACGCGAGTGCTTGCACTGGTCGGCGCCGCCGTGGTGGCGCTGTGGGTTCTCGGCGCGCTGGGCCTGATTGACTTCAGGTTGTGTGCCGCCGATGTTGGCAAATGCGAAGCGCCTAACGTAGAGGTAACCGGATGACCACGGCGCTGCAACTGCTGGAAGATGAGACGGACTGCCCCGCCGTTGGCAGTCCGGTTGACCGCCATGTTAGGCCCCGCCCGGCCGACGCACTGCTGCGCACGATGGACCGCGCAGGCTGGGCGCTTGATTGGGTGGACATGGACCTGACCGGCGCCGCGCCAAAGCTGGAGATTCGCGCTAGCCGGTATGACGGGCTATGGCTCCGTGCCTACGTGGACGAGCTTGGCCGGGCGACGGTGGAGCGTTTCCACCGCGAGCGCCACCTCGGCATGAGCAACAACGAGAAGGGCCGCCGCCCGGTTGTGCCGCTGGTTGATGACCACTTCCTGGGCCGCCAGCGCTACGAGGGCGGCCGGGCGTTGATGCGCGGGCTGTGTGCCTACCTGACCGACAACGCGCTGCACCCGGTTGCGCTGGCCGACATGCGCAGCGCCTGGGCTGCGCTGATGCAGGCGCCAGCGCGTATTGCGGGGCCTAACGTAGGCGTTAACCGGCGCGCCTGACCAATGACCCGGAGCGCGGCGGCCTGTCGCGCGTCCGGTTGAACAACCAGTTCGGCCTTTGGTGCCGAAGCGAGAGGACAGTCATGTACGAAGTGAGAGTTGCAGGCCCCGACGATGTGCACACGCACGCAGACGAGCTTTCTGCGCTGCGGCAAGCGAACCAGATCAATCAAGGGTTTTTGGCCGACGTGCTGAAGCACCCGGACCCGGCCGACATGGTGCTGTGCTTGGCGACTGTGCATGGTGAGGCAACCGGTAACGACCTGCTGGCGTGGGCCTGTGGCCGGTGGCGCGAAGAGGTGCAAGACCGCCCGCTGGTGAACAAGAACCGGCGCACGCTGGACGACACCTGGCGGCAGGTGGTGCGGTACGCGGGCGGCAACCCTGACGAGTTGCTCGGGCCGGCGCATGACACGCTGCTGGCGCGCGGGTGAGGCCGAACTAGACGTTCTGCCCACAATGAAATCTCAGCGCCACAAAAAGCAGCAGTGGGCCCGCGCCAACAACCCGGCCGCGCAGGCACGCAAGCGGGCAAAGGCCGACGCCCAGCGCATGGCCCTGCCGCCACCGGTGTACGGCACTGACCTGGCGCCGGGCGCGTACACCGGCGACTGGATCGGCGGGCGCATCCACGGCCACACCGTCATCTATCGCCTCGACGCCCCGCTGCCCACACGGCACGGCGTGCGTCCGCGCAGTGACCAGTGGCGCGTGGTGGCCGATGGCGAGCACCAGGTGAGCCCGGCCCTCGGCCTGGTGGGCGCCATGCTGTCGCTGCGCCACGAATTCGGGCGCGCCCCATCGCGCCGCGAACTGGTCGGGCTGCAGCACCTGTGGACAGCCCGTGACGAGGCTGACGCCGCCGCGGCGCAAGCCGAAGCAATTGACCTGATGGTAGAGTGTGAGAACACGCTAGGCGATGAAGTTTCTCGCCAGATCCCCGCCAGTCGGGGCGCCCCAGTCGGGGCTGCGCCATTCCCGAAGCCCGCCATGCCCGCCGCATGAGCGGGCTTTGCTGCATCTGGAGCCGCGCATGCGCACCATCCCCCATGACAAGGCCCTGCACCTGATTGCAGGCGCCGCCTTCGCCTTCGCCGGCCTGGTGCTGGCCAGCGCCACGGGCGCCACAGGCCTGATTCCGGGCGCCGTGGGTGTCGCGCTGGCGGCCGCCGCCGGCGTGCTGCGCGAGGCCTACAACACCGCCACGGGCGGCCAGTGGTCGTGGGAGGATGTCGCCTACACCGCGGGTGGCAGCGCCCCTGTTGCGGGCGCCGCGTGGCTGGCTACAAGCCCATGAGCGAGGGGCCGATCACGGCGCTGCTGGCGCCCATCACCGGGCACCTGGCCGAGGTCGGGTTGGCGGTGGCCGCGCTGGTGCTCGGGCTGCGCAAGGCGCAGGCGAAATGGGGCAGCGTGGGCGTCGACATCGCCCAGTCGCGCACCGACACGGCCGAGGCCGATGCCCGCACCGACATCGTGGAGCAGCTGCGCAACGAGCTGACGCGCCTGAGCGAGCAGCGCCTGCTGGTGGGCGGGGAGCTGGCCA
>Ga0302245_1002666_pt1 | contig 10173 bp, 8 predicted proteins | sample AAG_UR_Thr_MG_FD_193512 | JGI IMG/M metagenome (GOLD analysis project Ga0302245, IMG submission 193512) | Enriched activated sludge microbial communities from anaerobic digester in WTTP, New Holstein, Wisconsin, United States - AAG_UR_Thr | ecosystem: Engineered > Bioreactor > Anaerobic >... | reverse complement strand
TTGATACAGATCTAGTTTCTAATAATAATCCAAGAGTAGCATCGCCATAAGTTTTAAAAAACAAAGGGATAGAAAAAGGCTCTTTAAGAGGGGTATAGACATGGAAAGGAGCTAAATAATCACTTGAATCTAAATGCAAAGCATATCCTACAGAATGTTCGTAATTAGCTATATCTAGTCCATTAACATATAAATATCCTTCGTTTGCACTCGAGGAAGGTATAACCCAAATTTCTTCGCCGGTGGTTCCATCAAATGAAAAATTTAAAAAAACCTCTGGATTTTTAGAAGTAAGTACTGCAGTATTAAAAAACTTAGGATTTGCAGAAGCCATGTTTTTCTATAAAATTATGTTAATAAATCTACAAATTCATCATATACCGAAGGATCTGCGTTCACAATAGCTTGAAAGAACTGTTGTAAAGTTCCTGTCAATTGTTGATAACCCCTTGAAGATCCTGAAGGTCTTGTTACTGTTAAATATGTATTCGGGGTTAAAGATTCCAGCTGGGTTTGTAAATCAGTTGTTTTTACAATCGAAACAACGCCATCTTTATCTTTCTGCTTAATATCAAAAGCTAATCCATTTGCCTGATGTTTGAAATATGTTCCGGTCCCCGAGTTAGGATTGGGAACACTATCATTTAAGTGAGTATAAACACCTGCTGAATTAAGGGTTTCATCTAACTTAATTGTAGTTTCTTCAGTTGCAGCATCACTAAGAATATTTACAACCTGATCTGATCCTTCTAGATTAGAAGGAAATTCAATAATAAGAGGCCCGGACCAATCTGATTTAAGAGGATTACTTGGCCATCCTGCTTCAGAAATAGATCTAATTTTTAGTTGAACCTTTTCACCTTTTGTAATAGGAATATCAACTTGATTAATATTATTAACTTCTCCGTCTGCAATACTTTCTTCTTTCCAAGTATAGGATTCTGTTGAAGCATCATAAACTTTCTGGAGAATATTTGTTTGGACTATATTCCAATCTGTAAAAGTTCCTCTGATAAGCTGACCTGTACTTGGATCCGAATATTGATAAGTATCAAGAGAGATACCTGTATTATCAAGTTTAAGATAACGATAAGCATATTCGAATTGAATAATCTGTTGTGGCGGAATTCCAACTGGATCGGGTATTGGGAAGAAGCCTCTTACCCTATATTTAGGATCTGCCATAACTGCAGAATTTTCATAAGCTACAGTTGCAAGTGATCTAACCAAAGATTGGTATTCGATAGTTTTCTTTGAAAGATCGTTTATGTTTGCAGTAATCTTCGAATTCAAGTCTGCTCTGGCAGCTGGATCTATTAATTCAACTAGCTGGGCTTTTTGCTGAGCAATAGTAGTTTTGAGACTGTTTATGATAGTCTTAGTACTTTCAATCTGAGTCTGAGTATTTTTTATTGACTCAGTATCAAGAGCAGCATTCATTTGAGTATTGATTTGCTTTACAGCAAACATATCCGTAGTTATAGAAGGAACTGTAGGAATTTGCCCATAATAAGCGGGAACAAATCTTTCTTTTGCTTGCCCTTCGAATTGTCTTCCGAAATCGGAAACATAACTGAAATAATAAGATTGGAAAGAAGTAGTTGTTCCTTCAAGAACTAAATCATTTGTGTAAAAATTAACACATTCACCCCAGCTATCAGCGATGATATTAAAATCATCATTTACGCCTTTGAAAAAGAGAATATTGCATTCGTCATATCCAACAGCAATATCAATAAGTTTTTCTTCAAAAGGAGTTGAATAAATGTTGAAGTAATTATTAATGGAAGGCTTTCCTAATCCTACAAGAGGAGTAAGCTGAACTCTTTTTTCAGTTACTTCGATTTTAGCTATCCTATAAAGAGAATCGTTATATCTTAGTTGATCTCCGACTTTTAACTCAAGATTATTTACGGGGGTTAAATCTGTAGTAAGAGCATAATTAAGAGTATCAAAATAAAACCATTCTTCATTAGCGATAACTCCTCTGTTTATAATGAGAAATTCCCCAGTATAAGGAGTTGGCCGAAGTGGTAAGTTCTGAACCTGATCATCTTCCCAATATCTTTTACCATTAGTTGCAAGTATATTTAAAACCTGTTCATAGGTATATGTCTGACCCACAAAAGTATCCTTGAACCACTGGGTTTCCTCATCATTGAAATTATCAAAGATAACTCTTTTTACAACTACCCTATCAGAACGATCATCTATTTTTCCTTTAAGATCAAACTCGACATAAAGTTGAGGAAAGATCATATCTTCAAAAAACCAATTACTTCTTGTTTTAAATTTAGAAGGAGCTGATACCTGTGTTATTTCAGCTGGCGATTTTGCAACAGGAACGGTAGAAACTTCTCTATAAGTTCCATCATTAAGAAGAACTACTCCATTACCCGAAACAAATGTGTCGACCGTATTTGTTATCCTATTTAATTGACTTAAAATATAAGGATAAGAAGGTATCGCATAAGTATAAGTAGAAGGATCCCCGGTTACCGGATCTGTTCCTTCAACTTCTATATTTACAGTATCATTTTCAGTAGTTAAAGATTCATTCATAGCTTCCATAGATGCGAGAGCCATGTTAACGTTTTTGGTTAAATCTATAACATTCTGTGTGAATGAATTTTCAATTTTCTTTGACATATTTCTTAAATATTTTTATTAAAATTATTATACACATCCGGAGTAATCTTTATGTTGCTCTGCATTCAGCAGCTGATATTGCGCCAAATCTATATCCTGCCCAAATATCATCTCCGGACCAAAAGAAATCTATATTTCCGGAACCAACAGTATCAACACTATAACAAATTATGGTAGCATTTCCTGTACCACTTGTGGGAGATATATGACCCTCCATAAATGTAGGATAAGTAATGTACCAAGGAGCATTTGCCGAAACATCCCATACTCCAGTACCCATACATAAGTATGATCCACCATCAGCATAATATACAGCCTCTCCTGATACATACATAGACCTTGATATTGATAAGAAATCAACAGGGCCTAAAGATCCTATCTTAACCTCTGGAACCCCATTAATAGCTCCTATTTTATCAAATTGCGTACTATTTTTTGCTCCTACTGCCATTACATTATTATTTTACCACTATAAAGTCCATTGAAGGATTAAAGTAAATTATATCTCGAGCTAAAGCAACCCCTAAAACTTGAACGCATTGAGTTGCGGTCGAAGGAGCTGTTTGAGTTAACTGATTTGAAGCAGAAAGATATAATTGCTTTCCTGGAGTCCAGGTCCAATCAGAATTTCTTATTATTCCTTCAAGTAAGAAAGGATAAGTATTTCCTGCTGTATAGTTTCCCGTACTTGGATTTATAGCAATTGCTGGAACTAAAGAAGATGAATCGGCATCAGCCAATTGCATTCTTCCGGTTGCTGCAGGCCTTGCTAAATACATAGAATTAATTGTCGTTCCTGCTACTAAATCTATAGTTTGGCCTCTGTATGTTATAGAAGTCATATTTGCAGAAGGCTCGGGATAATTTTTAATTTGGTATCTTAAATCTAAACTATTTAAAGAAGCCCCGCCTCCATTATTAGTAGTATAGGTGATAACCCCGTCGTTTGTCCCCCATGTGATAGAAGAGACAGTCCCCTGAATATCTACAGCAATGTCATTCACTTGTGCCTGAAGAGCTGTTAAGCTGTTAAGCATTTGTGTTTGGTTTGACTGTAGTGTTACATATTGATCGGAGATATAATTAAGAACGCTATTATTTCGAGTTAAAATATTAACTGCTTTTCCCAATTCTGCAAAAGCTAGGTTCCAATTTTCAGCTTCAAAAAGACGCAAAAGAGATGAGGTAGCATCGTCAACAATAATAGCTCCAGTATCATCAAGCATATTATCTGTCTTAATATTAAGACGTAATGCGTATGAAGTTCCAAACCCTCCGGTGGTACTTTGGATCTTTTCCAAAGAAGGAATTAAAATACCATCCCCAGAGATTAATTGAGATGTCCCTGATGGGGCATCAAGGAATAGAATACCTAATAGATTTGTAGCTAAAACAGTATCTTGGACAGCATTGTAAACCGAATAATAAACAAGAACCGCATTAAATTCAAATCTATCATTGATGGCGTTATCCCCTGTTGCCATGGAATCAAATGTCAAATTATCATCTCCATAAATAGTTCTTAATTTATTTAGATCTAAGACAAGACCCATACAATCAACAAGAGATCTTTTAAATTCTACAGTTGAGGGCCCTTCAATTTTTAATGACACATCATAAATTCCTGTAGTTAAATAAGCAGATGTATCAGTCATATAGGTCTTTTTCTGAAGAGGCTCGCGACCTTCTGCAGTATACCACCATCCTGGAGAAGCATCATAATATAAATAATATGGATTTGATCCTACCTGAGTTGAAGAATCAACAAAATCATAAAATCCTCTATAACTTAATCCATCTGGATGAGGCTGAAGCCAAGTTTCCCTTCCAAGAATATTTTCTCCAAGGCCCCCAATTTCCATCCCATGATAATAGTTAGCATCCTCTGTCTGTTCGAAATAAGCTTCCATTTGTCCATGAGAGGTGGGAACCATAATATAGGTTTCATTATAAGTTCCAAAGGAATCAGAGCGAACATTTCCTGCACTTACTAATCCTACATATTTTACAACAGTATTATAACCAAGAGATCCATCGGAATCTTCTGCTTCCATCCAATATCCATTAGAAGGATTTGCCCAACGAATAGCACCAGTTTCCTTTAACCATTTCCAAAATACTCTTTCAGATACAGTTCTTTGAAGAGTTGCATCATAAGTAGCTTGATTGAGAAGATTTGCTTCAAAGTTCAAAGCATAGTTTTGGAAACTTTCAGCTATAAGAACTCGGCCATCTTTTATATCTCCTGCGTTAGCATATTCCAAAGCACCATCTATTGCATATAAATTGAAACGATTTTCATTTATATTTGATGGGTTTTGAATGCTAGGTATATTTAAAAGGGCAAAATGAGAAATTCTAACATCATTATTTTTCTCGTTAATGTTTAGACCAATATCTTCTGTCGCAGAACTAAAGACGTAAATCGTCCCGCCCGAAGTTCTCATTCTTTTAACAAAAGGTGTTATTCTATTGTTGCTCATATCTGATTAAAATTTTATTTCTTAAATTATTGTATAATTTCCGCCGTATTGTTTTACTGCCCATGTAGTTCCATAGGAAGCATCATAATCTACAGCAATCAGTTTTATCCAAGTTGTTGGAGCATCAGCATACGCAACGCTTAAAGTCTGAAAAGCTCCTCCAATACTAGGGTCTAATAATATATTATAAGGTGCTGTATTTGTAGAAATATCGAATAGGATCTGAAACTCTTGTCCCATTATTGAACAAAGAAAAGCGGTTGAAATATCATTTGTAATTTTATAATAGGGTTTATTGACATCAACATAAGCAAAAGAGGTATTCTCCCATAGAGAGGGATCTGCTGCTCTTGTTGAAACATCTGCTCCTATATAGGTATTATAGAAATCGCCATCTACTGAAGTTGTATTATCGTAAAGATTTGTAAACTGGTTTTTAACGATAAGGTTATCAACTACTGCTGTTACAAATTCCCCTCTGGCTGCCTTTACCCTTCCAGTTGTATTAACAGGTTTTATGATTATTCCGAGACTACCATCATAGAAAACATCAAGATAACGCTTAACAGAAGCGAAGTTATAATTCCAGTGTCTTGGTAGTTCGGGGATAAAAGTATCCAAATAAATTTGATCCCAATTCATATTATTAGATTTTTATTTATATATCCGACAGTATTAAAAAGACTAGCTTTTGGCCGTAATATATAGCTTATAGTGTCAAACTTTTTAAACCTAAAATAAATGAGTGGAAAATTAGAAGAATTCAATTGGGACTTATTTGAAAACAACTACACGGGAGGAACCCGCTTAACTGTTAACCCCAATATAAAAGGAGTAGATAGCAAAACCAGAGTTTTTAACCACGAACCTTACGCTCAAGAATTATTTGACCTATATTCCGAAAGATCCACAAAATCAGTAAGAAAAGACTTAACAAAAGGAGATTGCGTTACAGTAGTCGAGATTCCTTATATTGATAAGGATCGGATGACTGTTGAATTACTGGGTGGATTAACAGTGGATATAGATTTAAATAGAGAAAAGAGATTTGTTCAGATTTATGGATACCAAACTCCCGAAGAATTTGCACATGTTCTTGCAAATCCCGAAATAAGAAAGAACTTTGTTTCGTCAGGATTTTATGCTTATGTTATTGAATCCTCCCCCTCCTTAAAAATTAGTCTATGGCAGGGTCATATTAAGAAAACTAAAGATGAGATGATGGAGCAAATTAGTGCTCCTTCAAAAGCTTATAGAGCTAAAGTTCTAAATGCTAATCGTGGAGGATATTTCGTAGAAGTTTCTGGTGTAGAAGCATTTATGCCAGGATCACTTGCAGCTCCAAATAAGATTGTTGATTTCCAAACTCTTGTTGGAAAAGAAGTTATAGTTATGGTTGAAGACTTCTTAAAAGAAATGAATTCATTCATCGTTTCTCATAAGAAATATATCGAGCATGTTTTACCACAGAAAATTGCTGAATTAGATCTTAATAAACTCTATTCGGGAACTGTAACTGGAACCTCCAAATACGGTATCTTTGTAGAATTTGGAGAAATATTCACTGGGTTGCTTCATGTTTCAAAGATGAAAGACAGTACCCTGGATCTCTTTAGAAAGAGAATATTTAAACCTGGGGACGCCGCTTCTTTTTATATTGGAGAAATTACTAAGGAAAATAGAATCATTTTAACAGAGGAAAGCCCAGAAGAAAAGAAAAAGAAAATAGATGATTTCGTTCAGGCTAATAAAGGAAAGACCTTAGAAGCTTCTATTGCGGCAATAATGAATTTTGGCGTTATTGTAAATATTGGAGATATTACAGGGATAGTTCCTTCAAGAGAATTTAGAATTAGGAAGATTTCTACTAGAAATTTCGTAACAGGGGATCCGATAAAGGTAAAATACCTGGATTTAAAGGATGATAAGATCACTTTTGAACTGGATGCGCCAATAAAGAAATTTGAACCCAAGGAAAAAGAAGAATAAAAAGAAGGAGCACTAAGCTCCTTCTTTTTTGCGGATAAATAAAATAAAATAGATTTGATGGAAGTTCTCTACAATCATATCAAGGATTATTCTGTTCAGGAGGTATTTAATTCAACAAGGATAGGGTTCGTTTTTGAATTCTTTTCTTCTCAAGAAACCCCATTTATAGCTGAAGACCTATCGAGGGTTTGCGGGAAATCTGTTGCTATCACTTCAGAAAAAATGACCCCAACCTGGGATAGTCCAATTTTACTCCAGGAATACCAGGGTAAAAATCCGAGATATAAATTTATCACTTCGCCACAGGATTTTCTAAGTGTTGGGCCCATGCTTTTTGGAGTTCTTGAATGGATCAATCAAAAAGCAAAAACTGACAAAACTACAGGATTACAAGTATTGCTTTCCTTTAATCATGGGTCTCTTCAGACAATTAATACTATTTCTAATATGGATCCTGCAAAGTTGATCCTTAAAATGGATGAAAACTATTTATTTCAAAGATTTCCGGAAAGAAAGAATTCTCCTTTTGCAGTTAGTATTAAGACATTAATTCCCACAAATGAATTTATGACAGCCCCAAGTTCTCTTGGACACTTAAAAAGCTTTTTTATATTGCCTAAGGCTCATTATTATGGAATAGATTTTACAGATCAAGCTATGGGGGAATTAATTTTTAACTATATCGGCGGAAAAGATTATCCAAAAAATCATAAATCGATAACCGAAACTCTTCATTATTATATTCTTTCAACTTATCAGATTTTAAATTCTCAAGGATATACTCCCGAGATGAATATAAGTGCAGAAAAAATATTTGAAGATTATCCTATTATCAGGAGAGCCTATTATGAACCTAAATTCTTTTTAAAGCATTTTAAAGACATTCAGGTTGGCGTGGATCTAAAAAGAGCAGATGAAATAATTGAAGCTTATTGGACTAAATTAAGGGATCCATTGATGAAATTAATGCTTGAGTGCGAATTTAGAAAAGGAAAATTCAATTGGGATAGTGCTGAAGGAAGGTTCCAGATAAAAGAAGCTAAATTATCAGGAGGAAAAATTTCCCAATTAGATATTGTTGACTGCGAAATACAATCTGTTGTTGAGGACTGTGGAGTATGGAATAGTACTTTAAAAAATTCTAGAGTTATTCTTTCAACTCTTGTTGAACATAATAAAATTGAAGATTGTGTTCTCGAAAGAGTTAGAGCAGATAGGAATAATACTATAAAAAAGAGTTCAATTTATAATGCAGGAGAAATCATTAATTGTAATGTTAGTGAAAGTATCATAAAAGACGCAGGTATCGGAAAGGAAGCCAAGCTTGATGAAGAATGTGTTGTGATTGAGCCAAAAAGAAAAATTGAAAAACAAGCAAAACCCCTTGCCGTTGAGGAAGTTAGAGATTATAAATGGTTAAAAGATTTAAACAAAGAACGAAAAGACAAGGGATTTCAAAATGAATATAAACCTAAGTGGTAAAAAATGAATAAAACCGAGTTTATCGAAAGAATAAATGGAGAGATAACAGCATCCTGCTCTCTTCCATATAGTTTGCCTCAGAAAGAGATCGAACGTATTATTGATAAGGAAATGAGATGGCTCTATAGAGAATATAGAGAACTTCTCCATGATAGGATCTATATAATTAATAAATCCTATTATCAAACTCAGCAATGGAGGGATACTAGAACATTCCAGCTAAATACTTGCACTGAAGGTATAAAAGCCGTAAAGGAAATGACTGGAGGATCCAGGATATTTGGTATAAACGACCCGGATCTAAACTTTGATAGATTAATGGCGTCAGATCTTTATCTAACCCCTCTTTCGTCAGACCAGATTACTTATAGAACTATTCAATGGAGTTTCTGGGATCTTGCACGAGCATTTAATCTTGTAGATATAAATCATGATTTTAATCCAAATACACATCGATTAGCAATAACCGGTAGAACGCCAAATGAAAGTTTATTTGTTTTAGCAATGGATCATATACCAGAAGAAGATGCTTATGAAGACACTATTGTATTGGAATGGATGATAGCTAAATGTAAGCTTTCTCTCGCTCGCATACTTGGGGCTTTTAATTATCAGCTCTTGGGTAATGTACAGATCAATTATGATAACTGGAGAACTGAAGGTAATGAAGAATTAGAAAGATTAAGGGAAAAAATTAAAGGGGATAATCCACCAGATTTTTTCCTAATGTTCCCATAAACAATTATGTATAAAGGATTTATATATTTAGCTACTAGCCCGAAAGGTAAAAAATATTACGGGCAAACAACTTCCTCTTTAGAAAGAAGGAAAAAATGTCATCGGGAGGATGCTTTTATTCGAAATTTACAAGGATCATTTCAGAGAGCTTTACGAAAATATGGATTTGAAAATTTCGAATGGAAAATTATTGAAGAATATCAGCTAGAAGAAAAAACAGATTTAATTAAAATTTTAAATTTGAGAGAATTATTTTGGATACAAAAAGATAAAACGTATTTGCCAAAATTTGGGTATAATATGAAAATCGGTCCTAGCTGCGGTTTTCATAATGATGAATGTAAAGAAAAAATCAGAAATTCCTTATTGGGGGTTAAACATACATCTGAACGTCGAAAAAACCAATCATTATCTCATATTGGACAAATACCTTGGAACAAAAATAAAAAATGCAGTCAATTTGCTGGATCCAATAACCCATCATATAAAATAATTCCTATCGAGGATGAAGAAAAAATTTGGATCTTTATTCTAAAGGATTTGGATCCAGAGTTATAGAAAGAGAATTAGAAAATAAATATAGTTTTATAAAAATACTTAAATTTTTAAGATCGAAGGGGGTTTGGTATCCTCATAAATTCGATAGAAATGTAAATAAAAATAAAATTGTTAAGGAAGAGTTGACCTTAAAATTTAACTAAATCTTAACATGAAATAAAAAACTAACTCTAAAATGCTCATACAATGAGTGTCCAAGAGAGAAAGAAAGAATATATCTTAAATAGAAATAAAAATAAATTATAAAAATGAAAGATTACCCTAAACACTTTTT
>Ga0302245_1002660_pt1 | contig 10187 bp, 7 predicted proteins | sample AAG_UR_Thr_MG_FD_193512 | JGI IMG/M metagenome (GOLD analysis project Ga0302245, IMG submission 193512) | Enriched activated sludge microbial communities from anaerobic digester in WTTP, New Holstein, Wisconsin, United States - AAG_UR_Thr | ecosystem: Engineered > Bioreactor > Anaerobic >... | reverse complement strand
GCGCGGACAATGTAGCGTTTGTCGCCGGGTTCGAGATTCCACCTGTCCCGTTCATAAAGGGCTTGGAATCCGCTGGCCTCAAGGCGTTTGCGGACCTCGGCGGAGGCTTGAGCGGCGCTGGGTGAGCCGTCCAGAAAGTCGAGCAGGTCTTTGATGTGTTCATGCATGTGAGCGTACCTCGGTTTTTAAGCGGTTGGGACCTACTTTTCCCGGGGCCGCTTTTATGTCAAAGGGTATAAATGCCTCAGCGGTAGAGATAGCGTTTGATCTTTTGCGTGGGCGTTTTTTGGAAAGCCTCGTTCATGATGTGGAATTTCACGATGCGGCTAAAATCTGCCAGGGTCTTGTTCACCGCCTGGCGGTTATCCTCCATGATCTGGGGCAGTTTGGATTCCGGAACCTTGTCCTGGTCCAGGGTGACAAGGTCTGGGTAAACCAGGGCGTGCAGCTGGCGGTCGCGCTCCACAACCACGGATTCCAAAACGTAGGGCAGGTTGTTGAGCTTTTGTTCCACCAGCTCGGGATAGATGTTCTCGCCGCTGGGGCCGAGGATCATGTTTTTACTGCGGCCACGCAGGTAGATGAATCCGTCCTTGTCCAGGGTACCGATGTCTCCGGTGTAGAGCCAGCCTCCGCGCAGGCTTTCGGCGGTGGCCTCGGGATTGTTGTAATAACCGGAAAAGAGGTTGTCGCCGTTCAGCAGCACCTCGCCGGGAATATTGGCGGGATCGCGTGAATCGATGCGGCAGAGCAGCGAATCCACTATTTTGCCGCTGGATTCAAAGCGGTGTTTGTCCCAGTTAGAATAGCTGATCAGCGGCCCGCATTCCGTCATGCCATAGCCGATGGTGAAAGGAAAGCGGATCTTCATCATGAACTCCTCCACCTCCGCGTTCATCGGAGCCCCGCCGGTGATAAGCTCCCTGATGTTGCCTCCGAAGGCGGCCATCAGCTTGTCCCTGATCTTTTTATAGATAACCTTGTTCAGCAGCGGCACCTTCATCATCACCTTCATCTTGGGATCCTCGATCACCGGCTGCAGCTGCTTTTTGTAGATTTTTTCTATCAGCAGGGGCACCACCAGCACCACTTCCGGCTTCAGGTCCTGCAGCGCGCTCAGCAGCAACTTAGGCGCGGGAATTTTGTCCAGGAAGTTGATATGGTTGCCCCGCGTGAAGGGATAGAGCAGGTCGAAAGCGCCGGCGAAGGAATGGGCCAAAGGCAGAAAGGCCAGCACCTTGGCCCCAACGGTGAAGGTGAGGTTCACGCGGGCATAGATAAGATTTGCCAGCAGCGAACGGTGCGAGAGCATCACACCCTTCGAAAAGCCCGTGGTGCCGGAGGTATAGATTATTGAGGCGATGTCCTCGTTGTCGCAAACATCCGGAAAATGCAGCTGTTCCTTGCCCAGATTCAGCAGTTCGGGACTGTTCCGCAGGGGCTTAACCAGCTCCGCGCGCTTGTCTGAACGGCTATAAAGCAGCCGGAAATCCTCCAGGCAGAAGATGTATTTCACCCGGCGGAAATGGTCTTCTTCGATGCTGTCAAATTTGTCCTTGGAGATGAAGAGGATCTCGGAATCCGAATGGTTCACGATGTGGGTGGTGTCTTCCGGCGAAAAGTTGGCCAGAATGGGCACGACGGTGCCGCCGTATGAAACCGTGGAAAACCAGACCAGGGCCCAGTTTGTGCAGTTCTTTCCGGCCAGGGCGACCTTCGCACCTTTCTGCAGACCGCATTCCTTATAGAGGCCGTGCAGCCAGACAATCCACCGTGCCGCCTCGCCGTAGGTGACGGCGTGCCCGGGATAATCAGTGAAGGCTGGAAGGTCCCAGTAACTCTTGATGGAATCCAACAGATACGGTATCATTTTTTCTGTTATCATAAGCTTCTCCAGACACGAAAATTGAAAAGTCTATTATAGATGAAGCGGCTTTCGCTGTCAAGGCTTTTTATGGCTTCTCACATTTCCACGTTTTTAGGCAGGTAAAGAGCCTTGCCTGAAAAGGGGAGGGGCTCAAGTTCATTTATGAAATATAAGCTTGATCTCCACTCAGCCTGGCGCACAGCTTTCCCTGAGGTCCAGCTTTCCCTGGAGTCCAGCTTTACCTGGAGTCCAGCGAGCTTGCGAGCTTGGACTACAGGATATTCTGTAGTGATTATTCCTTACGTTATCGGCTGGTTCTCTGATCGGTGTGTTGCTGCCGTCGATGCTGGCGGAACCTGGCGTACAGCTTTCCCTGGCGTACAGCGAACGTAGTGAGCATGGACGACAGGAAATATTTGGAAATCATTCATTGCTGGCGTCGATGCTCGTTCCTCGCTCGACGCCAGCCCCCCCGCCAATCTTTTCTCCCTTTCCCTTTTTCTCTATGTTGGCGCTTTAGCGAGCGCCGCTACCTTTGCAATCTGTGAAATCCGCGGAAACACCTTCGTGTGATTTGCGGACAGAAAAAAGCCCCGGGAAAACCCGGGGCATGTTATATCAGTATGGTTACTGAATTATTTGACGATTACCATCTTCTTGGTCTGGTTCATACTCTGGGTGCTGAGTTTGTAGAAGTAGATGCCGCTTCCGCAGGCATTGCCTCTGGTGTCTCTGCCGTTCCAGTTGACCATGTGGGTGCCTTCGGTAAGGCTCACGATCTTCACAAGCTGACCCTGGACGTTGTAGATGGAGAGGGTTCCGGTGTCGCCGGCTTTCAGGGAAACTTCGATGTTGGTGCTGCTATTCGCCTTGAAGGGGTTCGGATAGGCATTCTTCATCTCGGTGACTTCAGGAAGCACGGGAGGAACGTTGCCGGTAACGGTAACGCTGACCGGGCCGTGGAAGTTGCTGTTGTTGTAGTCAACAGCTTCCAGCCAGTAGTAGTAGGTCTGGCCGATCAACACGTCTTTGTCCACCACAGTATAGTTCTGGGTGGTGCTGGTGTTGGTAGCGGGGACAAGCGGATTGTCGATCAGTTCGATAGTGCTCTGGTCGGCAGTGGTGCTGCGATAGACGCGATAGCCAACCATCTGGGTCTCGGTCTGGGTGGTCCAGGAAAGCTGCACGTAGAACTGGCCGGTGAGAGTGGCGGTGAAGCTGCTCAGTTCGACAGGAACGGGCGGTTCCGGATCTTGCTGCAGCGCGAAAGTGATGTAAGCGGCGTTGCCGGTGAACATCTCTGCCACAACTGTGATGGGGTTGGTGATCCAATGGAAGCCGGCGGGGGCATCACTGGCGGTGTACACATTGCCGATGAGGTCATTGACTGTGTCGTTGTTGTCAGTAACCACCGCGGGGCTGATGGTGAAAGGACCACCGGGGCCGGTGATGGTGTAGCCATCAGGGAAGACTATGTTGAGGGTGTAGGTGACGGGCAACTGATTCAGTGTCCAAGTCAGTGTGGCGCCTTGATTCTGAACGCCTCTGGTAACTTTGGCTGGATTCGGATTCACAGAGAATTCTGGGTTCTGAGTCACAGAGGGTAACCATTCGTATCCATCCGGAGCTGCTTCAATGGTATAATCAACATCAATCGGGTTAGCTTCACCAGCAGGAACCATGTCCTCAGTTATATTGAACGGCACATTGTGTGTCACAGCGTTGCCGTTGATGCTGTAGGTACCTTGAAAATACTCATCCACAACATTTAGCGCAAGGCTGTAGTTAATATAGTCCAATTCAGTCCATGTGAATTCCTGGTTAAACACAAAGTTGCCGCCATCGGCAACCCATTGGGTGTTTTCATCAATGGTCAGGGACGCGGGGGTCCAGTAACCGGTCGCGGAAACATCAGTGGGGGTGTAGGTGCCGTAGATAGTGGTGACATCTTCCACAGGGCCCAGCTGGGTGGGGGTAATGTAACCCTCGGGAACGGTGCTCATGGTGACGGTGTAGGTGGGGGTAAAAGAACCAAGAATTATCGAATCCGGAAGCACCAAGTGCAAGTTGTTTGCAGTAGATCTCCAGACAGCTGAAGCACCGGTAGGGATCACAAAACTGAAGACATAGGTATTAGTTGCTTCATCCGTGTTAGGCAGGTAAGTCAGGGTCCAGGTGATTTCCGTGCCAGCACTGGGGCCATCAGTTGAGGTAAATTCTTGCATGTTAACATGCGCCCATGCTGCCAGTCCTGTGGGACCCATTTTGGTTTCAACTCTAATACCTGATGCAGGGTGTGTTGTTGTTGATACAACGTCAATGCCATCGGTGACTGACAATTGCCAATTGGCATCATGTGTTCCTGCCGGGGCAGTCACATATGTCATAATATCGAGTGTTTCCAACATAATCTGCTGGTTCATGGATCTAACTGTATAGGCCGAGGCAAAAACCGCCAAAGAAAGGATAACGGCTGCTAATAATAACCTTTTCATGTTTTAACTCCTTTTATTTCGAATTGATGTTGAAACCGTTATTGGGGGCCACAGACCGTGCAGGCCAGGTTGTGGCTGCTTCAACAGTAACTAGCAAGGGCGTGCCAATTGGTGTGGCAAAGTCCACTCCGTCCCAGCCACCCCAAGGGAAGGCATCAATTGTAACCCAACGCTCAGTGGCGGGATCCCAGTTACCAACCATGGTTGAGGGTATATCATCGCCGACCAGGGAAGCCATGTTTAGAGCGCTCTTGTTCAATGGTACCATGATTGTGTTGTTGCCAGCAACCAAAGAATATGTGGCGGGAGCTGGCAGGTCACCGATGCTGTAGAAATCAGTGGCAGTTTCAACAGTGACCAACAAAGGATCACCGGGGACTACCGCGAAATCTTCTCCATCCCAGCCGCCCCAAGGGAAAGCGTCGATGGTGACCCAACGTTCAGTAGCAGGATTCCACCAGCCAACCATGGTTGAAGGTATGGCGTCTCCGACTTCGGAGGCCATAGCGTAGCCCTGCTGCATCGGTAGGGCGATGGTGTTGTTGCCTGCCACGCAGGGGTATTTGACGTATCCAACTATGTTAGACGGATCTGATTCGACCGCTGCCAACATGCTAAAGGCAACCAGAAGCAGCAGCGGCAATATTAATTTCTTCATAACATTCCTCCATGAGAATGATATCTGTAAACTCGATTTGGTTTTCCGGCCGGCGTTATTGGCCGGCCAACCGACGTTGAAAGCTTTCCGGCAATACCTATGCCGGGTTTGATTTCGAAACCGTTGTTTCATTCATCGCACATTACACACTATAAAAAAGCTACTTTGATAACAGGAACACTCTGGCCAGATAGCGGAATCCTGTCAAGCGAATTTTTTGCTTTTTTCGCCTCGGTGAAATCCCTTGTCCGGTTGTTTGCCTCAAGTGCTTTTACATAAGTCTCTTACCTGTTGAAATACGAACACTGAATTCAAAAACGGCCTGAGGCAATTATACTCGGCTCAAGTTCTTTTGTGTTGGGCAAACTTAATCTCCGCAGAATCCCAGCCTTCGCTGGGATAACGTAATGGGCAGAGATGACAGTGGTATTGGGATGACGCACTGTTTTGCTTGACAAAATCCCGAAACGGCAATACGTTGGATTATGGTGTGTAGTGATTTATCAGCACTATTTTATTGTATTATGTAAAAGCAACGCCTGCTCAGGCTCAATCTATTTATTAGTACAGGAGAAAAAAGCTTATGAAAAAGATAACGATAATGGCAACCCTGGCTCTGATAGTATTGCCAGTCATCATGAACGCTGAACCGCCAAATCCCAGGGCGTGGTATTTCCTACTTCATGACGCCAAAGGTAATGCTTTGCCTGACGAAGTAGGGCGGTTTCAGTCAAGATCGGTTCTAAACGGAGCATCCCGAACCCACGAAACTACGGGATTTGGCTTCGTTTACGGCAATGGCAACCTATACGCGAGGTTTCAGCTTGGCAATTTCGGGGTGGAATGGTTGCCGGGTGACACCTTGGACGTTTTGATTTCCATGAAAGGCGATCCAGCCACGGGAGCCAGGATCATCATGCCCATTCCGGAAGGATATTCCGCCATTTGGTGGGGCCAGCCGGTGACCCTTGGCAAGGAGTATCCCGGCGAACCTGTGAGGCTTTATCCTTTTCATTTGTCCGTTTCGGTGGAAAACAACAATGGCGTGAAAGTTTTCAGAAACAGCCTAGACAGCGGTTTTCTGACAGGGCAGAATATAGTCGCCGAGGACTTGAGTTCTCTGGAAGGAGTTTACAGTCTCGATTCCCCGCCCCAGGGCTGGCATTGGGAACCAGCACGGCAGCTTGTTTCTTTGGAGGATTTCAAGGTACAGAGCAAAGAATCGGAGGATGGGACAACGGAGCATTTTTACAGTCACGATATTCAATTCCGACTCGTTAGGAACGAATAGCCAACTTGCCCAAGCGGGGCTGGCGTAGAGGGGGAACAAGGCGGTTCGGCGACCGCCTGTACCCATCAACCGTCCGCAAGCTTTTCCTTTTGGCTCACTTTCAAACCGAGTGGGTAGCCCGTAGGGCGGCAGATCATAGCGAGGGTGTGTAGTGAGCGCAGCGAACGGAACCCCTCGACCACTTCATTTGAACGCCATAACTGCTTAGCCACCGCAGAATCCTGCCAGTCAGGCCCTGAGCGCTCAAAGCCATCCCCCTCCCCCGCCTCCCGTATGATACTCGCATCAAATGCGGGCATTGTGCGTGAGGCACACCCGGGATGTAGGAAAGGGCCTTAACGGCCAGTAGGCATCGCTTCCCTCCGGCTACATGCTGGCGTCGAGCGAGAGACGAGCATCGACGCCAGCAAGACCTCCTGTAGTCCAAGCTCGCAAGCTCGCTGGACTCCAGGCTCCAACAGCTTCGCGGTAGCAAGGAATGATTTTTCCATTATTTCCTGTCGTCCATGCTCACTGTGTTTGCTGTACGCCAGGGAAAGCTGTACGCAGGCTAAATATCGCCCTGTGGGTTCATCAACTGGATTACCCACAAGATTTGAAAGATAGCCTGATATAGAACGCTCCGGAGCAAACAAAAACCCCCGCGGCGTTGCGGGGGCTAATATGCAGCAGGATAGTCCTGCCGGGGTTGTGGATTACTTATTTCGAGAGTTTGTAATCAGTTGCCTGCTTGACGATTTTTACATCTCTGGACGGTTGCAGTGGCATCGCGGAACTAGGTTGGTTTCTATCGATAACCTTTACCTGTGGTTTCGCGCTCACTTTTTGGGGAGTCAGGCTCTTCTTGGTGCCGTCAATCTCAGTGGAGGCGGTTACGTAGAAGAACTTGTAGGGCTCGGTGCCCTGATAGGCGTAGCCAAGGTCACCGACACCGGTTTGGATGGCCGTCCAGGGCTGGGCGGCAGTGGGATCGTTGGAGCCATAGATGTTGTAGGATTGGGCTCCGGCCACTTCCTGCCAAGTAATGGTGGGATAGCCGCTGTCCATAGCGACGGAGATGATGGGGGCTTCCACTCCTGCCACTACTCCGAGCTCCACATTGGCGCGGATGCACATATCCTCATCATAGGCGTTGGGGGTTTCCCACACCCATTGAGAAGTTTCGGAATCGTAGAAATAGGAATATGAGGTGATCCAGGAGGAGATGGGTTCCGTCTGGTCGCCCATCAGTGCGGGAGCTCCTTGTTGAAATGCTCCAACCTGGAAGTAGGCAACATAGAATCTCTCGCCGGCGGGGATGTTGATGTCGTAGGCGGAGACGTCGTAGGTGTTCCATTGGCCCAGGGTGCAGGTGGCGGCGGTGATGGGAACAAGAGGATTGGCCATGTCCGGATAGCCGGTTCCGTCATCGGGATAGATGGCATACTCGAGGTTGCCCTGCGCGCCTGTCGGCCAGGTGTTGTCCCTCATCTCGAAGCTGACGCTGTTGATTTTCAGAGGTTCGTTATCATACCAGAAGACGTTTGCCCAGCCGGCACCGTCATCGTAATAGGCGTGGGCCATGTTGCTGTTGTCTTCATCGTAGGCCATGTCAGACGCGACGGAAGTGTCCAGCACGTCCTGCTGCAGGTAGATGTTGTCGTTGCCGTGGTTGATGTCATTATCGTGCCAGGCCTGGAGCTGCAGGATGTAGCGGCCGCCGGTGGTGGGCAGGGTGCAGTTGGCGAAGGTATCGAGGTATAGTTCCTGGCCGGCAGTAAGGTCAACCGTCTGGTAATCGAGCCAGAGGGGAGTGGTTGTGTCCGCTGCATCCCAGAGGGCCAGGGCCACATCCACGCCAGTGACGGCGATGGGGTTGCCGCTGACGTCCACGCTGTTGTTCACAACTTCGACCTGATAGTTGGTGACAGTGCCGGGGGCGAGGAAGAAATCGCCAGTGAACCAAAGTGAGCTGGCGGCAACGTCGATCAGGTCGCCCGAGTAGGTGACCTCGGCGGTGAAGCAGTAGTCGTACCACAGATTCCATCCCGTTGCACCCGCAGCGTAGTAATGATAGCTGTTGCCGCGGCTTGCATTGTCATGCATCGGAACTGTATAGACGCTTCCCGCAACCCCGTTCGGTGAGGATAACACCATGGCAAAGGCTGTGCCGTTGGTTCCGGTGGGCCCGAAGTTGAGGTTGGCGGCGGAAAAATCCACGTAGTTGAAGTCTTCGCCGGCAGGGGCGGTTTGCCAGTTGATCAGGTCCGCGTAAGCCACATTGGCTGAGGCCAGGGGGAACATTCCGCTCTGGTCCGGCAAACCGTTGGCGTCAACCGGCCAAATCTCGATCAACACGTTGGCTTGGCCTGCAGCAGCTCCCGCGTAGAAGGGGAAGTAGACGCCTTCCAAGTCGCAGTCTGCTGCTGGTGTAAATACGGTTGACACCCTGGTCAGATGATTGCCATTTGAATAAATCCTGGGCACGTAGTTGATGTAAGCCTCTGTGCCCCAATACTTGAGCTGCACCGCTGCCAGTCCGGAAAGGAACAGCAGGGCGAGCATTAATACGATCAGTTTCTTCATAATATTCTGTCTCCTCTTTTCAGAGTTGTGTGGTTTGAAGAAGTTAAGAGATGGGAGTCCTTTGCCGTTCAGCCCGGTTAGTCCGGGCTCCGGAGGGTCTCCCGGTTTGGTATTGAAGTTAAATTGCGGTTACGGATGCTCTCCGCGGGGCCGGGCACTGCGTTGGCGTGTTCATGTGCGATGATGTTTTGGCAAAGGCGGCGCCGGGCCGGAAAGGATTGATCCGTGTTTTGATATGTTGTCTTGGGTTGTCCGCGATTGGGTAAGGCGATAATGGACGCTTCTGCGCACTTGCTCTTTTGAGAGCGGTGAAGGACAATCCGGACCGGGGCAAAGACTGTTTGGGTCAACTGAATCTCCTTTCATTCCATTTCGCGCAGCTTGAAAACGATAAACAATTCGCGGGAAAGCCGCCCGGGCAGGGCTTCTGCAACCCCCAAGCCACGAGGCCGACTTTCTCAAACAATTCCAACTTTATGGGTAAATGCAAATATCAGCCACGATAATACTGTGTCAAGGAATATCTTGCAGTTTTTGCGTCCCGGACTGTGGAAAATAATACACAATGACGACATCCAGTTCCAATACAGGCTGTTACAAGTATGGCGCGGGCAAGATTCACCGGATGTTTAGGTTCTCTTTCAAATCGGAGGGTAATCCGGTTGATCGAGCTCGTAGGGCGATATATTTGGCTCAAGTTCAATTATGGTGGGTAATCCTGATCACCAATTTACCTTCATTACAGGGAAGGTTGGAATCCATTCTTTCATAACCAAATGATACTGATAACGTTAATATCGTTAAAAGTCATGCTATATCTCAGCTTTTGGTGAGATGAAGGAACTCCGACCACTCTAATTGAACATGAGCCTTCTTTTTCTGTCATGGATCCCGGATCAATGTCACCTCGCGTGCTCGGTGACGTCCGGGATGACGTGGCCTGAAGCCTGGCGTACAGCGAACGCAGTGAGCATGGACGACAGGAAGGTTTTGCTGGCGTCGAGCGAGGGACGAGCATCGACGGCAGCATCAGGAAGGTAGATGCCCCCTTCGACCATTGGTTCTGTTGCCCTCCGGGCTGCTTTTCGGTTGAGTGACCACACCTCCCTGATTTAACATTGCTTTGCGTGAATCCCTGCTATTTGTGGACAAGAAAAACCCCCGCGGCGTTGCGGGGGTTTGATATCTGCGGCGCGGAAGGTTCCGCGTCAGGTTTTTAGTGTTACTTGCGCAGACGGATCCTGAAGTCGCCTTGAGGGCCATTGTCCAGTTTGACCTTGGGCGCGTTGTGAATCTGGGTATTCTTCTGGG
>Ga0302245_1002654_pt1 | contig 10205 bp, 6 predicted proteins | sample AAG_UR_Thr_MG_FD_193512 | JGI IMG/M metagenome (GOLD analysis project Ga0302245, IMG submission 193512) | Enriched activated sludge microbial communities from anaerobic digester in WTTP, New Holstein, Wisconsin, United States - AAG_UR_Thr | ecosystem: Engineered > Bioreactor > Anaerobic >... | reverse complement strand
TCAACGAGTTTTTGAAAAAAGAAATCGTTACGGACAGGGACGGAAGGGCCGTAGTAAATGTGAAAGCGGAAAAGGCCGGACACATGAAAATCCTTGTACGGGGCAAGGACGAATTAAACAATCTTGTGACCGGAAACAGTTATGTGTGGGTGACAGGAAAGGGATATCCGGTCACATGGTCCGGAAGCAGGCAGATTGAGGTTATCCTTGACAGGGAGAAATACAAGGCCGGTGATACCGTAACGGTTCTCGTAAACTCCGAGGTGGCCGACATCCCCCTTCTCTTCAGCCTGGAACGGTCGAAAATATACCGGCAGCAGGTAGTCCGGCTTGAAGGACATTCGGGGCTCTTTGAGTTCAAGGTTGAGAAAGAACATATCCCCAACCTCTATTTCACCGTCACCGGTGTTCACGGCAAGAAATATTACACGTCAAGCAAGGTGATAAACATCTCGCCGGAAGAATATTTTCTGAACGTGGATATAAAAACCGACAGGGGAAAATACCTGCCCGGCGAGAAAGCGAGATACGGGATTACGACGAAAGATTTCAAGGGGGCACCAGTCCCGGCAGAGATTTCCTTCGGGTTGGTTGACGAATCAATCTACGCTGTGTCAGACGAAATGGTCCCGCGGATAGAGGACTTTTTCTACGGAAAAAAAGCCAACACGATAGCATCTTCTTATTCATTCTACGAATGGCTCTATGCCGGTGCCGGCAAGGACGGACTTGCCGACGGAATAAGAAGAAATTTCAGGGATACGGCGTACTGGAAACCGTACATTATCACAGGCAGAGACGGGTTCGCAAGCCTTGATATCACGCTTCCCGACAACCTTACTACATGGCGCGCAACCGCAAGAGGCGTCACGGCGGAAACGCTCGCGGGAACGGCCGTGCAAAAAGTGATATCTTCAAAACCCCTTGTGGCAAGGCTGATAACGCCTCGTTTTTTCGTGGAAGACGACAGGCTTTTCATAACCGGGGTAATACACAATTACACTGAAGAAACCCTTGCGCTGGAAGCCGGTTTGTCGGCGGAAGGAATTGAAATCCTTGATGCGTCGTCCAGGCGGATACAGGTTCCCGCAGGCGGTCAGGCAACAATAAACTGGCAGGTGAAAGCCGGCAACGGAGAAAAAGCCGTTATATCTCTCAAGGCAATATCCGAAAAGGCAGAAGACGCCATGGAATTGACGCTGCCCATACTGCCATACGGTCAGGAGGTGTTCCAGTCAAGAAGCGGCGAGGTTGACCCGGTATCGTCGGATACCTTTTTCATATCCTCCTCCGCGGTACCCCGCACGGTAAAACTGGAAACTTTCATCTATCCTTCGATTGCGTCAGGTTTATTCCGAAACCTTGATTACCTTGCAAGGTATCCTTACGGATGCGTCGAGCAGACGATGAGCAGGTTTATTCCCCTCGTATACGTTGCCTCAACTCTCAGGAAAGCGGGGATCGAAGACCTTTCTTTCCTTGCAGACGACGCGGAAAAATTCAAAAAGATGCTCCTGGAAATGCCGGACATGGTCAGAACCGGGCTCTCCCGCCTGTATGCAAGCCAGAACGGCGACGGCGGCTGGGGATGGTGGACAAGGGATACCAGCAGGCCCTATACAAGCGCTTATGTTTTGTACGGGCTTTCTTTCGCAGGGAAGACAGGATACAGCGTCGACGCGGAAAGGATGAAAAGGGCGAAAACTTTTCTGAAAGGAATTCTTGAAAAAATAGATAATCCCGATGAAAGAACCTACATTCTTTTTGCCCTTTCGCAGTCAGGGGAAATACTGAAAAAAGAGATTGAAGAAATCTATGAAAAAAGGGCGGAGATTAATTCTTATTCTCTTTCACTGCTTACCCTTATTTATTTCGAACAGAAAAACAATGCAAGGGCCGCGGAACTTCTTGAAGAACTGTATGGAAAAAAATCCAGTCTCACCTCGTCCATGTCGTTCTGGAAAACGGAAAAAGAAGGATGTTACAACTGGACAAATAACGACATAGAGACGACCGCATGGGCATTGAAAGCCACCCTGGCAGTCGATCCCCGCAGAGAAGAAATCCCCGGCATCATCAGATACCTGCTCTGGCGCGAGAAAGCAGGTTTCTGGCGGTCCACTAAAGATACCGCGGTATGCGTGCTTGCCCTGACGGATTTCCTCAGGGCGGGAGACGAGCTGTCCCCGGATTATAGTATATCCCTGACGGCAAACGGGAAAAAAGTAACAGATACAAAAGTGACAAAAGATACGCTGAAACAATTCTCAACCGTAATCCCGACTCCTGTCTCCATGCTTGATCCCGGCAGTCAGAATGCCCTTACCCTTTCAAAGGAAGGAAAAGGCGCGGCATATTACACCCACAATCTAAAGTATTTCGAGAAAGGATCTTTCATCAAACCGATAAACGATGGATTCGGAGTCGACAGAAAATATTTCAAAATTTTAAAAGAGCCCAACGGACAGGGAGGTTATAAGGAAAGGCAGGAGGAGATGGGAGATACCGTCAGGGTTGGAGATATCATCAAGGTACAGATAACTGTTACAGGCAAGGATGCCTACAGGTATATCATGGTTGAGGATATGCTTCCTGCGGGATGCGAAGTCACTGACCAGGAGGACCCGGACGGATGGTATGCGCGCAGGGAAGTCAGGGATGAAAAAGTGGCGTTTTTTGCCTTTTCTTTCGGAAGCGAAGAACAGGGGTTCACTTATATGCTGAGGGCCGAAACCCCGGGCAGGTACCACATGCTGCCGGCAAGGGCTTCAATGATGTACCTGCCGGAAATATGGGGACAGTCATCGGAAAACTTTCTTACAATTACGGAAAAATGAATAAACGGTTATGCCTGGCATGTGTTTTTCTAATGATTTGCGTAAACACCTTCTGCGAAGAGAAAAATAATCTTTTCCCTTTCAGATGGTCGTCATATACCACCTATTTCCAGGCAGGACAGGAACGGGCGAAAAACATAAGAATGGCCGTGGAAAAACTTGACGGTTTCATACTCCATTCCGGTTCGGAATTTTCTTTCAACGAAACGGTTACGTGGCAGATACCCCGTGACACGTTCGGATACGCGCCCGCCATAATAGACGGAAAACTTCTTCCCGCACCCGGAGGTGGGCTCTGCCAGGTATCCTCGACCCTTTACGCAGCGGTTCTTGCCGCGGGTCTGTCCGTCACCGAGAGGAAAAACCATTCAAGTACCGTGGGATATATTTCACCGGGATTGGATGCAACGGTTTCGTCTACTGATAACATAGACCTCAAATTCTGCAACAAGAGCAGTCTTCCGTTTATAATAAGAGCGGAACTGAAAGACGGATCCCTGACAGTTGTCTTATTATCCAGCTCCCCCCCTGGCAGGGAAGTCAATGTTTCAGTCAGCATCGATGAAACAAAGGGCCCTTGTATTAGTGTGATAACAACCCGCAGAACTCTTTCTGAAAACGGAGTTTCGGCAACAGAGATAATATCGCGTGACGAGTATATCCGTTGATATTCTGCACATTTCGCAGTATATTAAAAGAAAGGGATGAAAAATGCCAGAAGAAATCAAAAGATACAGGATAAGGCCCAAAACATATCTGTGCCTTTACCCGGAGGAAGCTCTGTCTTCCGGAATAAGCACCTCGGAAGAAACTCTGGAAGAACTCGCGCTGGTCATTTCCCAGGGTTTCGGCTATTCAATGTATGCAGTCCTTAAAAATCTTTCAGAGGAAAAACTCAGAGAAATTCCCATTCATGAAAGGGGAGAGAAGGTTTTTGAAAACAGGAGAGAAGCGGTAAATTACATAAAACGCCAGGGCGGGGAAAATTTTGTATTATACGGCGTAACAGATTTAAAAATTTTTGATAGAAGAGAGGCCAAAATGGACGAAGAAAACTCTCTGAACGATACCATGGATGAATTGAAAAAATTTAACGTTTAGTAACAGGAAACGGTTTTATGGCAGTATGGAGAAAAATTTGACATTTTTTCGGCATCAAGGTAAAATGTGAAAAAAGATGAAAACACACGGAAGATTTAAACTCTGGATTGAAAGAGAGATCCAGGTCAGGTTTGTTGTATATGCCATGATTTCGCTGGCCGTCGGGTGCATAATTGTAAGCATATCAACTTTCTACACTGTATGGATAGACGTGGGAGAAAAGATCCTTCACAATGATTCCGTCAACAACGTATACACGGCTTCCCTGAACAAGTTCGTTGCTGTCACACTGATAATGATCATCGTTCTCGCATTTCTCACAACCCTCGGGATGCTCATGCTGTCGCACAGGATAGCCGGCCCGGTCTACAGGATAAAGAAGATACTGAAGGAACTCCAGGAAGGAAAGCAGCCCACATTCACCCTCAGGAAAGGGGATGCGCTCAGGTCTGTGGCCGAGGAAATTGAAAAACTTGCCGTTCAACACAGGTCGATAGGCGAAAGCGCGCTCAGGGTGGTGGAAACCTGGAAGAATACGGAAGTAAAAGACATGAGCCTTAATCTCGCTCTCAAGGAACTCGAAAACAGGATCGTATACCTTTCGATAGAACAGGAAAAAAAAGGAGGGGCAAAAAATGTCGAATAAGAAAAGAGGGTTCAGTTTCGTTAAGGTCCTGATATTCTGTTTCATAACGGTCATACTGGGAACGCTTGTCGTAAGCATGCTTTCAAACTCCAGGGAATTCTCCCGGACGGTAGGCTGCATAAATAATATGAAGAACATAACACAGGCGATAGAGCAGTTCCAGGGAGACTTCAGGGAAACTCCCGCATCCCTCTCGGATCTCTACCCCAAGTACATAACCAATAACAATATATTCAAGTGCCCCAACGACAGGGAAGAGGCCAACAGCTACGAACGCATCTACGTGGGAAGACCGAATACCGAGGCAGACGCACACAAGATGTTTCTTGCCTGCAACAGGCACCACAAGGGCAACAAGTCTGTAGTGGCATACCTCTCCTACGCAGTTGATATCAACCGGAACCACAAGGTTACATGGGCAGGAATGCCCATAGAATATGGCCAGCTCTGCAACCCCGGGGTCATGGCCTTCGCAGACGGAACCAGGGTGGACATCAAGTCGGGCGCGGCCGCCCCCCTTGCATCCTTCACTGGCAACCGGGACAATATCTACAGCATTATATACGTGCCTGACAAGACTAACACCACTCTTGAAATATCTCACAGCGGGGATTCCATGTTCGAGATAGTAACGCCTGCCGTGATAGCCGGTGTTGAGGGAACCGAGTTCAAGGTTACGACAATGTGGTTGGAAAACAGCGAGGGTTCTCCGGTCAGCACCACCAAGGTGGACGTGACGGGAGGAGCTGTCATTGTCCAGGACAGGACCAATCCCACTGAGATAAGAATTGACAACACGATCGTCCAGCCACCCTTCAATGCCCTGGGATGGAGAGACGATGAACTGCCGCCCGGCCTCCAGGCAGAGAATCAAGACCATCCCGGAAGACGCAACTTCGTCTCAAGGAGACCCAAAAAACGCGGATTTTCCTGGCACTGATCCGTAATGGCCTGTACATCAAGTGATGAAAGGCATACTGGCAAGAATACTGTATTCCCTCCTTTTGGCCCTTTCGGTGGTATTTTTTTTTCAGAAAGGTTACCTTGAAAAAGCCGAACTGGTATTTTACGACTGGCGGCTCAGCAGATTCGCGGAAGAATCTTCGCCCGTTGCTCCCATGGTGATAGTGGGGGCGACCGAAAACTTCCAGATGAAAACGGGCCAACCCCTTTCAAGAAAATCCTATGACCTGCTTCTGAGCAAACTTGAAAAGGGAAACGCGGGAGTCATAGGCTTCGATATATTTTTCCCGCATGCAGACGATACAGACACTGCGAACCTCATTTCCTCGATAAAACGCTCTGAAAAAGTTGTGCTTCCCGTATTCTCACCGGTAAAGCTGGAAAACAGAAATGGCATATTCTACCCTACCAGCGAGATAAGAAGCAGTTCTGACCAATTCAATTCTGCGGCGGCTTCTCTCGGCCACATAAATGTTTTCCCTGACAGGGACCAGGTGGTAAGAAAGATCCCGGCCTTCATCCAGCACGGGAAAACAAAATTTCCCCAGATATCCCTCGAGATGGCCAGGATATACCAGGGAAAAGAGAACCTTATTTTCAGACATCCCCGCCTTATCCGGCCTCCGGCAGGCAACATCCCGGTAAACCTGGACGGGACAATTTACATAAGGATGCTCTCACGAAACGAGATCAAAAGGTATTTCATCCCATTCGAGGATGTCCTCGTGGGAAAGTACCCTGAGAAGAGGTTCAGCAACAAGGTTGTCATAATCGGGCAGACCATAGTGGGCGCAAAGAACGCAGACCTCATCCCCACGGCCCTCGGCACTCAGTTCGGAGTACTGGTCCAGGCATCCTGCCTGCATAACGCGTTAACCGGCGGATACATATACAGGTTCGACACTTTCACCGTATCTCTGATCATGCTTCTATGGGCCGTGGTAACGGGCATAATGTTATTCTCCCCCATAACTTCTCTCAACACGTTCTCCCTCCTTGCTTCCGGGGGAGCGCTTGCCTTCGTATCCACCAGGGTAATGGAAAGGTACGGGTTATTCCTCGATACTGTACCCTTTTTTGTCATTTCCATCTCCTTGTACTTTTCGTCTGTGATGTACTCCCTGATAATGGCCCTTAAAAGAGTAATAAGTAAAGAGAGCGCCCTCAAGGTTCTCGGCGATGTCGAAAGAGAAATAACCAACATGCTGAGCCCCGGAGAATTCTCCTCCGGCGCCAGTGGGACGGTCTTCTCGGATTTTGAAGGGGAGGCCCTGGTCAAACAGACCCCGGAAATAACTCTCAAAACCATCCTGGCATCAGTCGGCATACAGCATGGCGCCCTCGTGATCTCTTCCTCTCCGGGTAAGTACCAGGTCATAGCGGAAGAAGGTGACATCACTTCAAAACCGGAGGTGGCAGAGTCGATGAGAGAAGCGCTCAAGAAGAAAGAACCCCTTATTCTCAACAGGATACGTCCGTCAAGCGGGCTGTCCCGGTACGGGATAAGGAACATTCTATTCCTGCCTGTTATATCCCATCCGACTCTCAAGGTTCTCGGGGTATTCATAAATAAGGAATACGCCCCGTTTTCAAGAAATTCATACTTTTCAAAAGATGATCTTCCGGTAATAAGCTCCCTTGCCCTCCAGTCCCTGATAGCAATACAGAATGCCAGGCTCAATATTACACTTAAGGAGACCCAGCTTGAAAGCATATTCCGCTTATCTATTGCAATAGAATACAGGGACAGGGAAACCGGTATGCACATACACAGGGTAAGCGAATATGCCGGCATAATAGGGGAAAACATCGGATTGAGAAGCAACGAGATAGAGCTTATTAAGAGCGCCATGCCTCTGCATGACATAGGCAAGATAGCGATCCCCGACAGGGTTCTGCTTAAACCCGGCAAGCTGACGGAGGAAGAAAGGGAGATAGTCAAGAAACACCCGGTTTTGGGCGCAAGTATACTGGAGGGTTCAAAATCGCTCGTGTTAAAGGTTTCAGAGATAATAGCCCTATACCACCACGAAAAGTATGACGGCACGGGTTACCCTTTCGGACTGAAAGGAAACGGCATACCCCTTTACGGAAGGATAGCCTCTATAGCCGACATATTTGACGCTCTTTCATCAAAAAGGATCTACAAGGAAGCTATGAGTTACCAGGAAAGCAAATCCCTTCTCATAAAAGAATCCGGAACGACCTTCGATCCGCGACTTGTCCAGTCTTTCCTCAAGGACGAACCGAGGATAAAAAAGGTAATGGAAACGTACAGGGAAAACTGAGAGACTACCAGGAGAAACTAATGAAAAAAATAAGGAAACCGGTTGTTGCCGGCTACTTTTACCCGGGAACCCGTGAAAATCTTCTGAAGGTGCTCGAAAACTTCGTGAACAGGCAGTCGATACGGGAAGAATGCATTGCCGCCATATGCCCCCACGCCGGGTATGTTTTCTCCGGCTCGACAGCGGGCATGGTCTTCAGCAGTATTGTCATACCGGAAACGGTAATTATCCTCGGACCCAACCATGGCGGGTACGGAGAGCCTTATGCAATAGCGGAAGCCGATTGCTGGTCGACCCCCCTTGGAGAAACAGTCTTGAACAGGGAGATATCAGACAGGCTGAAAAAGGAAAGCCGATATCTCCAGTATGACGATATTGCACACAGGGAAGAACATTCAATCGAAGTACAGCTTCCCTTCATCCAGTTCCTGAACCCGGAAGCGTCAATAGTGCCCATAAGCCTTTCCGGTCAAATGGAAAATCCGGCATGGGTGGAAATAGGCGAGGCGATTGCCAGGGTTGTATCAGGATGCGGCGGCACGGGAAAAACGATCATCGTGGCAAGCTCTGACATGAACCACTACGAATCGCAGCAGGTGACCGAAGAGAAAGACGATTATGCCATACAGGCAATCATGGCCCTGGACGAGGATCTTCTTCTCGAAAGAATTTCAGAAAAAAATATCTCGATGTGCGGATACGGGCCGGTGATAACCGCAATAGTGGCGGCGAAAGGACTCGGGGCGAAAGAAGCCCTCCTGGTTGAACATACTACCAGCGGATACAAAAACAGGGATTACTCACAAGTAGTGGGTTACGCCGGAATCACCATAAGGTAGAAGGATATGCTCATTCTCTGGTCTGCCTGGCTGGTAATTCTTTCATTCAACAGCGTCCTCTTTTCCATGTCAGTATCACGGGAAGAGAAGACTTCCTTTTTCATCCTTTCTTCATTGATCTTCTTTTACTGCCAGGTCATAGGAATCTTCACGATTCTGGGTTTCTTCGGCATGATACACCCGGCTTTCATCACGGCCGCCTTCCTTCTTGTCACATTCCTCCTGGGACTGGCGCGGAGAGGCACGGGGACAAAGATCCTCATGAGAAGTATGGGGTTTCCTCCTTTATACGCATTTCCCTTTTTGGCCGTAGCCGCTTCATACTGCCTGAATGCCTACTACCGGATGCCGATGCCTCCTCTAACAACCGACGGTCTTCTATACCACCTTCCTTTCGCGGTGGAATTTGCCAGGTCGGGCTCCACGAAACTCGTACCTCTCTACTTCGTTGACGTATCCATGACATATTATCCGCAGGGCGGCAGCATGCTCTATCTGTTCACACTCTTCTCGGGAAAAGAGTTCCTCTTCAAGTTCGTCCAGGCCCCCTTCGCCCTTATCGGCGGAATCGCCCTTTATGCCATGGCGGAAGATAATGACCTGCCTCCCCTTCTCGCGATTTCAGCCTTCTGCATTTTTACCCTCATCCGGCCTGTCATAAAAGAGGCTTTTCTTTGCTACGTGGACCTCTTTTCGGCCGCCGCTTTCCTCTCGGCGCTCTGTTCCATATCTTCCCCTGACAGGAAACGGTTACCGCTGGCCGTTCTCTCCTCTGCGCTTCTCATGACATCAAAGAATTTCGTACTCATATTCCTTCTGCCGCTCATACCCTTTTTCTTCACAGTAAAAAATGGGCGGACAGCCCGCAGGTATCTCGCTGGAAGCGTTATATTTTTCATTCTGGTCGGTTGTTTCACGTACATAAGAAATCTCGTCCTTACGGGCAATCCCGTATACCCGGCAACCGTTTCAGCCGGAAATTCAACTCTTTTCCATGGTTTATTCTCTTACGACAGGAAGCCTTTCGGAGAAGCGCTTGCCGGACTTTGGAACCTCTTTTTAAGGCCCGTAACCAGCACCGACCCGGCAGGTTCCGTTTCGGCCTTATTCTTTGTTTCTCTTCCGGTGTCACTGGCTATCTCCTTTTTCAGGAACAGGCGGCTTTTTTACGCCTTTCTCGCCATTCCTATATCATTCCTGCTTTACATGGCGGCGATACCCCCCGGCTACCACCAGGTCAGGCATCTTCTGCCGGTTTACTCTCTACTCTCCCTTTCCCTCGTCTACCCTTTCAGGTATGCCGGCAAACTCGCCTTTGCCTTACCCCTGATATGCCTCTATTTCCTGGCCGAAAGCCTCGTTTCAGTCTCGCAGTTGCTGGAATGTTTGATTCTTGCATCCATACTCTTTTTCCCATTCTTATTTCTTTCGAGGAAGAAAAGGCATGCCCTCTCCCTTGCCGTGCCTGCCCTTTTCATCGCAACATTCCTGGCATGGTCTTTCACAATAGCGTCAGACATTTATGAAAAGG
>Ga0302245_1002650_pt1 | contig 10213 bp, 8 predicted proteins | sample AAG_UR_Thr_MG_FD_193512 | JGI IMG/M metagenome (GOLD analysis project Ga0302245, IMG submission 193512) | Enriched activated sludge microbial communities from anaerobic digester in WTTP, New Holstein, Wisconsin, United States - AAG_UR_Thr | ecosystem: Engineered > Bioreactor > Anaerobic >... | reverse complement strand
CCGGAGGAATTCCATCTGGTGCTTCTCGACAACGGGCGCACCCGGGTCCTGGCCGACGAAGCCACGAGGGAAACCCTGTTCTGCATCCGCTGCGGGGCTTGCATGAACATCTGCCCCGTGTTCAATCATGTCGGAGGCCATGCCTACGGTGCGACCTATCCCGGGCCGATCGGCGCGATCCTCACGCCGCAGCTTCTCGGGACCGGCGTTGGAGGGGCATTGCCTTTCGCATCGACCCTGTGCGGCGCCTGCTCCGAGGCGTGTCCGGTGAAAATTCCGATCCCCGATATCCTGCTCCATCTGCGGAGGCGGGTGCTGGAAGGAGACCGCATCGAGGGGCCTGTCGGCCCCGCCTGGATGCGGGTCGCGGCAAAGACCATGCGTTTTGTCCTGGGCACGAAAACGCTCTACCTCCTGGGGGCCCGCCTGAACCGGGTCCTCCAGACGCCGCTGCGCCGCGGGGACTGGATCCCGTGGATGCCCCCGCCCCTGAGCCGCTGGACGATGGCAAGGCCCTTCCCCGCCTTCCGCGGCGATTTCCGCAAGTGGTGGCGGAATCGCGCGGCGGCGGATTCGTCGTTGCAGGAGAAGAAACATGAGCGATAAGCGAACGGATCGGGAGATCATCTTCAAGAGAGTGAGCGAGGGGCTCGCCGACGTCGCGCCCCGGTCCTTTCCCATGCCGGATACGGGAAAGGCCTTTTTTCGACCCGGCGGGGACAGGGAGAAGGAAATCGATCTCCTCCTGGCCGAGGTCGTCAAGACGGGCGGCGCAGCCCGAAGAATCCGGGGGCGTGGCGAACTCGTCCCGGCGCTGGCGGAACTGGTGAAGCAGGAACAGGTGAAGAAGGCCGCGGTTTCCGGCTGCGGGATGATCGGAGACCTGCAGGTCTGCGGGATCCTGGGGGGCCTGAACGTCGAACTCCGCCAGGCCGAAGGAAGGGGTCACAACCTGTCCGAGTGCGACCTCGGGATCGTCGTGGCGGATGCGCTTCTGCCCGAAACGGGCACGGTTGTCCTGCGCACGGGCAGGGAGCAGCCCCAGGCGCTGTCGCTCCTGCCGCGCATCTGTCTCGTACTGGCTGCGCCGTCCGCGCTGCGGAGAGACCTTCACGAGGCGTTTGCCCTGGCGGGCGGCGACCGTCACTTCGTTCTGGTCAGCGGGCCGAGCCGCACCGCGGACATCGAAAAGATCCTGACCCTCGGCGTTCACGGCCCGAAGCTCTTTTCCCTGTGGGTCTGCGAATAGGGAGGATCGCCCTGCTTGACAGGAAACAGGGGTATCTGCTAGGGGGGTCTCGACGACAGTCGATTCTGCACGCGGAAAAGCGGGCAGCGGATGTACGGCAGCGGGATTGCCTGACTTTTTAGGACCTCGTGGGGGCGTCAGGAGGCAGCGTGGCCAACAAGCATCTCGAGAAATCGGTCCGGCAGGACATCTACGAGAAAATCCGGGACGACATCACCTTCGGACGCCTCATGTCCGGCGAGCGGCTGACGGAGAAGAAGCTGTCGGACCTGTACAAGGTGAGCCGGAGCCCGATCCGGGAGGCCCTGCGGCAGCTCGAATCCGAAGGCCTGATCAGCTTCGAGCGGAACAAGGGCATCGAGGTCGCGAAACTCTCCGCCAAGCAGGTCGAGGAGATCTACGATCTGCGTGAATTGCTCGAAGGATTTGCGGTCCGAACCGCCATCGCGAAGATGACGAAGCGGGATATCGCCTATCTGGAAGATCTGCACAAGAAGCTGATCAAGGCGGCCCAGAGCAAGGATACGCAGGCGTGGCTTCACAACAACGCCCTGTTCCACGGTTTCTTCCGTGACAGGGCCGACAACGAAAATCTGTGTCAGCTCATCATCATGCTGAAGAGACGGATCTACCGGTACCAGTACATGTCGGTCAGCTATCCCCGCTTTTTCGAAACCTACATCGAGCATCACGCGGCGCTGATCGAGGCCTGTCGGAACAAGGACGTGGCCCTGGCGGAAAGGACCATGAAGATCCACATGCGCAAGGTGAAGGACGTCATTGCGGGCTCCCTGGCGGCGGGGAACCGCGACCTGTTGATCTAGGGGCTGAACCCGGCGCGGATCCCCTTCCTCCGGCATCCGCCGCGGCAGTCGGAAATCCCAACCGACCGAAAATATTTTCCCCGCGAGAGGCATTTTCTTGTTGACAAAAACGAGATCCTTTATTAAGAGTCCTGTCGAATATGATGTATACAATCAACACCTTATGTATTGTATGACATAAGGTGGAGCGCCTGCAGTAAGTCGTTGATAAGAGACGTGATGTCGTTCGGGGTGGCCGCCGGAGGTCCGGAAGGCGCGGCCGTCGAGTGCTTCCAGCCCAGCCAGAGGTTAATTCAGAGGGAGGTTTGTTCAAGGCAGAGAGAAAGAGTCTTGCGGGTATGTTGTGTCGAAAATAATGTATACAAGATTGACTGTTAATAATATCAACAGACTTTAATGCTTTCCAGCGAAAGGAGTCCTTCCATGAACCAGATCCTCAGTTTTCGCTCACCCAATCTCATCCTGGCAGGCTTCGGCGCCGCAGAGAAACTCGGACCGGAGGCCAAGGCCCTGGGGGCCAAGAGCGCCCTGCTTGTAACGGATAAGGGAGTCGCCGATTCCGGCATCGCGGACACCATCAAGAACATCCTCGTGAAAGAGGGCATCGGCGTGGAAGTCTTCAGCCAGGTGAAGCCCGAACCGGACCTGGCATGCCAGGATGCCTGCATCGCCGCCGCCAGGCAGGGGAAATACGATCTCATCGTCGGCCTGGGCGGAGGCAGCGCCATGGACGTGGCGGCCGTGACGGCCATCATGCTGACGAACCCGGGGAAGGTGACCGATTACGTAGGCGCCGACCTGATCAAGAAGCCGGGCATCCCGACGGTTCTTCTTCCCACGACGGCGGGAACCGGCGCGGAAGTCACGCCGAACGCCGTCCTGTCCGATCCGGCAGCCAAGGGAAAGAAAGTCCTCATCAGTCCCTACATCCTGCCCCGGATCGCCATCATCGACCCCTATCTGCACGTCTCGATGCCGCCCTCCGTCACCTCGGCCAGCGGCATGGATGCCCTGGCCCACGCGGTCGAATCGTTCACGCATTTCACGAAGGCGACCGTCATCACGGACGTCTTCGCCAAGGAGGCGATGGTCATGATCAGCCGCAGCATCCGCACGGCCGTCGCCAAGGGGGAAAACCTGGAGGCCCGTTACGACATGGCGATCGGCAGCCTGTTCGCCGGAATCGCCCTGGCGAATGCCGGGGTCAACGGCGTGCATGCGCTGTCGTATCCGCTGGGCGTCGAGTATCACGTTCCCCACGGCGTCGCCAATGGTCTGCTTCTGCCCTACGTCATGGAATTCAACGCGATCGGCAACATTCCGAAGTTCGCCGAGATCGCCCGTTGCCTCGGCGAGGACGTTGAGGGACTCCCGCTGGTGGAACAGGCCTATGCGGCGGCGGAGGCCGTAAAGGCGATTCTGAAGGACATGAAGATGGCGCATTCGCTCACGGATCTGAAGATTTCCGTCGATGCGATTCCGGCCATGGCCAAGGCGGCGGCGTCCAATACGCGCCTGCTGTCGGTGAATCCCCGCGCGATGACGGCGGCGGACGTTGAAGGTATTTATCGGAATTGCCTGTAACGGGCTTTTTTTCAGAAGCCTGCATGAAGCGACAGGTATTGGAGGCACATATGTACGGTTACTGTGGGCGCATGTTGCGCGTGAATCTAACGGGCCGCAAGGCCGAAGCCCAGCCTCTTGAGGAAGAGACGATCCGACAATACATGGGCGGTCTCGGTCTGGGACTGAAATTTCTCCTCGAGGAAACGGGTCCGGAGACGGATCCTCTCTCGGAAAAGAACATTCTCGCCGCCTTCACGGGGCCCTGCACGGCCTCGGGAGTTCCCACTTCGGGCCGCCATCACCTGGTGTCCCGCTCCCCCCTTACGGGCCTGTTCGGCGGCTCCAACGTCGGCGGTTCGTGGGCCGTCGCCTGCAAACGCGCCGGTTTCGACGGCGTCGTCGTCAACGGCAAGGCGGACAGCCCGGTCTACCTGTGGATCCACGACGGCGCAGCCGAGATCCGGGATGCGCGGCCGATCTGGGGAAAGAACACCAACGAGGCCGCCGACTGGCTGAAGCAGCAAACGTCGGAAAAGGCGACGGTGGCCGTCATCGGCCAGGCGGGGGAACGCATGGCGGGAATCGCCGGCATTCCCCACATCGGGACCGTCGTCCGCGCCGCCGCGAGGACGGGATTGGGCGCCGTGATGGGGTCCAAGAACCTCAAGGCGATCGTCGTTCACGGGACGGGCAGGCCGGAAATCGCCCAACCGGACGAACTGAAGGCCTACATCAGGAAACTGACGCCGCAGATCGTCAAGGCGACGGAGGGATTCACCAAATACGGAACGTCGGGCGGCCTGGAGAACTACGAAAAGCTGGGCAATTTCCCGCTGCAGAACTGGCGCCTCGGCCGCTGGCCGGGAGTCAAGAAGATCTCGGGCATCGCCATGCACGATACGATCCTCGTCGGCCGGAAGGCCTGCATGAACTGCCCCATCGGCTGCGGGCGGCACATCAAGATCGAATCGAGTCCGTACGGCCCGATGCACTGCGAGGGGCCCGAATACGAGACGCTGGGCACCTTCGGAGGCGAATGCCTCGTCGACGACCTCGCCGCCATCTCCAAGGCGAACCAGCTCTGCAACGACTACGGGATGGATACGATCTCCGCCGGCGCCACCATCGCCTTCGCCATGGAAGCCTACGAAAAGGGCTTGATCACGAAGGCGGATACCGATGGCGTCGAACTGGTCTGGGGCAGCGGCCGGGCCATCGTCGAGATGACGCACAAGATGGGCAGAGGCGAGGGGATCGGGAAGATCATGGCCGAGGGTTCGAAGAAGATGGCGGAGTCCCTGGGGCGCAACGCGATCGAATTCTGCGTCCAGGTGAAGGGGCTGGAGCCGTCGGCGCACGATCCGCGGCGTTTCTGGAGCCAGGCGATCAACTACGCGACGGAAGCGCGCGGCGCCTGCCACAATGCCAGCTGGAGCCATCCCTTCGAACTGGCGATGACGATGCCGGAAATCGGCATCAAGGAACCGCACAAGTCCTATCAGATCGAGGGCAAGGCCGCCATGGGGGCGACGATGCAGGACCTGATGAGCGCCATGGACGCCATGATCCTCTGCCGCTTCTCGCTGGTGGGGAAGGCAGTCAACGTGGAGAACCATGTCGATTTTCTCAATCTGATCACCGGCTGGGGAATCGATGTCCCGGGATACATGAAGATCGGCGAGCGGCTGACCAACCTCAAGCGCATGTACAACGTGAAGATGGGGGCGAGCCGGAAGGACGACATGCTGCCCTACCGTTTCCAGACGCTGAAGCGGACGGGCGAGGAGCTGACCAACGAGCTGCCGCCGATGGGCCGCCTGCTCAGCGATTACTATGAACACCGCAAGTGGGGTGAAGAGGGAATCCCGACGCCGGAGAAACTGAAGGAACTGGGATTGGATCATCTGGCGTCCCGGTAAACGCATCGGGACTCCAGCAAGCGGCTGCGGGCGGCCTTGGCCCGACGAGGATACAGGAGGTTTGCAGGAAATGATACTGGACAAATTTCAACTGACAGGAAAGGTCGCAATCGTGACCGGGGCGAGCCGGGGCCTTGGACAGGGCATGGCCGTCGGACTTGCCGAAGCGGGGGCGGATATCGTCCTGGTGGCCCGGACCAAGGCCGCGCTCGAGAAGACGGCGGCAGCGATCCAGAAGGTCGGCCGAAAGGCCGTGGTGATTCCGGCGGATCTCTCCTCCGGCGCGGCCGAAGCGGAGCGCGTCGTGCAGGAGACGGTCAAGGGGCTCGGCCATGTGGACATTCTGCTCAATGTCGCCGGCACGCAGGTCCGCAAGCCGTTCTTCGAGATGACCGAGCAGGATTACGAATATCTGATGAGCGTCAATCTGAAGGCCCTCTTCTTCATCAGCCAGGCCGCCTCCAAAGAGATGGCCAAGCAGTCCAAGGGAAAGATCATCAATATCACGTCGCTCACCAGCTTCATCGGCATCAGCAACATCAGCCTCTACACCGCCAGCAAGGGCGCTGTGGCGTCCCTGACGCGGCAGTTCGCCGTCGAACTGGCCAAGCACAACATCCAGTGCAACGCCATCGGGCCCGGCTACTTCCGGACGGAACTGACGGAAGCGCTTTTCCAGGACCCGGAAAAGGCCAAGTGGGTCTTGAGCAAAATCCCGATGGGAAGGACGGGGGTGCCCGAGGATCTCGTCGGGGCGGCGGTATTTCTGGCCTCGGCGGCTTCCGATTACATCACGGGCCAGATCGTGAACGTCGACGGCGGCTGGCTGTCGGCATAAGGAAAGGGACGGAAGCGAAAAGACACCGGAACGAAAGGAGACAGGAAGAAGATGAAGAACTACAAGGCCCCGCTTCTGCTGGGTATCGATGTTGGAACGACGGGGTGCAAGACGGAGTTGCTCGACGTGGACGGCAACACCCTCGCCCGTTCGTACCGCGAGTATCCGCTGATCTACCCCCGCACCGCCTGGGTCGAGCATGACGCCGAAACGGGGTGGTGGCAGGCCACGGTGGACACGACCCGCGAGGTCCTGGCCAAGAGCGGCGTCGACTCGAAGGAGATCAAGGGTGTTTCGATCAGCTGCACGAACGCGCTCGTCGCCGTCGACAAGAGCGGCAAGCCCCTGCGGCCGGCGATCATGCAGTTCGACAAAAGGACGATCTCGCAGGTGAACTGGATCAAGGAAAAGGTCGGGGACAAGGTCATCCGGCTCACCGGCAACCAGCCCGCGGCGAGCGGGACGAGCGCCCCGATCATCCTCTGGATGAAGGAGAACGAGCCCGAGCTCTTCGCGAAGACCCATCAGTTCCTCTGGCCGGGCGGATTCGTGATCCACAAGCTGACGGACCGCTTCACCATGGAATGGTCGCGGGCCAGTTGGACGTGCCTGTTCGAAACGGGCGGCAAGCAGAAATGGTCGGAAGAGCTCTGCAACGCCATGGACATTCCCATGGACAAGCTGCCGCCGCTCTTCCCCTCCTGGGAAGTCGTCGGCCAGGTCACGGAGAAGGCCGCGGCGATCACGGGGCTGGCGAAGGGGACCCCCGTCGTCGGCGGCATGGCCGATACCCCCGCGGCCGGCATCGGCACCGGTGCCGTTTCCCCCGGGTCGACCTGCCATGTCATCGGGACCACCGCGCGCCCCTGCGTGGTGCTGGACAAGCCCGTCTTCGACTCCCGCGTCGTCAACTGCTGCCACGGGGTTCCCGGCTGCTGGTTCTCGCTGGGCGTCCTGGAAAACGCCGGATCCTCGATCAAGTGGTTCCGGGATCTTTTCGGCCAGCAGGAGATCAGCCTCGCGTCCCTTACGAAGAAGAACGCCTTCGACTATCTCGACGATCAGGCCGAGCAGTCTCCTCCGGGCGCCAACGGCATCATCTACCTTCCCTTCCTGAACGGCGAGCGCTCCCCGATCTGGGATCCCTACGCAAGAGGGGTGCTCTTCGGCCTGTCGGGAAGCCACAAGCGCGCCGACGTCATCCGCGCCATCCTCGAGGGCGTGGCGCTGGCCTTCGCGCACAACCTCGAACTCTTCGAAACGGCGCTCGGCGTGAACATGAACGAGGTGTCGCTCAGCGGCGGCGGGTCGAAGAGCCGCGTCTGGCAGCAGATCCACGCCGATGTCTCCGGGAAGCGCATGAACGTGGTCAAGGTCAAGGAGAGCGAGGCGATCGGGAACGCGATCCTTGCCGGCTACGGCGTCGGGATCTACCCGGATATGGTGAAGGCGGCCAAGCAGGTCATCAAGGTCGAGCGCGTCGTCGAGCCGCGGAAGGAATTCGCCCAGCGCTATGCCGACCTGTTCGGGCTGTACAAGAAACTCTATCTCCATCTGAAAGAGGATTTTGCGGCATTGGCCAAGATTCAGTAAGGTCCTGACGGCCCGGGGGGCGGGGGCCTCCCGGGCGAAACCCTGTCCGGGAAAAAGGAGTGGCGGATGAAGGTGGATGCTTCGATGCTGTTGTACATGGCGGTGGGGATTCTCGGCGGCGTCTGCGTGGGCCTCGAGGGAAGCCTGAACTCTCTTCTGGGAAAGCACGTCGGCGTTCTCAGGGCGACGATCGCCCCTTTTGCCGTCGGCCTTGTCACGATCCTGATCGCCGTCGCGGTCCTGAACCCCGGAAAGTGGGGGACGGCGCAGGAATGGCTGAGCGCACCCTGGTATGCCTATCTGGGAGGAGTGGCGGCGGCCGTCTTCGTGGGCAGCATCATCTACGTCTGCCCGAAAATCGGACTGGCGGCGGCGTTTTCAGCGGTCCTTGTCGGTCAGTTCGCCGCTTCGTTGATCGTGGACGCCACGGGTTTCGCGACGGGGGAAAGGATCCCCGTGACGCTGTGGCGCGTGGCCGGCCTCGTATTCGTCATCGTCGGCATGAGGCTCTTCTTCATAAAGCCGACATCGTAGCCGGCGGGGCTGTTCCGCTGTAAAAAAGGTGCGGCGACACGTTCCGCGTCGCCGCGGTTTCACAAAACGATGGTCAGAAGAAATCAATCAGGAGGGACGAAACCATGGAATGGAAAGAGCAGGAAGTGAAGAAGGAGAAGGTCTATAACCTGTTTCGCTGCACGTACGTGGAAGTGCGGGAATGGCTGAAGGAAACGGACATCGTCATCATTCCCCTGGGAAGCACGGAGCAGCACGGCAAGCACTGTCCGGTGTGCACGGACAGCATCGCGACGGAACTCCCCTGCCAGCTGGCGGCGGAGATGGCGAACGTACCGCACGTCCAGTTGATGCCGATCGGGTATTCGCCCCAGCACCTGCATCCGGCGGGAATCGGCTCGGGAACCATCACCTTCAGTTCTTCCACCTACCAGAACATCATTTACGAGATCGGGCGCTGCCTGATCCACAACGGCTTCAACAAGCTGATCTACGCGACGGGCCACACCTCGAACATGAAGGCGATCGACCCGGCGATGCGTGCGCTGCGGTACGAGACGGGGGCCTTCGTATGCTGCGTCCGGAACGACGCGGAAGCGGTTCCGTCGCTGTACGGGGACCAGGGGATCATCGAATGTCCTCCGGAAGAAGCGCCGGGCTGGCACGGCAGCGAGGTTGAGGCATCGGAGTGCCTGTATTTCGAGCAGCTGTACGGGAAGAAGATCGTTCACATCGAGCGTGCGGACAAGAAGGACTACACGCACGCGCCGAAGTGGGCGACGGACGTGAGCGACAAGTTCAGCAAGGTGAACGGATCGCCGTACCTGACGATGAACGGGAAGGACATCGCGTGGGTTCCGATGGAGCATCAGGAGTACAGCACTCACGGGCTGATCGGCTACCCGGGGAACCCCTTCGTGGCGACGGCGGAGAAGGGCAAGAAGTTCATCTACGCCAAGGCGAAGCTGATGACGGAGTTCATCAACGAGGTGAAGAAGTTCAAGGTGGAAGTGAAGAACCGCGAGTACTGGAACAGGACGTACCGGCCCTTCTAGGAAAAGTATCCGGATGATGGGGCGGAGGCCGCCGTCCGCGGTACCGGACGGCGGCCGATTTCCGCACCAGGGACAGCGTCGAAATCGCGTAGAGAACAAGAGGGATGAACGACAACAAAAGGAGAAGAATTATGAAGAAACGTTTCCTGCTCATCAGTTGCGTCATACTCGTTCTGGCCGCTTTCGCCATTCCCGCTTTTGCCGCGGCCAAGGCGAAACCGGTGGAGATCAAAGTTGCCACCCCCTATCCGCCGCCCGAGACGTCGCTGGCGTCGAAGCACCTCGTGACCTGGCAGAAGATGGTGACGGACCAGACCGGCGGCGCCGTGACCTTCAAGAATTACTACGGCGGCGCCCTGGGCAAGCCGGCCGAGCACCTCTCCCTGGTGAAGACGGGCGCGGTGGACATGGTTGTCACGTACGGCTGGTACACGCCGAAGGACCTGCCCCTGGAAGACTACGACTACACCTTCCCCTTCGGCCCGACGGATCCTCTGATCCTGACCAAGGCCATGCGGCAGATCTATGAGGAATTCCCCCAGTTCAAGAAGGACTTCGAGCGGAACAACGCCGTGAAGATTTTTCAGAGCCCCGGAATCACGGAAGTCTTCCTGACGAAAAACAAGATCACGAGCCTCGATCAGGTCAAGGGCAAG
>Ga0302245_1002635_pt1 | contig 10234 bp, 5 predicted proteins | sample AAG_UR_Thr_MG_FD_193512 | JGI IMG/M metagenome (GOLD analysis project Ga0302245, IMG submission 193512) | Enriched activated sludge microbial communities from anaerobic digester in WTTP, New Holstein, Wisconsin, United States - AAG_UR_Thr | ecosystem: Engineered > Bioreactor > Anaerobic >... | reverse complement strand
GCCAATCAGGACAACTCCTGGGAGGGCAAATGGCTGAACGCTGACCAGGAACGCATGCGCCAACTCGATTGGCTCCAGAAGGCGCTGGAGGACGACGACCTGACCAAGACCGTCGAGGATGAAGCGGCGGCGCGTGAGACGGCCAACAACCTCCAATCGGACACGTCGCACCGCCAGCTCAGCGGCGCCAATGCGTCAACCATGACCCGCGCCGGCCGCGCCGGATCCAGCGTAAACGCGGCGAACGTTCTTCGCATCAACGCGGCCCGCGACGCCGCCAAGGCCCAGGCCAAGGCCCAGGCCGACGAGCTGCGCGCCGCCGGCATCAGTGGCGTGGAGGACATGGAGCGCCAACTCGTCGACCAGATCATGTCCGAATCCGGCGCCTATGAAGCGGCCCAGCAAGCGGCCGTGAATGGCCAACAGGTCGAGATCGCCGGCGCTCGCCGGCAGGCGGAGCTGAACGACTCGTACCGCAACATCCTGGCGAACACCCTGGGCAATGTCCTGACGTCGACGGTGTCGCCCATCGCGTCCGGTGGCTTCGACTACGCCGACCGGCAGAACCAGAAGCAGGAAGCCGCTATCATGCAGGCGCTGACGAACGGCCAGACGCCGCAGACCTACAAGCCGACAACCTGGTGGGGGATTTAGCCATGGTCATGCCCGGAAGCGTCGACAACAGCAGCGTGGAGCAGGGCGCCATCACGGGCGCAGCGTCAGGAGCAGGCGCCGGAACCATGATAGCCCCCGGCGTCGGCACCGCCATCGGCGCCGGCCTTGGCCTGGCGCTGGGCCTCGGCGGCTCATACCTGGGGAACCGCGCCGCGAAGAAGGCGGCCAAGGCGAAACAGGCGGCGCTTGACCGTTACCGAGCACGACGGCGCGCCCTGGCGATGGCATTGTCCGACAACTACTGGAATCAGGGCAAGGCACAGCAGTCCGGGCTTTCCGACCAGCTCCAGGCCCTGGGCGACGGGTCGGCGCTGGCCAAGGTGCAGGGCGACATCCCAGACATCACCCTCGCGGCGCCGGCGACCCCGGCCAACATGGATCCGGCTCAGGCAGCCGCATATGCCAAGGCAGCGAGCCTCGCGGTCCCTCAGTACAATGCCAACCTTGCCGTGGACACCGCCGGCCGCCGCCGTGCCCGCTTCGCCAAACTCCTCGATAACCAAGCGTGGAAATCGAACGCAGGCGCCCGCTTCCGGTCGCCCGAGTTCAGCCGCGCCCGGTTCCTCAATGCGATGGACGCTGCCCAGGCCGACGCCGACTTCGAGCGCGAATACGGGGACGTGCCCAATAGCGCCAGGAATCAGGCGCTGCTGTCGTCCCTGATGCTCGGCCTTGCGCCGACCGCCACCCAGCTTGCCGCGAGGGCCTGACCTATGAACACGAACCACCTTGATGCCCGCGCGCTCCAGTCGCCCGGCGGCCCCATCGACGCCCTGACCGCCACCATCCGCGACGCGACGGAAGCCGCCTTCCGCATGCGCGATCGCCAGGATGAGCGGACGCTACGGCGCCAGCTCCTGGCCATGAGGGAGCGCCAGCGCGGCGAGGACATCCGCCGCGAGCTGGCGGCCCAGGGCGTCAGCTCCGTCGAGGAACTGGCGCAGGTGTCCAAGCTGCGCCGTCAACTGGCCGACGATGCGGCCCGATTCAACCTGGAACGGGCGCGCAAGAAGGCCGGCACCGAGGACGCGCTCGACGCCGACAAGGTCGCCGGCATCGGCCGCGCCGACTTCGATCGGGACGTGGCCCAGGCCCTGGCGTCCGGCATCGGCACCGAATACGAGCAGCCCGAGGCGGTCCCTGGCGGCACCGGCCCCGTTGAGCCCACCGCCCCCCGTGGTGGCGTCCTGCGCAACATGCTGAAGTACGACGGCAGCGGCATGGCGCCGATGATCGAGAACGCCGCGCAGCGTGGGCGCGAGGACCGGGACATGGCCATGCGCAGGAAGGGGGCGGACATTGCCGCGACGCTATCACTTGCGGCAGGGCGCGACGCGAAGGCGGCCGAGAAGCCGGCCAAGCCCATTCAGTCGTCCATAAAGGCTGAAATCGAAAAGCGCATAGCCGACGAGGCGGTGCGCACGGGCGCTGCCGGCATCGACGTCCAGACCGGGAAAATTGTGGTGAAGGACGAGGCGGCCGTCGAACGGATCCGCATGAAGCACTACGGAAAGGCCGGGTTCCACCCCGACAACTTCCTGCCGCTTGGCGCGTCGAATCAGATGGAAATACCCATGCCGCCCGTTGAGGACCAGCTTGCAATGCAGGCTGGCATGGATCAACCGCCGGCAGATGCGACCGCTCCCACACCGGCGCCGCAGGAGCCGGGCATGCTCCAGCGGCTGCGCCGGCTGTTTGGCTACGATGAATCGCCGCCCATCGACCTGACGCAGGCGCGCAGCGTCACGGGGCCGACAACTCCAGGAGTGAGGACGAACAAGGGCAGCCGCAGCCTGTCGGCAGCCATGAAGGCAACCGGCAAGGATGCTGCCACGGTGCGCGCCGAACTGGCAGCACTCGGATACACCGTCACCCCGTAGGGATCACCATGGCCATCGCTGACCCGTACGCCGACCTGCCCGACACCACGCCGGTCGCTGACCCGTACGCCGATCTTCCCGACACTTCCGATGTAGCGGCAGACCAGGACGCGGCGGCGCTTTGGGATCGCATCACGGCGGAACGCGCCGACATGGCCAAGCGCGAGCGGGATGCCGTGGCGTTGCGGGCGGCAGGCGGCGAGTCGGGCGGTCCCATCGCGCCCGGCCAGATCGATGCGGGACTGGGCGCTCCTGCCAGCCTCGACCAGGTGCGCCACCTTGTGCGCACCGCCAGGGGCCTGCCCAGCAATCTGCCGGTCGAGGGCGTCGGGGCAGCCGCAGCACGCGGTTTCACCGGCGGCGCGAAGCGGCTGGCGTCCGCCCTGCTGGCGGCCCCCAGCCTGACCGACAGCGCCATCGCCGCCGACCGCGAAGCGGCCGAGACGACGCAGCCGCGCAACATCGTGGCCGGCGTGAGCGGCGCGGCCCCCCTCGTCGCCGGGCTGGCGCTGACCCGTGGGCGGATGCTTCCGGCCGCCGCCGGGGCGGCCACCATGAACCCGGCCACCGCCGCATCCCTGGCCCGCCTTACGCCGGCAACCGCCATCGCCACCGAGATCGGCGCCGCCAGCCTGGCGCAGAACGTCCAGGACCGGACGCAGACGCCCGAGGAAGCCATCGTCAACGCCGCCATCGAGGCCATCACGACGCGCCTGGGCGGCGCAGCCGAGCCGTTCATCGGCATGCTTCGGTCCCAGCCAGGGCTTGCGGCCAGGGCCTTGCAGATCCTCAAGGAGAGCGGCGAGGAGGCGACGGCCGGCTTCCTGCAATCGGCAAGCTCGCAGACGCTGGGGAACCAGCGCGGCCCGTTCGACCTTGCCCAAGCCGGCGAGGAGGCCGGGGCCGGCGCCGCCGCCGGGGCAATTCTCGGCACGGCCAGCGCGGGCGCATCGGCCATCGCCCAGGACGTGGAGGCCAGGCGCCAGCGGCAGCGGGCGGTTGTTCTCGACGCCCTGCGCAACCTCGGCGGCGAGGTCGATGCGCCGGCCACCGCCGACCCCATCCAGGTCGACCCCCGCACCGCCGAGCTGGGCAAGGCCCTGGCCCCGGTCCTTGGACCCGAGGATGTCGCCCGCGAGGAAGCCGGCCGCGCCATCGAGGCCAGCGCCGCCAATGATACGGCGATCAGGCGTCAACGGCTGGCCCGCGCCCTGGCGGACGAAGCGGCCGACATCAGCGCCGACCGCAGGGCCGGCATGGAATCGCTGGCCAAGGCCGACGACGAGGCGCAGCGCCAGATGGAGGTCCGCGCCATCGCTGACGAGGCCCTGGGCACCAGGGAGCCCGTCGGCATGGAGCAGGTGGCCGAGGGCCGCGCCCCGGACGTCGCGGAGACGCCCGAGGAGCGCCGCCGCTTCGACACGCTCGACCATCTACGCCAGGAGACGGACCAGCGCCACCAGCTCCGCATGCAAGCCATCTATGCCCGGCGCCGTGCCGGCGAGATCGGCAAGCCGCAGGCCGCCCAGGAGAAGGCCGCCAGCGAAGCCCAGCGCGCCCGGGAATACGCCGAGGCCGCCCAGGCGGTGGCCGATGGCCAGCCGCTGCCGTCCTGGTCCGCCCTGGCTCCGTCCGAGCCGCAGGAGGTGTCCGATGCCGAAGCGACTGCGACGCCCCGTTCCGACGTGGCTGCTGGGGCTGTTCCTGTGCCAAGACCCGCCCGAGTTCTGGCCGCGCAGACGCCACAGGCAGCACCAGCAGCCGAAACGCCGCCATCCCCGGCGCCTGACGCTGGGCAGGTAGCGCGCCGCGCCCGCGTGGTGCCCGTTCCGAACGGCCAGGGCTTCCGCGTGGCCATCACCGACGGCATACGCCCCGTCCGCTTCCTGCGGCCAGGAAGCCAGCCCGTCGCCGCCCAGGAGGCGCAGACCTTCGCCACCGCGGACGAGGCAGAGCAGGCCGCCCGCGCGTCGCTGGGCGACCGCTGGGATGTCGGCATGTCCGACCAGGCGAAGCGCACCAGCGAGCAGGCCCGCCGCGATGCCGAAATGCAGAAGGCGCAGCAGGAGGCCGGCGACCAGGCGGTGGCCGATGTCGAATCCCGTGCCCGCGCCGTCATCGAACGCGCGCCCGACGCCACGCATTACGACCTGTTGCGCGAAATGTCCGACTATGGGTTCCGCGTGGACAAGTCCCAGCAGATCCCGGCCGGCGCCGATGCCCGCGGGCTCGCCCTGCGTCAGGCCCTGGCCCGGCGCGGCGAAGACATGCGCACCATGTTCGACCGGATCAAGGGGGAGGCCAAGCGTGTACCACCGGCAGCCACTGTCCCGACACCTGCGCCGCGCGATGTGGCGCCCGTGGCGCCCGGGAATCCTGCACCTATGCCCGAAGGGCAGGCCGATGCGAAGGCACGTCCTGCGGCACAAGCCGGCATGCCTGATACGAGCAGCGCCGTGGAGATGCCGCCGCCGATGAACCAGGGCGGAACCGGCATGACCGAGGACCAGGCCGCGGCGCCTCTCGACGACGACGTCCCATTCCAGACCCGTCGCCTGCACGACCAGGCGGCTATCGGTGGCATGGTGGTCCCGCGCCTCAAGCCGGAACCGCTGCCGTCGGATACGCCGTCCGCCCCCGTTGTCCCGTTGCGCAAGTCCATCGACGAGCTGGCCGACCGCCTTGGCGCCACGATCTACGACCAGCGCAAGATGCCGCGCCGGGCGGCCGGCTATTACCGCCCGTCATCGGGAGCCCTGGCGCTCAAGAGCGCGACCGACCTGGACGCGGCCGCGCATGAGATCAGCCACTGGAACGACGACCGCTTCGGCATCATGCTGCCACAGGCCGATGCCGAGCGAAACGGCAGGCCCAACGACGCCGACACCTACGACCGCGAGCTGGCCCAATTTTGGGACCACGGCAGCAGTCCGCCGCGTGGCATCCCTCCCGAGGAGCAGCGCATCTACCGCCGCGGCGAGGGCTTGGCCGAGTACCTGCGCGCGTGGATGGTCGCCCCGGGCCGGACGGAGGCCATGGCGCCGATGCTCACCGCGCGCATGCGCAAGGTGGTGCCCGCCGAGGTCCTGGACCACCTGCGCACCTTCGGGGACAACGTGCGGCGCTTCTACCACGCGCCCGGACTGGAGCAGGGCGGCGCGAACGTGCGCGCCCTGGGCGATACCGGCCCCGGACTGTCGGAGCGCCTGGTTGCCGCGTGGCAGAACCGCAAGGACCGCGCCGGCGACCCCATCCGCTTCGGGGTCAAGGACTGGCTGCGGCTGCGCATGACCGACAGCCTGGCGCCGCTGGAGCATGCGATCCGGTGGGCGGGCCAGGAAACCGGCAACGTCGAGGGTGCCGAGCGCGCGGAAATGATGGTCCGCCTGTTGGGTGGTGTGAACGATAAAACGCAGGCGATTCTGGATCGCGGCATGGTGCAGGCGCGATGGATCGAGGAGGACGCCAGCGGGAAGCCGCGTCTGCGCATGGCCGAAGGCGTAGAGGGCGGGATCGACTGGCTGGCCGGATGGGTGGATCCCACCAGCCAGGCCACCATCGACGCCGACATGCGCGCACTCGATGCGGTCCTGGTCGCGGAGAGCGCCATCGAGGACGCGGCCAACATCGACAAGGACACCGCCTCCGAAGTGGCCGGGTTGCAGAACGCCCTCGACCTTCAGGAGAAGGAAGCCCGCGAGGCCCTGGACAAGCTGGAGGCCAGCATCCGCGCCAAGGCCGAAGCGAAGAAGCGCGCGAACGAGCGCCACAGCGCCGGCCGCATCGAGAACGTCCGCACCGCGGCCGAGAAGGCGGCCACCGGCAGCGACGAGGACATGGCCAAGCTCATCGACCGCGAACAGGCGGCCGACAAGGCAGCGAGCGCGGCCCGCGCCCGCATGGCGAAGCGCAACGACGGCGTCGCCCGCGAAGTGCTCAAGCTGTACGAGGCCATCGACCAGAACAACGCGGACGTCACCCGCGAGACGGAGAAGAAGATCGAGCGCATGCGGCAGCAGCTCGACGACCGCATCGCGCTGCGCCGCCGGGCCATCGCCCGCCAGGCCGGACGGTGGTCCCTGCGCGACGCCTTCCGCAAGCAGAGCCTGACCGGCCAGGGTGGTGGAGTCATCAGCGACCAGGAGGCCGCGCGCCGGGTGCTCGACGACGCGAAGAAGGACCCGGAGCGGTGGGCCCGCATCCAGGAAGGGGCGAAGCGATACCGCGCATGGGCCGACGGCGTGCTGCGCTACATGGTCGACAAGGGCCGCCTGTCGATGAAGCAGTACCTCCAGATCAAAGCCAGGCATCAGCAGTACGCCGCGCTGCACCGCATCGTCGACGAGGACGGCGGCTTCCGCCCGATCGGCGGTGGCAAGCTCGGCACGGCCAAGGACACGATCAAGGGCCGCAAGGGCAGCACCCGGACTATCGACAATCCGCTGGTCAACCTCATCGACAACACCATGCGGAGCGTCCACGAAGCCGACCGCAACGAGGCCATGCGCGCCGTCGTCGACGTGCTGAACACGCCGCGCGCCATGCACAGCGGCAAGGTCACGGACATAGGCAGCGTGGCGATGCAGATGTCCGGTCCCGGTGACGGCGCCGTCGCCGTCTATCGCAATGGTGAGGTCGAGCACTGGAAGTTTGCCCCGGAGGTCGAGCAGGCCATCCGCGGCCTGTGGGAGCAGTACCGGCTTCCGCCGATCGTCACCCTGCCGGCGACGATCCTGCGCGAGGCCATCGTTAATACCCCCATGTTCGCCATCAGGAACCGGATCCGCGATACCGTGTCCCGGTTCATCATCGGGCAGGTCAAGGCCGACGGGGCGCTGGCCACGATCAAGCGCCTGGCCAAGCAGCTGCCGGGCGCCCAGCGTTTCACCGAGGTGGAGAAGGCCATCACGCAGATGGCCGGCGGCGCCTTCGCCGGGCACTACATGGGCAGCAAGGAGAATTGGCACCGCGAGATCCAGAAGCGGGTGCGCCAGCTGCGGCAGGATCGCAACGTCATCGTGGCGGGCGCATCGTGGCTGGGCGGCGGATACATGCGCCTCATCAAGGGCAGCGAATTCGTCGGCCGCGCCGATGAGTTTTGGGGGATCTATCGCCAGCTCCGCAAGGAGGGGATCGACGAGCAGAGCGCGGCGCAGATGGCCGCCAGCGGCGCCCGCAAGCTGGTCGACTTCGCCGTTGCCGGAACCTGGGTGCGTACCGCCAACCAGGCCATCCCCTTCCTCAATGCCGGCGTGCAGGGCCTGCGCGCTGAAAAGCGGGCATTCACCGAGCGCCCGATGCAAACCACGCTGAAATGGATGGCGGCATCGCTGCTGCCGTCGCTCGCCGCCTACGCGCTGGCCGCAAAGGACGACCGGGAGCGCGACGAGTATGTCAACATGCCCGCCTGGCGCCGCGACTTGTTCTGGAATTTGAAGGTTGCCCCGAATACCTGGCTTGCCATTCCAAAGCCGTTCCTGCTGGGAGCCGCAGGCAGCACCGGGGAGCGCCTAGTGCAGGCCGCGCACGAAGCATACCGCGGCAAGGACCCCAAGGAGGCGCTTGCCCACGCCTTTGAGGGGCACCTTGGCAGCCTCCTCAAGGCCACCATCCCCGTCGACGAGGCCAGCCTCATCCCGGCCATCGTCAAACCCATCATCGAGATCGCGGCAAATCACGATTTCTTTTCGGACAAGTCCATCGTGCCGGATTACGACCGCGACCGCACCGTGGCCAACCGCGAGGGCACCGCCTACGCCTCGCGCATGGGACAACTCGGGCAATTCCTGTCGTTCAACTCGATCGACGCCCGCAACGTCGACCACATCATCCGCGGATACCTGGGCAACATCGGGTCCCTCGCCATGGGTGCATCCGACATCGGCAGCGAGACGAAGGCCGGCAGCCTCCAGCGCGCCGCGTCGCAGGCCTCGGGCATCGTGCGCGCCGGCGAGGCCGACCGCCAGGCCGACGTCCAGCGCCTGATCGAGACGGAGCAGGAAGCCGACCGCACCCACGGCAGGCCCATCAAGCGCATCCTGTCCATGAAGCGGGATTACTGGAAGGCCACCACCGGCACCGAGCGCGACGAGATCGCGGCCGCCATGCGGGCGTACGCCACCGGCGACGACTACCGCCTCGCCATCGATCGCGCCGCCTCCGCGGTGGCGGCCGTCCGCCGGGCCCTGTCGAGCGTGCCCCTTGAGGGCCGGGCCGGCTTCCAGACCGCGAACGTCGACGCGCTGCGCGCGGCCGTCATCGTCGACCGGATGGCGGACTACCTGCGCAAGGCTGAAAAGGTGAAGCTCCCGCCCGACCAGATCCGCAAGGTGTTGGACCCGATGGTGGAGCACCTGCGCAAGATCGCCCCGGGGCTCATGGAGTCCGGCGACATCGAGGTCCGGACGCCTACTCCGACAGAATAGCCATCAACAGGATGGCCGAGAGCAGGACCAGCGCGACGACGATGATGGATGATGCCACTTCGCCCCACCATTCGCGGCGCGTGAGATGGTGAGGCTCGGGCCAATTCGCCAGCGTAGGATCGGGAGGCCGCGGATTGTGGTCCTGACGAATCACGGGGGCATCCTACCCGGTGCGCCGTTTGTTTTCCAGGGCCGTGATCGGCCGCGCCCCGTAGGTGCTCAGGTAGTGGACGAGCGCCATTGCCTGCGGACCCAGGGCCGCGGCTCTATCCTGTAGCGCCTTCACCTGGTCATCGGTGAGCAGCGTATCGAGCGCGTGGTCGTTGTTCTTCGGCGGCAGCCGCATCGTCAGGACTTCCGGGCTGATTCCGGCAATCAGACGGTGGGCGACGCCCCATCGCAGGATCATCAGCAGCGTCACCAGATTCGATCGAACCCCCTTCCCGCCGGTATCGAGGCGCCATTTGTCGATCGCCGCCGGCGTCACGTCGCCGGGGAACGTCCACCCCCTATCGCGGATGATAGCGAGCATCTGCTGCCGCGCCCAATAGCTGAGAGACGGCACACACCGGTATGCGCCACCGTACTCCACGACCTTTGAATGGTCGCCATGCACCGGGGATTTTCCCGGACGCACAGAGGCGGGAAACATGAGGGGATGTGTAGCCGAAGCGGACAGCGGCTTGCTTGGTTGTTAGGAACCCAGCGGAAGCCACCTTGGGTTTGTGACCCATGGGCGGATGCCTCCACGACAGCCGGGGGTGCCGGCGCGTTGATCGTTCTGGATTCGCCGCGCTGGTTGTTCACCAGACGGGGTCGGTTCGCTATCGTCCTAGGCGAGAAACGGACGACGCCTGCGATTGCTGGATTTCACCTGGCCGCAAGTCGCGGTCAAAAGTGATCTCCTAACTTCACCCGATTCCCCGTGTCCCACAGCCGATCGCTGCCTGGATCATCGCGCCCCGTCAGTTCGCGGACGACGCATCCCATTCGGTTCGCACTGGACGTTGGGGAACATCCGATGCCTTCAAATAGGATAATGGCCGTTTACCAAGAATGACCGCAATTGCAATATCAAAAATATGAGTCGCGCAATTTCCCTGCACTTTATACAGCCCCGCCGCGAAACGGCGGGGTTTTTAAGGTTTTAAAGACATCGAGAAGGAAAGACAACCTGGTTGGAATAAATAACAAAAATCCCAGTTGCGGAATCGGAGCGCATCGAACGCCGGTCCTCAATGTCCACTTGCGTTG
>Ga0302245_1002629_pt1 | contig 10266 bp, 11 predicted proteins | sample AAG_UR_Thr_MG_FD_193512 | JGI IMG/M metagenome (GOLD analysis project Ga0302245, IMG submission 193512) | Enriched activated sludge microbial communities from anaerobic digester in WTTP, New Holstein, Wisconsin, United States - AAG_UR_Thr | ecosystem: Engineered > Bioreactor > Anaerobic >... | reverse complement strand
GATTCGACGGCGGCTACCGTCAGGCGGTTCAGATTAACGGAAGCGGCAACAGGATATCCCATAACGTAATAAGCGAAGGGCCCATGCAGGCAATATATCTTAATGCGAACGATAACATAATAGAATTCAACGAACTCTACGACGCTCCCTACGAGGGAAGGGAAATAGGAGCCATTTACATATATGGAGAACCCTGGTACATGATGAGCAGGGGCAACATCATCAGGAACAATTTTTTCCACCATATTAGCTATCATTCCTCTCCCAATCTCACCCAGGGACTCTGCGCCATACATATCGACGCCATAAACTCAGGCCTCGTTATAGAAAAAAATGTCTTTTACCTTTTTCCCGCCGGAATATCCAGCACTTATCCCGGGAACAGGCTTGAAGACAACATATTCATCAATGCAGAAATCGTAAGTATCTCGCAGGGCGACAGGTCAAGACTTTTCTATCAGAAGGGAGACATTGACAGCCAACCCAATTATTCCCAGATGGGAAATCTTGCACAATTGATGAAAAGCGTCAATTGCAAGCAGCCGCCATGGAGCCACAGGTATCCCCAGCTGGTCGGAGTCATGGTAGACAAGCCCCTGGACTGGCCAAAAGGCAGGGGCAGGGGCAGCATTATAGAAAGGAATATAAACACCGGAGGAAGATTCATAGGTTTCTCAAGCGGCGGAAGAGAAACCACTCTTTTGGAAAATAACAGTGACGAAGAAAATCCTCTCTTTACCAATGCGGAGAAATGGAACTTTACAATAAGACCGGGCGCACCTGCTTATGGACTTACCGGCTGTGACCCTATAGACATGAACGCCATAGGAGTATACAAAGACGGGCTGCGCGCAAGCTGGCCTATAAAGAAAGAACCTGTTAGATACTACAATACTGACTGGCAGATGTCATCGGCAGTGGCAACAACAGCGCCGCCCGTCAAACGTGTCAGCAAAGCGCTTGAGTACACTGTTAAAAAAAGAGAAAAACCCGTTGTCATAGACGGAAGGCTTGAGAAGGAAGAATGGCTGGGATTGGACAAAAAGAAAGCAATGGTTATAGAACAGTATTACACGGGAGAGAAAAAAGAAGGACCTCCAAGCTACGCATGGATGGTATACGACAGCCATTACCTTTATCTTGCCATGGAACACGAAGCCGATCCTTGGAAAGAAGGAATGCCTCCCAGCATCAAAGAAAAGTTCTCGCCAACCGCCGAGATAGTCTTTGAAGGTCAAACTGGACCTCAAACCCACAGCTGGTGGAGAGAAGACATGGTTACTGGGCCTCTTTACATATTATGGGCTTTCCCGGACGGAAAGTTTGAAGTAAAGAACAATTTCGGCATGCCTTACAAATCTGTGACAAAGCTTGAGTCTTCTATAAAATACGGCGCAACATTATCCGACAAGTTAAACATGACATGGGCATGCGAAATGAAAATACCCCTTGCGGATATAGGAATAAACCCGTCCGAATCAGAGAAACTCTGTTTCAACATAGGCATAAATAAAAGGCCGGGATGGTTTGCATGGGTGGCAACAGGCGGGTCGATATGGCGGGTTGAAAATGCAGGATATATTAAATTCGTCAAGTAAAAACTACCTGACTGGAATCTTGTATCTGTTTTCAGGATTCCGGATTCATATACATAATGGTTTTGGTAAATATATGCGACTATAAATAAATGGATTTAAGATTGCTGGGACCTTTATACGTGGGATGGGCTCTGGGCGCAAACGACTCCGCCAACATATTCGGCACAGCAGTTTCATCTTACATGGTAAAATACAGAACTGCGGCGATATTTTCATAAACAAAACTGGAGATAATTGTCTCGTCTGATTTTTTATTAATCAGGGTGGTAAGTTGGACTGCCCCAGTCAAATTTGTACCACTTTTAACTTCTTTTTTAATCGCCATTGTTCATAAAACTTCAGTGGACTGGTCATGTGTTGTGCCCCGTTTAATTTTTGTACCATCATTTGTATATTGAGCTTTACCTGTTTTGTAGACACGAGGGGTATAGTAAAATATAAGACAAAGGAGGCCCTTCGTGAAGAGATATGATGAAGAGTTTCAGAAAGACGCGGTAGAGGCGCTGATTAATGGGGACCGTTCTTTACGGAAGCTAGCGAGAGAACTGGGATTAAGTCCGCAGACATTACGCAACTGGAAGGACGCATATCTGGGCAAGAAGGCTCGACAATCAGGTAAAGAGATAGCGGATGTGAAGCAGACATATGAGGAATTGCGGAGGTTAAAGGTAGAGAACACCACCTTAAAACGACAGAGGGACATCCTAAAAAAAGCCTTGAGCATACTCTCGGAACCGCCGGCAGGAGGTATGCGTTGATAGAGAAGCTGGCGGGAGAAAGTAGCATAGCCTGTATATCGTCAGACCTTATGGTACAAAAGCGATAATTATTTAAATGACACTTTTTCATTTTTGCCCGGGTGAATTGATACCTTATAATAAGAGTATCATAAAGGAGAGAAATGGACAATGTCACCCAGGTACTTGAAAGGGCAGAGACAAAAGCAAGTCCCGGCAGCGCCAGAAAACTTATCCGTAACATCAGGAAGGTAACCCACCGGAAATTCACCTCAGAAGACAAGATACGTATAGTATTGGAAGGATTCCGCAAAGAAATACCTATAAGCGAATTATGCCGCAGGGAGAGCATAGCCACAGGAGCATACTATACGTGCTTGAAAGCCTTCATGGATAGCAGGGGGGGACCTTACCCCCAAAAATTGCGCAATTGATAATTAGAGTATAATATGAAATTGACCGCTCTCTTCTAGAAAAGGAAATGGTCCGCAGGATTAACCCTTTTCGAGAAAAACCCGGCAAGTATAATTAGAGGAACATGCCAGAAATTCTCAATAAAATTCTCAGTCGTCAGGTATAAGAGAAAAATCGCCCCTCAAGGAAAACCTTTGAATAATCCGGACGTATAAATTCAGGCTGAGATGGAAAAGTTATTTGAACAGAAAGAGTTCTTTTCAGCTGCATAAAAAGGAGAGGGTACAAGGGGGGATCTTTAAGGATTTTAAAGCTTTTTTTGCCAAAAACCGGTTTTGGGGTCATTTAAGCAGGTAAAAATTAAAAACGTAAGCTTGCTGTTGTGACACATCAACCCATGTTTCGACTCGGTATTCATTGACTTTGCACCCCATAAAAAGTGGTGTTTACAAATTTGTGACATCTTTTGTTTTCAAAAAGGATATCCCGTGCCTATATGTTGTCTTAAAGATTAAATAACTCAAAAAGTGTGCAGCAGGAAGATATATCGGCCCAAAAAGAAGCATTATGATGGAGTATGTCTTCTCTGCAAGATGCTGTAAAAACAGACGGAAATGCGGTATAAAGAGAGGTTCGCAGGTTCAGCAAGTGGATTGCCTTAGTGCTGTAATAATATCTCTTCACGACGTCGCGAAAAAAGACCTTTTCTAATTGATTTTTGCTGCCCTTTTCCCAATGACAAGGATAGATTTTTATAATATCATAGTTGCAATGTTTTCTATTCTCCTTGATGGTGTTTATCTCAAGTAAAAAATTTGACAGGAGAGAAGTGGGGTGGTTTAATATCACTGTCGGCTTTAAAAAAGGCCGGCGGCTCTAAAAGCTTTTTACACCTATAAGACTACTACATTCTGTCCAAACAAAGGGGGAGACCCCAGTATATAGTTGAATTAGCAGTATTAATTCCACAAAATATTAGAAATCATCCACTTAATGACAAGGGGAATACTATGAAATATAAATCTGTTTTACTGGTTGTTGAAGATATTAATAAATCACGATATCTGTTTGAAACAGTGCTCTCTCAAAAAATAGTAGCTGATTATGGCGAGGATATTTCTTTTGAAGGGTTTTCAATACATCAAAGGAAACATTTTGAAAACCTTCTTAGTATTACGGTCAAATACCAATCAAATAGCTGTGAACTATATTTTGAAGATGATAATCTGGAAGAAATTAGTAAACTAATTAAGAGTAATAATCTAGAATTTGTGCATGATATTATTGAGCAACCATGGAAACAAAAAGCTATACGGTTTTATGATTATGATAAAAACCTAATAGAAATCGGAGAATCATTTGAAGGAATGGCATATAGATTATATAAAGAGAAGTATACAATAGATGATATTCTAAAGTACTCATTCTTAACCAAAGAAGAATTAGATAGAATTATTAAAAGAAATGAAACGGACCTTACCCCCAAAAACTGCGCCATTGATAATTAGAGTATAATATAAAAATGACCGCTCCCCTTATCTTTTTTTTCCTGATTTATCTCTCTTCATATCTTCTTCGCTGCTATAATCGTAGTTATTGCCATCAACGTCAGCGCAGTTTTCCCCCTCTGTGATAACCTTCCATATCTTCCCCTCCCGTAACAATAGGCACAGAAGTCCTCGCAGTTTCTCAGGACGAGAGAATATCTGTTTGTCCACTTCCCGTTCCTGTAAGCTTCCATTGCCCTCTTTATAATATCCCTGGCATGCTCGGAGTTTTCCGGTTCAAGGTGTACTGCTACATCCTTCTCGTCGCCGAATTCTTTCAGACTCGTGTAAATTATTGAAAAGTTCTTCCCTTGTTTATGGTAATGAAAGACTTTCCTGCCGTCATAAATGCCCATGTGACTGTAAACCGCGTAAATTTTTCGTTTCAGGATGGAACCTGTTTTATATTTCATCATTTTACTCTCCTGATATGTATTCTTATTCTCATTTACTGTCTGTGATCATGTGTCAGAAGGAATTGACCCGATTATGGGGGATTGGGATCTTTTCACGACCGTCGTGAAAGTGCTTAATTTGTATAAGGCAGAATGAGTGGACCCGATTATGGGGGATTTGAAACTATTATAAAAAGACATCATTATAACGCTTTGAAGAAATGAATACGGGAATGGTTTAGCCTGCCCCTAATGGTAATCGGGGCTTATTTTGGATTATTGCGTGAAAGCCTTGTGTATCAAGGGTTACAGGCATTTCCGTTAAATAGAAAGCATTTTGAAGAGCATTCTTGCTGGTATTCCAGAATGGTGGGCATTCATATACCATTCCATTTTTTCGTTTTAAAGAAAAAGCTTGACATTTTCGGGGTGGGGGTGTTAAATATATCCGTGGCGGAAGAAAATACTTTCATTCCAAAAATTTACTGCACCTATAGAACGTCTAATTTCTATCAAAGAAAAAGGGGAGACCATGGCTGTTTTCTTTTATAGGAGGGCAAAATGACAGAAACAAAATTTACAGTAGATGGCTATACCAAGTTCATCCTCACCGTAATTGCAGTTGCTCTACCGGGACTATTCTTGCAAAACTTTTTAACTCCACAGATTGCCAGTGCTCAGAAAGAAATAATAAAGGTTAATATTGAACAGATTGATGGTAGGTCCATAGATTCATATTCGACTCCTGCGATTAAAGTTAAGCTGGCTAAATAAGCCTTGAGTCGTTGTTCCCGTTAGTATGGAATCAAATAGTATGATAAGGGTTTATGAGTATCCAGAAAAGATTGACATTTTCGGGGCGGGAGTGTTAAATAAGGATACCGGCTACAAAATATCGGTGGACTAAAAGTTTTTTATGGCCTAAAGAAACTACGTTCTTTAAAAGGAAAGGGGACAGGTCATTCTGACTCTGATAAAATTTGTTTTATAAAGGGGAAGGAGATAAAATAAGGAGACAGTTTTATAGCATTAAATATTACCTTTAAGAGCTTATTTTTATTGATGAACAAAACAATAGAAAGGAGTCTTAAATGGAAGAGAATATGCCATATAAAAAAGCAAAAAAGAAATTTATGATATTTATGGGAGTTTCTATAGTAATTATAGGTTTGCTTATGGTATTAGTATTCAAAGGAGAAAGGATTAAAGAAGTAAAAGAAAAGGTAGGAGATACTAAGTTAGCTGCTGTCGTCATAGGTGATAAATATGGTTTCATAGACAAGACTGGGAAAATAGTTATAAATCCTCAGTTTGACGAGGTATCCTCTTTTTCAGAAGGGTTGGCTGAGGTCTTAATAGGCGACAAATATGGTTTCATAGACAAGACTGGGAAGATAGTTATAAATCCTCAGTTTGACGAGGTATCCTCTTTTTCAGAAGGGTTGGCTGAGGTCAGCATAGGCGATAAATGGGGTTTTATAGACAAGACTGGGAAATATGTTGTAAATCCTCAGTTTGACGAGGTATCCTCTTTTTCAGAAGGGTTGGCTGCGATCAGAATAGGCGATAAATATGGTTTCATAGACAAGACTGGGAAAATAGTGGTAAATCCTCAGTTTGACTATGCTGAATCTTTTTCAGAAGGGTTGGCTACGATTGAAATAGGCGATAAATGGGGTTTCATAGACAAGACTGGGAAAATAGTTATAAATCCTCAGTTTGACGATGCATACCATTTTTCAGAAGGGTTAGCTGTTGTCCTCATAGGCGATAAATTTGGTTTCATAGACAAGACTGGGAAATATGTGGTAAATCCTCAGTTTGAAGCCGTGAGCAATTTTTCAGAAGGGTTGACTGCGGTTGAAATAGGCGATAAATGGGGTTTCATAGACAAGACTGGGAAATATGTGGTAAATCCTCAGTTTGAACATGCTGGCTCTTTTTCAGAAGGGTTAGCTTCTGTTGAAATAGGCGGCAAATGTGGTTTTATAGACAAGACTGGGAAAATAGTTATAAATCCTCAGTTTGAATTTGCTTTCAAGTTTTCAGAAGGGTTGGCTGCGATCAGAATAGGCGATAAATGGGGTTTCATAGACAAGACTGGGAAAATAGTTATAAATCCTCAGTTTGAGAGTGTTAACGGTTATTTTGTAGGAGGAATTTGGCGGTAGTAAAGAATAAAGTTTTTCAAAGAAATTCTCTTTTCCTTCACGTTAACGGGCATTTCATTTTCAGCACCTGCATTGTTCTATTGTCGGCATTGCCCCCAGGTATGGGAAACTGAAGAAGTTCATATTGTCCATCCGTATTTACCGACTTGCCTTCCATATCCTATACACGTTACATCGTATGTGGGTTGGCCTCAATATTCAGATGGCAGCAGCAATACCTTGTAACTCCCGTCATCAATGAAAAACATCTTCAGGACGCCTTCAGGGAAGGTTGTGTGCGGTATCTCCTGTCTTATTATTACAGGCCTATCAATATCAGCGCGCATCTCTACTACAGCCTTCTTGTCCTCCGAGGTAATTGTCCATATCTGGAACTTTTCTCCTGCCACTCTTGACTGGGGCTGGTAACTAAAAATAACATCCAACAACCAGTAAGAAGAAAACTTATCCACCGCTGACTTAACGCCGTCTGTGAAGAAGAAGCCAGGGAGCCAGTGCTTGTAATAGTGCTCCGTGCCGATAAATCCAGAAAACTCGTTGTTCAAATCTTTCAAAATTGCCTGGTCCATATTTTATATTCTCCTTAAAAAGTAAAGGGGGAAGAGACGCCTTATTATCTCTCCCCCCCCGTTGGCAGATTACTTTTCTTCTTCAGGTTTCAGCAGCATAAATGCGCCGTCTGCCTTGACAACGTTTCTGTCCTCTATCTTGAAAAAGACAGGCTTCTTATGGTCGGCTATCCGCAGGGTAATCTTTGTATCTTTGCCCAGTGCTTTAACCATGTCAGCGAGCTTTGTAAGGGTCTCTGCGGAAATCCTGATGGTTTGCCTTATAACATCCTTTTCCTCAGGGTTGAGAATCTTATCTGTTTGCGGGAAGTCATCTGCCATTACCTCGTTGTTACTTCGGTCTTGCAACGAAACGGCATTCAATCCCTCATCCAGCACCTGTAAAGTCATTTCTCCGTTGGATTTATTGACGAAAACATTGTTCTGGATTGCCGGAAGAGATGTTTTCTTGGGAATGTTGGCAAGGGCTTTCTTCAAGGTTTCAAATGAAATCCAAACCCGTTCAGTATCCGCTCCTGTCTTCACGTTTGTCGGCACATCTTCTTTCGGGAGTTCTGCATTAAGTGACATCCTTGCAAGTATCTTGGAGTCCGTCGCCAAAATCTCATCACCCTTGATAAGAAACCCCCTAAAGTGCGGCCTGAGGTCTTTCATATTAATGACAGGCAGAAGCGCCTTTGCCTCTTTCGTGATAATGACCTTCTCGAGTCCTTTCACTTGTGTCTTTTCCATCTCAGTCTCCTTTGCCCTTAATGGGCTATGTTAAAGTAAAGCGTGGTCTGCAAATGAATAATGCTTTACCTCTCCAGATTCAAGGTCCCTGGCAACGATAATATGGTCCAAAACCTTGATGTTAATCACATCCCCTGCCTGAGTTAGAGTTTTCGTGAAAGTTTTATCCTCAATAGACGGCTGTGGGTCGCCGCTGGGATGGTTGTGTGCGACAATAACGCTTGCGGCATCACAGGCCAGGGCGTATCTGAATATCTCCCGCAGGACAGGGTTAGCCTGGTTGACTGTACCGTCTTCAATCTTTTGCTTCACAAGAATCTTGTTCTTGCTGTTCAAGTAAAGCGCGATGAACCTTTTATAACTCTCTGGGATACGAAGAACCGCGAGAAGAGGTACATATATATGAATAAAGTTGTTACCGATAATTTTATCTGTATAAAGAGCAAGTGTGAATCCGAGTATGTATTCCCCGGGCAAGAGGGCAATACCCATATATCGGAGAGTTATATATCCCATTGCTTCGTAAAGACTGCCATGAAAGCTGGGATTAATGATTTCCGGTTTCATGACTTGAGGCATACATTCGGAAGCTGGCTTGCCATGGACGGATTCAGTTTAAAAACCATCCAGGAGCTCATGGGCCATAAATCCATTGAGATGACCCTGAGATACGCACATCTCTCCCCGGAGCATAAAAGACTTGCAGTTGAAAGACTTGAAAAAAGAAGTAGAATTTTTGACAGGAAGAACGAAAAAATATATAATTTGCCTGCTACAAATGGACACCTATTGGACACCAAGTCCAAAATAAAGGAAGAGTCAATTCCTCTAAGTATTAATTAGTCAAATACTTAGCCCGTGTAGCTCAGCGGCAGAGCAGCGCATTCGTAATGCGCGGGTCGTCGGTTCAAGTCCGACCATGGGCTCTCAGAGTATCAGGAATTTGTGTTTTTATGTCTTCTGACCTCTTGTCATGTATCCAGAAGGCGTCCATCCGGGCCAAGCCTAAAAATGTTATCCTTCTGTCTCACGGGCTGGAAATAAAATCACATTGAGGGAAAGATTACAGTCCGCCAGTCTTATTTGTTTCCAGGAAAAGATGTTACGGCACCTCAGTTACAGGAAGATCCAGGAAGGAACCGAGAAATAAATCAAAGGATGCGGGATCGTAAAGATGGAGCCCTCCATTCGGATAAAATGTCATCTCACCAAAGGAAATCCGGTTATTTGCATTCAACAGATCTACCCTTACGAATGGAAAACCTCGGGACAAACTTGACGCATATTCAAGCATCTTTTCAAACTCCACGGGTTTCACGACAAATGAGGATAAGGGCGGCAGAGGAGAATTCACCTTTAAGAGATTCAGGTCGAGGTCGAACATGTTCTGTTGCCTTGCCTTGTTGTCAAGAATCTGTACCAGGCGGGGTATGCCGTTATAGCAGTAGAACTGGTATTCATACATCCTTTCCCCATCCTTGGTCAGGTACTCTTCACACATGATACGGGGAACGATGTTTTTGTATGCCCATTCCCTCTGGCTGTAATAATGCTGATGTTTCAAGTATTTTTTCAATAAGACACTTGCATGGTTCCAGTCAAATTCCGACTTCTTTTTGCAGAATATGTTCTGGTTCCAGCCATGGTTAACCTTCAGAACGAAGGCATCGGGCAGATGATCTATGTTAACATCTTCCGTTCTATCATAGATACCGTATAGCTTTTTTAACAATTCAGGGCCAACTCTCTCTCTTACGAACTTACGAACTTCATATTTATCTGCGCACCGTGTAAGGATTTCATGACGCCAATAAAGTTTAAGCCATTGTATTTTTTCTGTAAAAGCCCGGGGGTTCTGCAAATTCAAGGTTTTGCCTGTTCTCTCCTTATATAAAGACATAAGGTACCTTTTATCGCTGACGCACCGTTTTACATACCATCTTTTGAGCCTTCTTTTTAATTTGCCTGTAATATGAACCTGCATCTTTTTCCCTTTCTGAAAGAATTGTTTCAAACCAGGACGAGTTTTTTTATATTCTATTCTAATGCCTGCGGCCTGTCAAGCCGTGGCTTAGCCAATTCCATAGCCCTGTGAATCAGGAA
>Ga0302245_1002605_pt1 | contig 10325 bp, 9 predicted proteins | sample AAG_UR_Thr_MG_FD_193512 | JGI IMG/M metagenome (GOLD analysis project Ga0302245, IMG submission 193512) | Enriched activated sludge microbial communities from anaerobic digester in WTTP, New Holstein, Wisconsin, United States - AAG_UR_Thr | ecosystem: Engineered > Bioreactor > Anaerobic >... | reverse complement strand
AAACTGAGGCATTTAAAAGCAAAGGTGTTATTCTTATCTGTAGAACCACTTTTGGAAGATTTAGGGGAAATGAATTTAAAAAATATTGACTGGGTTATTGTTGGAGGTGAAAGCGGTCATAAAGCAATACCTATGGATAAACAATGGGTCACAAATATTAAACAGCAATGTGAAAATGAAGGCATTGCATTTTTCTTTAAGCAATGGGGGACTTGGGGGGAAGATAAGATAAAGCGAAATAAAAAATTAAACGGGAAAAAACTTGACGGTAAAATCTGGCATCAATATCCAAAAATTATTGACAAGCGATTTGATGTGAAATAACTCAGGGTAATACTGATAATGCCTATTCGAATAATTGTAGGCTGAAGTGATATGAGGTCATGGATTTATGCTGAGTAACGAAGTTGGAAGTATAAACAATTTAAAATAATTAAATATGAAAATGGTGAAACCTATCTGTGATGTCGGTGTCTTTGCTTGGGAAAACCAAGCAGGTCAATATCCAGAACATGGAAGAGGTATCCAGTACCATAAGGCAATAACCAGAAATGGTTTGTGGATTGATTGCTTACTATACTATGGAGATGATTCAACAATTCAGGGTGTATTAAACCACTATCCTTTTGATTTTCCACCTTACCAAAAAAGAGGAAGTATAAATCTTCAGGTGCGAAAAGATAAAAGGAGAAATGGAATTGGCACAGCACTCCTTAATGAAGCGATAAAAAGGTACAAAATTAACTTGAAAAGGCAGGAATATACTCCTTTAGGTAGCAAATTCATCACGGCATTCCAATCAGTAAAACTAAAGTCAAAAAGAAGAACCTATTGCTCTTTAAAATGAACTTGAACCATTAAAAAGAACATGTTCCAAATAAATGATAACCAGTTTCATTAAGAAAAAGGCTGCTGATTAGTGATTTTTTTGACCGTACTACAGTATTTATTAATGTGGGACATCAATGGGACAACTATCCCACAAATAAATAACTGTATATAAAATGAATAATTATGGAACAAGTAAAAGGTTACAAAGCCAGATTTGAGATTAAGGAAAAAAATCTCTATTGCAGGATGGACAGCAGCATGATTCAACGTCTGAAAGATATCAGAAAAGCTACTGGTATTTCCTGTTCAGAAACAGTGCGAGAAGCTGTCAGAAGGCTTTTTAATGAAATTGACCAGTCAGGCAACATCACTCTGAAGATTTAATAATTGGGATGAATTAATGAAAATAGCATGGCTTGACAAGAGATTAAGCCATGCTACTTAAAAAATGATATTCTATGATAAATCCAAATATAAATACTCCGAAATGGGTAAAAAGAAGAAAATCTGATGATTATTTTTGGAATAACCACACATCAATACACATCAGGTTTCATCAAGTAAGGACACCTGCTATTCCAACTAAATCGCATTTTACATTTCACTTCACTCTTTCTCTGTATTGGGAGATAATAAAAGTGAGGACATATATTAATTTACCCGAAGGGGCAGGATATCCCCCCCTGTACTCACTTTCTCATTTTCAGAATAAATTCAGATAGGTATGGCAACGGGAAAAGAAGATAATGTTCCAATAAAGTTATATAAGCCAGAGAACCTCATTCTGGAAGAACTTATTAAACCTAATTCATACCATATCGTTCAGGTGAGAAGGAATAATGGAACGTATTATCCTGATATTATTGATGGCAAAAAATTACATAAGTATTTACCTGCCATGTATTATTTTATACATGTCCTTTTAGAGCGTCAGCATGTTAGCTATGACACTTTGAGATGCCAGTATGATAAAACATTTGTAAGGATGTTTGCAAGGGATATTGAACCTTTGAAGTCGAAGAATTATTTCAATATAATAACTCGTAAACTCAAGACCCTTGGGATAATTGAAGCAAAAACTTTCTATGAAGCGAATAAATACAGATTTACCGCTCCTTCAACTTATTATAGGTTTACTGATGTTTATTCAAATGCAATAATCAGTCAGTATGAGATAGTTGTAAAAGAAAGTAAAGCAAGAAAACTGAATGAAAAATTTGGTGTCAGGCTTAAAGATAAGGCAGATACGGTTAACCTTTCTGAATTAAAATCCATCCCATCAATCCTTCATCAATTCTGTGCATTAGCGAATGTCAAATTCGATTCTGATGGCGCAAGAAACTATGTTAAAAGATTATATAATGAAAACCATATTACGATTGACAGGTTGAACTCATGCATGTACTATATTTTTAACATATCGAATGGGAGATTTTATACCACGTATTCAAATGTCTGCAGTAGGTTCTTTACTACAATTAATGGTATGCCAAAAGAATTGAGGCAGTTCATTCTGGATAGAGATAGCAATGAATTGGTGGAGTTGGACTTTGGTAGTTCGACAGCTTTTGCTGTTTACAAAATCCTTTCGGGAAATATTATTGAGCATTCATCAGAGACTGAAAAGATGCTCTTTGAGAATGAGTTATATATGTTTAGGCGATTATTAGAAAGCGGTGACTTTTATTCAGCACTCAAGAAATTAGTATTTCCAGATAAAAATATTGACCGTGACCAGATTAAAGATATCGTCATCAAGAATTGGTTCAACTCAACACCAAAATCACGGAATGTGAATAAAAAGCAAATTGCAAAAATATTTCCTCGAATAACTAAGTATATGGATGGCATGAAGGCAAAAGCATATGAGGATTTCTTCAATTTCGTAATGCTTCTGGAAAGCAAACTTGTAAATGAAATTATCTATCAGAAATTCATCAATTCACACCCTGATGCTATTATTTATACCATTTTCGACAGTTACCTTATCCAGAGGCAGTTTGCAGATAAACTATTAGAACTGATGAAGCAGGAAGGGTATTTGTTTTATAACGTTGAAGTTGTAATAAAGCAAAAGCACTTTAATACAATACCAAATTTTTCGGGAATAGTTGTACAGCCTGATGGAACGGATAGAATGAATTGTCTTAATATTTAATCTTCAATGACTTACTTCCCATGCACAGCAAACAACCTCTTATTTTAAAGAGCATTCATCCTAATGTTCCTTTAAATCGTTCACATGTTGAAAAAACCTTATTTATATAATAAAATCATTTGCTAAATTTGACATACTTGTCTAATCAACACAGTCAAAATGAAAAGCATATCATTTGGCAGCTACCTGAAGCAAATTCGGGAGCAGAAAAAAATACCTCAACGTAAGGTTGCCCACCGATTGGATATTGATACCAGCACACTTTCAAAAATGGAACTCGGAGAACGACAAATAACAGTATCAATGATTGAGGGACTGGCTGATGCTCTGGGATTGGACTATAGGGAACTTCAAATCAAATTTGTATCTGAAAAAATAATGCGAGATTTTAAAGGTCAACCGTTTTTGAAAGAGGCATTATTGGAAACGATAAAATTCATCAAAGCATAATTTGTTCGTGAAAGACAGCTTATTATGAATAAAAAATCACTTTCTGAACGTGACATCTGTACAAAATTCATTACTCCAGCCATAATTAAAGCAGGCTGGGATAGAGACAGACAATTTCTGGAGGAAGTTTCCTTTACGGATGGGAAAATATATGTCAAAGGCAAATTAACCGCTCGTGGGGCAAAAAAACGTGCTGATTATATACTTTACCTAAAGCCTAATATCCCAATTGCTGTTATTGAAGCAAAAGACAATAACCATTCCGTAAGAGCAGGAATACAACAGGCACTGGATTATGCAAATAGCCTTGATGTGCCATTTGTTTTTTCATCAAATGGTGATGGCTTCATTTTCCATGATAAATCAGCTATAAACACTCCAATCGAATTAGAACTCCCCCTTGATGAGTTCCCGTCACCTCAACAACTATGGGCGAAATATAAAGTATATAAAGGCATCACAGAGCCTGAACACGAAAGAATAACCTCTCAGGATTATTATTTTGATGGTTCAGGACGTAGACCAAGATATTATCAGCAAATTGCCATAAATCGCACAATTGAAGCCATTGCCAAAGGTCAGAATAGGATTTTAATAACAATGGCTACGGGCACTGGAAAAACCTACGTTGCCTTTCAGATTGCATATAGGTTATGGAAGGCAGGAGTAAAGAAACGGATATTGTTTCTGGCTGATAGAAATGCTTTGATTGACCAAGCGAACAGGAACGACTTTAAGCATTTTGGTGATAAGAAAACAGTAGTTAAAAATCGCAGAGTAGATAAATCTTATGAAGTTTATCTTTCATTATATCAAGGAATAACTGGCAGTGAGGAAGAAAAGAATATCTATAAACAATTCAGTCGTGAATTTTTTGATTTAATAATCATTGATGAGTGTCATCGTGGGTCTGCCAGAGATGATAGCGCATGGCATGATATTTTAAAATACTTCAATAAGGCTACTCACATCGGCTTAACTGCCACTCCAAAAGAAACAAAGGTTGTAAGCAACATTGAATACTTCGGTGAGCCGATTTATACATATTCTCTCCGTCAAGGTATTGAAGATGGTTTTCTCGCACCGTACAGGGTGATAAGGGTTGGGATAAATGTTGATTTGGAAGGATGGAGACCAGAGCGTGGTAAGACTGACAAAGAAGGTGATTTGGTGGAAGACAGAAATTATAACGTTACGGATTACGACCGAACGTTAGTAATTGATGAACGCACTCAGATTGTAGCAAAGAAGCTATCAGAATACCTGAAAGGTTACGACAGATTTGCCAAAACGATTGTTTTCTGTGTTGATATCGACCATGCACAGAGGATGCGTTCAGCTTTGGTGAATGAAAATCCTGATTTGTCAGCTGAGAACTCAAAATATGTGATGCAAATAACTGGCGACAATGAGGAAGGCAAGCGTGAACTGGATAATTTCACTGACCCAGAGCAAAAATACCCAGTAATTGCGACAACATCAGAACTGATGACCACAGGTATCGATGCCATCACCTGCAAGGTTATTGTTCTGGATGCCAACATTGCTTCAATGACCAAATTCAAGCAGATTATTGGTCGTGGAACAAGAATAAATGAGGATTACGATAAGAAATACTTCACAATTATTGATTTCAGGAATGCCACAGACTTGTTCGCTGACCCTGATTTTGACGGAGAACCTATTCAGATTAAAGAAGTGTCAAGTGACGTTGATATCACTGATGTCGAGCCACCAGAGGTTGATTTCCCCCCTGATGTTGAGTTGCCACCAGAACCACCTCTGCCACCTGATGAGCCACCAGAACCGCCACATACAAGACTTAAAGTTTATGTAAACGGAGTGGATGTTTCAATTTTGATAAGCCGTGAACTTTATTTTGACCAGCATGGTAAGCTGATTACAACAAGCCTGAAAGACCATACAAGGGAAATCATCAGGGGGCAGTTTGCTTCACTGGATGATTTTATTACCAAATGGAACTCGACAGATAAAAAAACGGCTTTGATTGAAGAACTTCAACAACAGGGAATATTGGTGGAAGCATTGTATAAAGCTGTAAACAAGGAACTGGATTTATTTGATTTGATATGCCATGTTGCCTATGACATGCCACCATTGACACGAAAAGAACGAGCGGAGAATGTCAAGAAACGTAACTACTTTACTAAGTATGGAGAACAGGCAAAAAAGGTCATGGAAAACCTGTTGGATAAATATGCAGACGAAGGAATTGATGATATTGAAAGTATGGAAGTACTAAAAGTAAAACCATTCACAGACTTCGGGTCACCAGTGGAAATTATTGGTGCATTTGGTAGTAAGAAAAAATATCTTGATGCCATACATGATTTGGAAACTGAACTATATAAGACAGCATAATGGAACAAAGGATTGAAATTATTAATAATTGGAATTTAAAAAAGCTATTTGGTGAATTAGAGAATGGCAATATCAAAATTCCAAGATTTCAGAGGGGATATGTTTGGGAACGGTCAAAAATCGTGAAACTTTTAAACAGCATATACTCGCAATATCCAATCGGGTCGTTCTTTATATGGGTAGCAAGCCTTGATTATAAAAATTTTTGCAGAGAATTGACAGAACTTAATTTGCCTGAGCAACCTGAAGCAAATAACTATAGTTTTATCCTTGATGGTCAGCAAAGAATAACGTCACTTTATGTTGCACTTAAAGGCAAGAAGCTAAATGGAACAGATTTCTCTACTATTTGCTTTAATCTTGAAAAAAAGGAGTTTCAAATTCCACGACTGAAAAATGAGAAGCATAATATTCCAGCATGGAAACTCTTTGATACAACTGAATACGGTGATGTTTTGACTGATTATGCTATTTCTGACAGGGAAGCTGGCACAAGCTATTCCACCGTTTGGCGTGATTGTCAACAAATTTTCACTGACTACCCAATAAGTATTATAAAGACCCTGAAAATGGATTTAGAGCAGGTAGTTACAATTTTTGAACGTATTAATCAGGGTGGGAAACGGTTGGCATTATTTGACCTCGTTCACGCAAGCGCATGGTCACCAAGTTTTGATATGAGAGATAAAATTACCGAATTCAATAATGAACAAAATGTAATGAATTTCGGTGGACTTGGGAATGAGGTATTTATTCAATCCCTTTCGTTAAATGCATTTGATGATTGCCGAAATTATAATCAGTTGCATTTAACTGCTGAAATTGCAAATCAGTTATGGGAGAAGACTATTGAATGCTTACGAATATCTATTGATTTTATAAAGACACTTGGGGTCAGGTTCATTGATTTTATACCATATAGTTCCTTTTTCCCCGTATTGCAATATTATTTCTTCAAATCAGGAAATAGAAGTATCAAGAGCGAGCATGTGAAATTTATTGAAGATTGGTTCTGGTCTGCGACATTTTCACAAAGATATTCAAGTTCCAGTCTATCGTTAATGAAAGAAGATGCTACATGGATTTACAATTTATCACAGGGTATACTGGAAACCAACACATTTGGTGTATCGCTTACTATTAAAGAACTATTGAAAGTTCGAATGCAGAATATTTCTGTAATTAAAAATGGTGTACTCTGCTTGATGGCACTTGAAAATCCAAAAGATTTTGACAACGGACAAATGGTAATCCTTGACCGTTCAAATGTTTCACGGTCGAATAGTAAAGAGAACCATCACTTCTTCCCATATTCATTAAGACAGAAATTTGGAACAGATAGTAATGGAATTAATAGTCTTTTGAATTTCGTTTTAATTTCTGGACGGCTTAACAGAGAAATTTCAAATAATCTACCATCAGATTACCTGCAACATTATGGAGAAACAAACACAAGTATAGAAGAACACCTATTATCACATTTCATAAATCAAGATGCTTTAGAGGCTGCAAAAGCCGATAATTTTCAATTATTTATACAAAAGCGTGGTGAGTTTATTTTGGAGAAAATTAAATTGAAAGTTAGGGTACAATCATTTACAGAGCCAGAAGAAGAAATACTTGAGGATAATATTGAATTTGAAGAACCTTTAATTGAAGAAGTAGCATAATGGCAAACATTTCAGGAGTAATAAAGAGCATCAGGGACATAATGTGGCAAGACACTGGTCTTAACGGTGATGCCCAAAGGATTGAGCAACTTGGATGGATGCTCTTTTTGAAGATATTTTCAGATAAAGACCAAGAACTTGAGTTATTAAATGATAATTACAAATCGCCAATTCCACCAGAATTTCACTGGAAGAAAGAAAAAGGGAACTGGGCAGGAGATGATGAGGGAATAACGGGAGATGACCTGCTGACATTCGTTGACCAGAAACTCTTCCCAGCGTTGCGAAATATAGATTTAAGTGTCGGGAATGGAAGGGCATTGATTGTCCGTGAGGTCTTTGAAGGTAATCACAACTATATGAAAAGCGGCATCAACATCCGCAAGGTGTTGAACAAGCTGAACGAACTGGATTTTAATATTGCAAAGGAACGGCATGCTTTCGGTGAGGTTTATGAAACCATTTTGAAAGACCTTCAGAGTGCTGGTAAATCTGGAGAATTTTATACCCCAAGGGCAATTACCAGTTTTATCACTGAAATGATAAATCCAAAGCTGGGAGAGAAAATCCTCGACCCAAGTTGTGGTACGGCAGGTTATCTTACTACAGCTATCGAACACCTGAAACGTCAGGCAAACAGTGTGGAAGAAAGGCAAAGCATTCAGGAGAATGTTGTTGGGTGGGAGTATAAGCCGCTTCCATACTTGCTTGCTACCACCAACCTTATTCTACATGACATCGAACTTCCAAAAATCACATTCAGAGACAGTCTTGACCAACCCCTGAGTAACTACAAAGACAAAGACCGTGTTGATGTGATATTGGCTAACCCACCATTTGGTGGTATTGTCGCAAATAATAACGAGAAGAACTTCCCACAGAACTTCCGTACCAAAGAAAGTGCTGACCTGTTTCTGGTTTTGATGATACACCTGCTTAAAAATGGCGGAAGAGCAGGTATCGTACTTCCTGATGGGTCTTTGACAGGTGAAGGCGTAAAGCAACGTGTCAGGCAGAAACTTCTGGAAGAATGCAATCTTCACACCATTATCAGGTTACCAAACTCTGTATTTCAGCCATACGCTACCGTTGCAACAAACCTGCTATTTTTTGCTAAAGGCTCACCAACCACCGAGGTATGGTACTACGAGCATCGCTTACCAGAGGGTCAAAAATCATACAGCAAAACCAAACCTATACGTTTGGAAGAATTTAACCCAATTAAAGAGTGGTGGAATAATCGTGAAGAAAATGATTTAGCATGGAAAATAGGCATTCAAACCATTATTGACCGAGGCTATGACCTCGATATTAAAAATCCGAATAAAAAGGAAGAAGAGCAGGAATATACCACTGCTGAATTGATTGATTTGATGGAAAAGAGTATGGCTAAGAGTAATGATTTATTGAACCAACTTAAATCTGAATTACAATGAGTTGGAAGAAGCATAGACTTGGAGATATTTTAGAGTATTATTCTGTAAGAGCCAAAGATATCGAAAGTTTCACCGACCTTGAATTTTGTGGTGTCAGTAATGAAGAAGGTATTACACTCTCAAAATATGCGGCAGAAGATAAAGCGGAAGAATATAAAGTAATTGAAAAGGGTTGTTTTGCATATAATCCTTATCGTATTAATGTTGGTTCAATAGCGTTAATGCAGGAAGACAAGAAGGGACTAATTAGTCCTGCTTATGTAATATTTAAGCCAAAGCCAAATTCAATTATCCCAGAATTACTCTTGAAGTTTTTAAAATCTGCTGAAGGATTGAGACAAATAAAACTAAATGCACGTGGAACAGTTAGACAAGCATTACGTTTTGAAGATTTATGCAAAATCGAGATTACATTACCCAATTATGAAGAACAGATAGAATTATATAAAAATTTGGAATTAACGCAAACCAAATGTAATTCAATTAAAACTGAAAATTACCACCAACTCTCCCTTCTCAAACAACTCCGCCAGCGGATACTTCAGGATGCCGTACAGGGCAAATTAATACCTCAAGACCCTAATGACGAACCTGCAAGTGCATTGCTGGAACGAATCAGAGCGGAGAAAGAAAAATTGATTCGGGAGAAGAAAATCAAGAAAGAAAAACCACTACCACCAATTACTGCTGAAGAAATACCATTTGAAATACCTGAAAATTGGGTGTGGTGCAGATTTTATTCCATTGCCACTATCGAATCAAATCTTGTCAATCCGTTCAAATTTCCAAATCACCCCCATATAGCGCCAGATAATATTGAAAAAAACACAGGGAAACTTATAAATTATAAAACGGTCAAAGAAGATAATGTGATTAGTTCCAACCATTACTTTTTCCCTTCTCAATTGATTTATTCAAAAGTCCGACCACGTTTGAACAAAGTGATTAAGGTAGACTTTGAAGGTCTTTGTAGTGCTGATATGTATCCAATTAGACCTCTTATCAATGCAGACTATCTACTTTATTGTATGCTTTCAAGTTTTTTCTTAGCCGAAGTTTATAAGTTCGATAATAGAGTTAAGATGCCAAAAATCAATCAAAATCAGTTATCACAAATACCAATACCATTACCACCCATAAATGAGCAGCAACGCATTATTACAAGAATAGAACAACTTATGTCCCTCTGCGATGAAATGGAACAATCCATTCAGCAGAACCAGAAATTCACACAGGAATTCTTGCAGGTGGCATTGAAAGAGGCGTTAGAGCAAATGAATTAAGATATTCTATTACTAACTTAATCTTTAAAATTGAACTGGGTGTTGTTAACAATATTAACAAGTGTTTCCACAGGAGTCGCATTGTCCTGCGAAAGAACAGTAATCAACTGTGAAA
>Ga0302245_1002603_pt1 | contig 10337 bp, 10 predicted proteins | sample AAG_UR_Thr_MG_FD_193512 | JGI IMG/M metagenome (GOLD analysis project Ga0302245, IMG submission 193512) | Enriched activated sludge microbial communities from anaerobic digester in WTTP, New Holstein, Wisconsin, United States - AAG_UR_Thr | ecosystem: Engineered > Bioreactor > Anaerobic >... | reverse complement strand
AGGATTATATGAAGCTCATGCAGCGCTCGTGAGGGGCGTGCGCATCAATCCATCAGCGAGACGATGGTCCGCCTGAGCGCCGTCGCCGCCTCCGGGTGGTACATAATGAGCACGTCCGCTCCCGCGTAGAGGAGCGACGTTGCGGTGGCCAGTTCCCACATCGCGGCGCGCCGCTCCAGGTCTCCCCAGGCGGGAAAGTCCGCCTCGGGCGCGCGGAGTTCCTTAATCTTTGCGCACTCCTGCCCCGGCGAGACTATCATGGGAGCGGCGAGCATGGCGTCGCCTGGAAGAGCCGGAAGCCTGATTCGCTCCATCACCGAATAGGTGTATTCGAGCCCGTAGCCCATGGCGCCGGTCATAGGGTCGATGACAATGCGCCCGGCTGGTACGCTCATGCCGGTAAGGAGGATGTTAAGCTGTTTGGCTATGTTCACGTCGATGGGGCTCTGCGCTACGAGCGTGTGCCCGTAGCCGATTGCGGCACCCGCGATGGTCCGGTAGTTGTCCTGTTCCACCCAGTTTAAAAGAAGGTTCTCGCCCGCGCAGACGCGCGCGAGTCCGGGTTCCTTCGCGGACAGGAGGAGCGACCGGAGCCCGGCCTGGAGGTCGTTCAATACGCCCCATGGCCGGCATTACTCAAATGCATACTCCCGACAACCGGTATTCGAAATATATCATCCCTGAGAAGCCGTGTAGAAAAGAATAACACTTCCAAACTCTCTATCTCCCCTGTTTCAGGGTTAAGCCGAACAACAACGACGTCATCACCTACTTCCTCAGTTTCCTGCGTCGGATAGGGGTCTATTAAATTGATATATAATATATCTGCTGACCTGTCTGTCATATGAAAATTTCATTTCCTTTCCCATTCAATACCTCCATAGCTCAATTTTCTCGCCATATATGCCGTTATAATCCAATCGCGCTGCTTCGGTTTAGTATCGCTTACCACTACAACTACAATATATTTCCCTTCGCTGATATTTGTCAAAAAATTATAGTAAAAAGCCGGGCGTTCTGAAAGCGTGCACTCTTACGGACACCGTCGGGGTCTTTTATAGTTTTAGTCAGCGCATATTCGAAGTCGGGCAACAGTTCCGGGTGCTGACTTTGTATATGGTCATACCGTTCATCAGTCAGCACTACTTCGGTTTTTAGATAGGGTTCGTCCTATATAACGGGGGCCGTGAGCATCACGGATTTTGTTATCCTGCCTGATAGTATTTCCGTTGACTTTCTTGTACCGGTTTCGTATTATCTTTTAAGCGGTCATAACAGGTATAACCACTGGGCCCGAACTTGCCGCGATTTTAGGTGGCGCATGCTTCGGCAGGCTCAGCACAAGTGCTTCGACAGGCTTTTCCCCAAAGAGATTCTATGATCGCGGAAGCGCTGCTGATAATTGTCGCTATGGCGGCAGTAACCGAGCTCTGGGGAGGGAGCAACATTCCTGGATGTTTAGAAATAACGGCTTTTCAGCCTGTTAAAAAATAAAAGGAGGCTATTGAATGGCGGGTAAATTTGAAATATATCTCGATAAAAGCGGCAAATACCGTTTCAGGCTTAAAGCGAGCAATGGTGAAATCATTGCTGCTGGTGAATCCTACAATTCCAAGGATGCATGCTTGAAAGGCATTGAAAGCATTAAAAAGAATGCCCCGGATGCGCCTATTGTAGAAGTAGATAATTAACACATAAATTTAAACCCCCGTCAAGGCGATGCGCTGCCTGTATCGAGCCCGTCGAGATAAGCCAGCCGAAGCGGGCTTTTCCCCGGGGGTAGGTTTCATAATCGCGGAAGCGCTGCTGATAGTTGTCGCCATGCTCCCCCGCCAGGATATTTTCTCATGCTGCGCTACATGCTTTTTCTTGAAAAATGTGTGAATATACATGAGGAATACACTTTTTCGCGGGAAAAAACAAATTTTTTAGAGGGCTCTGACCCCTCAATCTATAATTTTTTACGCGGCTGATTTTCCACTTTTCAGGTCCTTGCCGAATATCATGAAGAGCAACGTACCCGCAATCCCGCAAGCAAATGCGGTCATAAAATTGGCCTTCGGTGATATGTTCCAGAGATACGCGCTCGACAGCGCCGCCGCGGAAACGATTACATCTCGGATGAGATAATACGTGCCGAAGGTGCTTGCCTTTGCATTTTCCGGCGCGAGGTCCATTATGAGCGCTTTGCGTGTCGGTTCGCCGAACTCCTTCAGCCCGCGTATGATAAACGCAATGACGAGCATGGTAAAGCTTTTCGAAAAATACAGAACCAGCGGAAAAACAGTAAAAAACACGAAGGTCATCGCGACAAACGGCTTTTTCGTGTATTTGTCGGCAAGATAGGCCACCGGCACATACACAAGCATCGCCGTCGCCATCTCCATGGTGGTAAGAATGCCGAACTGCAGCTCGGAGAATCCCTGATTTTCCACGACCCAGACGACCACGAAGGCATACGGTATCTGCTCGGCAAAGCGGATGAGGATATCCGACACGAGGAGATTACGCAGCGGCGCGTTGATGTTTTTTATCGCCTTATTTATGTGCAGCGGCTCGGATATGCGCGAGTTGTCATCCTCCATGTAATAGTGCACGAAAAAAATGGAGACCGCGCCGAGTATAAACGCGACGGAAAACGCAACGCGCACGCCATCCACCCGCCCGTACATGCCTATAAGCACGCCCCCGAGCACCGGCCCCAGCGCCATGGGGATACGCCGCACGAAGGAATGTATGGTGACGCCCATCGTCCGCTTCTCGGAGGGCATTACCTTCGAGACCATGCTCATCACGGCCGGAAGGGAAATGGCCGTCCATGCGATAAAGAATAATGCGCCGACAAGCACCGCCTGCCACGACGGTATCAGAATCACGATACCGTATCCGGCCATAGCGATGGCTGTAAAAATCTGTAACGCCTTCTTGTAGCCGAACCTGTCGCTGATAAAGCCGCCAGGAAACGAATACAGCGCGCTCAGAAGGTTGTCCATCGCATTGAGAAAACCCACGACAAACGTGGAGCCGCCAAGGGCGAGAATGTACAGCGGAAGAAACCGCTCGGCCATCTTCTCCCCGAGCCCAAGAAAGATCACCATGACGATCATGGCGACAATGCTGGAATTTATGCCGAAAAACAAGGCGAGTTTGTTCTTCAATTGCGCATTCACAATCGCTACCTCTATACGCATAAATTTGAATATTTATCTTCTCATGCTATACTTATATTTTAGGATCACTGTTCCGCACAAAAAAGTATATTTATGCAACTAATACGCTATTGCAATAAATTAAATTTTAACACTTTTCTTGACTTTTCTTAACTTTCTTGACTTTTTTTATACTAAAAATTAGCCGCTCATTTTTGTTTGCTCTATATACATAGTGTTATCCATCGAGGGAAAAATAAACCGAACTAAAAAAAGGCCGCTCCCATCATGAATAATCTGTACGAGTTTTATCGCGACTGCTGTACGCGTTACAGCGACAACATTTTGTTTGCGGCGTGCTTTACTCCATCATTGCGGGCGGCTTCTGCCCCTTCTTCGCGTTGCCGCGCCCGGGGAGGAATAAAGAAGGGATGAGCGCGACGAGGACGATGAATCCCGCCACGATGAACGCGTCCTGGAATGACATCACCACTGCGGCCTGCGACATCTTCTTCATTATCAACGCGCCGGTGATCTGCTTCGACTGGGCGTAGGTGTACCCCAGCGAGTGCACATGGCCCAAAACTCGCTCGAACGTCTCCGTAAAGACCGGCGTCCCCGCGAGCGCCCCGCTGCCCACCACGTCCATGTGAAAGTGGATCCTGTGGCTCAGGACCGTCGCGAGCAGTGTAATTCCGAGCGAACCGGACACCTGCATGATGATGTTGATCATCGACGAGGCCATCCCCGCGCCCTCATGCGGCACCGCGTTCAGCGCCGCCGCCATGATGGGAGCCATGAGAAGCGCCATTCCCACGCCACGTATCAGCATCGGGTTTATAACGCCCATCAGGCTGGTGTTGACGTTCAGGTCGCGGTACATGAACATCGACACGGCAAGGAGGAGCACCCCCGCCACCGAAGGCAACTTCGCGCCGATGCGGTCGCCCATGCGCCCGGTCACCGGCATGAGGAGCATGATTGCCAGCGCGCCCGGCATGAGGATGAGCCCGCTCTGCATCTCGTCATACCCCATCTGCTGCTGGAGGAAAAGCGGCATAAGGAATATGCCGCCGAAGAGGGCGATCGATCGAGTAACGATGACGATCGAGCATATGGAGAAATCGCGATACCTGAAATAATTCAGGTTGATGATGCCGTGGTCGGTGTGATTCTCAACCAGCAGGAAAAGGACGAAGCCCAGGAGCGACAGGGCGGCGCAGGTGATGATGTACGCCGAGGCCCAGCCCTCCCGTTCCCCTTTCGAGAGGCCCAGGAGGAATGAGACCAGGAAGAGGGTGAGGAACAGGAAACCCCAAAAATCGAATGGGCGATGCGTGCTCCTGTGCGGGCGGTCCCTGAGGAGGAACTCCGCCGCCGCCATGATCGCGATGATGCCGATGGGAAGGTTCACCAGAAAGATCGAGCGCCAGCCGAAGGTCTTGGTGAGATAGCCGCCCAGGGTGGGACCTATGGCGGGCCCGAGAATCACCCCCATCCCCCATATACCGATTGCCTTGCCGCGTTCCTCCTTGGGGAACACCTCCGAGATCATCGCCATGCCGGTGGGTGATATCGCCCCGCCGCCGAGGGCCTGTATCACCCGCGCGGCGACGAGGGACTCGGTGTTCCAGGCAGCGCCGCAGAGCAGCGATCCCGCGGTAAAGACGAAAAGGCTCCCGATAAAGAGGGCCTTGTATCCCATGCGGTCCCTAAGCCAGGCGGTGAGGGGCATGAGCGTGGCGAAGGCGATCATGTAGCCGGTGAGGACCCACTCGATCTCGTCGATGTTCGCGCCGAAATCGGCCATGATGGCGGGTATGGATACGTTCACAATGCTCGAGTCCAGCGTCGCCATCATGGTCCCGATCATGACGATACCCATTACGATCCACTTGTACGACGGGTTTTCCGCCGCCCTGGCCGCGTGCTGCATCATGCCTTTCTCCCGCCCCCCGTCACCGCACGCGAATTCGTATCTCCACCGATTGGCCCACGCGCAGCGTTCGCCCCTGTCCCGGGTCGATAGCGACCTTTATGGGGATGCGCTGGACCTGCTTTATGAAGCTCCCCGCCGCGTTGTCCGACGGTATAAGCGCGAACTGCGCTGCGGCGGCCTGCCGGACCTCCGTCACCGTGCCAGTGAGGGAACCGCCCTCGTCGACCGAAATGCGCACCTTCTGGCCCGGCCGCACCAGAGCCACTTCGGTCTCTTCGATGTTCGCCGAGACCCACGCGTGCTTTATGTCCACGACCGTAATTGCCGTCTGGTTCGTCTCCAGCAGGTTTCCGGTCCTCGCCAGCCGCTGCACCACAATGCCGTCAACGGGACTGCGAAGGCTCGTGTTGTCCAGGGCTATCTCGGCGAGGCGGAGTTCCGCTTCGCTCGTCTCGGCCTCGGAACGCGCCCTGTCGAGCGCCTGTCGGCTGATGCCGTTCTGCGAGGCGAGCGCGCGGGCCCTCTCGAGCTCGGCGGCCGTAAAGCGCGCCCTTGCCCGTGCGCGGTCCACCTGCGCCTGGGCGATGCGTCTGTCCAGTTCCACCAAAATGTCTCCCTTCTTCACGGCGCTTCCCTCCTGCACGCGGACCGTCTCTATCCGCTGGGTCGCGCCGCAGTTCGCCACGCGGATAATGTCGGCGTCTATCCGCGCGTCCTCGGTGGACACGTATGGGTGAAAGTGGAAGAACCAGATTAGGATGCCGGCGAAAAACATCACGGCGATGATTCCGAACACCATTTTACTCTGGCGGGATTTCCACCAGGCCTCCTTTATCAAAGCATCCCTGCCTTTTTCCGCTACGCCGTCGTGTTGTCCTTTCATTTTCCTTTCTCCGCGGGCTCCCCGCGCCTAGAATGTAAAATAGTCGCGTCCTATCGCCCTGTTAAGCTCCGCCTTCGAAGTCTGGTAGTCGTACAGCGCCTGTATGTACATCGACCTGGCGCTCGTAAGCTCCACGTTAGCGTCCAAAAGCTTCGTGTTGTCGATCACGCCGTTCTTGAACTGGATGATCGCCACTCGGAGAGACTCTTCGGCCGACTCGATGTTCTCCTTCTGGGAGAGGATGGCGTTCGACGACGATACGAGCTTGAGCAGTCCGTGCTGCACCTCCAGCTTCACGTCGCGGACTAAGTCCTCCATCTCGAGGTCCGTCTGCCTCTCCCGGCTCCTTAGCTGGTCCGCCTTCGCGTGGCCCTGGTCCAGGGGCGAATACCCGCCCCAGCGGTACGTCGCCCCGGCGGTGACCATCCACGACCTGTACCACCCCTCGGGGCTAAGCGTCTTACCGAGGGCCGCCAGGGCCAGGTCGGCGGATGCATCGCCCGTGGAGCCGCCGGGGTCTTTAAGCATGAGTTTGGTCATTCCGTATTCCCCGGACACGAAGACGGTGGGCCACATGTAGAGCGACTCCTCCAGGGCGGCGCCGTGGGCCAGTGCCTGTTTTTTCGATTGCACCTGGATGAGCTCCGGCCGGTTCTTCATCGATTCGGCCACCATGGCGGTCACGCGTTTCTTCTGCTCGTCGTCGCTCCAGCCGGCGATGTCGCTCTCCTCGGCGCCGGCCGCCGTTATCGCCGACGGGTCGAGCTCAAGGCGCGAGTCGATCTCCCTGCCCAGATGGATGTTCATCGCGGCGACGGCGCTCTGGTAGTCGTTCTTCGCGATGATCAGCCGCGTCTTCTCGTTGGCCGCGGCGACCTTGGCGCGCAGGAAGTCGAGTCGCGTGAATGAGCCGGCCCTGTACCCGGTCGTCACTACGCGGAGGTTCTCTTCGAGAGCCCTGATCGAGTCGGTCCTGAGCTTAATGATCTCCGAGGCAAGCTGGATGCGATAGTACAGGCGTATCGTCTGGATGATCGTGTCCGCCTTTACCCTGCGCTCCTCGTTCACCGAGGAAACGTAGCCGTCCTGCGACGCCTTGAGCCCGTTATAGAAGGCGCCGGGATTGACCGATATGGCGCACCTTACGAACTTCAGGTCGTACTGCCCATTCGTGAGTGAGAGCATGCCCTTGTCGGCCCCCACGCGAGTCCCGGACGCGGCCGAGCTTAAATCCGGCCAGAGCTTCCCCCAGACCTCGCGGACTTTCAGATTGCTCTCGCGGACCTTCTCGTGGGCTATCCTGTACCTGTTGTTGCTTTCGAGCGCCAGGGCTATGGTTTCCCTCAAGCCGAGGGCGCCGGGCGGGGTTGTGTCCCCCGCCGCCGGCAGCGCACCGTCCGCAGCGGCGGCAAGGCAGGTCAGCAGGATGATGAATGTTCTCTTGCGTATCATGATTGCAGTCCTCGACAACAGTTTTGGCGCGTTCAACGGGCCCTTCCCTTAAGACCGTTATAGAATACCCTGCAGAGGTACGCGAGGTTCCTCGCGAGGGACTTATCGTCCACTTCCGGGGAGTTGTACACCACGCCCAGGAGCGACATGCTCAGAATATGGGCCATGCGCCTGGTAGTAACCGACATCGGAAGCCCCGCCTCGAGGAAGATGTCCGTTAACATCTCGACGTGGAGGGAGAGCACCCTGCTCTTTAGTTCCTGGATGATGTCATAGTGCCCCTGCATCTCCTCGTAGTTCAGCCGGAACCTCCTCACGAGGTCGTTGCGGTAAACGACCAGGCAGGATGAGAAGGCTGCAAGCTTCCTCCCGGGGACCGCGGCGCCTCCGGTCTTTTTTCGGACCTCACTCGAATAGTCGTCAAACCGGCTGTTCAGGACGGCCCGAAAGAGCTCCCCCTTGTTCCCGTAGTAATAATAGAGGGCGCTCCTCACCATGCCGAGTTGCCGGGCGACGTCATCCATGGTGACCTTCCTGAAACCGTACCCGGCGAAGACCTCCGCCGCCGCGGCGATGATCTCCCGATCCTTCCCCTGCTGGTCGATGTTCTGTGATGCCGCGCGTTTTAACTTCATGGTGTCATTTTGACGCAAACCGTCGATTTGTCAAATTTTTTTCATTAAGGACCGGCAGGAGCCGCTTAAAGACCAGGGGATCAGGGGGCTGAAATACAGCGCCCGTGGCCTTGTAAAAAACTGCCGCTTCGGTAAAACGGTTGCTATTTTCGGCCTTTTCGTTAATCCTTTATCTTAGCAATGGATAGATATTCGAAAATATTCCCATTATCCGACCAAAAGGGCGGAAAAACCGATAATATAGATGCAAAATTGATGCATAGCATGTCGGAAAAAAGCACGCCTGTTACCAGCGATGCCTTTACGAATATGCATCAGTCGCATCTGGGTTTTCTACAACTCACGGACGAAGATGCCCGTTGGGAAACAATAGTAGTTTCAGGATTGACCCTTGCGATATTCATGGGCGGCAGAAACGAAAAGTTTCCGCAAGCCTCCTTTCATAATGCGAATCTCACTTCGCTTCTTTTAGAAGACCTAAATTTATCCTGCGTAAATTTTGCGAATATATTCTATCCAAATGGAACTTTTAAAAATAGCCGCGTTTACAATTCGATGTTCATAGATTCCTTTCTGGATAATACCGACTTTAGCGGGGCCGATCTTCGCAAATGCGACTTCTCCCGCTCGCTTATGCGAAACTGCAATTTTACAAATGCCGATTTACGGGGCGCGGATTTCGAAAATTGCGATCTGACCGGTTCAATTTTCGTAAACGTTCAATTGGAAAATTCACGTTTTCCCGACGCAATTCTCGAAAAGATAGTTCTTTAAATTCTACGGGGCAGTCGCAAAAACCAGGATTTCCCGCCTTCCGAAGATGGGCGGATAAACCTAACTATTGAATTTACCAGTAGTTGCATTTTAAAGAAAACCTAAAAATACTAATTTTTAGGACTTACCTCAAGATTTGAATTTGAAATCAAATGTAGTCTTTATAAATTAGCTTTATTATTTTCTTGACAATGTACCATTATATTTGTACATTACCTTATGCATAAAGAATATATAGCCTATAAGGGCGCAATTTATACATATGAAAAAAAATAAATCGAACAATAAACCTATGAGCACTTTTGAGAGATTGATGCAAGACGCAAAATGGAAAGCCGGATTCGAGAAAGGATATGAAAAATTTCTTATGTCCGAATTATTAATAGAGGCTATGGAAGAAAATAATATTTCCGTACGAAAACTTGCTCAAAAAGCAGGAGTCTCTCCAACTATTATACAAAACATGAGATCAGGGAAAAGCACCAATATTAGCCTAAATACTTTAGGGCCTATTCTTTCGGCCCTTCATTACAAAATAGCATTTGTAAAAGAAAAACCTGGAAAATATAAGGCTAATATTGCATCGAAGAAAGGCTGACTCTATTTCCTAAAACAAACCATTAGCTACGCCCAAACAATAAACTCGAGGGACAAGACTCGAATCCCTCAAATTATTAAAATTGACATAAACTATCCTTCCAGTTTGATTATAAGAGATGTGATATTCCAACTAAGAACGGGACAATTTAAAAAATGAAAACAATACACTTGGTTTCCATACCGATATTAATCCTTGTTTTAGGGGCGATAGCGATTTTTGTCATATGCGAAGGAAGCGCCGAAACGAAAAAAATAACAGACTTGCTCACCTCGGGTCTGTGGCTGAGTACCAGTATCGAGATGCCCGGATTATCATCTTCCTCCCGGAAGGTTTTCGGGAGTGATATAAAGTTAAACTTTCAGAAGAACGGTAAATGTAACGTTAATATATCCGGCAAGAATTATAGCGCAAAATGGAAACTAAAAGGGAACGAAATCTATATTCGCGGAAAGAAAATAAACACAAAAGGGGATTTGAATCTCGGCAACCCTTCTGTTGAGGATGACATCCCCATATTGAAAATTCATAATATCCATGATTATTTTGTAATCTTTTACAGGGAAAAAGATGTTTTGAGTGATTGAGGAAAAGGATTAGATTTGCCCTGCTCTTGCGGCATGGCAACGGATTCCGCTTACCTCGAGATAAATGAAGAGACACAATGCGGGTATTGATAGAGCCTATTGGCAACACACCCCAATAAAACCGGACTTCACAATCCTTCCCCGACGCCCTCAGTCCATCAGGGTAACGATGGCCCGCCGTAGCGCCGTCGCAGCCTCCGGGTGGTACATGATGAGCACGTCCGCTCCCGCGTAAAGGAGCGACGTTGCTGTTGCGAGCTCCCACATAGCGGCACGCCGCTCCAGGTCTCCCCAGGCTGGAAAGTCGGCCTCGGGCGCGC
>Ga0302245_1002592_pt1 | contig 10363 bp, 9 predicted proteins | sample AAG_UR_Thr_MG_FD_193512 | JGI IMG/M metagenome (GOLD analysis project Ga0302245, IMG submission 193512) | Enriched activated sludge microbial communities from anaerobic digester in WTTP, New Holstein, Wisconsin, United States - AAG_UR_Thr | ecosystem: Engineered > Bioreactor > Anaerobic >... | reverse complement strand
CCCTTCCTTAAGCGTAAGGAATAGATCAGTGAAGTCGACGCCGCCAAGGATAAGGCCTATGGGCGGCATGAGTATATCGGTGACAAGGCTCATAACGATCGTGCCGAAGGCTCCGCCTATTATGATACCCACGGCCATGTCCACCACGTTCCCCCGCATCGCGAATTCCTTGAACTCTTTGAACATGGGATCCAACCTCCTCTCGAGATTTGCTGATTTTTAGGATTTTATTCTTAAGGGTTCGGTGCCACCTCGGCTCACGAGGACTATCGCCAGAACGATGAGGACCGCCCCCACTACCTCCCTGGAGGCCGGGGGTTGACCCAACAGGACGGCCGAAAGGGTGAAAGCCGTTACTATCTCTATGGATGAGACAATACTGGCCGTCGACGCCGGCAAGGTCCTGAGGCCGTAAAAATAGATACTGTAACCCAGCATGCCTCCACCAAGCCCAACGTACATGATCCATAACAGTTGTGCCGTGGTGATCGAGGGAAGATCGCCCCACCCGGCGGTAATTGTCTTGAGCAGGAAGAGCCAGCCCAGGCCGAAAAACTGCAAATAGAAAAACAGCGTGGCTTGGGGTATGAATCCAGTCTGAGCTGAGAGTCTTCCAAAAAGCGAATACAAGGACATGCCTAGGGCGGCGAAAAGACACCAGGCGATACCAACGGGGTCTATCCCTCCCGAAAGGGACCCCTCCGATGAAAGCACCCCTACCGCCACACCCACGAAGGTAAGCAACGCCCCGGCGACCTGGCGGCGATCGGGGAGATCCTTCGTTATCACCAGCGAACCGATGGTCGTGAGCAGGGGATGGGTGAAGAAAATGACAATGGTGACCGGCACCGAGAGGTGATGAAGCGCGAAGAAGAACCCGGCGTAGATGCCCACCATGCAGGGTCCGGCAAGGATCGCGACCTGTAGTAGTTGGCGGCCTCCGATTCGAAAGCGGTGCGGCATGCGTGCCAGGAGGAAAAGAGCCACTCCCCCGGCCATGAAAGCCGCCCTCAGGACCGCCACAGTGAGCATATCGGCGCCCAAAAGGCTCAGCTGTTTACCAGCGGGGCTCAGGGTGCCCCAGAGGACGCCCGCCGTGAGGACGGCTAAAAGGTCAAGTCGGAAGTATTCTCTCAAAGCATCGTACCCTCTTCAGTAGATTTGAAATGCTTTGCCTTTTGCTTGCGTCATCCTTATTATAAAGGTACGGGAGTGATGGATCGTTGGCAGAACAGAGAGGTTTCCCCTTTGTGTCCGGGCCGGGACCGCTTTTGCTCATCCTGGGCAGTTTCCCGGGGAAACGGTCGCTCCAGGAGAGGCAATATTACGCTCACCCCAGGAACACTTTCTGGACGATCATGGGCCGACTCTTCAAAGCCGGACCGGAACTCCCTTATGAAGACCGGCTTGAAAGGATCCGCGGCGCGAGGGTCGCCTTGTGGGACGTCCTGCTCTACTGCGAGAGGCCCGGAAGCATGGACGGCGCGATCATCGCTGACGGAGTCATCCCAAACAACTTTGGACGGTTTTTTCAAGACCATCCGACGGTCACAGCGATCTTTTTCAACGGCCGCAAGGCTGCGGAACTATATGAACGCTTCGTCCTGCCAGACCTGGACGCCGACAAAAGGGCCTTGCGCAGACAGACACTTCCATCGACCAGCCCGGCCTACGCTTCGAAAAGCCTTGCCCAGAAGATGAATGACTGGGGAATATTACTGGGATAGGGCTCGACACAACCTTGACCCGCCTTCCTGGGCCAGACCTCGAAAAAACCGGCCACCGCGAAGGACACCTGGGCATTGCCAACTCCCAGGCTCCTTTCGGTCAACGGTCCTGATGCACCCCGTGGGACTTGAGTTCCTCGAAAAGGGCATCGGCCTCTTCCCTGGAGAATCCAGTGAATACGTTCTCTTCCGACGGGAAGGAACCGTTCCTTATGTCCGCCTTGAATTCCATGAAGGCCTCCACCATTTCTTTCCCTATCTGCCTGTACTGCTTGACGAACCTGGGCGTGAACCGGTCGAAAAGCCCCATCATGTCGTGCAACACCAGAACCTGCCCGTCGCAATACCTGCCTGCGCCAATGCCGATGACCGGCACATCCACAAGGCCGGACATGACCCTCCCCAATTCTTCGGGGACACATTCCAGCACGATGGAGAAAACTCCCGCCTCCTCCAACCTCTTCGCATCATCGAGCAACTGGAGCCCGGCTTCTTTGCCCTTCCCCTGGACCTTGAACCCTCCCAGGAGGACGGCGGTCTGGGGTGTGAGCCCCAGGTGCCCCTGGACGGCTATACCTCCATCAACGATGGCCTTGATAACGTCGGGGTGCGCGCCCTCGAGTTTTACGGCATCGCACCCGCCCTCCTTGATGAGGCGGGTGGATGAATGGACAGCCTGGGAAAGACTCTCGTTGTAGGAGCCGAAAACGAGATCCCCTATGACCAGGGGGGAAGGCGCCCCCTTCACTACGGGCCTGATATGGGCGATCATTTCATCGGTGGTTAGGGCCGTCGTCCCTTCGTGTCCCAGGGTGGTCATGGCGAGAGAATCGCCCACCAGGATCACCTCAATGCCGGCTTTCTCCACCAGGACGGCCTGGGAATAATCGTAGGCCGTCACCATGGAGATCTTCTCCCCCGCCTCCTTCATCTTCTGCAGTTGCTGGATCGTCACTTTCGCCATGGGTCTCACAACCTTACCGAGAATATTTTAAGTCCTTTCTGTCTCGTTCTTGTGCAAGGGCGTTCCAAATATATACGAACAGGGATTAAGGGGCCAGAGCTGGGCGTGAAGAACAAAACCAGGGCCACCGGGGTAGACCCTTTCGGGAACATCTGACCTGTCTCTGTCCGGACGCTCCTGGAAAGGCAACATTTTTTTAGGAGGTCGTCCCCTTTTTTGGTATCATTTATTTACCAGGTTGCCTTGGGTGGGATCGGCCCACATTTCATTGGAGGCGCCCGGTTTAGATCTTAATGAAGGAGGTTGATCACGATGAGACCTGGAAGGTTGATCGCCGCGATCCTGCTCGCCCTCTTCTGCGTCGCTTTTTCGGGAGTGCCGTCGCCGGCCGTCCTGGAGGTCAAGATGTCCTACAACGGCCCGGCCGACGAGGAGAACAACGCGGTACACCTTTACGCCGTCAACTTCAAGAAACTGGTCGAGGAAGGAACCGGGGGGGCTGTGGCGATCAAGCTCTTCCCCGACAGCCAGCTCGGCAACGAAGAGGAACGAATGGAACTTCTCGCGAAAAAGGGAATGAATCAGCCCATTATCAACGTGGCATCCTTCGCGGGCGTGGCACCGGTATTCCCGGAGATCTACGCTTCGGCGGTGCCTTTCATGTTCGACAGTTTCGAGGCGGCCCACTTCTTCTTCGATGAGAGCCGCTACTGGGAGAGGGCGAAGGAGGAGTTCCACCAGCGTACCGGCGCGTACCTGCTGGAAGCCGTCGAGGAAGGAGGTTTCCTGGCCTTCTCCAATGACAAGAGGCAGATAAGGACCGCCGAGGACTTCAAGGGTCTCCGCTTCCGCGGGATGGACGAGGGACAGGTCATCCTTTTCGAGTCCTTCGGCGCCAGCGGCACGCCCATCCCCTGGACGGAACTGTACATGGCCCTGAAGTCGGGCGTCGTTGATGGACAGATGAACCCCGCCATGTACATCAAGATGGGCAGCCTTTACGAAGTCCAGAAGTACCTTACCCTCGCCAACATCCAATACTCAGACCAGTTCCTCGTCATCAACGGCGACCTCCTCGACTCGCTTACGGCGGAACAAAGGTCGACCTTCACCGAAGCGGCGAAGAAAGCCAATTCGCTGAACAGGCAGGCCATGCAGGAAGCCGATAGGAAGGATATCGACTTCCTGACGGAAAAAGGCATGGCCGCCTACTCCCCCGACCATGAGGAGATGGAGTCCTTTAGGAAGGCGGCGCAGCCTGCCTACGTGGAGTGGTTGAAGACAAAGGTGGGGCAGGACTGGCTGGACCTGGCCTTGCAATGCGCCAAAGACGCCAACGAAAAGGCGAAATAACCCGTGATGACCTTTTCCGGCGCCAACTCGGGAAGAAGGCTTTCGAAATGGATTTCCAGGCTTGAACTTTTCGGGGCGTGGGCCGCCTGCTTCATGCTCGCCGTCAACGTGAGCGATATTCTCCTGGGGGTCTTCTGTCGCTACGTCCTTAAAAGTTCCCTCGTCTGGACAGAGGAGGTGGCACGCTTTTCTTTGATCTGGATCGTAATGCTCGGCGCCCTCGGGGCTGCCATAAAGGGGGACCACATGGCGGTGGATTTCGTGGTCCCCCACCTCCCACCCCTCCTTCAACGAGTGATAAAGCAGGGTAAATTTTTCCTTTCGTCGGCCATTCTTTTACTGATGATCTACCTTGGCTGGGTGAACGCGACCAGGATCTGGTACATGAGGACCCTGGCGCTTAACATCCCGAAAACCATACCCCTGATGGCGTTGCCCGCCGGGTTTGCGCTGCTGCTGGCGGGGAGCGTGCTCCTTCACCTCGAGGGAAGGAGGAACTGATTTGGGCTTTTTCATGCTGGCTTCCTTCCTCGTGCTCATGATCCTGGGGCTGCCCCTCTTTTTATCCCTGCTCTCGGCGGCCCTGGTGGGGATATTGCTCCTGGGCGACCTTTCCCTGCTGAGAGTGATGAGCCAGCAGTTCTTCGGCGGAATGGATTCCTTTACCCTCATGGCCATTCCCTTTTTTATCCTGGCGGGGATCCTTATGAACCGATCGGGACTGACGGACCGCCTGCTTGACTTCTGTCGGCTCCTGGTCGGCTCCGTACGCGGCGGGCTCGGTTACGTGAACGTGGTGGGAAGCATCATCCTTGCGGGTGTGAACGGGTCCGCTGTGGCCGACGCGTCGGCTCTCGGCTCGATCCTCATCCCAGCCATGATCAAGGACGGCTTTTCCCCCTCCTATTCGGCAGGTCTTACCGCCGGCAGCGCCCTTATCGGACCGATCATCCCCCCGAGTATCTTCATGATCATTTACGCCACTATGACCAACACGTCCATCGGGGGCCTTTTCGCGGCGGGGATACTCCCAGGGCTGGTCCTGGGAGGGGCCTTCATGATCATGAACTACTTTTATTCAATGAAATACCACGTACCCGTCGCCGACTTCGCCGAAGTCCGCAAGCGAAAAAAGGAGATCCTGGCGAGGTCGGCGGTGGCCCTTCTCGCCCCCGTCATCATCCTGGGGGGGATCATCTCGGGTGTCGTGACACCGACGGAATCCGGGGCCCTGGCCGTGGCCTATTGCCTTGTAACAGGTGTCTTTTATACAAGGCAGCTGACCAGGAAGGTCCTTTGGGAATCCCTTTACGAAACGGTCCGCCTTACCAGTTCGATATTCCTCATCATGGGGGCCGCGACGGTCATCGGCTGGCTCCTGAAATGGGAACAGGTCCCCCAGCGCTTTGCCGCGCTACTGCTCCAGGCCGGCCTTGTTGACAGGCCTTGGCTCCTTATGGTGGTACTGAGCGGAGTGATATTCCCCATAGGGATGTTCATGGAGGAAGTATCCACCCTCACCCTTCTTACCCCCATTTTCACGCCCATTGCCATGAAAGCCGGCATAGACCCTTTCCAGTTCGGCGTGGTCATGACGCTGAACGTGACCATCGCCCTCATCACGCCGCCGATGGGCGCCTGCAACTACGTCGTAGCGGCCGTCGGTAAGGTGAAGTTGACCGACGTTTTCATGCACATCTGGCCCTTCATAGGCGTGTCGCTGATCGTCCTGTTGATAATTATCACTTTTCCCTTTCTGACCACGCTGATCCCCGGGATGATGAACCTCTAGGGAGGTGACCAAGATGGTAACAGAAAGGAAATGGGCCCCCGTAACACAGGAAAGGCTTTTCAACTGGGAAAAGGCCCTCGCGCTGCCAATAGTGGAATGCCGTGAGGAACTGGTCCCTGCCAGCCTCGTTCCGGACAAACTGCTGGTACACCCCATATACTTCCTAAACGGGATCGAAGGCGCCCTGCCGGAATGTTACGTCCGGCGAGGAGTCCTGACACTTCTTTTGGAAGCGGCCGGCCGGCTACCGCCCGGGTTCAGGTTGGTGCTCCTCGATGGGTGGCGACCGGCACCGTTGCAAACCGCCCTTTTCAACAAGTATCGTGAAGAACTCCGGGAGGCCATGCCCTTCAAGAACGACGAGGAGTTGGGCTCGCTGGCGGCCCGTTTCATCGCTTCCCCTTCCAGCAACCCCGAACGGCCTTCACCCCACTTGACGGGTGGCGCCGTCGATTTAACCATAGCCGACGACAAGGGATTCTGCCTCTACATGGGCTCGGATTTCGACGAGACCACCGACAGGTCAGGGACGGCCTATTATGAAAAAAGGGCATCCTCGGGTGGAGCCATGGCGGGAAAGACCCTCGAAGCCCTGGATAACCGTCGAATGCTTTTTGCCGTCATGACCGGAGCGGGGTTCACAAACTTCCCCGATGAATGGTGGCACTTCGACTACGGCAACCAGAACTGGGCCTTCATGAAGGGCGATAAAACCGCCTTTTACGGGGCCGTTGAGCCCTGTTTCCGATGGAAACGGGATAACCTGAAAAGGTAGGCGAAGTGACGCTTTCGCATTGCCTCGTCCCTTCCCGCTGTTGGCGTGAACGGCATCCCCGGTGGTCACCAGCCTATTGAGAGGGCCGCTGACCGGGAGGCACCCACGATCACAGGAGATTTGCTTCGCGGGCTCTTGTCAAGAACAGGACCCTGCGAGTACTATAACCCGCGGCCCAGAAATGCCCGACACCGGGAGTCCTCGGGGTGGGATCGCCGAATGATGTCGCCGGTCTTTGAAAAGAAAAAGCTGCCGGCCTGGCCCGGCCAATCGCCGAAAAGCCGGGTCGGAGAGGCGATCTCGGCGGGTCGGAACCGTCCTTCGACCCCGTCTCCAGCCTTCCGGAAGGGTGCGCCAGGGAGTGAGGACTTGTCTTACGATACACGCACGGACGTAATGGGGCGCGACCCCATCGGCAGCCTTCTTTTTCGCTTCTCCATGCCGGCGATCGTCGGATTGCTTTCCAACGCCTTGTACAACATCGTCGACCGGATGTTCATAGGACGAATAGTGGGTTCCAATGGCCTGGCGGCCGTTACCGTGGCATTCCCCTATTTCGGCCTTGCCATCACGGCCGGGATCCTGATAACGGTCGGATCGTCATCGATCGTCTCACGAAACCTGGGCAGGGGAGACCGCGACGGGGCGGAAGAAGTCCTGGCGAACGCTTTCTTGATGGCCCTCGCCGGGGGGGTTTTACTCCTGTGGGCGGGATTCTGCTGCGGGAACCCTATGCTCCGCCTTTTCGGCGCGAGCGATCTGGTCATTGGTTCGGCCCTGGATTATCTACGGATAGTGGCATTGGGTATGCCCTTCCTGGTGATGACCTTCTCAATGAACGGCCTGATGAGGGCCGAAGGCGCTCCCCGCTGGGCCATGGGAACCATGCTGATCGGCACCCTGACCAACATTTTTCTTGACTGGCTCTTCATTGCGGTCCTAGGGTGGGGTGTCAGGGGAGCCGCCTGGGGGACCACCCTGGCCCAGGCCGCGGCACTGGGCTGGGTCATCCTTTTCTACCTGCGTCACAGCAGCCTCAAGATCCGAAGGAACCTCATCCGTCCCAGGTTGAAGATCATACTGCCCGCCTTGGCCATCGGGATATCACCGGGCCTGCTGGAAGTATCCTTTGTGACACTCCTGGTGATCATAAACAGGATAATGGGCCGCCTGGGCGGGGACCTGGCCATCTCGGCCGTGGGGATATTCTTCAGCCTCGACTCCCTCTTTTACCTCCCCGCCCTAGGGATCGGGGAAGGCGCCCAGCCACTGGTGGGGTTCAACTACGGGGCGGGCAAAATGGAGAGGGTAAGGGGCATAGTAAAACTGGCCATTCTCGCCGCCGCGGGTATCTTCACTTTGTTCTGGGTGATCGTCCAGGCGTTCCCCGTCCTCCTGGTGAACCTTTTTTCCAGGGGGGACATGGAACTGGGAGCGATAGCCGCAAGGGGTTTACGGCTGGGTTACCTGTTGCTGCCATTGATGTCTTTGTATATCGTGACAAGCTACACCTTCCAGGCGCTGGGAAGGGCCAGGGCGACTTTTATCCTCCAGGTCCTGCGCCAGATCGTCTTCTGCTTCCCTATGCTGCTTATCCTTCCCCATTTCTTGGGCACCGACGGAGTCTGGTTAGCCTTCCCCCTGATGGACCTGAGCGGGTTTCTCCTGGCCCTCACGATGCTAAGGTCAGAGATGAGGAAATGGGAAGCGCGGGAAACAGCTGAAAAAACACCCGGTTGAGGGGCACTTTGAAAAACATGGTATAAGGGGGGACAGCTTAACCTCAGGCTGTCCCCCTTTCATGGCACCTGTTTGGACTTTTCAAAAAAGCGGGACCAGCGCGGGTTCCGTCCTTAAGGGAGCATCTCCTTCTCCAGAGCCTTATCCACCTTCTCCGACACCTCTTCCGAGTCATCGACCCATGAATGCCAGAAGTCGGTATTATTTTTGAGGAACCAGAGGGCCGCCTTCTGTGGGTCATTCCCGTGGGCCTCCATCCAGGCGAGTACCTCGTTGGTCATCTCGAGACTGAGGTGGAATTTTTCGAGGAGCGGTACGACCTCGGCGTGTCCTTGGACCCATTTAGCGTTGACGGCCTTCTCAACGGAGAAGGATGGGTTCTGACAAAGACAGGTCCGGGTGAAGATCTCTTCATCGTAGTCAGGTTCTTTGAGGAGGATCATGTCCAGTTCCCCCAGCAGGGGCGTCGGTTCCCAGTAGTAAGCAACGATGGGCCGGCCCCTGTCGTGTGCCCCCCTTATGGCGGCGTTAAGCGCGGTCTGGGAGCCGGGGTCGAAGAGGTTGAAGTAATGCTCCAGGGGTTTGTTATCCACCCTATACCCGGCGAATTTCTTTAAATACCTCTCGCTGGCAGCCCAACCCGAGACGGCGTTATAGACCCTCCCCTTGCTCTTGTCCTCGGGGTCGGTGAAAAGGTGCTGGTACCTGGGCAGGTCGAAGACTGAAACGAGGTCCGGGGCGAGGGGTTCAATGCCCCTATCGGGGTCTCCCTTTACAAGGTAGGCCGGGATGTAGAGACCCGTGGGTGAGTCGGGGAAGACTTTTCCGAAGCCCGACACCTTCCCCGCCCTCCGGGCGTTGTCCCACCATTCCTGCCTTGCCTCGACCCACACCTCCAGGACGATATGGTTATCGCCCCGTTCGAGCCCTATCAAGGATGGCATGGTCTCGGAAAAATTGTAAACCGGCCTCAAACCGTAACCGTGTTCCAGGATATAGCCCATTACCCGGTGCAGGAATTGGATGCTGTCCCAGGACTGGTCGCCGAAGACCACCTCCTTTCCCATCGCCGCGGCCGTCGTACTTCCTGTAACGGCCCCTATCGTGATCACCGTCAGAACGAACAGAACGAACAGCCTTTTCATCCAGGGTTCTCTCCTTTCGAACGAAGATAAAGGCTTCGGAAGGCATCTGTCCCTCTTAAGGGCATCTGAGAACAGTGGGTGAATTGAAAACAGGAATTCCGGTCATGAAGGCCTGCTTTTGATCGTACCCTTTTTGAAATAGTGCTCATGAGGCAGCACAATGCCTGGATGTTCTGGGTGATCGAATTCTTACCGGGTACGAAAGAAGGCCTATTCAAAAATAAGGGGGGCCTGGCCCCCCTTATTTTAAACCATGAGGTACAGTTACTTACCCGCCATCATCGCTGCGATATCGCCCTCGACGGTGCCTATGGGTTTGATGTCAAATTTGTCCACCAGGACCTTTGCCACGTTGGGTGAGAGAAAGGCCGGCAATGTCGGGCCAAGCCTTATTCCCTGGACGCCCAGTGACAGCAGCGCCAGCAGGACGGCAACGGCTTTCTGTTCGTACCAGGCGATATCGTAGGAAATGGGCAGTTCGTTTATATCGGCCAGCCCGAAGGCTTCCTTCAACTTCAGGGCTATGATCGCCAACGAGTAGGAGTCATTGCATTGACCGGCGTCGAGCACCCGGGGGATGCCGCCGATATCGCCGAGGTCAAGCTTGTTGTACCGGTACTTGGCGCAGCCGGCGGTCAGGATCACCGTGTCCTTGGGTAAATTTTTCGCCACCTCGGTGTAATAGTCCCTGGAGTTGAACCGCCCGTCGCATCCGGCCATCACCACGAACCGTTTTATCGCCCCGGACTTGACGGCTTCGACGATCTTGTCCGCCAGGGCCATGACCTGGGCATGGGCGAAACCGCCCACGATCTTCCCCTTCTCTATCTCCTTCGGGGGGGCGCATTTCTTTGCCGCTTCTACCAG
>Ga0302245_1002578_pt1 | contig 10403 bp, 3 predicted proteins | sample AAG_UR_Thr_MG_FD_193512 | JGI IMG/M metagenome (GOLD analysis project Ga0302245, IMG submission 193512) | Enriched activated sludge microbial communities from anaerobic digester in WTTP, New Holstein, Wisconsin, United States - AAG_UR_Thr | ecosystem: Engineered > Bioreactor > Anaerobic >... | reverse complement strand
AAAGATATTACCTATAACATTACTCTGAAAAACTACGGACTGGTCACCCTGACAAATGTCACGGTAAAAGATATCCTTCCCGCCGGAACTTCCTATAAAGGCCCCGGTGAAGGAGAAATCCTCTCAGGCGGCGAGGTTCTATGGAACATAGGAACCCTTGATATAGGGGAAACAAGAATATTGACCCTCATCGTTAAAACAGACTCTTCGCTTGAAGACGCAACAATCATAGAAAATACCGCCAGGGCCTTCTGCGACCAGACAGATATTCAGGCATCCTCCTTCCAGGCAACAATTACAGCGAGAACTCCCGGGGTTATGCAATTCTTCGACTCTCAATGGAATCTCAGGTCCGTCTACACTGTGGGAGACACGATATTCATACAGGTTGCCGATCCGGACCAGAATGCAGATTCGTCTAAGATAGAAACCGTCTCAATCATACTTACCGGCAGCCAAACCGGAGACACTGAAACAATCATACTTTACGAAACCGATCCGGATACTGGAGTATTCAGAGGCTCCATACCATCCACCGGTACAGCTCCCGTCACTGAAAACGGCATTCTTTCAGTTTCCGAGGATACAACTGTCATCGCATCATACACCGACCCTCTTGATGTAAAACCGGTAACCCTGAGTATCGCTTACATAGACCCTTACGGCATAGTCTTTGATTCTGTAACAGGAACGCCCTTGCCAGGCGTCATAGTCACGCTGATTGATTCAGGAACGGGTCTGCCGGCAACTCTTCCCTTTGACCCTAATCCGGCTCCCGCTACAGGCGCAGACGGAAAATATGCTTTCCCCGAAGTTCCCGCGGGAACATACTATCTCTCCTTGTCTTCCCTGCCCGCGGGATATACGTTCCCTTCGTCTGTGCCTGGCAGCGAAATGCCTGCAGGCTACGAGGTTATAAACGGATCCAGGGGAGAACCCTTCACCCTGACATCCCTAACGCCTCCCGTTAACATAGACATCCCGGTTGACCCGGCTGTTCCGGGGCTTGCCGTAACAAAAACAGCCAGCAGAACAACCGCTTCCGTGGGCGACATACTGAAATATACCGTAACTGTTACAAACACTGGAAAAATTTCCGTCACCAATATCAAAGTTACAGACGTGATGCCTCATGGCATAGTCTACGTGAAGGGTTCAAGCAGGCTTGATTCTCTGCCGGCATCAGATCCCGCAACCCCCGCGGGCAGGACCATTGTGTGGGATATCCCGTTGATTGACGCAGAACAATCTATTGAAATCACGTATGCCGCAATCGTGGGTGTTGACAGCTCCAAAGGCAGCGGGAAAAACACGGTAACAGCATCTGGAATAAGCGTGGGACAACCCGTCTCCTCTCCTGTAGCGTCTTTTACAGTTCGCATTAACGAGGGGATATTCACATCAAAAGGAACAATAATAGGAAAAGTTTTCATAGACAACAACGGGAATAAGATTCAGGATCCGGGAGAGTCCGGCATTAAGGACGTCTTGATTTACATGGAAGACGGCACAAGGGTTATCACAGACGGGGAAGGCAAATATTCAATACCTGGAGTTCTGCCCGCTACCCATGTCATAAGGATCGATGAAACGACCCTGCCTGCCGGATTGCGTCCTCTTTCCCTTTCCAACCGGTTTGCAGGAAGTTCCGAATCCCAGTTTGCGGATATGAAAGCAGGAGGGCTGGTCAAGGCGAACTTTGCACTGACAGAAAAAGATGGCCCTGAGACGACAAAAAACTTGCAGATCATTCATACAATACAGGTTGCCTCATATCAGGCGAATGCTTCTCAGGAAGCCATCCAGGCAACCAGGTCACTTGAAAAAGAAGGATTCAGAGATGTCCGTCTCGAACTGATTGACGGCAAATACGCTGTAAGGGCAGGATATTACGATTCAGCAGAATCTGCGAAAGAATATCTCGGACAGATGAAGGAAAAGCACCCAAGCGCCTTTATAAGAAAAGCCTATATTATGCCTGAAAGGGTTATATACCCTGCGCCCGGCGAAACGGGGGAGGCCATAGAGGAAACACATGTGAAACAGGATCTTTCCATACAGAGCCCTGAAGAAAAACAGGCAGTCATGGAAAAAGAGATACTCTCAATGACTCCCGAACTTGCATTTATTTCTCCTGCCGACGGGCTGCTTTTACAGAAAAAGTCAACAAACGTACTCCTGAAAGCGCCCATGAACACAGAAATCTCGCTTTACGTCAACGGGGAAAAGGTTGACGAAAGCAGGCTCGGGATGAAAGTTGAAAACAGTGAAGGAAAAGTGACCGTATATGAATTCGTTGGGATCCTTCTTAAGGCGGGAGAGAAAAATGTCCTGAAGGCGGAGATAAGGGACACGTTCGGCAATATCAGGGATATCAGGGAAATTTCCGTCATGTCCGTCGGCAATTCCCACGAAATAATTGTAAAGCCAAAAGAAAAAAGGATTCAGGCAGACGGAATTACGTCCGTGGGAGTGGAAGCTTTTGTAAAGGATAAAAACGGTAATATTCTTCTATATCCTTCTTTCATGACTGTGGAGACAAGCGCCGGCAGGATACTTGAAAAAGACGCAGACCCATCCATGCCGGGTACGCAGGTGCCTTGCAGTAACGGAAGAGCAAAATTCACAGTAATATCCCCGGCGTCACCGGCATTTGCAACCGTCAGGGCGTCCCATGACAACCTTGCGGGTGAAGAAACAATATTTTTTGCACCGTATCTCAGGCCAATGATGCTGATAGGTTACGGGGAACTGGCCATGGGATACGGAAAGACAGAAGGAGATACGTCTCTGCTTGATAAAGACTGGTTGAAAAAGGATGGAATTTCGACAGGCGGGCGCGGCGCTTTCTTCCTCAAGGGAAACGTTGGAAAAGGATTCCTCCTGACCGCCGCATACGATTCTGCAAAAGAAAGAGAAGATGATTTTTTCAACGAGCATACAAAAAATACCGAAACGGAAGACAGGTATCCTGTTTATGGAGATGAAAGCAAGCTGGAATACGAAGCCCAGTCGCGCGAAAAACTTTATGTGAGAATTGACAGGGACCGTTCATACATCATGTACGGCGATTTTCAGACAGACTTCAGGGATTCAAAGCTTGGCGCCTACACAAGGACGTTCACGGGGATGAAGTCCGATATCAACACCGGGAAATTCTCATGGCAGACTTTCCTTAGCCATACTGACCAGGTTCAGAAAGTTGATAACATCCCTGCGAAAGGCATATCCGGCTACTACTACCTTTCCAGCAGGCCTGTGGTGGAAGGCAGCGACATGGTCGTAATAGAAACCAGGGACAGGAATAGGCCGGAACATATCCTTGAAAGAAAGAGGAAAGCAAGGGGAACCGACTACGTGATGGACTACGACATAGGAGGTATCCTCTTCAAATCGGCAATACCTTCCTATGACAGCGACCTCAATCCCGTTTTCATAATTGTCAGCTACGAAACCACGGGAACAGGCAAGAAGTATTACATTGCCGGCACCCGCGCAGCCGGAAACCTTTTCCCATGGCTGAAGGCAGGATTCACAGCCGTCAGGGAAGAGCAGGAAATCAAGGATAAGACAATCATCGGGGCAGACATCACCCTTACCCTCCCGGGCAAGACAACCATAAAAGCCGAATGGGCACAGACAGAATCCTTATTTGAAACCGGAGGCATTTTCACCGGAGAGAAAGACAGCGGATGGCTGGTTGAACTTGATTCAAAACCATCAGACAACATTATCCTTTCCGCCTATTACAGGAACATCGGGGATTATTTCGGCAACCTCTCGGCCTTTGACGTTATGCGTGGCACGGAGAGATACGGGATGGAAACAACATACCAGAAAGACAAAACCACGTGGGTCAAAGCATCCTATTACAACGAAACCGACAAGCTCAATGACATGGAGCACGAGTACGTGGGAATAGGAATGGGGAAGACCTTCGGGAAAACAAGCCTCGAGGTTGAAATCTACCGGGAAACAGCAAACGACAAATATATCGCCCCGCCCGACCCTTCATCAAGGGACCCTTTTGACTTCAGCGAGGAAACCCCCGAAGAAGCCACAGGCGTGAGGTTAAGGCTTGAACAGAAGCTTAATCCTAAGCTGTCGCTCGCCCTTGAGCACAAACAGAACTTTCTCTCGGATGAAGGCACCCTCAGCCGCGCGGATATCGATTATAAACTGGACGAAAAAAGAAAAGCATATATCCGTCAGGAATACGGCCATTTTGACGAAAGGAAAGAAACGAGAACGGCCGTGGGCATTGAAGCCGAGCTCTCACCTTCAACTTCGGCATTCAACGAATACAGGCTTAACGGAGGCATAGACGGAAACAGTTCCCAGCAGAGCATAGGGATCCGCAACAAGTTCAACCTTGCAGAAAATCTCACTGGCAACCTGTCCGTTGAAAAACTTGACACCCTGAGCGGAGAGGAAAGAAAGAGCCGGCCCGACGCTTTTTCGGCCGCTGTGGGGATTGAATACCTTCCTAACGAAAATCTCAAGTTAACATCAAGGTTTGAACACAGGCATGAAAGAGCGGAAAGGTCCAACCTTGCAGAGCTTGCAATAGCCTCCATGTTCAGCCCGTCTTATACTTTCATGTTCAGACAGCGCCTCTTTTACAACAGCTTTACTTCAGGGGGACAACAGATTACGTCAAGAACCATGCTCGGCATGGCTTACAGACCTGTCAACAACGACAGGTTCAACGCCCTGGGACGACTTGAATTCAAGGTTGACAAGGATACCGCTTCTTCCCCGGGATACGATTCAACTTCTTACATAGCCTCGTTTGAAGCCAACTACCAGTTAAACAACCGGACCCAGTTAACAGGCAAGTACGCAGGCAAACTTGCAGGCGACTACGACATTTCCAGCTATACCGACCTTCTGTCCGGACGCTTCATGTACGACATAAATGACCGCTTTGACATCGGGATAGAAGGCCGTATCCTGAACTCCTACAGGGCAGGAACAACCCTTTTTGGAGGTTCCGCTGAAATAGGGTGCCGGATCGTAAAAAACCTCTGGCTATCACTCGGCTACTCGTTTGACAACTTCGACGAGGATCTGACTGGTAACTCTTACAGTGGAAAAGGTCCTTACCTCATGTTGAGATTCAAGCTCCACGAGAATCTCTTCAAATAGTTTTTATAGCCTCCCCATCTCTTTCTCCCTCTAACCATAGGGGAGAGAGTGCCTCCCTATCTTTTCTACCTCTCCTCCTGGGGGAGAGGATTGAGGTGAGGGTATACACCCTTTCACCCTCTACCCATAGGGGAGAGGGATAGGGTGAGGGGGGCCTTTAATTGCTCTCTCCTTCTCTTGGAATAGTCGCCTAAGTATCAGTGGTGAAAAGAGAAGAAGATGTCTTCTCCACTATTCCCCTCTACCCCAAGGGGAGAGAGTGCCTCCCTATCTTTTCTTCCTCTCCTCCTGGGGGAGAGGATTGAGTGAGGGGAGCCTTTAATTGATCTCCCTTCTCTTGGAATAGTCGCCTAAGTATCAGCGGTGAAAAGAGAAGAGGATGTCTTCCCCGCTCTTCCCCTCTACCCCAAGGGGAGAGGGATAGGGTGAGGGGGGCTTTTCCGTCTTTCGCCCTCTCCCCAAAAAGGACATGTCCGCCATAGCCGACCTGTATTGAACTACAAACTTGCAATATCATTGACTCAGGCAGAACATTTATTGCATAATTATAATAATTTAAAAACTAATATAAAGGGAAAAACAAAAATGCCGAACATGAAAAGAAAATTTAGCGCCGTAAAAAATCTTCTCGTTAACCCGGAATTCAAATACCTTGCACCCTCCCCTTCCTCGTCCTCGCGCGGCCTTTACCTTGCGGGCTGGAATATAAAAAAAAGAGGCGACATTGAAATATGCCCCATGAAAGAAGGCTTCGTGAAAAAAGCGGCAGGAAACTGCGTGCTGGTTCAACCCGGTAAAAAATTCTGGCAGTTCATGCCTCTGCCCGAACTCGGCCCGGGGCTTAAAGGACGCAAACTTAAACTTGCAGCCGAAATAAGGCAGAAAGAACCTTCCTCTGTAAAAATAAGACTCATGCTCATGGGGTCGGAAAGCGCCGACGGCACATGGTCGCCGGCAGAATTCGGCCTTGAAGACACCCGTATTTTCTCCAGACACGGGCGGGGAGAACTCGTGGTAATTTCCGAAAAAAACTCGTGCTCCGGGCGTACTGAAAACGAAAGGCTTGAAACCGGAGAACTGGCCATTGACTGGAACTTCAAAAAGACGGAACGCTCCTCTTCCAAATACCGCAATGCCGTCGGGATAAAGGTTGAATTTGAAAACGTCTCTTCTTCTCCGGCGTGGGTAAGATGGCCCCTCCTCGCAGAGGGGAAAAATATCCCTGAAGGTTTTGTGAAAGGCACTCCTCTTCCTGCTTACTCAAAATTGATACCGCGTACCATGAAAAAACTTCTTAAGGGAGAGCCCCTGCATATCCTTGCCCTCGGCTCCAGCCTGGACCGCGGAAGCGCAAATCCGCCGCTCTACCTTTACGACGAAAATCCTTCCAGCCCAACCTATAAAGAGCCTGTTCCCAATAGCCGCCTCTTCCTCCCGGAAGCGGTGGGGAGACCCGACCTGGCAGGCTACATAGGATTCTTTCAGCACTACTTCGCATACACGGGACGCCTTCGCCTCGAATTGATGAAAAAATTCGGCCACCCTGTCAGCAAGATTCTGCTTAACCTGATGGCATGCGACGGGTCCAGCATAGGTGAAGGACACAGCGGTTTCATAGAATACACTTCGTTTTTAAGCAAACCCTGTCCGGGCATCAACGGACACTCCGAAGGAAAACCGTGGAAAAGCCTCTATCCGCAACTCTTCAAAAAAGGAAATCCCCCGCCCGACCTGGTTATATTCGGATACGGCAGCGGCCACAACGAACAGATAGACGAGCCCGACACAATCGCTGCGTACGAAGGGGCTGTCCGCCTTTTGCAGAGACACTACCCGGGAGTTGAATTCGTAAGCTGCACGTGGCCGGTCAAGAAAGGTAAAGACGATATAACCACCGGCCCCATGGAAAAACTCTGCAAATATTACAACATACCTTTTATAGATATTAGAGAACTCGACAGGAGGCTCCCCGAAAGCGTCAATTTTTTCGCCCTGGCAACCGACGGAGTCCATTTCCAGACAGGGGCTCACTACCTCTGGTTTAAACAGCTCGAGAAAGCCTTTGAGATTGCTGATGCCGGACAGAAATGGATTGCCCAGAAACACCTTCCCCCCAGGATGAACAAGTACTCTTACAGCTGGGAGGGCGACCACATTACGTTTACCGCGCCACACCCGCGCATCGTGGAAAACCGGATGATGATAATCGAGGATACGGCCTTCAACGTTTGGGCGTCTCACAATGCCCCTGTCACAACCCCTCCGGAAAGGATGAAGATAAGGATAAACGGCGAAGAAACGGCTGGCGCCGGACGAGGAGGAAACTTAATACAGAGGAACAACCGCAATTCCTCTTTTGCATATGGCAGGCTGGAACCAGGAAAACGACACATAATCGAAATAACAGGCAAAGAGCCTTCCATAATTGCGGCAGACAACAAAGTTGTGCCAGGGAAAACATTCTACCCTGCAGGAAGTCCCAAATGGCTTACGGAAAGAAAGGTCGAAAGATTCACGTCTGGATGGGGCGCACCTTATGGTTCCCGCTGCTTTCTGCTCCGGGCAGGCGGAAAAATAAAGAGAATTGACTCGTCAGTACCCTATGTTTGCAGCATGGGGAAAAAGCACTACATGGAAAACAGGCAGGCAATCTCCCTCCCGGCTTACGCCAGGAGGAAAATAACCGTGACATGCCTTTCCGGCATTGTTCAGATACTCGGGCTGTATGCTTACGACACCAGGTAAAAAACGTACGCTTCCCTGCCCGGCGTCATTTTCTCATCAGCCCGTCATCACGTCCCAGTATCTTGCACGCTTATCGCTGCCGCCGGGTCCTGAAACTTCAAGCAAGACCACATAATTTATTCCAGGCTTTTCGTAAACGTGCACAGGATTTTGTTCCGTGGAAACCGAACCGTCCCCGAAATACCATTTCCACGAGGTTATATCCCCGTATGAAAAATCCATGAATGCAACCTTTCCCTTCTTCCTGTCTATAACCTTATATCGCCAATCAGCTTCAACAGGTTTACGGAAAACCTTTTCAAGAGGCATCAGCCTGAAAGGAAGAGCATCGGAAGCATTTGACCAAGGCTGTGGAGGTCTTCCTCCCCGCCCTTCCTGGGTCAGTGAGTAAAAAGCATCATACTTGCTGCCCCCCATGTAATCGAGTACCATCCAGGTAAGGCCGATAAGGCTGTTTTCTTCAAACTTCGATTCCACGCTGTATTCAGGACCTCTCGAAGAAGCATAATCAAAAACCGTTATGTAAAACTCAAGTATAAGCTTACCGGCTTCTCCCTGGCCAAAATCGTACGAATAAGCGTAATTTGCATATGGGAAATCTTTTATCCATGGCTGTGAACCCCACACAATCGTCCATTCTCCGTCAACTGGAGGAGTGAAAATATGATAATTCTGGGCATGGTGGCCGGCATGCTTCAGATGACATTCAATCCTGTCAGATATCAGTGGATTGCATATCAGGTCGCCTCCGGATCGGTCCCCGTCCACCACAATCTCGAGAATATCGTTCATATAACTGGTTGCCGTTCTGGAATCAACCCTTTGAAAATCCCAGTAATTGCTGTAGGCTTCATACCTGAAATATAAGCGGTTAAGCCCTTTGACCCATCCAACCGTCATCTTCATGTCAAAGACATCGGGATTATTTGATTTTCCCATTATGATATCCTTCATATGTTCCATCCCGTAGGTGTATTCAGGAGGAACCATATTCCAGTCATCAGTCTTTCCGTCTATACGGGGTATCATGTTGCGCGGAAACTGGAAAATCTTAAATTCTCTGCTTCCCACCGAACCTTCCTTACGCTTTAAAGTTTCATGTCCCATATTTTCACAGGCAGGTCAACGAGGCCATGCTCACATGCTCATGTATCACCCTGTAAATATTCCCGCCTCCTCCTTTATTTTATCGAACCCTATTTGGAAATTTTGACAATATATTAAAACCTTTATGGGAAGAGTGTCAAATTGTTTCCGTCCCTTTGCAAAAACAGTTCTTCCAATATATGAATTTATCCTTCCTGCTACCTAATGATTACGATTTCAAAAACTCTGAAACCATTCTGCATAAGATTTTCAGACAATATCTTTTTCAGCTTCACCTTCAGCATGCTCCTCTCCTATACCATGAGATACCCCGCCGAGATTTTAACGCAGTCAGGAGGGGGCGCCTACCCTACTCTTCTTCCTCTCCTCCTGTTGGAGAGGACATGCCCCCGTCCGTAGCTTTAGCGGAGGAGGGGTGCTGGTGCGAAGAATAATGAGCACCGTATAGCACAAAGGGCGAGTCAGAGAACCCATTGACCGAAGCCCGTAGGGCAAGAGGGGTGAGGGGGGCTTTCCATCTTTCGCCCTTTCCCCCTTTCTCCCTCTACCCATAGGAGAGAGAGTGCCTCCTTATCTCTTCTTCCTCTCCTCCTGGGGGAGAGGATTGAGGTGAGGGGGTTTTTCATCTTTCGCTCTTTCTCACCGGGGAGAGGGCATGTCTGCCATAGCCTTGGCAACGAAGGATAAGGTATACCTCTTTATCATCACCCTACCCTTATCCCCTACTCTGTTACTATGAAAGCGCCTCTGTTCAGAATCTCACACTTTTATCCATTATGAATCTCTGTTTTCTTCTCTTCAAGGTGTAGAGGGAAAAACTCAAACCCTTATTTTCTGAAATCCAATTGACCTGCCAATCCATAAGCCGAATGGTCAACTCTGCCCATTTGATCTCATCCAGGCATTGCGAAAATTGCACCCCGGCATGCCCCAGATATTTTTTGTTGAATTTCTCGAAAAAAGGGAGTATAATATTTAAGATGTGTGAGAAATAAAGCAGTACGGACCCGTAGCTCAAGGGCAGAGCAGCGGACTCATAATCCGTTGGTTGCTGGTTCGAATCCGGCCGGGTCCACTTCTACGTTTTTCAGTAGTGCTTAGTAGGCACGGGCGGATGAGAACACTGGTTCGAGCCGAGGCCTGTTTATTCTTTGTTTCGCAATCCCCGATTTGCTGAGGCCGAGACCGTGCGTATGTTTTTGTAGCACAATCCGGCCGGGTCCACTCTCCCCTACCTTACAACCTCAACAGTTTCCAAACTTTCAGACTCTTTCTACAGCAACTAACTTTTCTTCAGGTATGCCAACTGTATGCCATGATTTTTGCTTCTTCTTCTCTTCAATGCCAGCCAGTTCCTCGTAAATCTCGCTCAGATTATGCACAAGGTAATGGGAATGTATGCC
>Ga0302245_1002567_pt1 | contig 10430 bp, 11 predicted proteins | sample AAG_UR_Thr_MG_FD_193512 | JGI IMG/M metagenome (GOLD analysis project Ga0302245, IMG submission 193512) | Enriched activated sludge microbial communities from anaerobic digester in WTTP, New Holstein, Wisconsin, United States - AAG_UR_Thr | ecosystem: Engineered > Bioreactor > Anaerobic >... | reverse complement strand
ATTCCCCCGGCCCGGCCCACATCCTCCACATGGTACCTGGAGCTGGGGGCCACCTTGCAGAGGTTCGGGACCACCCGGGAGAGGTCCTCGATGTCGCTGAGGGTGAAGCCCACCCTCCCCTCCCGGGCGATGGCCAGAATGTGGAGCACCGTGTTGGTGGAGCCCCCCATGGCGATGTCCAGGGTCATGGCGTTGGCAAAGGCTTTCTTCGACGCGATGGAGCGGGGAAGGACCGACTGGTCCCCCTTTTCGTAATAGGCCCGGGCCATCTCGACGATCCGGCGGGCCCCCTTCTCGAAAAGCTTCTTCCTGTTGGCGTGGGTGGCCACGATGGTGCCGTTCCCCGGGAGCCCCAGACCCAGGGCCTCGTTGAGGCAGTTCATGGAGTTGGCGGTGAACATGCCGGAGCAGCTGCCGCAGGTGGGGCAGGCGGAGCGTTCTATTTCCAGCACCCTCTCGTCCGACACCGAGGGGTCCCCCGCCACGATCATGGCGTCGATGAGGTCGATGGCCTCGTTCCCCACATGCCCCGCCTCCATGGGCCCCCCGGAGACGAAGATGGCCGGGATGTTGAGCCGCATGGCGGCCATGAGCATTCCCGGGGTGATCTTGTCGCAGTTGGAGATGCAGATCATGGCGTCCGCCATGTGGGCGTTCACCATGTACTCCACGCTGTCGGCGATGAGTTCCCGGGAAGGCAGGGAGTAGAGCATGCCGTCATGGCCCATGGCGATGCCGTCGTCCACGGCGATGGTGTTGAACTCCGCGGCGAAGCAGCCCATGCTCTGGATGATCCCCTTGATATGGGCGCCGATCTCCTTCAGATGGACATGCCCGGGAACGAACTGGGTGAAGGAATTGACGATGGCGATGATGGGCTTGCCGTACTGGTCCTCGGTCATGCCGTTGGCAAGCCAGAGGCTTCGGGCCCCCGCCATGCGGCGGCCGCCGGTGGATGTCTCGCTGCGCAATTTTATCTTCATGGTGGTCTCCTTGGAACGATCGATTTTTCATCCATAATAACGAAGATTCCCTCCTTTGCTCAACTCCCAAAATGGAGGGACGGATTTCCTTTCTTTTCACTTTCAATTGACCCGCCCCCAAAGGCCTTATAGAATAAAAACATGATCCGGCTCCTTATCATTGCCGACGATCTCACCGGGGCCCTGGATTCGGGGGTGAAGCTCGCGGAGGCGGGGATCCCCACGGAGGTCAGGATCTCGCCGGGGTGTCCTGATTCCCCGGATGAGGAGTTCGAGGCATCCACCCTCACCCTGGTGGTGGACACCCAGACCCGGCACCTCCCCGCCGGCGAAGCCTACGCCCGGGTGGAAAGCCTCGTTCACTGGGCCCGGAAAAAGGGTATCCGGCTGTTTTACAAAAAGACCGATTCCACCCTGCGGGGCAACCTGGGAGTGGAAATGGCCGCCCTCATGAATGCCGGGGGAGGGGGGCCGCTGGTCTTCGCCCCCGCTTTTCCCGCCCTGGGCCGCACCACCGAAGGGGGTAGGCAGTACGTGAACGGAGTCCCGCTGGAAGACACGGTTTTCGCCCGGGACCTTCTCAATCCCGTACGAACCGGATCCGTCCGGGAGATCCTCCGGCAGGGCGTGGACCTGGATGTCCGGGAGGTGGAACCCTCCGGACTCGCCGCGGCCCTCCGGGAAGCGGGGGAACAGGAAAAAGAGCTTCTGGTCATCGTCGTGAACGGCCGGACCGAGGAAGACCTGGCGGAAACCGCCCGGGCCCTGGCCCGGGCCCTGGCCCGATCCCGGAATGGCGGCCGGTCCCTTCGGACGAAGGGGGACGGCGGCGGGGCTTCCCGTCCGCTTCTGGCGGGCTGCGCCGGCTTCGCCGCCCATCTGCCGGAGCTTCTGGGATTCCACAGGGCCGAGCCGGAGAAGCCCCGCCTTCGCGGGCCCCTGGTGGCGGTGAACGGCAGCCTCCACCCCGTCTCCCTGGGGCAGACCCGGGCCGCCATCCGAAGCGGTTTTCTGGATGTGGCTCTGGAGCCGGAGGAGATTCTTTCGCCGGAAGCCCGGGAAGAAGCGGTCCGGAAGATCGTCTCCGCCTCCATGGAGGGCCGGCCCTGCGCCCTGCGCAGCGTTCTCCACGACGCCGACTTTCAGGATTACCGCCGGAAAGCCGAAGAATTCGGACTCCCCCCGGGGGAGATACACAAGATCCTTCCCCGGTTCATGGGGGATATCGTCCGGGATGCCGCCTCCCGAGCGGTTATGGGGACCCTGGTGGTCTTCGGCGGCGACACCCTGGGGGGGATCCTGGAGGCCTTCGGGAAGAGGGCCATAGTCCCGCTGGCGGAAACATTTTCCGGTGTGGTGGCCGCCCGGGTTCCGGGGGTCCCAAACCCCCGGCATCTGGTTTCCAAAGCCGGAGGCTTCGGAGACGACGAGTTCCTGATTGAACTGCTGCGCCTGATCCGGGACCCTTGAGGAGCAGGAAAGGAGACATGAGCATGAGCGGAAGAAATGAGGGAAAAACGATCCTTATCACCGGCGGCGGCGGCTTTCTGGGCGCCCGCCTGGCGGAACTCATCCTGGCGAAAGACCCGAAAGCGGCGATCCTCCTCACCGACATCGACCGAAGCCCCCGGGTGGACGCGCTGGCCGGCCGGGTGGAGTTCATCCGGGCCGACATCAGCGATCCCGGGATCTGCCGGGACCTGGTGGGTCCCCATACCGGCACGGTCTACCATCTGGCCTCCCTGGTTTCCGGAGGCGCGGAAAAGGATTTCGAGGCGGGTCTGCGGGCAAACCTCTTCGCCACCATCCATCTTCTGGAAGCCTGCCGGCTCCGGGCGGAGAAGCCGGTCTTCGTTTTCACCAGTTCCATCGCCACCTTCGGCGGACGGAACCTCCCGGACGAGGTGGACGACTACACCTACCAGCACCCGCAGAACAGCTACGGGGCGGCCAAGGTCGCCGGGGAGCAGCTTCTGAACGACTACAGCCGCAAGGGCTTTCTGGACGGCCGGGGCGTGCGCCTGCCGGCCATCATCGTCCGGGATGTGGCCAACACCGCCTTGAGCGGCTACGCCAGCAACATGATCCGGGAGCCCCTGGCGGGAAAGGATTACCTCTGCCCCGTGGGAGAGGAGATGCGCATCCCGCTGATGGGGATAGCCACCGCCACCCGTCTCCTCCATGCATTGGGAACCATGGACGGCGCCCTCCTGGGGGACTACCGCAGCCTGAACGGCCGGGGAATCTCCCCCAGCGCGGGAGAGATCGCCGCAGCGGTGGCGGCCTGCGCGCCTCCGGAGCGGCCCCTGGGATCCATCGCGTTCCGGCGGGACCCGGAGGTGGAACGGGTCGTCGCCGCCTGGCCCCGGGTCATGCACGGAAAGCGCGCCGAAGCCCTGGGGCTTCCCGGGGACCGGGGGATAGAGGCCGTGATTCGGGAGTATCTTGCCGGGCTAGGCTGACTTTTCGAACATGCCGGTCAGCTCGGCCTTGACCCGACCCAGAACCTCGCCGTAGCGGCTTTCCAGGTTGCCCATGTTCTGGTTGTAAATCTTGACGAAATCCGGGTCCGCCATGGGATCGATTCTCACCTGTCGTCCCATCTGACGGGAGATCTGGGCCTCCTTCTGGCGCAGCGCCGGAGACAGCTGTTTCAGCACCGCCTCCGCCAGGTTCTTCCGGTCCTCCAGGAACTGCCGGAAAAACTGGCCCAGCTGGTCACGCAGCCGGCGCAGGCCTCCCCGGTCCTTGATGACCGCCTCCAGGGCCTTGCCGACGACCTCCAGCTGATCCAGGCTCCCGTCGTCCCGGGGCAGAGTCAGATTGGCGGTCACGATCTGAAAAAAGCCCTCCCGGACCGCCGGGAGCCGGTCCCGGGGAATTTCCCTGAACCTGCCCGCCAGATCCAGCCCCGGGTCCTGGAAGAAGGCCGACGCGAGCCTCTTGCCCTCCTCTCTGCCTTCCGCCGTGACGAGGGAGCCCTTGTCTCCTTTTATGTCGTTCGTCTTTTCCAGTGCGATCTCCAGCGCCGATTTGATGAGAGCCATGTAAAAACCTCCGTTCCGTCGGGAAAAAGATACAGAATATTTCGCATCCGATCAAGGAAGGCCGGAGCGCGGGATCGGCCGATCAGAGGCCGTCCAACGGCCTCCCCTTCCCCGGGACAGGGAAAAAGCCCTCGTCCGTGACCAGAAAATCCACCCGCCGGTCCTCCCCCCCCATGGGCACGTCCGGGACGAGCTGCACGGCGAAAGCCACTCCGACGATGCGGGGCTCTCCGAGACAGGAAAAAGGAGAAAATCCGCCGAGAAACCTGTCGTAGAACCCCTTTCCCCGCCCCAGCCGCCCTCCCCGGAGATCGAAGGCCAGGCCGGGAACCAGAATCACCGCTCCGGGCTCGGAGCCGTCCGGGGAGCCCCCGGCCGGGACGGTGAAATCCTCCGTCCCCAGAACGGGGAGCCCCTCCCGGGGCTCCCGGACGCCCCGATAACCGGGCAGGCAATCCCGGAAGTCCGCAACCCGCCGGAAACGAAGGAGCCCTCCCTGGACCCGGGGGAGGGCCAGTGTCCGGCCCTCCGTCAGAACCTGCTCCAGCAGGGGAAGGATGTCCGGCTCCTCCGGGAGGGGGTAATAGGCCGCCACCAGCGCCGCGGTCCGGAAAGCCTCCGTCCCCGCCAGGGCCCGGCGGATGGCGAAACTCCGCCTCTCCCGCTCCTCCGGAGTCATGACGGCCAGACGGTCCCGCACCCTGCTCCGCAGGGCCTTTTTGGCGGCCCGGATATCCTGATCCATGGGCCACACTATACCACGGCCCGCCGGAAGGGATCATCCCGCCCGCCTCCGTCCCTAGCCTCAGTCCCTAGCCTCCGTCCCCGGCCTCCGTCCCCGGCCTCCGTCCCCGGCGCGCCGAAGCTTGACCGGCCCTCCCCGGCCGTATTACCCTGACCCGACATGAAGAAAGCGAAAGACCTCCTCTCCGCCCTGATCCCCCGGGTGGAGGCGGTGGGGCGTTACCAGCTCGGACATTTCAGGACCCGGGGACCCGGCGGCGGAAGCGAAAAATCCGCCGGGAACCTGGTCTCCGAAATCGATGTGGAATCGGAAAACCGGCTGAAGGAGGACCTCCTGGGGCTCCTTCCCGCCGCCGGGTTCCACGGCGAGGAAACCGCCCGAACCCGGGGGGAGTACACCTGGGTCGTCGATCCTCTGGACGGGACCACCAATTATCTGAGCGGGGTCGATGTCTGGGCCGTTTCCGTGGCCCTGATGCGGGAAAACGAGATCCTTCTGGGGCTGGTCCACAAGCCCTATACGGGGGAGAATTTCTTCGCCCTCCGGGGAGAGGGGGCCCATCATCAGGGCCCCGGCGGTTCCCCGCCCCGCAGGCTGGCGGAGGCCCGACCCTTTCCCCTCCGCGACGCCCTGGTGGGCACGGGCTTTCCCTACCGCTCCCCGGACACGGCGGACGCCTTCTTCGCCGCCGCCCGGGAAATCCTGTACCTGGGCCGGGGCATCCGCCGCATCGGCGCCGCGGCGCTGGACCTCACCTATGTGGCCGCCGGATACCTTCAGGGCTTCTGGGAGGTGGACCTCCAGGCCTACGACGTGGCGGCGGCGCTCCTCTTCCTGCGGGAGACCGGCTGCGCGGCCACCGATTTTTCCGGCAATCCCTACGACCCCTTCCACTCCCGGGGTCTCGTGACCGGCCCTCCCGGAGCGGCGGAGGAGCTTCTGCGGATCGTCCGCCGTCATTACGCGGGGATCCGCGATTGACAAACCGGCGGGAAAGACCCACAATGTTTTCATATCGAACCTGAGAGGAGGGCGCCGTGATCATCCGAAGAGCATCCATGAAGGGAGAACTCAAGACCGCCCTGCGGGGAGGCCCCGGTTCGCTGACCATGACGGACCTCACGGGGGGAAAAGGCCCCTGCAAAAATTGCCGTCTCGTCTCGGAGGTGCTGATTCCCCCCGGAGCGGGGATCGGTCACCATGATCACCAAACCGAGACCGAGTATTACATCATGCTCCAGGGGACCGCGGTGGTGAACGACAACGGCAAGGATCTGTCGGTGGGGCCCGGCGACGTAGTCATAACCGGAGACGGGGCCGCCCACTCCATCACCAACACGGGAACCGAGCCGGTAAAAATGATCGCGGTCATCGTGACCTATTGATCTCTGCCATTGGGAGGATGGAAGGATGAGCGAAAAGTTCAGGGACAGCGTTTGGGACCGCCATGGGGTGGTGGACAAGATAGTGGGATCCGCCGTGATCCCCCGGTTCGTCAAGGTCAGACAGATTTTCGAGGACAACACCATCCGGGACCTGCCCGCGGCGGTGGCCAGAGAGTTCGCCAAGCCCGAGGTGGCGGCCCGCATCAGACCGGGCATGTCCATCGCGGTCACCGTGGGGAGCCGTGGCCTGGCCAATCTGAAGATCCTGGTCCGGGAAACGGTGGCCCAGATCAAGAAGCTCGGGGCAAAGCCCTTCATCTTCCCCGCCATGGGGAGCCACGGGGGGGCCACCGCCGAAGGTCAGCGGCAGATCCTGGCAAGTTACGGCGTCACCGAAGAGTTCATCGGGGCCCCCATCAAATCCAGCATGGAAACGGTCATCATCGGCAAGGTGGCCGACGGGCGGACCGTCCACCTGGACAAGCACGCCAGTGAGGCCGACGGCATCGTCCTCCTGGCCCGGGTCAAACCCCACACCGCCTTCCGGGGCAAATACGAGAGCGGCCTCCTGAAAATGCTGGCCATCGGGGTGGCCAAGCAGGAGGGGGCGGAGAGCTGCCACGCTCACGGCTTCGGCCAGATGGCCCGGAACGTCATCGACTTCGGCTCGGTGTACCTGAAAAACGAAAAAATACTCTTCGGCCTGGCGGTCATCGAAAACTCCTTCGACGACACCTGCAAGATCGAGGCGGTACTGAGGGAAGATATCCTCGCCAGGGAGCCGGCCCTGCTGGAGGAGGCCAAGGCACTGATGCCCCAGATCATGTTCCCGAAGTTCGACATCCTCATCATCGACCAGATCGGGAAGAACTTCTCCGGCGACGGAGCGGACCCCAACGTGTCCGCCTCCTACTGCACCCCCTACGCTTCGGGCGGGCCGGAGTACGAACGCTATGTCATCCTGGACCTCTCCGACGAGACCCACGGGAACGCCATCGGCATCGGCATGGCGGACATTTCCACCAAACGGGCCTTCGACAAGATCGATTTCGACGCAGGCTACCCCAACGCCCTCACCAGCACCGTGCTGGACGGCGTCCATGTGCCCCTCATCCTGAAAAACGACGAAACCGCCATCAAGACCGCGATCTTCTCCAGCGTCCACGCCGACAAGGCAAACCCCCGGATCGTCAGGATCAAGAACACCTCCCACATTGAGGAGATCCTGATCTCCGAGGCTCTGCTGGAGGAAGCGAAGAAGAACTCCCGGATCGAGATCCTGGAGCAGCCCCGTCCCCTGGCCTTCGACGGGAACGGAAATCTCCGGGACATCGGAAAACTGTAAGCGGAAGATCCCCGCAGGGCCGCCCGCCCTGCGGTGGAGTCCGCAGCGGAGCTCCGCTCCCGGAGCAGGAACCTTCATGAACAGGAATCCGAAGATTTTCGTGGCCCCGTCTCCCGGAAAGGGCCGGGGCGTGTTCGCCGCCCGGGAGATAAAAAAAGACGAGATCATCGAAGAGTGCCCCTGTCTGACTTTCCAGGAGGGGGAAGAGGCGGAGCACATCGACCACACCCCGCTGGTCTGCTACTACTACCGGTGGACGGAAGGGATCAACGCCATCGTCCTGGGGTACGGCTCGCTGTACAACCATTCCTACAGGCCCAACGCCCTGTACCGGAGAAATTTCGAGAACTCATCCATGGAGTTCGTCGCTCTCCGCCGGATCCGGGCAGGGGAAGAGATCACCATCAACTACAACGGCCGCCCCGATTGCCCGGACCCTCTCTGGTTCACCGATGCCGGCGGCGAAGGACGGGCTTCATAGCATGACGGCGGAACCGAACCCGGAACTGGAGGCGGCGGCCGCGGCCCTGGCGGGCATGGAGGAGTCCATCATCCTGCGCCTCATCGACCGGGCCCAGTTCCGGCTCAACGCCCTGATCTACGAGGAGGGTCGCAGCGGTTTCGAAAGAGACCCGGGGTCGAGCCTCTTTCTTCTTCGCCTCCGTGCCCAGGAGGAGATGGATTCCCTCTTCGGCCGATACAAGGCCCCGGAAGAGCGCCCCTTCCACCGGAAGCTCCCCGCTCCCGCCCGGGGCTATGTCCCCGGAGGCCCCCCGCTGAAGATCGCCGACTATGACCTGGTCAACTTGAGCCCCCGGGTGGTGGAGAGGTACCTGGAACTGGTCCCCCGGATCTGCCTGCCCGGTTACGACGGCCAGTACGGCTCCAGCGTGGAGCTGGACATCTTCGCCGTCCAGACCATAGCCCGGAGGATCCATTACGGGGCCTTCCACATCGCGGAAGCCAAATACCGCGCCGCCCCCGCCCGCTACCGGGAGATGATCGAGGCGGAGGACCGGGAGGCAATCCTCCGGGAACTCACCCGGCCGGAGGTGGAAGAGCGGGTCTTCGCCCGGGTCCGGGAGAAAGCGGAAAAGCTGCAGAGCGGGTCCGACCCCCGGGTCCGGGTTCTGGCGCCGCCGGTGGCGGTGGAGGATTTTTACCGCAGCACGGTGATTCCGCTGACCAAGGAGGGAGAAGTCCTGTACCTCCTGGCCCGGGGCCGGGACGAACCGCGGCTTTAGCCCCCGGGGGCTCCGTCCTTCAGTCCGCCGCCGTCAGGTCCGCCGCCGCCGCCCCGGCCACCCGAAAAAGGTCCGCCGGAGCAAGGCTGATCTGAAGGCCCAGGGCTCCGCCGGAGATGACGATCTCCTCCCGGCTCTCCGCGGCGGCGTCGATGAAGAGGGGGTAGCTCTTCTTCATCCCCAGGGGCGAGCAGGCCCCCCGGACATAGCCCGTCAGCGCCGGAAGCTCCTTCACCGCCACCAGTTCGATTTTCTTCTCCCCCGCCGCCCGGGCGGCCTTTTTCAGGTCCAGCTCCCGGTCCCCGGGGACGCAGAACACGTAGACGTTCCGTCCCGCCCGGGCCACCAGGGTTTTAAACAAGTCCCCCGGCGGTCGGCCCAGCTTCCCCGCCACGGCGACGGCGTCGATCCCTCCGTCCCCGGTCTCGTAGGTCAGCGTCTCGTGTGGGACCCCTGCGGCTTCCAGAAGCCGGACCGCGTTGGTTTTGACATGCTTCGTCATGGCCTCAATCCTCTTTATCGACAATTTCCAGAAGGTCCCGGGACCGGAGACGGGCGATCCTCCGATACTGGGCGTCCAGACAGGCCGCGTATTCCCTGGGCTCCGGCCGTTCCCGCTCCGGCGGATTGGTGTCCACGAAGATCACCCGGATCTTCTCCCGTCGGATCATTCCCGCCAGGTCCCGGATCTCCCGGGCCTTGTCGCCCCCCGGAGAGAGGGGAACATTGGCCTCCCCGTCGGACAGTATCACCAGGCTGGTCCGGACCGATGGGTGCTTCAGGCGGTCGGCGCGGAGGGTTTTCCAGGCCTCCAGAAGCCCGGAAGCCAGCGGCGTGGCCCCCCCCGCCGTCAGGAGGCGCAGCATCTTCTCCCCCCGCCGGACGCTGGAGGTGGGCTGTAGCAAAACCCGGGCCTTTTCGCCCCGGAAGGCTATGAGCCCCACCCTATCCCTGCGGAGGTAGGCGGCGGACAGAAGAGCCAGCGCCGCCCCCTTGGCGGCGGAGAGCCCTGCCTGCCCGGCCATGGAATCGGAGGCGTCCACCAGGAACAGGACGAGGCGGTTTCCCCGGCCCACCCGGACCTTCTTCCGGAGATCCCCGGGCAGTAAGGGACCCACCGCCCCGCCGCGGACGCTTCCATCGGCGCTCCCGGCAGCCTCACCGCCGCCCCCCCCGGCGGACCGCCGAAGAGCCGCCGCCCGGAGGGTGGCGTCCACCGCCACCTCGAACCCCTTCTCCCCCGGAGCCGGCCGGGCCGCCCGGATGTGCCGTCCCCGTCCGGCAACCCTTTCTCTGGCGCTGAAGCGGCCCCTCCCGGCGGACCGGCGGCGCTCTTCCGCCAGGTCCAGGGCGCCGTCGAAGATCACCTCGTCGGGGGGGCTTTCATGGTGAGGAGTTTTTTTTTAAGAAAGGTGAAGAGGATGCTCCCCGCAGCCATGGCTCCGGGGACCTGCATCTCTTCCATGGCGGTGGTGTCCAGGCCGTACTCCTCGGTGTATTCCTCCGGGACCTGCCCGCCGGGAAACGCCGACGCTCCCTCGTCCAGGTCGGCCAGGGCCGGGTCCCGCCCGCCGCCCGTCGACACCTCCCTGAAGACCGCATCGATCCGCCCCTGGGCCTGGTCCATGTCCGGGAGGTGATTCATCCGGTGGGGCAGGACCAGCCGCGCCGCTTCACCCAT
>Ga0302245_1002561_pt1 | contig 10442 bp, 16 predicted proteins | sample AAG_UR_Thr_MG_FD_193512 | JGI IMG/M metagenome (GOLD analysis project Ga0302245, IMG submission 193512) | Enriched activated sludge microbial communities from anaerobic digester in WTTP, New Holstein, Wisconsin, United States - AAG_UR_Thr | ecosystem: Engineered > Bioreactor > Anaerobic >... | reverse complement strand
CTTTCATCTGGGCTTTGAGTTCCTTCCTGAATTGTTTAACATGAAAGTCGATAAGATGCTTTGCTTCAATATATTGCCACTCTGTCATTTTGACAAAGAATTCTTTTCTCTTATCCTTATAATATGAATATGAAATGCTGGGGTTATCAAGTACTTTTGCAATACACTGGATAATAATATCCATTTCTGCAGCAGTAACATATTTAAATTTATATTGATGGACCTGAACATCCTCTAGGTCATCAATAGTAAGACCATGCTTATTAAGAAGGATGTGAAGTTTTTCACGAGCTGCTAATGCTTCTCCAGCTTCCCCTCTTTCGGCCAATTCCTTTACTTTTTTGAGTCTTTCGATGATAATGTCCATTGTCTGATAATTATGGACCAAATATACAAAAAAATTCTCAAATAAAAAAATATCCGGAGTTAAAATTTAATCCTTAATCCATGCATCTTCAACATTAAATTGCTTCTTTACTTTAGCAATATATCTCCAGGGTTCAGTAATATTATGATGTTCTGTAATTTTGCCATCTTTTGTTTTAACACAAACGGTCCTGGTATTACTAAGGAAGCTTTTTGTTGATTGAAGAGGCTTTCTTAAGGAAAATCCCTGTTTTAAAAAATCATTCATTTAAATTTCTTTTAAAAAAGAATCATCAAATTTCTTTAATAAATTATCCCTTTCGGTAGGGTTATTATAAAACTCATAAGAGTCTTTAGTTCCGTCAATATAAATGATATTAATAGAATAAGTTTTTTGTCCTGTTGAGAGGGTTCTTTCTGAAGGATGGTATTCCCTTACATAATTCATGTTAATTCTTCTAGTTCCTTTTCTTATAAACATTTCGTTTTATTATTTGACAAAAAAAGGTGAAGGTCGCTAAGCGTCCCTCACCTTATATATTTGCCGAGAACGATAAGAAGTGTGTTTTTATAAGTTTTCTCTTATTGCTCTCACCAAATTCAAACGACCTTGTACGTGATAAAAGACGCCAAAGGCACCGCACCTTCGGGAATTACGGCCTCTTGCGAGGATCTGAATTTAGCTTAAGAGAGCTGGAGTTGTTTAACCCTTGCGGATTAAATAACAGAACATAGTCAAATTGCATTTTGATTGCTTTTCTTACGAAGTATCACTGCTCTTACTACGGCTCTAAAAACATTAAGTGAGAATCCTGGGTTGCGCGAGTTTAGGAGTTTTCTCTCCAAAGGATTTTATTCAACTCAGACCCTTTTAATAACTGTCCTAAGTAAAGGATTTATGTGTTCGTCCTTCCAGCCTCCTTAGGTTCCTGACCTTTTTGAAACACTACCGAAAAAAAGCCCTGCATTTCGCCTGACTTAACATAGACATAGTGTTTCTCATGCCACGTGCCGTTTACCTGATCATATAGTTACCAATTTGTACCGAGATACCCTCTCGAAGGTCGGCTTGCGCCAATAGATCGAAGTATCGCAACAACTTACTACACTTTAATAAATCATTAATAAAAGAACGTTTTATTGTATTTTATGTATTTTTCAGAATTGTATATTAATATGGACTTAGCGACGAAAAGTTTTAAAATTGTGATAAAAATTTATCAATATCTTGAACTACAAATCTAAATCTGTCATTGTACGTTTGGTTGATAATTGTTGCTTTTTCTTCCTCTGTTTCCCCCCCTTCAAATTCTGGATTAAATCCGTATCCCCTTAAATTATTATTGACAACAAAGATATTTTTATAATGGATGTCATCCAATTCATTTCTTTGTTCTTCAGGAAGACGAGTTCCATCATCAATATATGGAGCATCTTTTTCAAGATAAATGTAAAGATCTACTTTGTTTGCTTTTTCTACCCACGGTTCAAATTTGGGAACTTGTCCAAAAAGATATTCCGCATAGTCTTTAGTTACCTGTAAATCTGTATCAATAAAAACTACTTTATTCGAATGCCTTATAGCTCTAAGGATATTTTTTGCATGCTCCGTACCAACCAATTTAAGATCTTCTAAAGTACATTCTCGGGAGTTAGGTATTAAATCCCTTCCCGCTTCAGGGGCCCACGATGTATTATAATATTCTGCTAATTTCTGACATAATGTAGTTTTTCCTGTGGACTCTGTTCCGACAATTGCTATCTTTTTCACAAAATAATCTTTAGCAAAGTTGTTAATATAATTCCAATATTTTAATGGCCGATTTCTAATTAACGTTGCACTAACAGGAACAATTGTTCGGGATTGATCGAATCTCCAATGCTCTGCACCCATTGATTTAGCAAAAACATCTCCATAATCTTCCGAAGTAAAAACCCTATCAAATTGGCCGTATTTTGTTTTCACATATATCCCCCACCATTCCGAAAGTTCGTCCCCCTTGATATTAGGTTCTTCTATAACATCCGCAAGTATTTGAACCTGAGGGTCATCAAGATAAGTTGAAAGAACCCACTTCAATCGATATTTATAAGGGATCGCTTCATCCGGAAGAGTTGTAATGAGTATAGTAAGTTCATCACAATGAGCCTTGGCATAATCGATTAACGCCTCATGCCCTTTATGAAATGGCCTAAAACTACCTGTTACAAATCCTTTGATCATAATTCCATTATTAGTCCGTTACAAGAAGAAAAAGAAATATCATGATTTGAATCTACCCAAAAATCAGGGTTTTCTTTTCCAGATTTTTCACTTCGGTATTGATGCTTAAGAACCCCACCTTGAGGATGAACTTTACGATCATTTGCATAATAAGGCATACTGCTTTTCCAAATCCATCGATTTTCATAATCTCCAAATCTTTCCTTTTTCATATAATTTTTAAGGGTTTTCCAGGATTTTCTTCCAGAACAAACCCCTATAATACTATTAGCAAAAAGATGTTTCATTACATAAATATCTTCAGGGATAAATCCCTCAAGAATAAAATCCGGATTAGGCTTAAAAGAAGAAAGATCCTCGTCAGTAATAACAAGGCCTTCTTCTATTTTTTTACCTATCCCTAAAAATACTAATGGATCCTGATTTCTCCTCATAGAGTATATTGTTTTGCTCCTTCTTTTAATACTGCTAAAGCATGAAGATGGAGACTAAGTTTTAGCATATTGTCCAGATTCTTTACAATCCAGACATTTGGATAATCTAATTTTTTAAGATGAGCCATAACAAGAGCTCGGGCTCGAATACTTTCTGTTATTTGAGTCTGATATTCCATGCTGGCTTTAGCCATTTCTTCAATATTAACATCAGGATCGATCATGACAATTATTTCTCTTCTCTGATTCAGTTTAATAGCCTGAAGAATTGAAAACCCGGTTTCTGCTAAACTCCCAAAAGCAAAAGTTTCGTCGGTAACAGGAAACAAAAGTATTTCATCATTAGCAAGATGCTCTGCTTCAATTGTTGCATCTTCAGGCTTCCAGTCGTCTTTCAGGGGATTAAAATAAAGAATCCCTTGTTTATCATACTCCTTCATAAATGATTCACGCCATTTAGATTTCCCGCAAGTTCCAAAAAGTCCAATTGTTATACTCATATTAAAATTTATAAGTTAATGATAATGATCCATTTATACCCGCCATTACAAAATAAGCTGGCGAATCCCCTGATATAACTGCATTTGTTAAAATTAGGTCATTTAGAAGATTATTTACAGCTCCTTTTAGTTCAAAACCTTTCCATTTAAGGCCCCCATAAATACTCAGCAGGGCATAAGAAGGTAATGTGTGCTCATTCGAAAAGTCAATGTAAGATTTACCATTGAACTTAGCATTAAGTCCCGTATACGCGAAGCTACCCATATTATACACGGCATCATAACTCATTATTAATGAAGGAGTTAGCACAGGTTGAAATCTTTCTTCATCCTGCTGTATACGGTTGAAAGAGAATGAGTTAGAAGCAACAAATTCCCAGTGTTTTGTAGCCTTCCAATTGGCTTCAATCTCTAATCCACTTCTAAAAGATTTAGCAGCATTCTGATGCAATACAAGGGAATTAGGCTCAACCTTTCCATTAAGAACTATTTCATTCCTAAATGCCATATAGTAAATATTGGCATTGAAAGAAATATTATTTTTCTTATATTTCCATCCTAACTCATTATTCAAAGCCTTTTCGGGAAGCATATTAAATAAAACCGTATCCAGATCATCCTTACCAGCAAATAAGTCATTTCGGGTAGGCTCCCTGTATGTTTTTCCTAATCCGTAGTAGATATAGGAATTGTCTTTTATTTTAACAGATAATCCAGTACTCCAATTTAGGAAATTCCATTTTTGAGTTTCCATTGGCAATCTCCCTTTATAAGAAAAAGATGAATGCCGATATTGAATATCACCATAAACGGAAAATGCCTTTAATTTTAGTTCTCCTTTTGCATAAGGAGCTAATTCATTCCGGGTTCCCTCATTAAAATAGGGTTCTTCTTCATTTATTTTATTATAAGTTCCTGTATGCCCTCTTGAATAAGTATAAGCATTAGTCCCCAAATTCAAATAAAAAATATTCTTTACGGGTAAATTATAATTCACATTCGTTCCGAACCAATTAGATCTTAATGCTAACTTCCATATAAGATCTCCCATAGGATGGGAAGGATCAAAATGACCCATATCTGTTGTATACCAGCCATCTAAGAAAGTATGATAAATGGTAGTTTTGAAATGGCCATATTGCCACGAAGCTTGATTATGGATATAAAGAAAATTGTCTATTTCATCCTTTGTATTAGAATTGTATCTTGGATTTTTATAGATACTATCTAATGATTCTCCAAGCCAAGCCATTCCATTTTTTTGGTGACCGACAAATCCATAAAGTTTAAAAGTATGTTTTTTAGCCGAAAAATTTGCACCATAAAAAGAGGACCAGGAATCATTGAATGAGTTGTCTCGATAACCATCGGTGGAAGATTTGGATCCCATTATAAAGAAATGCGGGGTATTAATTCCTGCATTCATCTGCCAAGTATTAAAGGATCCGTGAAGGAGGTTTACATTGCCGGAAAATTTATTAGCAAATTCCAGGGATGAAAAATTAATGCTCCCGCCATAGGAGGAAACCCCTGGTTTAGAAAGGCCGGCACCCCGGATAAGCTGAATGTTTGAAATTGCATTCAGAAAGCCACCATAGTTGTTATAATAGATACCCTGGTCCTCAGGCTCGTTTAGGGGGATTCCATTAAGAGTTGAATTAATACGAGTTTGGTCGATCCCTCTTAAACGATAGTACATATATCCCAGCCCCGTTCCATTATCTGAATAGAAATTTATTGAAGGAGTATATGATAAAAGAACTGCTGGTTCGGTTCCCATAGATCTTACAGAAATTTCTTTTGGTGTAAGATTTTGAAAAGTGAAAGGAGTTTGTTTTGCTGCAGAATAAGATCCTGTAACAGTTACTTCACAAATATTGATAGTATCTGTTAAAGACTGGGAAAAAGAAGATAATGAGATCCCCAGAAAAAATATTATTATAAGAAATTTTTTTACCATTTGTCTGCATATTTTTCGTAACTGATATATGATGCTTTGGAAATTTGAATGAAATTCTCAATAAAAACCTCATTTACTTTATTGTCTTTCCTAACTATAAATTCGGCTGCTTTATTAAAGTCGAAAAAAGAGGTTGGCAAAATAACTCGAGTAGACCCTCCTTTATAATAATCCTTTTCCCCGTATGCCCGATAATTTATAAACCAATAAGTTGTATCCTTGCTGGATTTGAATCCTATATCCTCATATTGATAAGCAACAGGAATATTGATTGTATCTTTCCCCAGTATTTTTGTCATTGCAGTATCGATCTGATTTTGATTCAGAGTTACATTAATATTTTGAAAATCTGATTTATGTTCGACATAAAATTGAGCACCCCATTTTATAGAAGTAACTATAAGATAAAATACTACTAATCCTACCAGGGTTTTTATGATATTATGAAAATGCTCCCCTGTAAATACTCTTTGCTTGGGTGGACGAGAATCATTTTGCTGACCCCCAGCGTTTTGTTTATTGGTCATGTAATCGCTTGCTTTCATTTGTTCTATCTGTTTGTATTTTTTCCAAGACTTTTTGTATGCTAAAGACCACTCCCTTATAGAACCCCTGCTCTAATGTTCGAACTCTAAATTCCAAAAAAGGAATAGGAGCCATCGCTCCGCTTTCGATATATTGTTCCCCTAAGAAAAAATCGATTTGGTTAGGTTTTGTTTCATTTATTCTATAGGATCCTTTAATTTTTTGAGATTCATTTAGAATATTTGTCAATTCGGCTAAAATTTCTACATCTCTTTTAGCGGCTGATTGTCTATCTAGAGATCCGAAGATCTCATTAATCGAATTCTCTATAGGCAGTTTATTTTCTTCCATGTTCTATTTGTTATAACAAATTAAATTTACTAGTTATCGGATCTATTTTTTCTGGAAGATCCGGGCCAATTGCTACAGCAGTTATAGTAACTTTTCCCCCAAACTCTGTTAATCCAGAATCTTCAATCATTGAACAAATAATCCCCTGTTTTTTAGCTTCGTTATAAGCTTCAACCATTTCATTTAGATTTTCTGCGCCAACAACAATTTTTTTGAAGATTCCATTTACCCAACGATCAAGAGGAGAATCTGGTTTTACGCAAAGACATTTGGTAGTATTTTCTGTCCACTAGTGATTCTGGTTCCACATCAGATCAAAAATAGCTTTCATTGAAGCATGAGCCCCTTGGGCAATCATCTTGCCTTTCCTCATATTGAGGTCTTTGCGGATTATAATAACTTGTTTGGGTGCGTCCTCTCTATACATCTTCTGGATTTACTTTTTTAAGGGCATCTTTTGGCAGTTCAAAAAAAGGACTTTCTGAATCTTTTTCAGAACAAATAATTCCTTTGTTGTTCATGTAACTAGAAATATAAAGAGGGTATTCAAAAACAATTTCACCTTCTTTAAAGTTCCGGTGTAACCATTCGCATTCATTCACCGAAACATCTCTTGTCAATCGAAATCTCGGAGTTTCCATAATTTTTATATTTAGTGCCAATCGGCATTTTCATCATTGAATTCCGGTCTGTCATCAGGATCTGGATGAGCAATCTCATCTCCAAACATTTTCTTGAGCTCTTCCTGTCTTTCAAGTAAAGGCCTCCAGTTATATAAGGTTCCAGGTCTTTCAACTATCCCAACAGACATATAGTTATAATGATCCGGAGGAAGAGTTTTGGATTTTTCAATTTTATTGATAGTAGCTATACCACCGGCAAAATCATCCGCACCTCTGTAAACATACAATGAGGTAGGAACATAAATCTTTTGGCCAATCTGAGGTTCAGGAACAGGAGGCTGATTTTCCATTGATTTTCTCCTGGCTTCCAACCTTTCCTCTATTTCCCTATCCTTTTTCATGATATGTCTTCAATTTCGTTATACATATAAGCTCCGATAGTTCCATCTTCGTGTTCGACCCACCATAAATCACCTCCAGCACCTGGAACATATCCTCTATAAATCCCCTTTTGATTAGGACGTCTGCAAGTAATATGTTTATCTTTTACAAGAAATCCCCTACATTCATTAGATTCCATTATTTTTTGAGTAGTTTTTACTGGAATTCCTACTTTAGGCAAATGCCCATCCGATTTTGCTTTTTCAACTGGTCCCATACTTCAATTCTTTAGACAAATATACTAATAATTCCCCAAATAAAAAAATATTTTTAATATTATTTTATGTTTAAAAGATACTTACAAACTTCAATCATTTTAACATCCCCGGTATGTTTTCCTGCTACATCAGATAATTTAATAGTAGGAATCCATTCATCTTCTGGAGTTGGTTTTGCTGCACTCATTTTTATAACCATATTCAAAGGAGTTACCCCAACATCATTGGATAAATTTGTTCCAATACCAAAGGAACACTTTATTTTCCCATTACACCAATTGCTAATTTGTTTAGCCTTTTCCGGATCAAGAGAATCAGAAAAGACTATTGTTTTAGACAATGGATCAATCCCTAACTTTTTATAGTGAGCAATTATTTTTTCTGCAAATTCATAAACATCCCCTGAATCCTGACGTACTCCATCATAAAGTTTTGCATACTTCATATCAAAAGCTTTTAGAAAGGATTCCGTTGTATAAGTATCGCAAAGAGCAGTTCCGAGGCTTCCTTTAAATACATCTGCCCAATGTTTAAGACCAAGTTCATTAGCCATTTGAAATCCATATTTTGCTCCGTGAAACATAAACCATTCATGAGCTTCAGTTCCTATAGGAGTTAAATTGAAAAGATGGGCAAAATGAACATTTGAAGTTCCTACGAATAAACCTTTTGTCATTCTTGAGCTAAGGGTTTCTACCATTTCTTTCTGCACATCGTAAGAAAATCTTCTTCTTGTTCCAAAATCTGCTACCTTAATATTGGCATAATTAAAAATAGCAGCTTTTTTCTGATTAACTTCTTCTCTATTACCTGGAGGTAAAATGGATATGGAGGTTCCTGTCATTTTGAAGTATAATTCAGAAACCAAAGCCAAAATTGGAACTTCCCAAAGTATTGTTCGATACCAATATCCTTCGATATTAATTTGTAACTCCTCCCCTTGCTGGATAACCCCCACTTCCCAAGCATCATACTTATAACCCGAAAGAAAATCAAAATAGGTCGGATCAATATAATAGCTTTTTTCTGAGAAAAATTTCTTTTCTTCTGAGGTAAGCCTCAATCCCTCCATGAAAGATATTTGTTGTCTTAATTCATTAGCAAAACCTTCAGGAAATCCAACTTTAGATCGAAGGATAAAAGTATAACGAACCTTAGCATTGGGAAAAAGTTTCACTACAGCATATTGCATAGTAAACTTATAGAGATCATTATCAAGTAGAGATTTAATAATTGCTTCCATCTATTTTTTGTCATATAATTTATGAAGAATTTTCTTCTGTTTTGTTCGAAGATCTGACAATTTTTTATCAGTCTCCATAATTTCCGGATCAAGGGATAAGGCTTCTTTAAGAGCTTTTAGCTGTTCGTCGGAGATCCTTTTGACCATCATATATCCACAAGAATGAAGATAGTGCATTTTTATTCGGGTTCCCGTTTTTGCAGAAGATAATCTCTTTTTAAGAGAATTACTTATACCTATTTTAAGCAATTCGTCTAAAGAATGATAGCATCTGGGCTCTATTATTTTTCGATCCTCATAAAAGAAAGGACCTACTATCGGCCAATCTTTATGAGCGCTGTCATACCACATGAAATATTTTTGTTCCATATCTTAAAATATTAAAGATCCTTCGTCATCCCACTGAGCATAGAGTTTTCCATTTTCCCTAAGTATGACATATTTAAGAGATTCATTATTTTCTTTCGACATGCAATCATCATCAATAACGGTGCTCATTCCGTCGATAGAATAAACAAAGGCTCCAAAAGGAAGTTTATAAAGGAGTTTCCCCGTCGGTGGTTTTTCTGCAGTCCCCTGAATATACCACTTAATTTTGTTAAGTGTATAATTTTGGCATCTGTGTTCTTTTACATATTTTGTCTGCTCCGAATCGTCATTTCCGTGATATAATTTGCGGAAAGTAACCTGATCCGCCCCAAGTAATTTACAAGCCTTTAGAATTTGAGAAGGGTGGGAGTCGTCATAGCTTCTATACATATTCAGGGAAAGACGAAGGTTAAAGCCAGAGTCTTTTATGAGACGGCATCTCTCCGTAAGCAAAAACCTCATTTTATCAGGCATCCCGATAAGATCTGCATTTCTCCCCGAATCAAAAATATTTGAAACAGAAAGAGAAATTGTGCTAACCCCCAGTTCTTTAAGAAGTGCTAAATTATGATATTTGTTTTCGATATTGCCAGTTTTACCATGAATAAATTCATCGCATTCATCAAGCATGACACCGGTTGTCTGAAATTCTACATTTGGAAATGGATGATTCATTTTCTGGAAAATATCAGCAAGACGTCCAAGAAAATGAAAATTCTGAAAAGCTTCACCTGTTCCTGTTATAATACATGTGTTTACCCCATTCATAACGGCCCATTTTATTCTCTGGGTAATCCTGAATTCGTCGAATGAATTTTCATAATTATTTTCATGCATCCGAGAAACACAGATAGGGCATTTATTAACACAACCCTTTGTCGGAACTACGATTGAAATTGTTTGTATATTCATTTTTCAAAATTATATTTTTTAAACCATTAACTACATCGCTGACAGTCTTTATATCATCAAGTATCGGATCATTATCATCGATAATAAGATCAAAATCCTTTTCAATTTTCATAATGAATTCTACGATATCCAAACTGTCCATTCCTAAATCCTCTATTAACCTGGCGGATGGCTTTCTAAATCTTTTGAAAAGTGCTCCATAGGGCAAAAATACAAAAAATCCCCTAAATAAAAAAATTTTTAGGGGATTTTTTTTTTAATTTTTATTGGATTCTC
>Ga0302245_1002534_pt1 | contig 10510 bp, 7 predicted proteins | sample AAG_UR_Thr_MG_FD_193512 | JGI IMG/M metagenome (GOLD analysis project Ga0302245, IMG submission 193512) | Enriched activated sludge microbial communities from anaerobic digester in WTTP, New Holstein, Wisconsin, United States - AAG_UR_Thr | ecosystem: Engineered > Bioreactor > Anaerobic >... | reverse complement strand
CGAATGTCAAAAAGTAAGGCTTCGTCGGCAGGAGCTGTATACAACCCGTCGGGCCACCAGCCCTGATCAAGGGGGCCGAATTGGAAATAATCCCGGTTGTTGAGCTGAAGCCTGACAATTCCATGGGCGTCGCGCCGTGTTGATATTTTCCGCATTCCAAAATAACTGCTGACCCTATCAATGACATCTCCTCCCCTGAGGATTGTAACCTCCATATCGTAAAGGAAGGGGTCTTCGGGACTCCAGAGGCGGGCATCCGCCAGGCCGACCAACACGTCCACACCGGCAGCTCCCCTGGCGGTGGTAATCTCCCTGCCCTGTTCCAGAACTTTTATTTCCACCAGGTCCCCGGGGAGGGCTCCCTCAACCGCTGCCTTGACCGACAGGGTTCCCCCGTCAATGTCGGGAACCGTTTTCAGACCCGAAATATGGGTGTCACCAACGGGTTCCAGCCATACGGTCTGCCAGATCCCTGTAACGGGGGTATACCATATCCCCTGGGGCCTTTCCACCTGTTTGCCGCGAGGCTGATAGCCCCGGTCTGAGGGGTCCCAGATCCGGACGACCAACTTTTGCGGACTGTTTTTCAGCAGGAAGGGAGTGATGTCAAAGGAGAAGGGGGTGTATCCGCCGGAGTGTCCGCCGATCAGGATGTCGTTGATCCACACATCACTTTTCCAGTCGGCGGCGCCAAAATGGAGTAGCACTTTTTTGTTTTTCCAGCCTGGCGGAAGGGTAAAAGTCCGGTGGTACCACAGTTCATGGTTTTCACCCACGTTTTTCTGGACCCCCGAAAGGCTGGATTCCACGGGATAGGGAACCAGGATCTTCCCTTCAAAGCGGTCGGGGATGTATTTTCCTTTTGGCAGGATGACATAATCCCACAATCCGTTGAGGTTCAGCCACGATTCCCTGACCATCAGCGGCCGGGGGTATTCCGGCAGCGGAAGGGTGGGGTCCACTTTTTCGGCCCACGGGGTTTTGATACGGTCCCCGGCAGGCTGCCAGGGGCCGTTCCCGGCAACCCCCAGGGTTGCCAGCAACAGGAGGAAAGTCAAACTTTTTCGCATTGTCTTCGGAATTATATATTTTTATGTTCTCTTCAATACACTGCGGTACCCGGCCAGGGCCACCCCTTTTTATCCCATTCCAGGGAGAAAATCCGCAACTTGGAGCGCCCCCGGTCGGCAGCATCATAGCCGTGAAAAAGCAGGTAGCTCGTGTTGCCGGCGTTGAGGATGCCATTGTGACCAACCCCATGCCAATCCTGGTCCCCTTGCATTAAAATGGTGCCTCCTCCGGTGCGCAGGGATTTCCCCTCCCTGTCGAGATAGGGGCCGGTAACTTTCTTCGACCGGCCGATGATCATCTTGTAGGTGCTGTTCACCCCTTTGCAACAGTAGTCGATAGATGCAAAAAGGTAATAATATTTGCCCCTGCGGATGATGAAGGGGGCTTCGATGGCGTTTCCCCCCGCATCTTGGGGGTTGTCATCGGTCGATGGTGGATTTTCCATGCAGGGATCCGGTTTCCGGGAGGCAAATGTTTCCGGCCGGCAGCCCTCTGCAGGCTTCGTCAGCGAAGGATCAAGCCGAACCAGCTGCAATCCGTCCCAGAAAGAGCCGTAACTGAGCCATGGATTCCCCTTTTTGTCAAACACCAGGTTGGGATCGATGGCATTCCAGTTGGTAATCCCCGGGAAAGACTGAATCACCTTTCCGTGGTCGGTCCACCCGAATTCCGGATCGGCGGGATCCAACGTTTTATTGGTGGCCACACCGATGCAGGAGGTGTTTTTGCCAAAGGCGGAAACCGAATAATAGAGGTAATAGAGGCCGTCGTGGAAGGTGATGTCGGGCGCCCAGATGTGACCCCGGAATCCTTCTACCGCCTCTGTAGCCCAGACCGGCGGTTCTGAAAATACCGGCTTCTCACGCTGCCACGCTTTCATGTCAGTGGAGGACCAGACCGAAATTCCCATTCCTGTGCAAAACAGGAAGTAACGCTCCCCGGCTTTGATCATCACTGGATCATGAACCGAAATACGCGATTGTTCGGGTTGCGGCAGTTCCTGGGATTGGAAGCTGAACGCCAGGTCTCGGCAATGCCCTGCATTCCTTTCCGGTAGAAAAAAACCGGCTTGCAGGGGCAAAGCACAGAAGGACAAAAGAGCCAACATTACCAAGTACTTCCCCGGATGGTTGGTCATGATGGCAGCTTTAAAGAATTCTCGGTTCATCTTTAGGTATCGGTATTGCAAAGTTATGTAAAAAAGTTCAAAGATCAGGTTCGCAGGAAGGTCGTTTCCATGAGGCCGGACCCCTCTATCCGGGAGGTGGGCGGCGCTTGTATTTTCAATTCTTGTCATTACATTTGGATGAAAAATGATTTCCGGGACAATGCAGGGTTATCAGGACTGCCTGGTAAAGAGAGGCAATTTCATTGTTGCATCCTTTTTTCAGAAAATAAACCAACAACCAAATATTTGACGTTATGAAAAACTGTTTTATCATCATTTTGTCGGCTATCCTCCTTTTTTCCTGCGTGCCTTCTCAAAGGGAAGAACAAAAAACGGCTCACTTTTCCGCAGAGGGAAGGAGTATTCAGGTTTATACGACGGCCGACAGCAGTGATCTCCGGCTTACCCCTGCGGAAACGCTCACCTTTTCCCCGGCACAGCAGCCTAAGGAGACCGAGATTTGTGTCTTTGTGGATCCCTCGGTCACCTTTCAGGAATTCCTGGGTATCGGGGGCGCCATTACCGATGCCAGCGCCGAAGTGTTCGCCCGTCTTTCTCCCGAGAAACAGGAGGAGTTCCTCACAGCTTATTATGACCGGGAGAGGGGCATCGGCTATTCACTGATGCGGACCACCATCCACAGCAGTGATTTCAGCAGCGGCAGCTATACCTATATCGAGGAAGGCGACAAGGAGCTGGCCACTTTTAACATTGATCATGAACGGCAGTTCCGGATTCCGCTGATCAAAGCGGCTACGGAAACCGCCGGGGGAACCCTGATGCTCTATGCCAGTCCGTGGAGCCCGCCCGCCTTCATGAAAGACAACAACAACATGCAGCGGGGCGGCAAACTGCTGCCCGACTTTGCCCAGGCCTGGGCCAACTATTATGTGAAGTTTATTAAGGCCTTTGAGGCCGAAGGGATGCCCGTCTGGGGAATCTCAGTTCAGAATGAGCCCATGGCTACCCAAACTTGGGAATCGTGCATATATACCGCCGAAGAGGAGCGCGATTTTTTGAAGAATTTCCTGGGGCCCACCCTTGAAAAGGAGGGACTGGGCGACAAGAACATCATCGTGTGGGATCACAACCGCGACCTGATGAATTACCGGGCCAATGTGATCTTTGACGATCCTGACGCTGCGAAATATGCCTGGGGACTGGGATTCCACTGGTATGAAACATGGACCGGCGGAGATCCCATGTTTGAGAATGTCAGAAAGGTCCACGAAGCTTATCCCGGCAAGAAGCTGATGTTCACCGAGGGGTGTGTCGAGCGTTTCGACACGGCCCGGTATCAGTACTGGCCCAACGGGGAGCGCTACGGCCGTTCCATGATCAACGACTTCAACAACGGCACAGTGGGGTGGACCGACTGGAACATCCTGCTTGATGAGACAGGAGGTCCCAACCATGTGGGCAATTTCTGCTTTGCTCCTGTCCATGCCGACACCCGCACAGGCAGGCTGATCTATACGCCTTCTTACTATTACATCGGCCACCTCTCCAAATTTATCTGCCCGGGAGCCGTCAGGGTGAGTACGGCCTCCAGCCGCAGCATGCTCCTGAGCACCTCCTTCCTGAATCCCGATGGCAAAATGGTCACGGTGGTGATGAACCAGGGCGATGTGAAGGTTGATTACCAGTTGTTTGCTGGGGCTTTCCAGACTGCCGTCTCCATTCCCGCCCACGCTATCCAGACACTGGTGTACTAAGATTTTTCTATCTTCCCCTGATGACCGGGAATTCGGTGATTCGCAGGGTGGTGCAGCCATAGGGGATTAGGGTGATCTCTTCCTCCTCCGGAAGGTCACCCAGTTCCATTTTGTACATGTTGCTCCAGGGGAGGGGACCGGCGCTGCCGTTGTAAAGCTGCCATGAGGGGATTCGGATGCCGCGTGCCCGGATCTCCACCGGGGCGTTGTTCGTGGTCCAGGGATAGTTGTCCTGAATTTTGGCGGTCACCTGCATTTTTCCGGCCGGATTAGCCACCTCCGATTCTGTCAGTCCGTAGTTCCAGGGGGAAAGGGGCAGATATTCCTCATATTCCGTCCCGTAGGTTTCCGGATCCTTTGTATTGGTAACCATCCGTTTCCCGGCCTCGACTTTCAGGGCGTAGACCAGAGGGCCGCGCTCCACGGCACGGCTGTTTTCATGCCAGGTGGAAAGTGTGATATCCATGGGAAGGGTCAGTTCGATGCGGTCGCCATCGTGCCAGTGTCGATTGAGGGTGACCAGGCCGTCAACAGGAGCCACCTCCGTTTCTTCTCCGTTGACCAGCAAGTTGGGGTGGGCACACCATTCCGGGATCCGCAGCCGGAAGGGGAACCTGAGGGACCCGGAGTCTCCGTGCCATTCAAGATGGAAGGTGATTTTCTCTTCAAAAGGGTAGTTGGTCTCTTCCCTGATGAGGATCTCCTTGCCGCCGGCCACCTTCAGCCTGACCATTGCTGGGGCGTAGACCAGGGCGGCGACTCCCCGGTCGGGGGTGGCGTAGAAGAGGTTCTGGGTGAATTTGGGCCAGCCCTGGTGCATATTGGAGGTGCAGCAGGGGTAGCCGGTGAGGAGGCCGAAGCAGACGTCGGTGCCGTCGTGGTTGACGTCGAAATTGCGCATCTGCCGGGTGATCATCACCTGGTTGGCCTGCTGGAAATACTGGCGCTGCAGGAAGTCGTCGCTGACCTGGGCGGGCAGGGCGTTGAAGGCAATCTTCTCGAGATGATCGGCATAATGAATATCTCCGGTGATGGCCAGCATGGTCTCCAACGAAAACATCATCTCCACGGCGGAACAGAGCTCCGAACCCTGGTTGGGATCGGCGGAATGAAGGGCCTCATCGCCCCCGTAAAGGCCATAGGGCTGCCCGAAGTGCTGCCTCAGGTCGCTGAATCCCTTCCGGGTGGCTTGGGGGTATTTCTCATCGGGGTACTGCTGATAGACCAACAGGGGCAGCTTGAATCCCTGGGCCAGGTTGACGCAGTGAAGACTTCCGGGGGTGGAGAGGTGATCTCCGGCAAGAAAGGCGGAGGTGAAGTCGAAGGCCTGCTGCTGCAGCAGGGTGGCGAGCTCCAGCAGGAAAGGTTCCCCGGTGACATTGTAAAGCCAGTAGACTACCATCAGGTTGTCGGCGGCCCGGAATTCCCCCCAAAAGGTCCAGTGTCCCAGGGGTGTTTTGGGCAGGTTCTCCAACTGGTACCGGAAATAAGCAGTGAGGTGGTCGATGACCCGGGTGTCGGCGGTAGCCTGATAGTACTGTTTCAGGATTTTAAGCATCACCATCTTGGGCCACCAGTCGCGGCTGTTGTTGCGCTGGAGGCCCTTTTCCGGGGGATAGTCGGTCGAGGGGCCGAAATAGCCGTCGGGTTGCCGGCTTTGGAGGGCCCATTCTATCCAGGGCTGTACTTTGGCTTTCAGGGTGTCGTCTTCGAGGATCCAGGCCAGGGGAAGGAGACCGTCGATCCAGTAGGGACCCCGTTCCCACTGGTCGCCGTCGCCTCCGAGCCATCCGTTGCGGGGTCCCATCACCGCAGGATAGAGTTCATCAAGGTGACCCGTGGCTCCTGTTTTTTGGCGCAGAAGCATCTCCCGCAGCCACCCCTCCGGGCGAATGGCACCCAGCGGAAGCTCAATAAAAGGATTGGCACGCAGGGGTGCCCTGTTCTCCGTATAAAGGGGAGCCTCCCCTTTCTTTCCCATGCCGCACCCCGCGAGAAGGGCGAAAAATAAGATCATTGCAGTTGCTTTCATAATGTGCATATAATGGCTTGATATAAATGGTCAGGCCACCGGGAACTACCCTCTTGAAAATGGTTATTTCTTTTTCTGTTTTTTGTGTTTCCGGGGAGGTTTCAGGTCCAGGGGACCATATTGTTGCATCTGTCCCTGGATCCAACCGATCCGTCCCGAAACATAAGGGCCCGGTGAAGCGGCGTTGTAACGTCGGGGATTGGGCAGGACGGCGGCCAGGGTGGCGGCCTGACGGGAGGTGAGCTTTTCCGCGGGAACACCGAAAAAATGATGGGCGGCCGCTTCCGCCCCGTAAATGCCGTTACCCATCTCAACGATGTTCAAATAGACCTGTAGAATACGCTTTTTGCTCCAGAGCAATTCTATCCAACCCGTGAACCACACTTCCAGTCCCTTGCGGACCCAGCTTCGCCCGGGCCAGAGAAATAGATTCTTGGCTGTTTGCTGGGAGATGGTGCTGGCCCCCCGGGGTTTGCGGTTTCTCTTCTGTGAATCTTTCAGGGCTTTATCGATGGCCTCCAGGTCAAATCCCCGGTGGTAAACGAAGTTCTGGTCTTCGGAAGCGATGACTGCCAGTTGGAGGTTTGGCGAGATCCTTTTCATGGCCACCCAGTCGTGCTGCATGCGGATCTCTTTGCCCCTGGTGGCCTGCTGGACCGTCCGGATTACCATCAGCGGAGTAACCGGCACCGGGAACCATTTGAAAAAAAGCACAAGAAGGACCGTCAGCCCGATGAACCAGGCGGCAGTTTTCAGCAAAAACCGAAATATACGTCGGACCATATCTGCTATACGCAATTCGTTCTTTTGATGCCCTTAAAAATAGTATATTTCGACGGATTCCAAACATAACCCCGGAGGTAGTAAACCGGCCAGCCGGAGCAGCATCATCTTGTCCTTTCAGAATCCCTTTACTTGAATTCCGGTACGGGAAGGGCCATTTACGTAACGGAATAAGGCAGGAATTATATAATTTAGCAGGGATAAATATTTGTCCCATTATCATGTCATACCAGTCATGCAACAGGTATGCAATTCTTTTCAGACAATAAGTAGTCATCAAGTCAGCTATAGGTACATGGAAAACAAGAGCTTAAAATATCATTTTCATATGTTTCATTGTGATTCCCATTCAAACTCAGCAAGCAACCTCTTAAATTTGTCTTTTTCAAGGGGGGGCTTATTCCCTGCGTTGTTATCTCTTTTTCTTGTCATGATGTCCGGTGCACTCCTCGCCTCAGAAAATCCGCGGGATACGGTGGTTTACCTGGGGACTAACGGCAGGCTGGTTCCTGAGGAAGGGGCCCTGTTCAAAAAGGAGGTGGTCACCACGAAGATGAACAAGAAGGAAGAGATATCCTGGAAGAAGGTCAATGGGCGGTGGGAAAAAACTGCTACTCTGAAAATCCGCGTATTGAAGGGGGATACCTGGGAGCTCCGCCAGGGTGCCGGGCGTAAAGAGGGGGTTCTGTTGCGGCAGTATCTTCCTGCCGGGGAGGGGAAATGGCAGTTTCTGGAGCAAGTCGGGGGTAAACTGATTCGAAAGGGGTTTACCCTGAGCCGGTTTCCTCTGCTCCTCGACGGCGAGGTGACCGACTATTATCCCAATGGCAAAACCCGATCGGTGGCGCAATACCGCCGGAATGAACTCGAGGGCAACCTTAATTGGCTGGAAAACGGAAGCAAGTATATTGATTCGGTATTTTACAGTGTGGATGAGGAACCTATGCTAACGGGCGGAAATCTCTTTTTGCACCAGTATATGAAAAATGCCTTGGAGAAGTCGGGGCTCGATTTGACCGTCTTGACGGGAAACATGGTGCTGGGCTTCGTGGTGATGGAAACGGGCGACCTTGCCGGGGTCAGGGTCATAGAAGGGTTTAATCCCCGCCTGAATGAGGTGGCCGTCGCTGCCCTGCAAAACCTGAGTTTCCAATGGAACCCGGCGCACCTCGACGGCAGGCCGGTTCGTTATTTGCAGCTTTTCCCCATCAACTTCATCTATAAGGAAGCCAACTTCCAGTCGCTCGACTTCGACGGCTGGATGATCCACTACAATAAATACTAAGGTTTAGGTTGAGGTCAGCAGGCCTTCACTTCGTTCCGGCCAGGTCAAGGCTTAGGTGAAAGTAGGGGATGCCCGAAGGACACGGAACTGCGAAACGAGAATCCGCAGTATTCGTGTGAATGTGGGTATTACCAACTGGTGGAGATGAGCCAGAGTCCTTCATCCTTCTCATACAGGTAATGTCATTGCAGACCTCCCAAACGTTGATGTAAAGGTTGATGCGCCGGTTGTAGGTGGTGGCTCACAGGACTTCCGCAAACATACCTTTTTGTTGATACGATCCCCAGCGTGGATAATCCGGACCATGCTGACCCCCAAATCCGGGCTGTGGAACGACCATTTTAATGCTGATTTTGCATTTATTTTTCATGTCATTCCGGCAGATACTGACCCCCTGAGTTGAGAATATATTGTCTTTTTAATGGTTTTTGGGACACCATTTTTTATTTCTTGAGCGCGAGGCCGGGGACGGCCGCATACATTCCGGACTATACTGACCCCCTAAATTGCCCCACAAGAAAAATGGTTTGCACTCAGTGTCGATAGAGTTGGAAAGATTCCGGACTATGTTGACCCCCAAAAAGGGGAAACTGCTCCATAAAGATCTTCCAGTTTTAACCATTAAAACAGACACCGGGGGGCATTCCGGACTATACTGACCCCCTGTTGTGATTCCTGACTTACCCGGGTTTTTGATTTCTTCGTGGCCATTTTAACCATTAAAGTGATCACGGATGTCTGCAAAAACAAAACGTATGGGTACGATTAAGCAACTGTTACAGATGCATGGGCAAGGGCTCAAGTACAAGGTTATAGCCCGAAGCCTGAAAATGAGTAAGAATACCGTAAAAAGTTACCTGCGAAAGGTCAGTGAATCCGGTGTGGATATTAAAGACTTGCTGGAACTTGACGATCCGGTACTGGAGATGTGGTTCCATGCCGGCACAGCAGCCTACCCCGATAAAAGGTTCGAAGACTTCAAAGAGAGACTGGATTATTTGGTCGAAGAACTTGGCAGACGCCATATTACCAAAAGATTACTCTGGGAGGAATACCGCAGTGATAATCCCAACGGGTATATGTACTCCCAGTTTTGCTTTCATCTTTCCCAGCATTTATTGGCACGCAATCCTTCGATGGTACTGACCCACCAACCGGGAGAGAAGCTCTTTGTCGACTTTGCAGGAGATAAGATCTCCTACACAGACCGTGATACAGGTGAGATCATCCGGTGCCATGTGTTTGTAGCCTGCATGCCCTATTCTGACTATAGCTTTGCCATGGCGGTACGTCATCAGAGTATAGAAGATTTTTTGTATGCCCTTTCATGCTGCCTGGAAGCATTAGGAGGAGTTCCGCAGGTGGTGGTGCCGGACAACCTGAAGGCGGCCATCATCAAGGCCAGCCGTTATGAGCCTGACATCAACCAGGCACTGGAGGATTTTGCCAACCACTACCAGTTTACGGTCGTTCCTGCCAGGGTGTCCAAACCTCTAATTTTTAAAAACATGATGCAGATTGAATTACAAATGAACCAATTACGCCTGCGGGGCATGGCGCGCTCCTGGCAGGCCATGGTGGAAACACGCCGCGCGCATGAACTCACTTTCCCGGAAGGTCTGGGGATCCTGCTACAGGGAGAAGTCGATGAACGCGCCAACAGGCGCTTTGACAGGTTGCAGAAAAACGCGAGGTTCCGCTACAGGGCATCTATCGAAGAACTGACCTATGATTCCTCAAGGGGATTGGATAAGGCATTGATTGCAAATCTGGCCACGGGTGAATACCTGGAAAAGGGTGAATCTGTGCTTATAACAGGGAAAACAGGCGTAGGCAAAAGCTTCCTTGCATCGGCGCTGGGATTACAGGCATGTGCCCAGGGATACAGCGTGGAATACTTCAATGCGCAGAAGATGTTTCTTCGACTCAAGATGGCCCGCCTTGAAGGAACCATCCTGAAGTTCTTCGATAAACTGGCAAAAACAAAACTGCTGATTATTGATGACTTTGGACTTGCTCACCTGGACAAACAGCAACAACTGGACCTGTTGGACATCATGGAAGACCGGCATGGACGTTATTCTACGATCATTGCCAGCCAGTTGCCGGTGGCTGCATGGTACGATGTTTGTGGAGAAAGAACGATCGCTGACGCAGTATTGGACAGGTTAGTTCACACATCGTACAGAATCGAATTTAATGATGTAAACTTGAGAAAAAAACTGTAAAATTGTCAGTCATCCGTGTTCTTTGAATTATGACCCGGCAGGGGGTCAATATCACCGGAACAGGGGGTCAGTTTGACCGGAATATCTAATTAAAAGGCACTTGATAAAAAAAGAGTGTTATGAAACAAAAATGAATTACAAACGTCAATGATTTAGTATCTACGCATATTGTAAATCGCTTCCGAAATTTAACGTTAGTCATCATAAAAGTAGTAAATGGCAAAAATA
>Ga0302245_1002531_pt1 | contig 10539 bp, 5 predicted proteins | sample AAG_UR_Thr_MG_FD_193512 | JGI IMG/M metagenome (GOLD analysis project Ga0302245, IMG submission 193512) | Enriched activated sludge microbial communities from anaerobic digester in WTTP, New Holstein, Wisconsin, United States - AAG_UR_Thr | ecosystem: Engineered > Bioreactor > Anaerobic >... | reverse complement strand
GAGATATTTTTCCGGAGTCAAAAAATGGTTTACAGAGAGAGGATACAAATCGTATTATATAGGCACTGTTTACTCGCTTGAAAAAGCAAAAAAAATGCTGGGGTGGGAACCCGTACACAATTTTGAATGGACATGGGAAGAGGCAAAAAAACATGGATGACAGGATAGACCTTCTGGTTAAAAGGATAAAAAGCCGGCGCGCTTACATGACCAATGATTTTTTCCAGGGTTTCGATGCGCTGAAGGGCCAGAGTTACAAGGAGACCTTTTCATCGGATTCTTTTTATCACAAGAATGCCGCCGCCTTTGCCACCCTCCTCAAAAAGATAGAAAAGAAAATATTCCCGGAAGAACTGATAGTCGGCTGGATTCCTGACGTGGACGAAAAGCGTGACAGGGAAATGGATGAAGAATACAGAAAGAATTACGCCATTTATGCCTCAGAGATAAAGAAGGGCGGTATCACGGGACATTTTGCTCCAAATTACACGAGAATACTGCGGGATGGGCTTAAAGGCACATATACAGAAGTGGAGAAGAAACTCAGAGAGCTTGATCCGTCAGTCCCGGAAAACACGGAAAAGATAGAATTCCTTGAGGCCGCAAGGGATTCTATGCTGGCATTCAGGGAATTCTGCCGGGAGTATTCGCTCCTGGCAGGAGAATTATCAGAAAACGGCGCTGCTGGAAACAGGAAAAAGGAGCTTGACGAGATTGCCCGTATCTGTGCAAAGGTTCCCTGGGAACCCGCAGGCAGTTTCCACGAGGCGCTCCAGTCTGTTTTTTTCATATACCTCGGACTTCTCCTTGATATACCTGCCCCGGCTTCTTTCGGCAGGCTCGACAGGTATCTGGAGCCCTTTCTTGAAAGCGACCTTTCTGCCGGAAGGGTCAGCATGGAAAGGGCCATGTACCTCATGAGAAATTTTTGCGCAAAAACGAACGAATGGCTTCTCAGCCCCCACTCTATCATGCTTGGAGGAACAACTCCCGACGGACTCCCGTTTTGTGGCAAGGTAACGAGTCTCATTCTCGAAGCGGTAGATGCTAACAGGCTCATAAACCCCGCACCCGGGATAGCCATTTGCAAGGACTCCGAAGAATATCTCTGGACGAAATCGATGGAAATGATTTCTTCTGGTTTCGGCCACCCTGCCCTTTTCGGGAATGAAACCATCATAAAAGGGCTCCTGGGTATTGGGGTAAGCCCCGGAGATGCATGCGAGTTTGTGCATTCCACATGTACGGAGATAACCATACCCGGCAAAGGTTACATCTGGGTGACATCTGCATACATAAATTTTCCGAGGGTCTTCGAATACATATGGTACAGGGGGCGCGACAGGCATGGAAAGCCTGCGGGAATTGACACCGGAAGACTCGAAGATTTTAATACATGGGAAAAACTGGTCGGGGCGGTAAAAAAACAGCTTGCATACCAGGTAAGACAGAATGCAATAACCCAGAACAGGCTTATCTGGCGACGGATGATTTTTGATCCCAAGCCTTTTTCCTCCTGCATAGTTGATGACTGCATTCAAAGAGAAACGGACATTACAAAAGGAGGGGCGGTATACAATTTTGTTTATCCCCAGCTCGTGGGAATGGCCAATGTGGTGGACGGACTTATATCTATAAAGAATCTTGTATATGAAAAGGGAGAAATTGACCTTGAAGGTATAATGAAAGCAGTTGAGAATAACTTCGAAGGATATGAAATTCTAAGGCAGAAAATCCTCAACAAGATGCCCCATTATGGAAACGATACCCCGGAGCCTGATTCTCTCGCTTCCGAGCTGTACGATTTTTTTTGCGGGGAGGTTACAAAATACCGGACTCCACTTTCAATGTACTACCCGGGATTTCTCGTATGGATGTACCATCTGAGGTTCGGGAAGGAATGCATGGCGACTCCGGACGGCCGTCTTGACGGGACTCCGGTGGCGGACAGCCTGGCGGCCATGCAGGGAAGGGCAAAAAAAGGGCCGACTGCCATACTTAACAGCGTCTTAAATCTGGATCTCTCGAAAGCCGTAGGTGCTGCTGTGGTAAACCTCCATGTGCCTTCATCCTTCCTTTCAGGGGAGTCCGAAAGGAAGAAATTTTCCGATATGATCAAGTCTCACCTGCTTGGCGGGGGATTCCAGGTCCAGGTAACCGTGGTCAGTGCCAGCGAATTGAGAAAGGCGCAGAAAAATCCCGAAAGATACAGGGATCTTATGGTAAGGGTCGGAGGGTACTGCGAATACTTTACAAGGTTGGCTCCCGAGCTTCAGGACACGATAATAGAAAGGGCTGAATGAGAATGACTGTTGAGAGAAGTGCGATAATATTTGAAATACAAAGGTTTTCAATCCATGACGGTCCGGGAATAAGAACCACCGTTTTTCTCAAGGGATGCAACCTGCGATGCAAATGGTGCCATAATCCTGAATCCTCTCACCCTTACCCCGAGCTGATGTTTTACGCAAGCAAGTGTATAAAATGCCTGTCATGTGTCAATGAATGCAGGCATGGGGCTCTCATATTTGACGGTAAAAAAATAAAATACCTGCCGGAAAACTGCCGGAAGTGTTTCAGGTGTGCCGGGGTCTGTCCAGTGGAAGCCATCGTGAGATGCGGCAGGGAGATGGATACGGCGGAAGTGTGCAGGGAGGTATTGAAGGACAGGAATTACTATGAAACTTCGGGAGGAGGCGTAACTGTTTCCGGGGGTGAACCCCTTCTGCACCCAGAATTCACCGCTTCTCTTTTTTCGCTTCTGAAGAAAGAAGGTATTTCAACCTGCGTGGAGACGGCCGGTTGCGTCCCGTGGAAGAATATCAAAAAAATCCTGCCTTTCACGGATATATTCCTGTACGATATAAAATCAGGCAACAGGGAAAAACTTGCCGGGTCCGCGGGAGCGGATATGTCTCTCGTTACAGAAAACCTGAAAAATCTTCTTGCCGGGGGCGTTAAAATTTTCCTCCGCATACCGTTAATTCCCGGGTTCAATACGGAACGAAGGGAACTCAAGAAGATACTGGATATTTTGAAAGGACTGCCAGGGCAGTTTGAAATGGAACTTCTCAAGTACAATGGTCTGGGGACAGCCAAGTACGAAGCTCTCAATATACCCAGTCCTTTAAGGAAAATACCTGCAACCGAGGCGGACAAGAGCTATGAAGCCGCGAGGGAATTTTTCCGGGATGAAGGATATAATGTATGAATCCCCTCCTTTCACCATCCGCGGATTGCAGGCGGATGGCATCAGCGTAAAATCGGTAGACGTTTACACGGAGGCTTCCTGAAAAGTTCCGGAGAAACCGGGATAAAAGGTATGATCGGATAAAGGAGCAATGAAATGGTTAGAAAGGTTACAATGAAAGAGATGCCGGGAGTCGGACTTATTCCTGTAATAGATCCGAGAATAGACACTATTACGGAGAAAAAAATTCTGGACAAACTCAGGCTTGACAGTAAGGTGAGAGAACTCGGGTTTGAAGTAGTATTTTCGGCAGAAGCCGTAAAGACCGAAGACGAAGCTGTAAATAAAGTCAGGGAAATGGAGAGAGCCGGGGTCTCCTCAATCATATTTTTTACAACCTGGTTTTTAAGGGCCAACGTCGTTGTGGGAGCTTCAAGAAGCACCGGTCTCCCGGTGATGCTCTGGTCCATTCCGGACATGGATAATACTTCTCTTATCGGCTACGGCGTTGCCCATGGTTCTCTTGACGAGACGGGTATTTCCCACGAGACTGTCTGCGGTCCATGGGATGAAAATGCCAGGAGAAAAATGACCGCATGGATAAAGGCATGCCATGCGAAAAAAAAGATCTCCGGGAGCAGGTACGGAGATATAGGAGGAAGCTGCCTGTCGATGCTGACGGGAGTATCGGATCCCAACCAGTGGCGCAGGAAATTCGGCATAGGGGTGGAATCTGCCGAACAGTGGACACTTATAAACAAAGCCAGGCTTATAAAAGAAAGAGATGTTTCCTGTTACGTGAAAAAATGGAAAGAGGAGTTTAAATCCGTTGATGTATCAGATGATGTTTTAAAAAAATCCGCGAAACTGTACCTTGCCGGGAAAAAAATGTTTGCCGAAAACGGATGGGACTTTGCAGGAGTAAAATGCCAGTTCGAACTGATAGACAACTACCTGGCGCCATGCCTTCCGATAGCATTGTGGAACGACGAAGGCTATACCGTCGCATGCGAGACAGATATGAACGCCGCACTTACAATGTATGCTTTGAATTGCCTGGGTGCCGGGCCCGTGATGTTTTCGGACATACAGTATATAGATTACGAAGAAAGGTGGGCAAGATTCCTCAACTGCGGGACTGCGGCGACTTTTTTGGCGGGCGGCAGGAAGAATGTTACGCTTAAAGACTGCCCCGAAGTACAGGGCACCTACGACGAAAAAAAACGCAAGCACCTGTGCAAGGGCGGCGCATGCACAAGTTTTGTCCTTCCTCCAGGGGATGTAACGCTTGCGAGGTTTGGAAGAATAGAGGGCAGGTATGTTCTGCATCTTTCTAAAGGAGAATCGTTTGAATATCATCATGACGAGAAAAGCCTTCTGGGAATAGGAGGGAGCTGGCCGTTTGCCTACGTGAAAATAAAAGAATCTCTTGACACTTTCTGCGTCAACCTGAGAGCTCACCACATGTGCATAGCCTTCGGCGACTGGGTACCTGAAATGAAGATCCTGGCAAAACTATGGAATGTGGAATTACTTTAAGGTAAAGGAAGATCACAAAATGGCATGAGAAAGGAAAAATTTTCAGAATAAGAATAATGGAGATGAAAACATGGAATGGAAAAAGCCTGTTTCGGAATACAACTGGAAAAATTTTCCCGAGGGAAAATTTCTTTTCCGCTTCATGATAGGACAGCATACCCCGGATTACGACCAGAACAGGGATATAAAGAGATGGCTCGGGGGGAAAAATGGCAAAGGAATAGGTTACAAAACATCCCCGGAGAAACTTGTCAGCATGGTAAAGGACATGGGGGCTGATGTATTTTATTTTTATTCAAAGTGCCACCAGGGAAATTTCTATTACCCCTCCCCTACCGGGCATGTTCATTCAGCATTCAAAAAGAGGGATTTTTTCGGAGAGATGATCCAGGAATGCATCCGGCAGAATATTGTCCCTGCTGCTCTTTATGAGACCCTTGACTGGCGCATAATGGCAGAAAAACCGGAATGGTGCTTTAAAAACAGAAATGGAAACACGGGGCTTCCATGTCTGAACAGCCCTTACGGGGATTTCGTTATTGAAAACCTTAAGGAGATACTTCTTAACTATCCTCTTTACGCGATATATTTTGACATGGTGGATGCCCATACATCTGCAAACATGGGCATGTTGGATTCGCAGGCTTCCACAGGCATATCATGTCCTCACTGCGAGAAGCTGTACAAAAAGACAACGGGCAGGGAATATCCAGGCGTGTCCGTTCTTGATTATGCGGGAAGAAAAAAATACCTGCAGTGGCATGCGGAAAATTACGTGGGGCGCTTTCTGAAAAGAGCCCTTTCTGTTATAGAAGAATATGCGCCCGACTGTCGATTGGAACATAACTTCCACAATGATCTCGGCAGGCCATGGGTAGCTCATGACTGGAAGATGACGGATGAACTTACCGGCTCATTTACCTGCGATATCTTCGCTTTCTGGGACGGTTCCATTGTTGATGTATGCGTGCCCAAGGCATACAGGACTTCCGGTACCAAATACCGGTCATGGTTGCTTACGGACGGAAGTATGGGAGGCGAACCTTCCACTCCGAAACCTTTTGATTTTTACAAGGTTGAAATGGCTTCGGTAATGTCTAACGGACTTGATGTTTGTGCCAGCATATTCATGGAAGCTGACGGTACAATGGATCCCGCCCAGGCAAAGATTATAAAAAAGGAATTTGATTACTTCCGCCATATTAAAGGCTGCTATGCCGGCATTGAACCCGTTCCTTTTGCGGCGCTGGTGTCTCCCCATGGTGAGACTACCCCTTTGAAACCTAAGGGAGAATACGATACCCACCGCGAAGAGTTTGAAGGATGGTCCAAGCTGATGACCGAAAGCCATCTCCTGTACGATGTCCTGGTGGACAGTTTTATTGACGTGGAGAAACTGAGCCGTTACAAGCTTATCGTACTGCCCCATTGTGAATCTCTTGACGATGGGAAAATAATGGCCTTTAAAAAATGGGCAGGTAAAGGGAAAATGCTTATTTCCACCGGTCATGTTTCGCTTCTTGACGGGGAAGGCAGAAGGAGAAAGGATTTCGGGCTTGGAGATTTGATGGGAGTATCTTTTGTTTCAGACCTTGACGAATATGCAAATTACATGCATATTACCGATAAAATGGCCGCCGACCCAGATGAAACTGTCACTTCCTGGCATTATATGCCCGCCGGGCAGGCAAAGGTAAAGGTTTTAAAGGGTACGAAAATCCTTGCAAGCGTGGGAGAGCATCCATTTGTCGAAGGCGGTAAAAAACACCACGTTTATTACAGGCATGAAACATTTTTTCCGGCTCTTGCCGCAAAGGAATGGAGGCATTTTTCAAGTCTGTATTTTGCAGGTCTTCCGGGCGCATCCTACCTCTACTCCCAGTCACCAGGTTTGAAAAGGCTTGTTGAAAGGCTGATGCATCCGGTTGTGGAGAGCAGCATGCCGTTGTCTGCCGAAGCTCCGTCATGCGTTCAGTTTGAAGCGTCATTGCAGAATGTCGGTAAACGGATTATAATAAATCTTATGAACCGGGGCGGCATATCAGGAATAAACAGTCTTGTCAGAAGAGGTTCTGGTGAAATGTTTTCTCCTCAACATGCTCACAGCGCTTTGCCAGTCTACGGAATAAAAATTAATATCAGGGAAAACCTTGCCGGGAAAATCAGGAGTGTTTTTATTGCCGGGTCAGGTAAAAAATGCAAGGTGGAAAAAAAAGACGGGCATGCTATAATTGAAATTAAAAAGCTTGACGCCCATATGGCCATAGTGTGCGAGGTTGAAAATTAAGGTTCAGGAATAAATGCATAGGATTACATGCCGGTTTATGAAATGCAGAAAGACCAGCAGCATATTAAGTGAAAGACAACCGATGAACCTAGGGTAAAAGAAGGAGGTACCAATGAACGTGAAGGCAGGCATCTCTTCTATGGGCATATTTTCATGGGTTATAATGGCTGCATGTGTTTTTCTAATAATGCAGGCGCCGGCCAGGAGCGAAGATAAGATCCTGAAGGTCGAATTTTCACACCTTGCAAAGGTCCTTCTGTGGGAAAAATCGCCGGCATCCTACAGCTGGGGAGCGGTTGCCCTGCATACCGGGAAAAACGCGATTAACTCTTCCGAAAGGTGGATGGACCTTGTGGTCAAGATGGATGCTTCAGTGCATCCCCTTGAAACCACTCAGCTTACAGTAACTGTTGACGGCAGGGATGACGGCAGGATTCTTGCCAGGAAAACATGCGAACCTCTGACCCCGGATGCCCTCGTCAGGCTTGATATGCTTTCTCTGAAAGCTAACAGCGCCAGGATAAGGGCCGAATGGCGTGGAAAAGACGGGATTCTTTTGGGAATGGGTGAGTTGTGGGCCATGGCAGAAACGGCAAAGCCTCTTCCTGAAGACAGGAAGATCCCGGTTATCCTCGACCTTCCGGAAGGCATAGAAAGAGTTAACGCCTATCCCGTAAGGTTTGGCCTTCCTCTTCCCAGGGGTGTAGTGTGGGAAGCCGACGGCCTCAGGGTTCTTGATACTTCCGGCAGGGAGGTTCCTTCCCAGCTTGAGATCGCGGGAAGGTGGGCGGAAGAAGGTTCCGTAAAGTGGATGTGGATAGATGCTATCGTTTCGGGTAAAAAGGGCGACGAGTTTTTTGTTGCGGCTGGAAAGAGAGAGAGTGGAAGTTTTCCCGCGGTCCCCGTGAAGATTGAAGAGAAGCAGGGCATTTTCTCCGTAAAAACAGGAGAAACCGAATACCTTGTCGGGAAAGACGGGGCCCTTGTCAAGGAGATAATATCCGGAGGGAGAACTGTTGTAAGGGAAGGAGGAGCCAGGGGCCTTTATGTCATAGATCAGAAGGGAAGGATTGCAAGGGCGTCGGGTAAAGATGCATCGGCATTGATCGAATCGAAAGGTCCCGTATCCGCTGTTATAAGGATTGAAGGCTGGTATTCGACACCGGAAGGCGAAGAAGTGGCCCGGCATATCACAAGGCTGAAATTTACAGCGGGAAGGCCTGAAGCTGAAGTCGTCCATACACTCATACTGTCAAGGGATACAAACGAGGTATGGTTCAGGGATATTGGATGGGAATTTGAGGTTTTGCACGGGAGGGATACAAAAGCCGTTTTCGGACTTGCCGGAGAAGAAAGGGATTACACTGAAGGACATGTCAATTTTCCGGGTGGATGGATAGCCATGAATCCGGTTCAAAAAAAAGATGTACCTGCTCCCCCGCAATCTGAAAAAAAGTTTGAAATACCTCTTTCAGGCATAGGATCGGTTTCAATGGTACAGAAGGAAGGAGTGCTTCTCGGACTGGAACCATCTGCCATCCAGAGCTGGAACCGCGCAACCAACCCATCTACACCCTGGACTCCCTGCCTTCACGGAAGCTATTCTTTCGAGATCTTGAAGAAAGGTTCGGGTAAGCCTCTCTACAGCGGCGCCAGGATGGGCGATTGGGCCGCTCTCACGGGGGCCTCGGGCGGATTGATGGTTTCCTGCAGGGACGCTGCAGCACAGCATCCAAAGGAATTCGAGGTTTCAGAAAAGTTTCTGAACATGAAACTTTTCACTTCCTCAACGGGAAGAGAGCTTGACTTCAGGATGGAATCCCTGATGGAAAGCTGGGGCATGCTTCCATTGGATAAGGTCAGGTCCCATGACAAGGTTCCCCAGAAGCTTCTGCAGGATTATCTCGATTTCATTTCAAAGCACGACAGCAATGCCATCGGATGGGCAAAAACTCATGATATGATGATTTCTCCCGCAATAAGCGGATTTGACCCTTACATCTCAAGCATGCTTCATTCAAAGCAGGTTTTTATGCATGTTAGCCCGAAATGGATAAGGGAAACACGAGCGATGGGGCCTCTGCATCCGAAGGATCCTGAGAAGTTTCCGCTCGACGAGACCCTTATAAACAACCTTTTTTGGGGAAAGATCCTCCAGGGTTTTGGAGGACCCAACGGAGGCTTTGTGAACTATAACGCCGGTCCCCACTGGATAATACATTCCTGGCGCAGCGGGAGTTACACGATTCGTTCAGACAGCTGGTACCTGTATGCCCGTTCTGGTGACAGGTCTATCAGGCATTTTGCCCAGGGAGCCAACAGGGCATTTCTGGATAATAACTTATCTCACTGGAGATCCGAAGGTAAAATACCGGGTCTTCTCATGGGAGACACGAGCAGTCCGGGCTCTCTTCAGTCAAGGAACAGAAGATCTGACCTTCCTTTATACTGGGAGAGTTCTTCAAAGGGCAATTACGAGCAGGCTACTGTTGCCAATTACGACCAGGCGCTTCTTGATTATTATATTACCGGATCAAGACGAGCCGGAGATATAATGAAAAGCTTTGTGGAAGCCATCAAGGAGGACCTGAAGCCTTCAATGAAACACTGGCGGGTTATACTGGCAGTCAGGCATATTGCCCAGGCCTATGAGTTCAGCTGGGACCCGAGAATAAAGGAGCTTATATACGAGATCGTTGACAACTCCATATACGATCCGGAAAGCCCTGTCCTTCTTACCAAGGCCCGCCCCCACAGGAGCTCAACCTACAAGATGGAGACCGACGGGGATGTTTTCGTTGAACTATACGATCTTTTTGGGGATTCCCTATTCAGAAAAATGGCAATGGCAATAGCCAGGTACAACTGGGACAAGGAGGCAATAAACCCTCCTAAGTCCCCTTCCCAGAACAGGTCTACGGGTCTCCTGGGCTATTTCCTCTGGGAAGAAACGGGGAATCCATCCGTGGCCTCGAGATTTGACTACGGCAGGCGCAGACTGCTTGCAGAACGTTTCAGTGACGTCGGAAAGGGAGAAATCAGGCTTACTTGTGTTTCCCAGATTCCCAGGTATTTCAAAGGACTCCCTTACGCGATGGATATAAGCGAACGTACCGGGGATGATAAGAATCAAAAGGCATCATGGATAGCTTTCAGCTCCGAAACCGCCCCTGTCAGACTCTTTCTGAGGAAAGCCGGAGAAGTCAAGTCTCCAGGACATTATGCTTCTCTCGGCAAGAATGAAACATCCATGAACATACTCGTCAAGAAGGAGGAAAGCGCTTCCGTCGAGCACTTCAAAGGCAGGAAAGAAGACGGGGTCATGAAACCATGGACGGTTGGAGACAGTGTTGTACTGAAGCCGTATACCGTTCTCAGGTACATATGGATGGGACATGATCTTCACACGGTTGAAGACAGGAGCTACGGAGTGACGAGCATTGACATCCCCAAGGATGCTCCAGGGGGAATATACGAGTTGGAAATAAAAGGTAAAGGAGACTACTCCGTGTATACAAACAGG
>Ga0302245_1002524_pt1 | contig 10554 bp, 9 predicted proteins | sample AAG_UR_Thr_MG_FD_193512 | JGI IMG/M metagenome (GOLD analysis project Ga0302245, IMG submission 193512) | Enriched activated sludge microbial communities from anaerobic digester in WTTP, New Holstein, Wisconsin, United States - AAG_UR_Thr | ecosystem: Engineered > Bioreactor > Anaerobic >... | reverse complement strand
GCAGAGCAGGGCGGACGCGGTGGCCCCGGTGCCGCAGGCCATGGTTTCCCCCTCCACCCCCCGTTCGTAGGTGCGCTGGAGGATCAGGTCCCGGGCCGGGACTTCGATGAAGTTGACATTGGTCCCGTCGGGAAAGCGGGGGTGATGGCGCAGGGCCCGGCCCAGCCGGTGGATGAGATCCCCCGGGGCCCGGAAGGCCCCTTCCATGAAAATCACCAGATGGGGGGTTCCCGAAATCTCGATGGAGTGGCCGGTGTGCCTTTCCCCCTCCGCCTCAAGCGGGAAGCCCGTTTCCGGGCCGGCGGTCGCCTCCAGCCCCACCTGGACGGTGTCCCCCTCCACCAGGGCCTCCACCCGGCCCCCCAGGGTGTCGATGCTCTGACGTTTTCCGGCGATGCCGCTGACGAAGGCGTAGCGGGCGACGCAGCGGGAGGCGTTGCCGCACATCTTCACCTCCGTCCCGTCGGGGTTGATGGTCCGCATGGTGTAGTCCCCCCCGGCGCTGGGCTCCTCGATGAGCATCAGCTCGTCGCCCCCCACGGACAGGCGGTGCTTCAGGATCTTTTCGGCGAACCGGAGGACGCCGTACTCGTTCAGGATCCCCCCGCGGTTGTCCACGATGACGAAATCGTTGCCCAGACCGGACATCTTCACGAAAGGGACGGGTTTCATGCTTTTTCTCCCATGAGTTCTTCCGCGTAGGCGAAAAGGGCCGCGGAGCCTCCGGTGTGCCAGAAGAGGATGGTCTCGTCCTTCCGGATCTCGCCCCTTCCGATGAGGTCGATGAGGCCCGCCATGGCGCGGCCGGTGTAGACCGGGTCCAGCAGGATACCCTCGGTGGAGGCGGCAAGTTCGATGGCCTCCCTTTCGGGCTCTCCCATGATCCCGTAGCCGCCCCCCAGATAACCGTCGTGGCAGAGGATGTCCCGGGGGGAAAAGCCCTGATCCAGCCCCAGGCGCGCGGCCACCCGGGACGCCAGCTCCGCCACGGCCTCCCGCAGTTCGTCCCCCGGGCTGTCGATGGCAATGGCTTCCAGCCGGGGCGTGAACCCCAGGGCCTTTGCCCCCGCCACCATCCCCGCCTGGGTCCCGAAGGAGCTGGAGGCGAAGATCACCCGGTCCGGGGCGAGCCCGGAGGCGGAGAGCTGGGCGGCCAGCTCCTCCATCGCCGCGGCGAAACCCACGGAGCCGTACTCGTCCGACGCGCCCAGGGGGATGAAGAAGGGCCTCCGGCCCGCGGACTTCTCCCGTTCCAGGGCCTCCTCCGCCGCCTCCTCCCGGGTCCGGGAACCGGAGAAGACGATCTCCGCCCCCAGGAGGCGGTCCAGCAGAAGATTCCCGTTCCAGGACTCCGGCGGGCGGCCCCGCAGGACCAGGACGCAGCGCAGGCCCAATCGGGCCGCCGCCGCGGCGGTCTGCCGGCAGTGGTTGGACTGCAGGCCTCCCAGGGTCACCAGGGTGTCGCTCCCCCGACGGAGGGCCTCGGCGGCGCTGAACTCCAGTTTGCGGGTCTTGTTCCCGCCCCCCGCCAGGCCCGTCTGGTCGTCCCGTTTCATGAAGATCCGGGGACCGCCCAGGACCCGGGAGAGGTGGGGAAGCTCCTCCAGAGGGGTGGGGAAGAACCCCAGGGGTATCCGGGGGAGTCTGTCGGTGATCATGGCGACCTCCTTGGTTTTTTCAGCGTTCCAGAAGCCGTTCCGCGCGCCGGCCGACGCCCAGGTATGCGGCCCGCACCGCCGGGTCGTCCAGAAGGTCCCGGCCCGGGCCGTGGAGGACGATCCTTCCCACCTCCAGCACATAGGCGCGGTGGGCGATTCCCAGGGCCTCCAGGGCGTTCTGCTCCACCAGAAGGATGGTGGTCCCCGAGGCGGCGATGCTCCGGACGGCCCGGAACACCTGCTCCACCAGAAGGGGGGCCAGGCCCAGGGAGGGCTCGTCCAGCAGCAGGACCCGGGGCCGGGACATGAGTCCCCGTCCGATGGCCACCATCTGCTGCTGCCCCCCCGAGAGGGTGCCGGCGTACTGGCCCAGCCTCTCCTTCAGGACGGGAAAGAGGGAGAAGATCTTCTCCTCGTCCTCCAGGATCTCCCCCCGGTCCCGGCGGAGATAGGCCCCCAGGCGGAGGTTCTCCCGCACCGTGAGGTTGGGAAAGAGGCGGCGCCGTTCCGGGACCAGGGAAATCCCCGCCGCCACGGCCAGGTGGGGCACCGGCCGGATTTTTTTTCCCTCCATGGTGATGGTCCCGGTCTGGGGTTTCAGAAGGCCCACCAGGGTCCACATCAGTGTGGATTTCCCCGCGCCGTTGGCCCCGATGATGGAGACGATTTCCCCCTCCCGGACGGTGAAGCTCAGATCCCGCAGGGCGTGGATCGCCTGGCCGTAATACACGTTCAGGTTTTCAACGGACAGCAACATTCACCTTCTCCCCCAGATAGGCCCGGAGCACCCCGGGGTCGGACTGGATCTCATAGGGAGACCCCTGGGCTATCTTGCGGCCGAAGTTGAGGACGGCGATCCTTTTGCAGAGGCTCATGACCACGTCCATGTGATGCTCGATCAGGATGATCGAGACCCTCCCCCCGTCGTGGACCCGGCGGATCAGGTCCACCAGGTCCTCCGCCTCCCGGGGGTTCATGCCCGCCGCGGGCTCGTCCAGAAGAAGCAGCCGGGGCCTCAGGGCCAGGGCCCGGGCGATTTCGAGCTTCCGCTGCAGGCCGTAGGGCAGGGTCCCCGCCGTCCGGTCCGCCTGGTCGGCCAGGCCCACCAGGTCCAGCAGCATGAGGGTCTCCTCCCGGAGCCGCGCCTCGTCCTTCCAGACCGTCCAGGGCCAGCGGAGGAAGGCTTCCGCCAGGCTGTAGTCCGCCCCGCCCCGGAGGGCGGTGGTCACGTTTTCCAGGGCGGTCATGCTGCCGAAGAGCCGGATGTTCTGGAAGGTGCGAGCCACCCCCGCCGTGACGATGTCCGGGGGGGAGAGGCCGGCGATGTTCTTCCCCGCCAGCAGGATCTCCCCCCCGTCGACGGGGTAGACCCCGCTCATCAGATTGAATACCGTGGTCTTTCCCGAACCGTTGGGCCCGATGAGGCCCAGTATCTCGCCCCGCTCCACCTCCAGATCCAGGCCGTCCACCGCCACCACACCCCCGAAACTCTTCCGCAGGCCCAGGATCCGCAGGAGAGTATCCTCCCCGCCGACCGCCCCGTCGCCGTCCTCCCCCGGGACGACCGCCCGGGGCCGCCTCTTCCGGCCCATCGTCCCCAGCAGGGGGTCCAGCAGACGGACAAACCGGGCGAAGGCTTCCTGCCAGGCCCCCCGGACCCGGGGGACCACCGGCTCCAGAAGACGGGAAACCCCCCGGCCCAGGAGGCTGACCAGAAGGGCGATGGCCCCCATGGCCCCCAGGGCCGCCAGGAGTGCGGCGGCCTCGTAGGCGTTGGCCCGGACCAGGGCCTTGTACACCACCGTCGCCATGGTGAGCCCCAGGGTGATGCCCATTATGACGAACAGCTTGGGCAGGTTCCGCACCGACAGCTCCTCGTAGCCGAACAGGCCCCGGGGGCGCCAGTTGATGATGACCACCAGCAGCATGCCGTAGAAAACCAGCCGCCACAGAGCCAGGCCCCGGAACAGCTCGGGGATCACCACGAAGAGGGTGACCGCCACGAAGGGCCCGGTGAGGCTTCCCATCCCGCCGCATACCACCCCGGCGGTGATCAGGCTGGACAGGTCCATGCTGAAGATGGAGGGCTGGATGAAGGTGGTGTAGTGGGCCAGCAGCCCCCCCGCCAGCCCGGAGAAACCGGCGCTGATCCCCAGGGACAGGAGCTGGTTGGGCAGGAGGGGGATGCCGATCATCTCCGCGGCGATGTGGTCCTGGCCGATGGCGATGACCCGCCTCCCGTAGGAGCTGCGCAGAAAGTTCCGGCAGAGCCAGATGGACAGGACCAGAAGCAGGGTGGTGTTGCCGGGACCGGTGAGCTTCTGGATTCCCGGAAGGCCCCGGGCCCCCTGGGTCAGGTCGAAGTTCTCCAGGATGACCTTGACCGCCTCGCCGAACCCCAGGGTGGCGATGGCGAAGTAGTCCGACCGGAGCCGGGCCCGGAGGGTGGGGTAGCCGATGACGAAACTGGCCAGCGCCGACAGGACCACCCCCACCGCCAGGGCGGGGAGGAAGGGCCACCGGTAAAAATAGGTCAGGATGGACGCCGCGTAGGCCCCCACGGCCATGAAGGCCGCGTGCCCCAGGCTGAAGAGCCCGGTGTAGCCGGTGAAGACCGCGAGACCCATGGCGGCGATGATGTAGATGGCCGAGTTGAGAAAGATCGCTTCCGCGTACGCCACGACGGCCTCCTTTTCAGAGCTTCTCTTCCACGGTGCGCCCGAAGAGCCCCGTGGGGCGGACGATGAGCAGGGCCACCAGGATGCCGAAGCTGAAAACATCCCGGAAGGTGGACAGGCTGGTCCCCCCGATGGAGGCGATGGAAACCAGGGCCTCCAGGAGCCCCAGGAGAAGACCCCCGATGATGGCCCCCGGCAGGCTTCCCAGGCCGCCGATGACCGCCCCGATGTAGGCCTTGTTGGTGATCCATCCCATGCTGGGGTAGACCATGTACTTTATCCCCATGAACACCCCGGCCATCCCCCCCAGACCGCCGGCGATGAAGAAGAGCACCGCCACCAGCACATCCAGGTTGACCCCCAGGGCCGAGACCATCTCCATGTCCCGGGAGGCGGCCCGGATGGCCATGCCCACCTTCGTCCGGGTCAGGATCAGGTGCAGGACGGCGATGGACAGGGTGGAGAACCAGAAGGCGAAGATGTCCATCTTGCTCACCGTGATGTCCCGGAAGACGAAGGAGTCCTGGGCGAAGACCGCCGGAATGGCGTAGAGCTTGGCCCCCACGGTGGCGTAGAGGAGGTTCTGCAGGCAGATGGAAACCCCCATGGCGCTGATCATCAGGTACAGCGACGGGGCCCGCCGCCGGCGGAGGGTGGAGTAGGCGATGCGCTCGTTCAGGAAGGCGAGAAAACCTGCCCCGGCGATGGAAAGAAGCAGGGCGGGCAGGAAAGGCACGGATAAGTGGGCCACCATGATGGCCCAGGCGATGTAGGCCCCCAGGGTGATGATGGCCCCGTGGGCGAAGTTGGAAAAATTCAGCACCGAGAAAACCAGGGAATAGCCCACGGCCATGAGGGCGTAGACGCTCCCGATGGACAGCCCGGTGATGACGGTCTGGAAGAACATTCCTCCCTCCCCCGGCCCGGAAAAAACAGCGGCGGGGAGGGCTTTCCCCCCCGCCGTGCGGTCCGGGCCCGCCGGAATCAGTCGGTGGTGACGAAGGTCTTCACGTAGACGAAATCCTTGCCCTTCACCTGCTGGATGGTGGCCGGCTTGTTCAGCGGGTTGTGGGTGGCCGGGTCGATGGTGAGTTTCCCCGTCAGGACCTGCAGGTCCCGGGTAGCCTCGATGGCGTCCTTGAGCTTCTCGCCGTCGGTGGTCCCCGCCCGCCGGATGGCGTCCACGATGAGGATCATGGCGTCGTAGGCCATCAGGGGGTTCGGCAGCACCGGGTCCATGTTGAACCGGGCCCGGTAATCCTTGATGAAGTCCTGGATGGCCGGGTCTTCCAGGGCGGCGATGTTGACGAAGTAGGCGCCCTCGATGGCGGGGCCCGCCAGGTCGATGAGGTCCGGGCTGGCCCAGCCGTCCCCGCCGATGAGGGGAACGTCGATTTTCAGGTCCCGGGCCTGCTTGGCCGCCAGGGCCGCCTCCTTCTGCATGGTGGGGATGAAGAGGATGTCGGGCTTGCCGGTCTTGATCTTGCCCAGCTGGGCGCGGAAATCCAGCTCCCCGGACCGGAAGGCCTCGTTGGCGGTGATTCTGCCGCCCCCCTTGGTGAAGGCCTCGACGAAGTATTTTCCCAGGAACTGGGAGTAGTCGTCCCCCACGTCGTAGAGGACCGCGGCGGTTTTGGCCTTCAGGTCCTTCAGGGCGAACTGGCCGGCCACGGTCCCCTGGAAGGGGTCGATGAAACAGGCCCGGAAGGTGTAGGGCACCACCTTGCCGTCCTCGGCGACGGTCACCTTGGGGTTGGTCGCGGTGGTGGCCACCACGGGGATCTTCGCCGCGTTGTTGACTTCCCGGATGGCGTTGGCCACGCCGCTCTGGGCGGGGCCGATGATGGCCACCACCTTGTCCTGCTCCACCAGGCGCTTGGCCACGTTCACCGCCTCCAGCCTGTCGGCCCGGTTGTCATGGGCGATGACTTCGATTTTCCGGCCCAGGACCCCGCCCTCGCCGTTGATCTTGTCCACGATCATTTTAAGGGCGTTCGCTTCCGCCTGCCCCCAGGTGGCGCTGGGGCCGGTGAGGGCCACCGAATGGCCGATCCGGATGGGCTCCTGCTGCCCGGCGGCGGCGGACTTGCCGTCCGAGGGCTTGCAGCCCAGGACGGCCAGAACGGCGGCAATTGCCAGGAAATGAATGGTTTTTTTCATGACGCTCCCTTTTTTGATGCCGGGCTCGCCGCCCGGTATTTTACGGTGCATAGTACGATATATGACGGAAGTGGTCAAATATCCGATCGATTATAGAGGAAAAACGGCAAAAGGGCAAAAAAAATTTTCAGGCAGGCGGCCCCCCTTACAGCCCCCGCAGATAGGCGAGGCAGACATCGGGGAAGTCGGAGATGACGCTGTCGCAGCCCAGAAGGCGGCAGCGCTTCAGGGCCTGCAGGGTGTTGATGGTCCAGACATTGACCCCCACGCCGTGGCGGCGGCATTCCTCCACCGCTTCCGGGCCGATGGACGAAAAGGCGGGGTGGTAATAATCGAATCCCATGGTCGCGCAGTAGAGGCCGGCATTCACCAGCCCCCGCTCCGGAACCAGGGCTCCGCAGGGCACGGAGGGGTCCAGTTTTTTCAGGATGGTGAGGCTGCCGTGGTTGAAGGAGGAAAAGATCACCTTCTTTTCCAGGCCGTGTTTTCTGACCAGATTCAGGGCCTTTTCCTCCAGCCCGGGGTAATAGACGAGGTTGCTCTTGATCTCCACATTGGTGACCAGATCGGTGGCCGCCGCCCAGGCGCAGTATTCCGCGAAGGAGGGGATGGGCTCGAAGGCGATGGTATCCCGGTGGAGGGCCGCGGCGTTGAACTTCTTCAATTCCGCCAGGCTGTAGTCCCGGACCCGGCCCGTGCCGTCGGTGACCCGGTCCAGGGTCTCGTCGTGGATGATGACCACCTCCCCGTCCCGGGTCAGATGGACATCCAGCTCGATCCCGTGGCAGCCCGCGTCCCGGGCCTTCCGGAAGGCCGGCATCGTGTTCTCCGGATATTCTCCGCTGCATCCCCGGTGGGCGAAAACTCTCATGACCGTCCCTCCTCGCCGCGCATTCGGCCCGCCCCGGATCACCTCCGGGGCGAAGACCGCCCCCGGTCCGGCATTTTCCGCCGCGGCGGGCGACGATAAGTGTAACGCCCCGGCGTTCCCTGTCAAGATGAGGCCCCACGGTTCCGCCGGGCACGGACGGAGGAAAATCCGCCGCAATCTTGACAACGGGACCGTTTCGGTTATCCTTAAAGAGATGCTGCTCCCCGCTTTTTACCTGGTCCGCACCGGGCGAGAGGAGACCCGACAGTGACGACGCGATCTTCCCGCGGGGGGCGAAGCGCCCCCGGGCCCAAAAAATCCGGCAGGACCAGAAGGGCCCGCCGGGAGGCCCTGACCTTCGCGGCCTTCACCTTCCCCAACTTTCTTCTTCTGGGTGTTTTCGTATTCTGGCCCATCTTCTACAGCCTTTACTTGAGCTTCTTCAAGTGGGACATGATAGCCCCCAGAAAACGCTTCGTGGGTCTGGAGAACTTCAGGATCATGTTCAGCGACCCGGTCTTCTGGATGGTCACCAGAAACACCCTGACCCTCGCCTTCTTCGTGGTGGTGGTCAAGATGACCATCGCCCTGGCGCTGGCCCTGATGATGAACCGCAACATGCGGGGCCGCTCCCTGTACCAGGCCGTCATCTTCAGCCCCACCTTCACCACCAGCGTGGCGGTGGCCATGGTCTGGACCTGGATTCTGGAGCCCGATTACGGCCTCCTGCGGGTCTTCATGCGGCCCCTGGGCATCCCCCCCGTCAACTGGATCGAGAGCACCAGCCACTCCCTGCCGGCGGTCATCATCGTCCTCGTCTGGATCGGCATCGGCTACGACATGGTGATCTTCCTGGCGGGTCTCAAGAACATCCCGGTGGAGATCTACGACGCCGCCCTGGTGGACGGGGTCTCGCCGGTGCAGGAGTTCTTCCATATAACGTTCCCTCTGCTGTCGCCCACAACCTTCTTTCTGACCATCACCGGCTTCATCAGCGCCCTGAAGGCCTTCGACATCATCGCCATCATGACCGCCGGGGGCCCCTTGAACAGCTCTAACGTCATCGTCCACTTCCTCTACCAGAACGCCTTCAAGTGGTTCAAGACCGGCTACGCCAGCGCCCTGGCGCTGCTGCTGTTCGTCATCATCATGACCATCACCCTGATCCAGAACCGCTTCTCCAGGCGGTGGGTCCACTATTAGGGGGCGGGTGTGGAACGCGTCGTTTACGGGAAAAAGAAACCCCTCTGGTACATCGACCGCATCGTCTCCCACCTGGTGGTGGCCACCACGGCGCTGGCCGTGGGCCTGCCTTTTCTGTGGATGCTCACCACCGCCATCAAAAGCCCCGTGGAGGTGGCGCAGTTCCCGCCCATCTGGTGGCCCCAGAAGATCCGGTGGGACAACTTCGCCAAGGCCTGGTCGGTGGCCCCCTTCGGCCGCTTCTATGTCAACAGCTTCGTCACCGCCGTGACCGGCGTCGCGCTGGAGGTGTCCATCGCGTCCCTCTCCGCCTACGCCTTCGCGGTGATACGCTTCAAGTACCGGGACTTCTTCTTCCTGGTCATGCTGGCGGCGCTGATGATCCCCAGCCAGATCGCCCTGATCCCGAACTACGTCATCCTCAGCAAGCTGAGGTGGATCAACACCTACAAGGGGATCGTCATCCCCTATGTGTCCAGCGTCTTCGGCACCTTCCTGCTGCGGCAGTACTTTCTCACCGTTCCCTCGTCCCTGTACGACGCGGCGGAGATGGACGGGCTGGGCCATCTGAAGACCCTGTTCCACATCTCCCTTCCCCTGGCCAAGCCGGTGCTGGGCACCCTGGTCCTGTACATATTCATCGGCAAATGGAACAACTACCTCTGGCCCCTCATCGTGACCACCAAACAGAGCATGCGCACCCTGCCGGTGGGCCTCTCCATGGTCCGGGAGGCGGAGTACGCCATCGGCCCCGAACACCTCATGGCGGCGGCCATCTTCGTCCTGGTGCCGGTTCTGGTGGTGTATTTCTTCAGCCAGCGGAAGCTCATCGCCGGCATCGCCGCCGGGGCGGTGAAGGGGTGATTTCGTGTGTCCGAAACCGGCATGATGTTGCCCGGAAAATTTCAATAGGAGGAATCGCATGAAGAAAAGAAGTCTGGCATGGATTCTTTTGCTCGCCTTCGTTCTGTCGGCCGTGCCGCTGACCGCCGCCGGGAAGGCGGAGCCGGCCAAACCCGCGGGGCCCATCAAGATCATGTACTGGAGGTCCCTCACCGGGGTCGCCGGAAACGCCCAGGAAGAGGTGGTGAAGCGCTTCAACGCGAGCCGCAGCGACGTGGTGGTGCAGGCGGAGTTCCAGGGGGCCTACGCGGAGATCTTGCAGAAACTCACCGCCGCGGTGGCGGCGGGGGATGTGCCGGATCTGGTGCTGCTGGACTCCCCCCACATGCCCATCTTCGCCCGGAACAAGGCCCTGGTGGAACTGGAACCCTATGTCAAGGAGGAGAAGGCCGGGTTCCTGGATGACTTCATCCCCGGGCTCCTGGCCGACGGCTATCATCAGAAGACCCTCTACGCCCTGCCCGCCCTGCGGAGCACCCCGCTCCTGTATGTGAACGGCGACATGTTCGCCGAGGCGGGCCTTCCCCGCCGGGCCCCCAAGGACTGGGACGAGATGCGGGACTTCGCCAAAAAGGTCACCAAGATCAACGCCGCGGGGGAACTGGTGCAGACCGGCCTGGGGCTCACCACCGGGGTCACCACCGCCCACTGGTACTTCCAGGGCGCGGTCTACGCCTTCGGGGGGCAGGTGAGCGACGATAACTTCGGCATCCACCTCACCGAACAGCCCGTCCTGGAGCTGGCCAAGCTCTGGCAGGACATGGTGTTCAAGGACCGGTCGGCGGTGCCGTCCAACTCCCACGACGACTTCTTCAACAAGAAGGTCGCCATGGTCTTCGGCTCCACCGGGAGCATGGGCAACCTCTTCGCCCGGGCGGGCTTTCAGGTGATCCCCGCCTTCCTGCCCGCCAAGAAGCAGAACCTCGTTCCCGTGGGCGGCGCGGTCCTGGCCATGCCCAAGACGGGGGACAAGTGGCGGCAATGGGCCGCCTGGGAGTTCATGAAGTACTTCACCGGGACCGCCAGCCAGGCCTACCTGGCGGAGATCACCGGCTACATGCCCAACAGCAAATCCGCCGGC
>Ga0302245_1002520_pt1 | contig 10560 bp, 3 predicted proteins | sample AAG_UR_Thr_MG_FD_193512 | JGI IMG/M metagenome (GOLD analysis project Ga0302245, IMG submission 193512) | Enriched activated sludge microbial communities from anaerobic digester in WTTP, New Holstein, Wisconsin, United States - AAG_UR_Thr | ecosystem: Engineered > Bioreactor > Anaerobic >... | reverse complement strand
CGTGATATAATGAGACATGGAACCTTCATTATACCTGTTGAGGGTTGAAAGGAGAATAATGGAAAAAATTGAAAGAATGCGCATAAAACCCCACCACCTTGTAGATATCATATCTTCCTTTGGTTCCGGAAAACCTGAATTCAAGCCCCATCCATTTGGACATGCGGTACATATAGTAGCCGAAACAGTTTTCACCAACCCCGACGTTGAGTTCCAAATCGAGCTCGGTGCAGACACAATATGTTCCCCGTGCAAATACAACGTAAACAACGCCTGTATAGACACCATCGATACCTCGTTCCGCCCCCTGGCGCCCAAATCCAAGAACGAATGGAACCTGCTTATAGACCGTAGATGGTGCGATAAACTGATACTTAAGCAGGGAGATGTTTTGACTGCAAGGCGGTTCGCCGGAATCCTTTTGGAAAAAGCCGGGAACGTTTCCGACATATACTGCGAATTCCCGCCTGATTTAACATTGAGAAAACAGGCGGCAATCGAAAAAGGAGTTAAATTTTTTCTCGAAAAATGACGGCAGTGAAATTTTGTCATATCAGGAATTTGTTCTTCCATTTGGAAGGTAGTCCTGCTGTCCCAGGCAGGTAAACATACTTAACGGAAAAGGGCAAAGTTCCTGATTACCGGGATTGTGATGGATTCCCTGATGACAAGACGTGCTTTTGAAGCGTAAACAGGCGGAAATTTTTCAATCCTTTTGTGGCCAACATTGAAACCATGGGTTACTTCCAGCCATTCCTTTCCGCACAGGATTTCGACCGCATACCTGAGTATGTTTTCTCCCCTTGAGATATCTTCCATGATAACAGCATGGCTGAAGGGACCTGAAAACGGGCTCAGCTCAAAAATGGTTCCTTTGCCGGAAATACTGCACAGAGGACGGCCGAAACGTCTTTCAATCTCTCTTCCGAATTCGGCAAAACGCTTCCTGTCAGCGTCGGGGACCAATCCCCTGTTGTCAATAACCATACCAAGCAGGAGGTTGGTGTTACGTCCCACGGACGTATAATACCTTTCAACAAGATGGTCGAGAGAATACAGCAGGCTGTCTTCCCCTTCGCGCCAGAACCATCCTCCCATGAAAGCCTTATTCTGATCTCGATTTGGCATGTCTGATTCCGCAGGAGCCCATATTGCTCCATAGGCAGAACCTGCCATATCAGCCCTCTCTGTCATACCATCGTCCGAAGAAAGCATATCCGTTCTGCTCCAACAGGGATAAGGGGCCTCTCCCCTTTCGTTCCCGACCCATCGAATAAGACCGGGCCATCCGGGAGGACCCTGGAAAACAACGGCGCGGGGCTGGTATTTCTCGAGAAGTGGAATTATTTCAGGACCCCCGAGATGAGGTGGAACAAGGCCTCCGTCAAACCACAATTCAAAAATGTTCCCATAGCACGACCAGAGTTCCGAAAGCTGCTTTTCAACAAGCGAATTGTACGCCCTCTGTTCTTCATTCCTGCCTGAAAGAATCCTTCCTTTTCCATAAACCCGGCCGTATGCGTTATATGCCGCATTGTAATAAAGCCCGGGTTTTATGTCATGCCTTTCGCATGACCTGAAAAAATCTCCTACCACATCTCCCCTGCCTTTACGCCAGGGAGAAGAAGCTACGCTGAAACCGTGAACTCCTGTGGGCCACAGTGAAAATCCGGAAAAATGCTTGGTAACCAGAACGGCATATTTTGCCCCGCAGGACTTTGCAGTATCAAGCCACTGGTCGGTATCGAGATCGGACGGATTGAAAACGGAAGGAGCCGGAGTATACCCCGGCTGTTTTCTGAAACTGTAAGAAGGTTCGAAAACCTGGACGTCAAGGTGGATAATAACCCCGATTTCACAGTCTGCCCATTCCTGTTGCTGCTCAGTGGGCAATACTGTTGCGGAATTCGGCAAAAACATTAAGTTCTCCGTTTTGAAAAGTTTTCTCAAGACATAATATTGACTTGACACTTTCTGAAACAGTATCATTGTATAACGGAAGGTACTTCTGTTCAATAAAAAGGAGGCTTCCCAATGTTGAAGAAATTCAGGATAATCCCTGACGACCCGCCGATTCAACCTCGTTTGCGACATCTCCGAAACCCTGGATGGGAACCGTATTTTGAACCAACATACATAGGCAGTACCGACGGCGGACACTCGTGGAGCAGTGTGAAAAAACTGAGCGAGAAAAAAGCAGGGTGTACGACGCGATATACCACGATAATACCATTTACGCCCTTCATTTCTTCAACAGCACGTTGGTCGGGAAAACCCAAGAGGACGTCTACTGCCTTCACGCGAGTGCTGATAACGGAGAAACATTTTCAACCCGAAGCATCCTGCCTTTTAAAACGGACGGCAGGGGTTACGGTACAATGGAATTTTTACATGACGTCCGCCTGATTGTTTACATATATAACGCGAAAGATGAACATAACCTTGATTATGTAACCAGCAGTGACCTGGGACGTACATGGTCGAGAGTGGGACACTCGTACTTTGATAGGAAGATACGCAATCCGCATATAGCTTCACTTGGAGATTGTTATTTCCTGCACGGGAGAAGCGGACAACAGGGCAAAAACTCCGGTAACCTTGTATTATATACATCCCGGGACGTCATAACCTGGGACAGGGGAATATACCTGAGAATGAAAGAGGCAGGTATCGGGGCTTATTCAAATAACCTGGTTACGGGCAGGTTTAATCCTTCCGAACCCAGACGCCTTCTCATACAGTCTTCCCATGCGTACTAACAGAGCAAAACAAACATACTGCACTGGTGGATTGAAAAAGAATAGTTATGAGTACCCCCCTCCACGCAAGCTGCGGGTACTTGCGGTTTTTTTCCTTCTACCCCTGCAGCAGTCCGTCAAAGCATCAGTGGCAGAGGGGGAAGGATGGTGCCCCCTCACCTTCCATTCCTCTCCCCCAAGGGTAGAGGAAAGTAGTGGAGAAAGACTCCCTCGTGGTAAAAAAGGCTCGGGATAAACCTCGCAAATACTTCAGGACAAGCCCCCACGGTGAGAGGAGAAGAGCAGGGATGTTTATTCTTCCTCGGGTATCTCCTGGGGCCTGCAGTAAGGCGGAAGGAGGTCTTCTTTTTCTCTCTTTGGCCAGGACATTATAAAAGCCGTCACCGTTTTTAGAATTTCAGGTTCTGAAAGACTTATCACGTCGTATGCGATGACAAAAAAATTGTCCCCTTCATAAGAGGTTGAAAAATCAATCTCAAGGAGGCTCAGTCCGGCCGGTTCTTCAAAACCTGCTTCCCATCGGACCTCGTTCTGCTCATCTTCAATCGGATCTTCGCTGCCACTGGAATATTTGCCTGCAAAGATAAGATACGTGCTGTCATCATCCCTGAATACGGGGATAACGGAAGCATGGATGTAAACGCCCGGCATCTCTCCCTCTTTCGGCTGTTCATATACGTAGGTCTCGTTATCTAGGGCAAAAACCTTGCCCAGCCCTTCCATGCTCCACTTAATTGTTTCTCCTCCCTTCTTTGTCTCCAATTCATCGGGAGGCCCGAGCATGACAACGGCCTGCATCTCTGTATCATCCTTGAAAACGAAAACAACCCTCAGGGCATAAACCCTGTCGGCCCCGGGAATATTGCATAAAACCGAAAAATCACCCGTGTCGTCTATTGCCCAGTTTTCATCGTCCACGCCAACCTCGACGCCCTGCCAGTCAAAACCGTTTACCATCTCCTGGAGATATGTATACTTGAAAAGCTTTATATCCTTTACTCCTCCTTCGAATTTTCTCGGCCCCTTCCAATCGAGGTTCCCCTGGATGGTAACATCCCCGTTTTCTTCCGTCTCAAAAAGTTCATCTTCGACCGGGTATGTAAAAGTTACCTCGGGAGGGTCGTACATGGGATTGACCTTGAAACCGAGAGCCTCAAAGGTTTTCTTCGCGGTATCGTCCGCGTGGAAACCGTAGTAGGACTCGTGGTCCACCCCGTAGCCCAGCAGGTACATGGACGAAGGAGAAAGCCCCAATCCCGTCATGCTCGATATGGGAACAGCTCCGTCACTGTCAGACTCGATGAATCCGAGATAACTGCCGAAACCATTGTCCACCAGGAACCTGTTTATTGTGGCGCCTATGGCTATCTCTCCCAGCTGAAGAACGCCCAACAGTTCTTCTATTCCCATTGCGTCTATATTATTTGCTGCTATTCCCTGGTGGGTTATGCCGTACATGAGGGTATATTTGGCGCCCCTGTTGTCTTCCTGGTTGAGCTGTTCAAGCCTCCTGTTGTATATGAGTGACCCGGTCCTCAGGTTGTAAACATCGTCCTGGGAGGCGTAATCCTCGTCTATGTCGAAGTACTGGTCCAGCTTCAGGTAACGCCTGTCGGACAAAGGTCCGTTTGTCCATCTCAGGTCCATGATCCCGGGCGCGTCTATGGTTGACCTTGAAACGTATGCACTCATTGCACTGCTCAACGCGGAGCCTTTCCATGTCTTGGCATTGTATGCAGGACTCGTAATCTGGTACCTCAGGGAATACATGGCGGCTCCCCTGTGGGGGCTTCCCCAGGAAACAAAATGCTTGAACTGGTCATCGAGCACCTCGGGAAACTTCATGATCCCGGCGCGGGAAACAACCCCGCCCATGGAGTGGGCCACGATAAAAAGGTTGAAAGCCATGCTGTCCTTTTCCTCAACGTTGTATGAAAGCTGTTTCTCCAGTTCACCCGTGATCAGTGTCACAAAAGCATCGTCCAGGTGCCCAAAAATAGGACGCCATGTGGGATATATGAATTCGTAAAAGACCGTGCAGGAATTGAATTCCATGTACTCCTTGATGAATACCGAGTATATGTGCTCCCAGACATTCATCTTGTAATCCACTGCCCACGGAAAGGGAGCGTTCCTATCGAACTGGCCTGCAAGGCCGGTCTTCTCAGACTCGTTGTGACCGTGAACAAGGACGATAACATTCTTAATCGGTTTTTTGAGTTCCCACTCCTTCTCCTTGTCGGTAAGGGCAGTCAGAGGTTTTCTCTTGCCCTCGGCCTTTGAATCGGGCACCATGCGTACAAGCTGGCATGGGCGCACCCAGTTTATGGTTCCCTGGAAAGTGAGAGGGATGTAACTGATATACACGGGAGCGTTGCCTTCCTTGGTTTTCCCCGGCAGGGTCTCTTCCGCGAGAAGCTCGTTGGGAAGGTATATGTCCTTTGCAACGAGATTGCCCAAACCGTCAAAATGAGCCGGCAGGAGTCCATGTTGTTTAACAACCTTCCCGTCTATGATACGCTCGGAAATCCTCATGATATTTACCGTATCATGGTTGAGGAAACCTATCTCTTTCCTGGGTATGGTTATCCTGGGAATCATGCTGAGCTTTTCCGTTTCCGACAAGACGGAGTCAAAGAAGATTGACAGGGTTCTCAGGCTCCCGCTTGTCTGGGGAGAGAGCCCTTCTCCAGGGTCAAGGCCGAAGTCCACGTCAGGATTCACGTAATTTGTTATCCGCCCCAGAGTGAAAGAATATCCCTGACCGGCGGCAGGTACAAGAACTCCCGTACCGTCGTTCAAACTGCCTTCACCTTCCTGCCCGGCAGGCACGTTGACCGAGACAGACTCGCTTTCAGTCTCCGGGCCGGCAACGGGCCTCGGCGTGTAAGGATCCGGGAGGGTCGTGCTCAGCCCGAGAGAAAGCCTAAGTATAAGTATGGCATCGGCAATGTTTATGTCTCCGTCACTATTCATGTCGGCAATGGACGTACGCTCCCTTGTATAAGGATATTCCTTGGATTCGAAACCTATCGTGATAGGCAGCCCGACCGTCATTCTAAGCCCCAGTATAACATCCTGAATATTGATGAATCCGTCTCTGTTTATATCTCCGGGGCTGGGATACACCTTTTCAAAAAACGCCGTAACAGTTTTAGAAGAATTCATCGTAACGGTACTGTCTGTTGAATAAGGTGTTGAACCCTCGCTCCAGTGGGAAAAAGCGAAACCCGTGTTTGCCTGCGCGCGCACGTTGACAACCGAGCCCGGGTTGTAGGCATGGATACTCTCAATGGGTACGGTTGTTCCCGCACCTTCCGGCAGAACCGCCATTGTGAGATATAACATTTCCACCGATGTATCCACCTGGCAGTTGGGGTGTTGAACTGGCAGGGAATTTCTCAGGAAACCTCCTGATCCGAACAGGTTGAACTGGTTCATTCCCCAGTACCAGACTGTTCCGTTGCTCTTCAGCGCCATGGAATAGGTATACCCTGCGGAAATTGCTATAACGTCGGTAAGATACCCCGTACCTTCAGGGTTCTTTACCTGAACCGGCGTCGTCCTTATGTTGTCCGTCGTGCCGTCTCCGCACTGCCCCAACGAGTTGGAACCCCAAGCCCAGACAGTACCGTCGGTCTTCAATGCGAGAGCGTGAAAATCTCCTGCTGCAATGGCCTTGACGCCGGTCAGCCCGGGAACCTGCAAGGGCGTAGAACTTAGAACATCCTCTCCGGAAGTTCCGTTGCCAAAAAGCCCATCCCTGCCCCCTCCCCAGACCCATACCGTCCCGTCGTTTTTAAGGGCCATGGAGAAAGGAGGTCCCCACGCGTAGTCACTGGCTTCAACTGAAATGATATTGTTCAGATTGAGAGACTTTACCGGGACAAGACTGTCTTCCATGCTATTGTTTCCAAGCTGGCCGTAGTGGTTTCTGCCCCATGCCAGTACTGTGCCGTCTCCGAGCAAGGCAAGGGTATGCTCGGGACCGCAGGCAACCGATTTAGCCCCTGTAAGGAAACCCCTGTCAAGTTCCCCGCGTACCTGTGCAGGAAAAAGACTTTCGCCTGTAGAATTAATTCCGAGCTGACCATAACTATTCCCCCCCCACATCCAGAGAGTCCCATCCATCTTCACGGCCGCGTTATGGCCCGAACCGGCAGAAATGCACACTATCCCAGCAAGCTCTCCCGTTCCGTCGGGAGACTTTACCTTAACAGGCGCAAGTCTTGCGGTTTTTGTTCCATCACCCAGCTGCCCCTGGCCGTTGCCTCCCCATACGTACACAGTACCATCGTAGCTGATTGCGGAAGAATGAACGGCCCCTGCGGAAATACTCACCACTCCGGAAAGATATCCCGTTCCTCCTTGCCCTTTTACCTGGACGTTTGAGGCATCGCTTACCGTGGAATTGATTCCGAGCGACCCGTTATTGCCATTATACCCGGTTGCCCATACGCCGCCGTTCTCCTTGAGGATAAGGTTGAACTGACCTCCGGCCGATATGGAAGGAGTCGCCTGAAAAGATGTTTTTTCGAAATATGCCGTAACAGTGGTATCTCCTTCGAGAACCACGCTTGTTTCGGCAGAGGAAGGATTGGCAACATTGGCGCTCCAGCCTGTAAAACGATACCGATAGCCGGGTACGGCAATTATATTCACAACTGTGCCGACATCAAACTCGTGTTCGCCTTCGGAAGGAACGAGAAAACCCGCCCCTGCAGGACTGCATACCATCGTCAGCCTGCAGTCAATCCCGGGAATGAGAGAGAAGTTTGCCGTAACGTTTTTATTCCCGTCCATGTCCACGGAAAGAGATGTTTCGGTTCCTGATGCGTCCCCGCTCCAGTGGCTGAATTGATACCTTGCACCCGCCGCCGCCGTAACAACGGCTTGAGAACCGTTCCTGTATTTCCTTGTTCCGGAAGGCACGGTTGTTCCGCTGGCCGAAGGGTTTACGGACACCGTAAGTATGCGGGAGACCGCTCCGGTCCCTATCCCGTCCAAACAAACGGGGACATTCGTATCCACAACCGTTCCGTTTCCAAGCTGGCCGTTTACGTCATATCCCCACACCCAGACCTTTCCGTCGCTGTCGAGCGCCATGCTGTGGCGGGAGCCCGCAGAGATGCAGACAGCATCTGTCACTACGGTCACAGGAACAGGAGTATTTCTGTCATTATTCGTACCGTCTCCCAGCTGTCCGCAAGTGTTGTCTCCCCACGCCCATATGTTTCCGCCGGAATCAAGCGCAAGGGAATGTTTTCCGCCTGCGGCAACCTGCCTGATATTCTCAAGCCAGCCTTCCCCGCCGGTTCCATGCACCCGGACTGGAAGGAGCCTGCTTGTATTGCTTCCATCTCCAAGCTGGCCGCTCCTGTTGTCTCCCCATGCCCAGACGCTGCCATTATCCCCGACGGCAAGAGAATGGTCTCCTGTAATTCCGGTACCGCCCCCCGAAATGCCTTTCATGCCGGCAAGCCCCTTTACCTTCACGGGATAAGAAACGCTTGTCCTGTTTTCATTCCCGAGCTGGCCACATGTATTGTTTCCCCACGCCCAGACACTTCCGTCCTGCCGGAGCGCAAGGGTATGGGCAAAACCGGCGGATACGGCTGTCACGCCGTCAAGATATCCCTGCCCGGAAGGGCCAACCGCCTGGACGGGAGCAGGTCTCGAATAATCATCGCCTGCATAGCCCATGCCAAGCTGATAAGCATCATTTCTTCCCCACGACCAGACCGTCCCGTCGTTTTTAAGGGCAACCGTATAATATCCTCCGCAGGATAGAGCGATAACATTTGTAAGATTATATGCCTGCACAGGCAGCCCGGTGGAAGAAGAGAAAGAATTTGTCCCAAGCTGGCCGTAAGCATTAAAACCCCACGACCAGACCGTCCCATCGTTTTTGAGAGCCGCCGTATGAGAAATGCCGGCGGAAACCGCCTTTGCGGATTCCATGGCAGGCGAAACAAGGGGTGCGAGCGAAGATATAAACGTCCCGTCTCCCAGCTGTCCCGAGGAATTGAGTCCCCAGGTCCACACGGTGCCTTCGTCCTGCAGGAACACCGAATGGCTGTCTCCGGCGTCTATGGCAACGGCATGGGCAAACGGGTCCGGAATGAAGTTTGCCGCAATGCTCTTGTTTCCGTCAAGAAGAACGGTCGTAGAAGGAGAGCCGGGATCGGCCGCTCCGCCGGTCCAGTGTGAAAAAGCGAACCTGTAGGAAGGAGTTGCCACAACCGGCACAACGCTGCCGGCAGGATAGTAATACGTGCCCGCAACGGGTAATATGGAACCGCTGCCGGAAGGAGAAAAAGTAAGAGTCAATGAGTAAACGGTTATCTTCTCGAAATTGGCCTTTACTGTCTTGTCGGCATCAAGGATAACCGTTGTGTCTTCCGACGCCGGGCTGGAAACGCTTCCCGTCCAGTCTTTGAACCTGTATCCGTATGAAGGAACCGCCTGCAGATGGAAAACCTTGCCGGGAGTGTCATAGTAATAACCGGCTGGCGGCATTGTTGTTCCGCCTTCCCCTGCAGAGAGTGTCAACATGAGAGTACCCGGGAAGCCTGGGTTGGGCGGAGCCGACCATGCATCGTTGTAGGCATATTCCCCGGCGCCTCCGACAACCCACAGTTGCCCGTTGAAAAGAGCCGACGTGTGACCGTAACGGGCAGCCCAGTCAGGGGTTGAAGAAGATTGGCTCCAGTTTACTCCGTCGTAAGAATACCACACCTCGTTGCATGAAACCCAGTTGCCTGTGGCAGCATCCCTGAAAATCCCCCCGAATATCCACAGTTTTCCGTCAACAACAAGGGCGGTGTGATCCCTCCTGGGTGCCCATGCTGCCGAAAGGGTTGCGGAAATCCATACAATACCGTCGGTCGAATACCATACGTCGCTTGCATACTGGGCAGGATTCCGGTACCCCCCTATTACCCATATCTTGCCGTCAAAAACCGCGGCAGCAAGACCTTCTCTCGCGTTCCATGCTGCAGACCCTGTTGCCTGCGTCCAATTTTTCCCGTCCGAAGACCACCAGACGTCGTTAAACAGGGTACCGTTTCCACTGCCTCCCATTACCCACATTTTCCCGTCAAAAACAAGCGTGCTGAAATTACATCTCTTACCCCACGGTGCGGGGTTAGCTTCCTGCGTCCAGTCAACGCCGTTGGAGGAAGACCACACATCGTTGAGGTATTGATTTGTGGAATCGTACCCTCCAAGCACCCATATCCTGTTGTTGAAAACAAAGGAGGAGTGCGCAAACCTCCTGGACCACCCGGCATTTTCGGTTGCCCGGGTCCATGATATCCCGTCAGACGAATACCACACGTCGTTCATTCTTCCTAAAGTTGAATTCCCCCCCAGCACCCAGATTTTCCCATCGAAAACAACGGTTGAGTGTTCAAGCCTGCCGCCCCATGGAGCATTGGACGTTTTCTGTTCCCACTGGGGAGAAATATCGTAGGCAAGCTTAAAATGGGCCGTGACAGTACGAACCCTGTCCATCACGACAGAGGATGGGTTCGACAGGGGAGTCTCAACGTCTCCGGACCAGTGGCTGAATTTATAGCCGCCAAAAGGAACCGCGGTAATTTCCACCACGGAACCGGTATTGTAAGCATATAAACCGGGAGCCGGAGTTGTAGTCCCAAGATGGGGTTGTCCCGAATCAATGTAAAGATTGTATTTGCGCGTGTAGGCATTCACTATAAACGAGCTCTCATCGCTCCAGGCGGAAAGAGCTCTTCCTGCATCTATCGTCTGAACTGCCCAGTAGTACGTTCCCGCAGGC
>Ga0302245_1002508_pt1 | contig 10601 bp, 10 predicted proteins | sample AAG_UR_Thr_MG_FD_193512 | JGI IMG/M metagenome (GOLD analysis project Ga0302245, IMG submission 193512) | Enriched activated sludge microbial communities from anaerobic digester in WTTP, New Holstein, Wisconsin, United States - AAG_UR_Thr | ecosystem: Engineered > Bioreactor > Anaerobic >... | reverse complement strand
CCCTCTTATTTATACCCATGTTAATCCGTATGGGCACTTTAATTTAGATATGGCAGAAAGAATCCCAATAGAAATAATCGCAGGTTAATGCCAAGGTTACTTTTCAGTACATGACACGGATGCTGGAACTACCCCACATAAATGCGCCCGGCGATCTGCCGGGCGCTTCTTCTGTCTATAATTCGTTTGCCTGGACTAAATAGACGATCTGGCCGGGGCTGGCCTCGATGGCGGCCACCGGCGACGGCTGCGGGATGGGGTCGCCGCCCTGGCGGCTGCACTCCAGATAGAGGGCAAGGGCCTCGGCGGCCCGCTGCCGGGCCTGGGCTATGTCCTGGGCGGCCGAAATGCAACCGGGAAGATCGGGGAAACTGATGCTGATTCCATCGCCGGCGAGGGCGAATATGGCGGGGTATCGCATGGGGCCGCCTCCTATCTCATGCCTAAATTGTGGCCGTCCTCGCGCGTTTCAATTTTTACGGACATCCCGCCCATCGTCTTAGCCTCCTGGGGAACGCAATCCTTTAGCATGTCTATTAAACCCTTGTCTAACACGTTTTTGCCCATGCCCTGGAGGTTGGCCAGGTCGGCCCCGACCACGGCCCGCTCGGTCAAAGGATTTTTGCCCGGCTGCTGCTGGCTCTTGTATATGGTGTTCTCCTTGTCCTTGACCTCGGCGGCCCTATTCCTCATTTTCTGAAGCTCGACCTGCTGCTCCTTTAGCTCTTTTTTCCGCGCTTCGTCTACGTCGGGTTTTTTAAGTTCCTCGTTGATCTGCTTCCGGGCTTTGTCGATGGTCTGAACATACTCCTTATGTGTCATTTCCCTTTGCTGTTCCATAGTTCTGCCTCCTATCGTTCTATTCCCCGGTCTTTTTCCGTTTCCCGGATTCGGACATTGATGCCGGCGCGGGCATGGGCTTCCTGGGGGGCCAGGGCTTTGAGGTTGGCGAGTTTTTCGCGGGCTGTCATACCTTTAACCCTATCCCACGATTTTTGCATTTCGCGGACTTTGGTCATTTGCGCCATGATCTCCGGCACCTGCCGCGCTAGGTTGGGAATGCTGTTTTTGTCGCCCTTGATATTGACCAGGGCGGCGTCCTTGTGTTTAATATCGACGGCGCGGATTTTAACTTTATAGAGTTCCGCCGCCATCCGCTGCCGTTCCTTGATCTTGTCCGGGTCGGGTTCCTGTTTATTTTTGTCGGCAAGGAATTTTTCGACGCGGGCGATCTGGTCGGCCAGTTCCTTGACGGTCATATCGCCGGGCTGCCGGCGCTGATCGGCGGCGGCAACGTCCTGGCGACCGTCGCGCTGCGGGGTCGGCCCGCCGACTTCGCGGCCTTCGCGCATTTCTTCCAGGCGGGTGTCGCGCTGCGGGGCCGACGGCGCCTGCTCTTGCCGGCGCTCGGCTTCCTGCTGGGCGTTCTGTTCTTGGATCTTCGTCTTAGCTTCTTCGTTATAGTGTATCTGCGCCCTCATGGCCGTTTCGGCGGCTATGAGCCTTTGGTCGCGCTCGTCTTTTGTTTCCGCCGGCGGCTTAATGCCGAGGGCGTCATATATGATTTCCTGGCCGATTTCGGCCCCGGCCCGGACGATGGCCGGCGTTTTTATGTCGCGGCCCTGGCCGGCTTCGCGCTCCCTCACGATCTGCTGCCGCCGGTGCATGGCTTCGATAACGCTAGGCTCTCCCCGCCTGATGACGTTTTCTATATCCCGCGCCTTGCCGCTGATCTGCGTTACCGGCACCGTGACTTCCGGGTTCTTCGCCTTTTCGGCTGTCTCCCGGATTTTCAGTAGATGGTGCCGGCGCTGATCTAGGTTATGGAGTTTCAGTGTCAGTTTGTCGGTGGACAGCTTATGGTCCCAGCCGGCGTCTGCTAGCCGCCCCTGGGCCTGGGCCTCGGCAAGCTGCCGCATGTCGGGGCTGGCGATTCGCTGCTTTATCTCGTCTAAAGCCCTCTCGACTTTGCCGAGGTTTTCGCGGTTGACGGTCTGCCGGGCCTCGATTTTTAGGCTCTCGACTTGCAGGCGTTCATGCTCGGTCTTCCATTTGCCGCCGAAGTCCATGAGGGGTTTATTCTGGATATGGGCTTTCAGTTCGTCGCGGTTGTTGGCCGCCAGTTCGGCCAGTTCGCCGCCCTCTTTAAGGAGGCGGGTTTTCTCCGCGCCGTGAATTTTGTCGGCTCCCAAAACGAGCTCACTTTGTACTTCCTTCAGCACTTCCGCCTGGCGCTGCTGCCAGGCTTTTTCTAGGCCGTCGCGCTCCCGCTCGGCGGCCCGAATGGCGTCGATGGTTTTATAGATTTCGGCTGCGGCCATTTCGCCGATCTCCCGAATGGGTATGCGTTCGACGCGGTACGCCTGCATTTTTTCCTCGATGCGCTCTAACTGCGCCTCCCGGCGCTTATAGTCCCTTATGTCGTAGGCGTTTTTTGCCCGCTCGGGTATGTCGCTGTTTAGGTATTCGGCCATTTGCCTCTTCCTCTCCCCCGGCGTTTTTGCGTCCCTGGTCTGCTCCCGAATTTCCCGCGTCACCTGGGCGGCCACCTTCGGCCCCAGGTGCTTTTCCGGTACGCGGTCTATGCCCTGGTCTTTTAGGCTGCGGTGATCGACGCGGGCTTCGTGACCGTATTTTTCAAGATGCTTGTTCTGTGTTGCGGCCCACTCGATACGGCATTTTTTCGGGGTGCCTCTGTCATTCCATTCTCTCACTTTGGGCGCACCGGCCCGCTCCGGGTGCTTGCTGTTTTTATAGGCTTGCTTCTTGAAAAATTGTTCCGGGTCGCGCTGAACTCCATCATGCCGGCGCTCGTTAAACATGCAATGAACGTGCGGGTTTAGTTTCTTGCCGTCGATGGTTGCTACTTTCGTATGAATTGCGAAAGTGTAAGGGTGACGGTCGCCTAGCTGGGCCTCAATAAATTCTTTTGCGAGGGCTATCTGCTGCTCCCGCGTAAGTTCGTTGGGAAGGTCAAATTCAAATTCGGTATAAACCTTTCCGGGTAGTCCTTTGTTAGGGGGCGTGTACTGATCGGCGGCCCGCCAAAATTCTCGCGGGTTGTCTTTTGCCCATTCTGGCATGTTGCCGTGTTCTTTATAGACAAGTTCTTCTTTTAGTTCGCCATGACCATAAGCGCCCTCGCGGCAGATGTAGTCGGCATGACGAGTACCCTGGCCAACGTTACCGCCCTTAACTGCGAAGTGAAAACTTGCCATGCCGCCGCCTCCTCTCCGTTCCCGCGTTCCCCTGTCAGAATGTGGGGGAAGGAGAAACGATAGTTTCGCCTTCCCTCATATTCTGACTAGCCGGCAGCGATTTTGCGGTAAAGCAAAAACGCGATAGGCTAGGGCGTTCCCCGCCGGGAGGCCGCACAGGAAAGTTTGCACGACATTAGCGAATAGCGTAATGTCGGGAAAACTTTCTGAGGTAGTGCGCCTTACCTGTCTACGGCCAGGTAAGGACTTCCGCCCGCGCCGGGTTCCTGGTTCCATTTTACCATGCTTTTCGGTAAAATGGAACCAGGTGGGAGCGGGCGGAACGTCCCTATGATTTTACGGCCTTTCGGCGGTTGCGTTGGCTTTTTTCTCCCGGTATGGTATAGTATAGTAAAAAAGCGAGGAGGGCGGAAACATGCCACTAAGCCGCGAGGAACGGATTGCCGCGACGGAGAAAAAAATTGCGGAGATGCGGCAAAAACTGAAGGCCGATAAAGCCGCAATAGCCCAGACACAAAGAAAGATAGAGAACAAGGAAAAATATGATCTTGGCGGCCTCGTGAAGGTCGCCTTTCCGGGCGAGGTTGATAAAGAGTTCGTTTTAGGTATGCTGCTCGACGGCGCGGATTTGCTAACTAAACCCGATAAGGCCGGAATTGTCCTGGCGCGAAAAGCCGCCGGGAAAAAAGAGCTAGATCGCCGGGCCGCCGAACGCAAAAACGCGAAAATGCGGACGGCTGCGCCGCCCGCTGCGGAGGATAAATAATGCAGAAACTTCTGAGCTACGTTATCCTGTTTGGCATAGTAATGTTGCTATTTAACTACGGCGGGGCGCTGCTCAATATCCCGCTGCAGTATTTTGATCTGCTTATCGTGGTCGGTCTGATTTACGCGTTCCGTCATAAGATCGCGGCGCTATGGCGTCCGGGCAATAAAGCGCCGAAGGTTCAGCAGACGCCGAGGCCCGCCGGGTTTGCGCTCCACCTCGGAAAAAGTACCGGCAAATTGAGAGAGCGCAACCACGCCGCCGGCGCTCCTGGCGGCCTCGATGTGTGGCTGGCGCTGCCGGATGCGGCGACAAATATTTGCGTGATGGGCGGCATCGGCAGCGGCAAAACGACGAGAGTTGTGCAGCCCGCCTTAGATCAGCTTTTGGCGCAGGATTGCGGCGGCCTCGTGTTCGACATTAAAGGGGATTTTAAAAAAGCTGTCGGGTTTTTGGCGACGGCTCACAATAAGCGGATAACCACTATCGGCGTCGGCCATCCGGGGTTTAATCTGCTGGAAGGTCTAAGCCCGGAAATGGCGGCGTCGTTCATGAAGTCGGCATTTTATATCGCCGGCGGTGGCGATCCGTTCTGGATTGATTCGGCGACGAACCTTTGCCGGAATGCGTTTGGGATTTTGTCGCATATCCCCGGCAAATACACGATGGAGGGTCTTTACCTTTTCTTGTTCTCGGAGAGCGATCGGCAGGAGATACTTGACGAGGCCGCCGAAAAACTGGCCGCGCTGGAGGACGAACGGCAGCGCCGAATTTTGCAGCGGTATCTCGATAATTACACGTCCGTGTTTGCCAACCTACCGGAAAAAATTAAAGAAAGCGTCAAGATCACCGTCGCCCAGCTTTTGGAGAACTTCACCCACCCGGACTATGCGGACGCCTTTAGCGTTGAGCCGGAGGGCCGGCCCAGGCTAGAAAGCGTCCTCGATGGTGAAATCTTCGTCCTCGATCTGCCGCTGGCAATCTGGGGCGAGAGCGCCAAGGTCGTTTATACGTTCGTGAAGCTCAGATTCATGAACATCATGCAGCAGCGGCAGGCCCGCCCGGAGCTAGACCAAAAGCGCCCGGTGTTCTTCATGTGCGACGAATACCAAAATGCCGTGTCGGCCTCGTCGGACGGCCTTTCCGATCTGTCGTTTTGGGATAAGAGCCGGTCGGCTAAGTGCGTCGGCATTATCTCGATGCAGTCGTATAATTCGTTCGTGGCGGCGATCAAAGCGCCGAACGCCCAGGCGCTGGCCGATACAATTCTGCAAAATTTCCGGCAGAAGGTGTTTTTTAGGACGGAGGACGTTGGGACGCTCAAATATCTGGATTCGCTGGCCGGAAAAAGCGAGGTTATCCGGGTCACGGAGAACCAGAACGCCAGCACGACGAGCGGCATCAACAGCAGCGAGAGCCAGGGCCAGGGCATTAGCCGGGTATGGACTGAGCGGGCGGCGGTTGACAGCCAGTTAATCCGCGGCCTCGGCCAGAACCAGGCGATAGCGTTTTTAAATATCGACGGCCAGGCCGTTGATGATGTTATAGAAATGCAGCCGCTATTTATCGACTAGGAGGCCGCAGGAGCGATTTTTTAACCGGGGGCGGATAGATTGGTCGCGGACAAACGCCCGCGCCGACGCAGGGGCCGACAGAGAGCCAAGGCAAAGAAATTATGCCGGGCCTGCTCCCTGGCTTTCATCCAGGCGACCGTCGCCCACATCGAGGCGGCCAAGGCCGCCGGCGTGATCGTCCCGACCGAGCGCGGATACCTCTATAATCCCGACAAGCAGCCCCGCTCCGGTTGGGGGCCGGCCCTGGCGGCCATGGCCGCTGCCGGCGACGATAAGCCTATAATTCCCGATCTAGAGGAGGACGGCGACGGTGAGTAGCTTTTGGGATTTGGACAAAGCCGGCCAGGAAAAGCTGTTCGGCAGCGCGACCAGGGCGGCGATCAGCGCCGCCCACGCCGGCGGCCAGCGCACACTCCACGCGACAACGGACGGGAAACTTTATTATTACTACCCGGACGGCAGCCGGCGTTATAAGAGCAACGGCCAGCCGGTGCCGCCGGGCAAAGTCCGCTGACGAATTAGACCGTTGACAACGGGGCAAAATGCGGATAGGATGAAAAAAAGAGGCAGGCGCCGATACGCCTGCCGCCCTCATCACCTGGCAAGCAGGTAGACGAGAGCCAAAAGGGTTAACGTGTAGTACATTGTGGGATTCACTGTTTCCACCAACCTTTCGTCCCAGGCTTCTATCGTAATCAGTCCTCTGAACGGAGCGAGCGCCAACTCGCTCCGTTCGTCGTTCTGCTATTATTATTATACCTGCATCCCTGCTGTCTGCCGGCAGCTTGGCCCGTCACCCTATCTTATGCAGCTTGTCCGGGTTCGTTCCCTCATAGGCTATATTACGTACTCTAGAGCGTCGGCAACATTATTCCTCCTCGATCTGGTGAGAAATTTTGTCCGCCTATAATTAAATATCCCGTTCCTCGACGATATGTAATATGCGATTTGTAATTTGCCACCGCTTTCCATGATAGCCCGCAGGGCGGCCAACTTCAAATTTTCCTAGTTTACTATAATAGAAAAAGCAGCCCTTTTTTTTAAAGGACTGCTCAGAAATATTATCCTCCTTAAAATCGGCCTTGTCAAATTGTATTTGTTTAGTCCGGTTTCGTCCGATAACCGCCATTATGACAATCGAAAAAGCCCCAGGCGGCGCGGGTTCGCGGGCCTGGGGCTTGCTTATTCAGTTTATGCAGGCCCAAAATCCGCCAATCTTGCAGGGTTTATGCAGTAATTCAAGAATAAATATAACGCTTGCTTGCTAGGCTTTGGGTGTTTTCGCTTCGTCGGCGTTGGGCGTTTTAAAAGGCTCGGCTATATGTCGGGCCTTTCGCCATTTTCGATAGTTGGAGCTGCGATCTGGCCAGATAGGTTCGTTTTTGTCGATAGCCCGACCCTCCTTGACCGCTAAAAAAGGCGGGCTGCTGACAAACGGGGCGCGGCCCGATCAGCAGGAGGCCGTCGCTGTGGACAAAATCGCGCCTGGCCCCCCTTTGATAATACCCCCACTTTAGGCTTTGTCTCTTTCCCAGCCGCCTGGTGGACAGCTAACGGCTCGGGCTTGGCTCAATGCTGCCGCAGGCCGCCCGGCCTACCTGACCACAGGCGGCGGTATTTCCGCACAACCCCATTCCCCCCCTACGCTTCCCCACAAGGGAAACGCACGGAACGCTACTCGGAGGGCTTCCGGTCTGGCTTGATAGCCCTAAGTAATCAGCTTTTGCAGCGCCCCCTTGGCTTCGTAGAAGCCGCCAGGACAGGGCCGACACCCGGTTCGGTACGGTTTACCACACCGTAAAAGTTAGATGGCTGAGCGGCCCCCTGTCTAACAGCGTTGGCCCCGGTGATGAGCCGGGCGGCTTTTTACGTTCGCCTGTATCGCGGCGAGGGTGTTTTGCCTTAACCACCCAATCGCCCGCTGCATTGAAAAAGGGACAATCAGCCCGGAGGCCGCTTGTCCCGTTGCTGTTCATCCCAAAACAGAGATTACCTGTAGATAATTTTCCCTAGACTTAGGCAGGGAAAATCTTGATTTTGTAGAATAGATACAGTAAAATACTGTTACAACAGTATTAAACACTGTATAAATTCGCTGGTTGGGATGAGCAATCAGCGGGAATAGCCAGGCGGAGTGTTGGTATCACTCCGCTTTGGCTTTTATTTGGTTGTTTTAGAAAATACGCCAGATGTTGCGTTTCTCCTGCTGATCTGCCAAAATTTCCTACAATACCTAGGGTTAGGTATTTTTTTTGTGCCTTTTTGCCGGCAATCCCTAAATACAGGGAAAATGCCAGCGAGGCCAGAAAAAAACGGCCTCCTAGGAGGCCGTCTAAGCCACGAAATTCAAGGGGTTGGGGTGATTCTACCTAGAAGTTACGCGGTTTTTGAGGGCTATCGCGTTCCGGGCCAGTATCACGGCCAGGGCGGCGGCGGCGATCAGGTCGGGAATGATCTGCCATTCGTGATTGCCGCGCACGACGAGATAAACGCCCAGGGCGATCAGCGAGGTATAGCCGGACATTTTCTCACCTCTCCTTACCAGAATTTCCACCAGGGCCGGCGCTGCTGCTGCTGCTCCAGCAGGGCCAGCAACCTTTTATTGAGCTCTACTAAGTTTTGGTTAATTTCCTGCTGCTGCTGCCACATGGCGGCAAAATCGGCTGTTTGCTGTGTTGTTGTTGTTAGTTGTTGTAATTGCTTTTCATTGGCTACGGAGCGAGGAAATTGGCGCTCTAGCTGTTCCGCAACATCTCTTGCGGTTCGGCTGTTTCGCATACCTTCCGCAATGATTCGCAAGACGGGGATTGCTTCGGGCCGAAACCGCCGGCTGCGGCCTTCTCCCTCGGTTGGGACGTACTCGGCGAACTTATCCCGGTAGTACCTTACATTGCTATCCGGTATTTGCAATTGGCTTGCGACTTCCGCAACTGTTAATAGCTTCTCGGTCACGCAAAACACCCCTAAAGCCGTTTAATATAAGGGTTCGGGGTGTTTTGCGTTTTACCTTTATTTGTTGCAATTAGAGGCCGGCCAGCTTTATGGCGGCCTGGGCGGCGATCTGATCGGCGAGGAAATTGGCGATCTTGCTGCCGATGAAGCCGGCGGCGAGGATGGCGAGAATGAATTTCATGTCGTTCCCTCCTGTTTTCGCCCGCGCGGGGCGGGGCGTGTTTATGGCTAATAACTATCACGCCCGGCGCGAGTGTCAAGGCCGGCGGGACGCCGCCCGGAGGGCTTGGCCTTGACGGGAGCAATTTAGCCGGAGTGTGATATACTCCCAGCCAAACACGCCGCCACCACTCCACCACATAGGGGTAGTTCCAGCATCCGTGTCATGTACTGAAAAGTAAATTCTATTTAAGGGCAGATAGCCCCTTATTTTTTTATCCAAGGTTAGATTGCAAATAAACATCTTTTTTCTGGTCTTCAGTAATACCAATGTACCGTAAGGTTTGAGATTTTGATGAATGATTAAATAAGTCCATTAATAGCTCAATAGTTATGCCGCTTTTATAGGCATGATAACCAAAGGTTTTTCGTAGTGTATGAGTTCCTACTTCCCCCATAATAATAGTGCCGTTCGTGTCCCGTTCAACAAGCCCAAGCGATTCAGCAGCGTTATTTAATATTCTATATGCTTGTTGCCTAGTGATAGGCTTATTATCACCCTTGCGGCTTATAAAAACATAATTATCAAGTTCAAGTCCAGGGTTTTCTTTTATGTAGTTCATAATCACTTTTTTTACTATATCTCCCAAATAAAACTTTTTAGTTTTACCTGTTTTTGTTTCAGTAAGTATGACATAATCTTTTGGCATTTTACTACTAATTGTCTTAATAAGGTCTTGGACCTTCAGCTTTAAAATATCACTTATCCGTAACCCAACATTTATGCCCAAAATAAAAAGTAATTCATTTCGGATTGATTGCGCTTTTAGTATTGAACGCATATTTTTTATAACATTTTTATCTCTTATAGGTTCTACTGATTTCATAATTTCCTCCGCACAACGGAATTATCTCTGTAAATCTAAAATCCAGTTAATCCATCCAGAAATAGTTGAAGATCTTCTTTGATATGTATCTTCTTTCCCAATTCTAAATAAATTTGATTGTTTCATAACACTTACAATCTCTTGCTTTTTAGGCATTTCACCATTCTGTAGATACTGCCTTAATATTATATTAAAAACACGATGACTTAATATTAATTCAATAAAACGTAATTGTTTGGGCTTATACTTTAAACGTATAACTTTTCTACCTTCGTCAGAGAGAGTAAAGGTTATTTTGCCATCATCTTTGCTTTTATTTATTAACCCCAGATATCTTCCTGCATCGGTATAATAATTGGTTTGCCTTTCATCAAAGGCATAATTCATTGTTATTTCATCTTTGGTTTTGGAACCATCGAAAAGCAATTCACAAAGATTAATTACTCTTTTAAAGCTGTCAGCTTGGGGAAAAGAGATTTCAGGCTCGGATGTTATTTTCGCTTTATCTAAAACAGTAATAATATCATCTAAAACAATTTCTACAGAATCAAGACTATAGTTCTTTTGTTTAACAAGTACCAACGAATTATAATTATTTATATTCTGAAATTCGTACTCATACAACGTGAATATGCTATTTGAGTAAACTAAAAATATGGGAACAACTTTTTTGGTGACATTATTAAGCCATAATCGGTAGGGATAATATAACTGTCTAATCAAAAAATCACTTGATAAAAAGTTTTTGGCTTCGATTAATGACAGTTTACTTACACCTTCATAACCTCCGTCAATTTCAACTTGAGAATTAATTACATTTACAGCAACATTACTTCTTGTCTTTATGTTCCGTATATCAAATGAAAATTTGTTAGAACTCATTCTTCCGCTTACAGTAGGTAACAATTCTTCATCATTTATAAAGTCGGCTAAAATGCCAGAAACATAGGCACAGTTTATTGCGGTTGCTTCACTTGTAATATTTTCATAGTCTATGCTTTCTATATGTACCGGGAATATTGCGGAGGTTATTTCTGTTTCTATT
>Ga0302245_1002505_pt1 | contig 10611 bp, 13 predicted proteins | sample AAG_UR_Thr_MG_FD_193512 | JGI IMG/M metagenome (GOLD analysis project Ga0302245, IMG submission 193512) | Enriched activated sludge microbial communities from anaerobic digester in WTTP, New Holstein, Wisconsin, United States - AAG_UR_Thr | ecosystem: Engineered > Bioreactor > Anaerobic >... | reverse complement strand
CATTTCCAGCCGGTTGCGTCTCTGCCCAACTGCCTCCGCTATAGAGATAGAGCCGACTACCAGACGCACCGGCGAGCATCGTCGAACCGTCTGAGGAAACACCGCAAGTGTACCAATTCTTGTTCGCATTTCCAGCCGGTTGCGTCTCTGCCCAACTGCCTCCGCTATAGAGATAAAGCTGACCATTAGACACACCGGCGAGCATCGTCGAACCGTCTGAGGAAACACCGCAAGTGTACCAATTCTTATCCGCAGCTCCAGCCGGTTGCGTCTCTGCCCAACTGCCTCCGCTATAGAGATAGAGCCGACCATTAGACACACCGGCGAGCATCGTCGAACCGTCTGAGGAAACGCCGCAAGTGCGCCAATACTTATCCGCAGCTCCAGCCGGTTGCGTCTCTGCCCATGTCATTGCGTCACCTAAACATTCGCCATCTGGTCAATGAGGCTGTTCACTACGAATTGCACGTCGTTGTCTGTCGCATCGTTACCGGCAGCAGCAACGACAGGATTATCCAATACCATCAGCATTCGTGAATGTGCCTCAGCGATGGCGTTGCTCGACGATTGCCTGAGCCTTACCGCCCACAGATACCTGGCGGCATGATTTACTGTGTCCGGAGACTCGAAATATATATCTCTAGCGGCACGCGCTATTGCCGCAGCTACTTTCTTATGCAATGCATTTTCTTCATCAGAAAACAAACCGTATTCACTCAACAAATCCATGCCTGTCTCCTTCGCTAACAAGATTAAATACATGAGTCAAATCAACCACAATGCTCTTATTAAATGTTTACAGTGTAAAGGTGGCGCATGAAAGCAGAGGGAAAGAAGCAAAACCCCTACGTCATGCGCCACCAGTGATTTACACTGTAAAGCTAGGCAGCTATTTCCCAGGGCGGAACTACAACAGAGCACGCACAATGCGCACCATATCTTTGCGCTCCAGTCCCGTATGCACTTGGAGAATCTAATCCATATGCTTTAATCCCATTTAATGTTTCACCCCATGCGCCCCATGAATTTAAGTATATAACATAAATTGTGTTACTCTTAACAGCAAGTCTAACACCAAGGATTGAATGACCGCTGCGTCCATAATGAACTGGCCATCCATTTGCTAATGCAGTCTTAAATCCTTGCGCTGTATCAATTTCATAGTACTCATGAATCTTAAACCAATCAGCAGTGACTTCCCATCCTGACTTATACAATCTTCTATCGTATCCAACTGCGCGCATAAAATGTGCATCATTTGCATACTTTCCCATGATAATACGAGATTCAGATATATCAATTGGAAGGCTGCCAATATTAACTTGTTGCTTTAAACAATCTCCAACTCCACTTCCTGTATTCGGGCCGCTTGCTATCTTCATGTAAATACTGATTGGACTTTGAGGACAAACTCTATCCTTTCCGAACTGCCTTGCGGCTAATATATTATACTTTGCTGCACCTGCATTACATGTGCATGTTCCTTCTCCGTTTTGGTCGTATCTATGCACAACGAGCCGATCTAAATTCCCTCCTCTTGCATCCTGTTCTTTAATAAAGTCTATAATTTCTGCATCTGTCAATAGCTTGAACTTTTCCTCAAAGACAATCGGAGCACGAAATGTATCTGCATTTCTTTCTGATGCACCAAGGCTCATTCCTTCTGGTACATTAGATCTAAAGTCAATATCAAGTATTTTATCTGACCATGTTTCAAAGATTGGAGATGTATAACTCATTCTAATCCATATTCCTTAAGTTTTGATATGATTCCATCTTTTGTACCTGGAAGGCTATCTGCGAAAGCGATTGAGCCATCCTCTTTGATTCCTGCTAGGATTGGTAACTGTTTCCCTTTTGATGCCTGCACTACTGCATTGACCTGTGGAACAATCGCTCCCTTCGGTCCCTTTGAATCTTGATCCAATATTTGTATCTTCTTTGTCTTTAGCCACTGGTCGTTCCTGATATCGCTCAGAAGTAGATTCTGTGACGGAGTTAATTGTTGACTCTCGTACAATATTATCGCCGCCTTTATTGTCGCTGGTATCGGTGGAGGCGGCGGTGGAGGAGGGGGGATTGGGCCACTCTCCAATAGGCCCTTAGCAATTGTGTACGCTGACACAACTCCAGCAAAATCCATAGGAAGTGTAAGTGACTTCATTCCATCTGTAAACGGTTTCCATGTAGCAGTTTTCATTACCTTTGTATCTGCTAATGCAACATCTATAAGAGTCTCTGTTAACTTTCTTAATGCTACAACATCTTTTATTGTTCCTGCTGTAACTAATGAAAGAACTTGTTTATATGCTTCGGCTAATCCATTAGATGTCTTTGCTTTATCTGGATCAGCAGTTACAGAATCAATCAAAGACCTGATCTTAGCTTCTATATCTGTTGGCGGCGGTGTTGGTGTATCTCCGCCAATTGTCATTATAATAGTCGTAGTCATTATTGGCTTACCATCTTTAAAACCTACCTCAACTTTTTGATACTGCCCAGGTGGTAGAACCCTTCCGTCTGGACCATAGTAAACAACTAAATCTGCCGCATGTATAAATGTACAAAATATAAAAAGAAACAAAGATAATAATATTCTGTTCATTATGCATTTATTTCCTTCATTAATGACCCCATTCTAGCCATTCCATCATTTGCAGCCGCCAGCAATTGTTGTTGTTCAGCCTGTGTTTCGCAAGCTGAAAGACATTCACATAAAGAAGCTAATTCACCAAGAGCAAATGCAGCATATGTATCACCTGCATCTTCAGATAACTTGTTATATCTAACTGCACGCCTCTGTAGCGCAATCTTGGACGCAGCAGGCCCTTTATTAATAATCAAAGGAAGTAATGTAGTAATAATCGTCGAAATCAAAGCCACCCAGTCCATGCGATTCTCCTTATTGCATTGCGACATTACTCTGTTGACGTACTATATTATCGAACTATATAATATATTATTCAAATTATTACCACTTATTAACCGGACAGTGCTCGCTTTCCCATGCTATCTTATTTAATGCAGAATAACCAGATTTATTATTAACATTACATCCACACTTAAGACATCTTCCGGTACTTGCATTATAAAATGGAATGCAATGTTTACAGTGTAAATTAAAAATATTTTCAATTTCATTATTGCTCCTTAATTTTGCGCCATTCTTTATATGATTAACACATGCTCTCGCAAACCTACCATATAATATATAAATATTTGGTAATTCGCTTAATAGTTTCCTCCTTAATTCTCCCTGAGTTAATTGATTTTTACATTTAATATAAGTTGCATCAAGTGCATCCTCATGCGTGATTGATAATTCAAGTCCACATGAAACACATTTAGCTTTTTTGCTACCAGATACAACGAAAAAACAATATCCATCATTAAATAATAAATCATCCTGTACAGGAAAAACTTCTTGTTCTAACGATGCGATTATTTCTTTATTGCCCACAGGAACTTATTTCTATTTATTATTTCATCTATTGCTTTGTGATTATTGTGCTTCCATATAGTTTTACCGAATTCATCTAATCGTTTAAGCCATCCTTCTTTTCTTGAAACACATATAATACTAAGCCGCTGTTGCGCAGCAAATAGTCCAACGTATACATCAGATATATTATCAATATCCATACTCTTCAATTCAAGTTTTCCTTTATAAAAACATGATGTTCCAACACCAGGAAACATTACTAATTTATCTTGTGTTAATTCGTTGTGAAATATACTTGTGAATTTCTTTTTATAGTAGTCTTTCTTTTTGGTTAAATCTATATTTGATCCATGAACACAACAAATTGCTTTGTTTTGATACTGATTCATTTTGCTCAACATATATTCTGTGTAATTATCTGGATATAATATATCATCATCTATTGTAAAATAGTAATCGTGGTCTTTGTGATAATCGAGAAATCTAACCTGCGATCCAGTCATCTGCTTTTCATATACTTCTATATTATTATTAATTAACTCATCTGGAAATTGATTATGTCCAACTAGGTTAACATACAATCTGTCGCATTGTCTAATTATAACTGGAATTATTAATCTTAGATTATTTACCCTTTCTCTTATTGATGCGAGGCTATAAGCTACAAACAAAATTATATTCTTTCAAATAACATCTTGTCACATTTTTCAAATATATGCAATCTTATATTTTTAAATCCTCTATCACTAAATGCTTTAATTGATTCTTTAATTGCACCATGTCTAATGTCTAGTATTACAACACCACATTCTTTAAGCGAATCACATATTGCATCAATATAGGTTGCTACTGGATAATGAAAGCCGCATGATATCAATGATATTATTGCATCAAACTTAAATTCTTTTGCATATGTAACATATTGTTCTGGACTTAATGTTCCTATACTATTTTTAATTCCATTCATCCTAAGAAAGTCAACTGCAAGTTCCATACTGTTATAATATGCAGCTTCAGCTTTATAACCATAATAGATTTTTGGAGATACTTCAGTTTTATCTAGTAGCCATAATCCCGTGTTATCATCTTCTTTTCCAATAAAATAATCTATGCCAGCTAGTCCACAACCTATGTCTAATATGTTAGTGCATCCATAGATATATTTTTTCATTATACTCCACTGAAACTCTATGTGCCTATAGTATTCTTCTGCATGATTGTCAGTTATTCCAGTTCTCTGTAAAGATATATATTTCTTCATTTCATCTGTTATGACAAATGAGTTCACTGAGTTCATTAAATTCCTCCGGTTCACTGCTTGCTTCTTTTCGTCCAAGATAACTATCTATCATTTCTTTAAAGCCATGTGCTCTAATCGACCAATCGTAATTAATTGCACTGGCCCTAGCAAGCGTAGACATTTTCCTGTACAGGGTATGATTACTTGAAAGTATTTGAATATACCTTACATATGATTCTATGTCATTATAGTCGTCTACTATGAATCCATTCTCTCCGTGATTAATTAAAAATGGAACAAGTCCGACTTCATTGCATATAGCTGGTATTCCGCATGACATAGCTTCTAACAATGGATTTGGTCCAGTCTCAGATAATGAACTAACAATAAATATATTTATGTTTGAGTAGTACTTAAGTAACTCTGATTGGCTTAGTATCCTTTTATTTGTGTCTACGAATAGAGAGCAATTTAAATATCTCTTACAATTTAAGCTATTTATCATATCAGTAATGCTTTTAATTCTACTGTATCCCTTATGATCCATTCTTGATACTGTTCCAACTGCACCTATTTTATGACTATTTAATTTTGCTCTATGCTGAATATTAAACAAAGATGAATCTACTCCATTTGGTACATAGTACTTATTTTTATGATCTATTTTTTCGTATAGGTTTATGTCATTTGCAAATACATGGTTATATTTATTTAGTTTTTCTATATTCTTTACTGAATGAGATGATATACCACATATGACTTTTTCTTTTCTGCATAAACTAGGAACTACATTCGGAGAGAAGCATATTATTGCATCATATTTATTGTTATTTTTGATTTTATCATGACATAATATATCTATTTCGTAATAGTCATTTAATTCTCTTTTTATATTATATGCCATATTGTAAAACGCCCACCCTTTAACATCGTATATAAATGCAATTCTAGGCTTAGAAAATGTACTAATATTTCCTTGGGTGCAATATTCCCATGAACCACTTATTTGATTGCATCTTCTTCTTGTAAATCTTTTCATGTGACCATAGCTCATTAAAGAATTATGTTGTGCTTGTATAATTGTTGAGTTATAATTATTGTATTCACTTTTTGGAAGCATACCAACAATATTTCTATATTTAAACATAGCTCCATTTAATGCAGGCATATCTTCTTTGCACCCGGTGATCTTCCATAGTTTATTAAATTCTGCAAAAAATAAATTAGATGAATGGTTACTGCTAAAGTAGCATAGTCCTCCAGCTATCAATTGATCTTGCTCTATGTTAAACATTTTGAAGATGTTTAGAAAATTCTTAAATTTACTTTCCTTAATAGACCTTTGACGTATTTGTTTTATTGAAAATCTTTTCCACTCTGGGCTTATCACGCTATATCTATTAAGCAGTTTAAATGGTTCAATAAATCTACTTGACATTACTTCTGAATCAACGTCTATGTATAGAGTATTATCAAATTCTGTATATTTTGATAGCTGTGTTTTTATGACTCTGTTCTCGCTATCATTCATTTCATGTAATATAAATTTAATTCCATGTATGCAATTCCACTCTCTACTTCTAATAAACTCAGGCACATTAGTATGTACTAGTATTGGTATATCTGAAAACCTTCTAATTGACTTTGCGCAATATGGTGCTATTCTATCATAATCTATTCCAAATGAAATTAATAATACACCTTTACTCATCCTCTCTCCTTGAAAAAATATAATCAGTTAATTTTTGTATCATGATATCTGGTGCATGTTCAGTAAATTTAATAGTACCATTTTTGCTATATTCAATATGTCTACGTGGATCATAATTTACCTTCTTTAATATTTCATGTCTTTTTGTATATTGTCTATTGTGTCTTTCTCCATGATATAAATGATACATTACGGTGTCTATATAACTTACTGTAGGGTGAACTTTACAGTGTAAACTTTTTGTTGTATTATTTACATCTTCATGCATTCTGTCTGACCATCCTCTTACATTGTTATTATTTGTATCATTGTATATTATTTTTGACCACGCACAGTCTCCGCCGCCAGCAATAGCTTTATCATATAATCCGCCAGATAAAGATAATAATTCTCTTCTTGCAGCCCAGGCAAGTCCAGGAAATGCGCTATTTATTATTCCTGTACAGGAATGGTTTTCTTTATTTATGTATGCGATACTGGGAAATATCTTTTGTAGTACGTTGCTTTTATTTAAATATACAAGTATTTTACATGGTTGTATTATATGATTTGCCTTCAATTCTTGTAGTATTTTTTGTGCAAAGTTTTCACAGTATATTAATACATCAGCATCTATCCACATTATATATTCATACTTGCTTGGAAGTGATGTAATAAGAATGTTAAGAAGATTTTCTTTTGCAAATATAAATGTATTGCCGTAGTCTATGTGCATTACATTTTTTCCAGATAACTGATGTGGACCAGTTGCTCCTTCAATTATAAATAAATCCATGCCAACTTTTGGAAACTGAGATGCAAATGTATTAAGGCATTCAATTCTTCTCTGGCTTTTTTGTGGATTAAAAAAGCATGTAACTGCTGCAATGTTATTGCAAAATTCTGATTTTGGTATATACTCTATGTGAGACTTTACATTGTAAACTACATTCTCGCCTTCTCTATATAGGCATTTATTATTGAATTCATTTTTGTTTCCTATTTTAAACATTTATTTTTCCATATAACAATAATAAAAGATATCATTAGAAAAAATACTGTATGGAATTCCATCGAATAATTTTTTAAGAGTATCTTCGTTATAGATCCTTAAATGTCCTGGGTCATTAACTTTAATACTTGGAGTTGTCATAATTAAAATCTTATCAGTTATTTTCCATAAGTTTTCTACAAGCAAACGATCTTCTTTAACATGCTCAATTACTTCAGAACAAACAACTGTGTCTATTCTTTTTTTTAACATAGAAAAAAGATCGTAATTTGGTGAAAATAACCAATCTATATTTTTGAAGCTACTATTATTTCTTGCACAATCAATAAATGTTTTAGCAAAATCCAATCCAATCCACTTTGCTAGTGGATAAAAATTACTTAAATAAAAAGTAGAGTCTCCATCTGCGCACCCAACGTCAATAGCTGTTTTTCCTAAGCATAATCCACCTATTATTCTAAATCTATTTTGCTGCCTTGGATAAGATAAACACTTTGCTACTTTCTTTTTTCTCCAATGATTTACATATTGAATAGCTTCCATGTTATTTATATTTATCAAAAAAATCTTGTCTTGCTTTTTTAAGTTCTTTTTGATTTGTTAATGCAGTGCTGTTTCTACTAATTGATAAATTAATATAATTTTTAGTTGGTACAACATACTTATTAATATTCCTATGTATTTTCATGCATAGCCATAAATCATCACAATTTTTATGCATTCCTCTAACATCAAAACAAATGTATTTTCTAGGAATCATTATAACGATACCAACCCAAAAAACTCTAGTTAATTCCTTGACACTCCATGATCTCTTAAGTCTTCTGCCATTGTATCCAATCACTCCAACTATTCCGCCATTGGTTTTATTTGCTGCAATATATAAATCCACACTAAAATTATTCCTTACAATTACATCATCATCAGCAAAAATAATATAATCTCCTTCTGTTAATGAAGCCAAAGCGTAATCGGATTTAGTCTCAAAATCTTTTGGCATATTAAATATCAGTAAACGAGAATCTTTGATTTTTGTACTAAAATTATTCCCGTCGTCTATAACCCAAATTTCATCTACTGGTTGAGCTGTCCACGATTGAATAACTTGATCTAAAGTACTGAATCTTGATTTATATGATGTAATCAAAACACTAATCCTATTTCCGTTGATCATTGTTTTTCCATTGCCTTATTTGCTTTGACAATAAGATTCATGCAGCATATCTTTAACTTTTTATTCAAAAGAACTTTTAGTAGGAAGAAAGGCCTGCATCCATTCTCCAAAACCAGTTTTCAACGCACCATCACCATAACTTATTACCCATCTATTGCCATTCAAAATATTATCTATGACTATTTTCCATTTTTGCTGCAACTTTATATCCCTTAATCGCTGTATATTATCACTACAAAAATTATTGCCATATAAGCTTCTCATTAACGGCGTTTCGTTTGATAACTTATGCCACCACTCCTTAAGCTGTAAATGCTTTTCTTTATTAAATATCAATGGAACATGAATATCAAAGTTATATATTGTTTTACCACTGTCTTTTAACATCTGCCCAGTGCGTCTCCTACATTCTCTCCATCCAGAATTTTGTTTAGATAAAGAAATATTGCCATTTACATAATTTGGTATACATCTTATATCAAATTGTTTTAATACTAAGAAATCATCATTCCAATAAGCAAAGTTATCAGTTATGCTTAAATTTTCTATTGCCCACTGAATTTTTCTTTGTACCCTAGATTGCTTATTGCATTTGTATTCATTTTTTTGTATAAGTCTTATACGATCTGTTTCATGTAAAAATGATGGAATTGCGCCTACGATCCAGATTTTACGCCAGCCTATTGCGTATTTTTCAATTGATCTCAATGCATATTTAATCTCGATATTTTCATATCTTGATCCTGGACCCAAAGGAATAAATATATCTATTGGTTCTTTCTTTATTGCAATTCTTATTGCTTCATTTAATAAACTTCCAAATGGATCGAGTGGATTTAGTTTATATATAAGTTTATTTTCTATCGCTTTTCTAATCGCTCTTGCAACATCCCCCCATCCATAATTTTTAGAAGACAATTTCATGTGCTCAATAATTTGTTTGCGATTTTTATTGCATAAATCTGGACCCCAATTATTCATGCGTTCTGCCCAATTTAAACAAGAACACGACGCTTTATGTTGAATACCAATTTTTTCAAGTAATAACCAAAGCTGTGAACCGACGCCTTTTCCAGACATAATAATATTTAATTTTTCGTCAAATAATACTCGCGGTTGTAATCTTTTTTTCCATTTTTTTATTTTATCATCATCATTTAATAACCCTGCTGCTAAAGCATGGGTAACTTGATTTAGATTTTGTGGTGGTAATGAAGTTAGACACATTTCACAAATATGATCGCTAGTAATAATTTGTTTTTTTGCAATTGCGCTAGCAATTATACATATTTTATTATTAGTAATATGTCTACAGCCTATCATACAAATGGTTCCCACTGTAAACGAACAGTTAATTCCGAAAATCCAAACGAACCACCATCAAATTCATAATAAGATGGAAACGGTGGACAATCAATTGAACCAACGGTATCTGACATAAAAGCTCCACCAAATCCTACTTCTGCCCAGCCAATCGACAAATCTGGTCCACAAGCGAAGCCGACGTAAAATGTGACAAGATATGCTTCTGGTGGTTCTGTACCATAATTCCAGAAATATCGTTCGTAACTTCCACCCCAATCAACAAATGCACATAAAGTTGGATTTACAGTACGTGGGCTAGTTAATTCTATATCTACAGAATTTTCGCGTGTTGCTGGAGCACTTGATTCTGGATCAGCCTCAATAAATGTAATTCTACAATAAACTGTGTCTGAAATAGCGTCACACGTACAATCCGTTAAACTTGATGATTTTGAACTTCCATTAGATGACGAACTTGAATCACTCATTTTTCTATTCCTGAATATGCAGAACGTAAGAATTTTTCATTAGCCAAGAATTGTTTACGTGTGCGATTCGAGAATCTCACATTATTAAATCCTTTTCTAATACCAGTAATTTTAATTACAGCTCTAATAGTTTTTTTTGTTTTTTTACTTAATTTTATATTAAGCATATCATTAATTATTTGAGCGCCAACATTGATAGGTTCGTTAGCAATACAACTACACACTTCAATAGTTCCTTTTTCACACACATCAATAAATTT